>Ga0190272_10000405_pt1 | contig 23228 bp, 24 predicted proteins | sample Popmic504T_FD_133746 | JGI IMG/M metagenome (GOLD analysis project Ga0190272, IMG submission 133746) | Populus adjacent soil microbial communities from riparian zone of Shoshone River, Wyoming, USA - 504 T | ecosystem: Environmental > Terrestrial > Soil > Riparian zone | place: USA: Wyoming... | reverse complement strand
TGGCAGCTGGTGCCGGAACCACGTGCGCTGCCGCTTCGCGTACTGCCGCGTCTCAATAATGACCCGTTCTCTCGCCGTTGACAAATTAATTTCACCGTCGACAAGGGAGCGGATGACACGATACCCACTCGCTTGCCACGCGGGTGCGTCGACCGGGACCGTGCTCGCCAGTGACTCCACTTCCTCGCGCCAGCCGCGCTCGAGCATTGCGTCGACTCTGGCCGCAATGCGCGCGCCGAGCGCGGCGCCGGGATCCACTACCAGATAGAGCGCCTCGTAAGCAGCGGCATTAGAGCCAGGGTCATGCCGCTGCGCCGCGTGAAGCTCGCTGATCCGCCGTCCCGACAGGAGCGCAGTCTCGATGGCGCGAAGAACCTGGGTGCGACCCAGGTGGGCGCGCGCGGGATCCAGCTGCTCGCACCACCTCCGGAGATCAGCGAGAGAGTGGCTGGCGAGACTCCCGGCGAGAGCAGCGCGACGTTCAGGGTCCAGCGCGGGCGCGGTGAAAAGCGGCTCGAACAGAGCCTTGATATAAAGACCCGTCCCGCCTACGACGAGCGGCACCCGCTGTTTTTCTCTCGCGTCCGAGATCCACCCGCCGGCGTCACTCGCCCACGCCGCGGCGGAATAACGGGTTTCCGGCGGAACGACATCGATGCCGTAGTGAGCCACTCGCTCCTGGTCGCGCGCGCCGGGCTTCGCCGTGCCGATGTCGAAACCCTTGAGAACCTGCCGCGAATCGGCACTGATAATCGCGCCGCCGTAGCGAGCAGCGAGGTCGAGCGCGATTTTGGACTTTCCCGCAGCCGTGGGACCACAGACGACGCGGAGCCTAACGGCGCCCAAACCTTCGCTCTACTTCGTCCCAGGTGAGATGTACGATCGTCGAGCGCCCATGTACGTCATGAGCCGGAAGTGTCGTGTCACGAAGTGACGCGAACAGAGAGCGCATCTCGCCCTGAGATAGCTCCTCCCCGGCTTTGATTGCGGCCTTGCACGCGACTGTGGATGCCAGCCGCTCGTGCTTCGCGGCAGTGCCGGCAACGCGATCGCCCGTCAGCGAATCGAGCGTCTCGCGCAAACAACGCTCGGCATCGAACCGCGGATGCGGCATCGGAACCGAGTTCACGATCAGCGTGTGCCCACCAAACCCCTCCACCTCGAAGCCGAGACGCTCGAGGTACTCGCGATTGGCGTCGAACGCTTCGCCCTCCGCGGGGCCCAGGTGTAGCGTGAGCGGAAGAAGCAGGCGCTGTGCGGGTGCGGCACCGCTCTCCAGTGTGTGCATGAATTGCTCATAGAGCACGCGCTCGTGGGCGGAGTGCTGGTCGATCAGAACGAGGCCATCTTCGTGCTCGAACGCGATGTAGGTTCGACGCAGCTGGAAGAGCGGAGGAATCACTGCCGCCGGAGCGGCGTCGACGATCGCGGTCGCCGACTGTTCAGCCGTCCTCTCCATTTGGTACTGCTCGCCGGACTCGACGTCGAACAGTGGTGAGTCGAACTCACGCGCGGGCTGCAGAATCTCGGGCCCCGGGTTCGGTGGAGGCTGATACGACAGTGTTGAGAACCCGGCGCCGCGGAAGCCGAGGGATGCAGCCGCATCGAAGTTTCCAAGTGCGCGGCGGACGGCGGTCTCGACAGCGCGCTCGATCGTCCAGCGATCGCGAAAGCGAACTTCTGCCTTCGCTGGATGCACGTTCACATCGACGCTGTCCGAAGGCACGGTGACCTCGAGGAAAAAAGACGGACGCAGGCCAGCGACGATCGTCGAGCGGTACGCCGCTTCCACCGCGCGGGCAATCCCGGCGTCGCGTACCGCGCGTCCGTTGATCGAAAGAAATACGCGGCGCGTCGACGTACCGACGTCAGCAGGCCGCTGCGCCAGTCCGCTCGTGTGGATTGGTCCAGCGACATCCTCTACATCGAGCAGATCTTCGGCATAGCGGCCGCCCCAGATCGCGCCGAGTCGGGACCGCACGCTCGCAACGGGCGGAAGGGTCAGAGCCTGTTTGCCGTCGTGCGTAACGTTGATGCGTACGCCGGGCCGCGTGAGGGCGAGTGCAGTGATCGATTCTACGGCCCCACGCCATTCGGACCGCGCGCTACGCAGGAACTTGAGTCGCGCCGGAATGTTGAAGAACAGATTGCTGACCGCGACGGTCGTCCCGCGGCGCCGGGTGACACGCTCCGCCGGTGACATCTTTCCTCCGATCACGCGGATGGAGACTCCTTCTCCGTCGGATGTGGAGGTGTCGACCTGGAACTGCGAGACGGACGCAATTGCGGGAAGCGCCTCACCACGGAATCCAAACGTGCTCACGCCGACGAGATCCGCGGCATGGGTGATCTTCGAAGTACCGTGGCGCGCCAGCGCGAGCGGCGCATCCTCGGCGCTCATTCCGGAGCCGTCGTCGCTGACTCTGATCAGCTTCCGCCCACCATCGTCGAGCGACACCTCGATGACGGTCGCTCCGGCGTCGATCGAGTTCTCGACGAGCTCCTTGACCACGGACGATGGCCGCTCGACGACTTCGCCGGCGGCGATCTGGTCTGCCACCGCGCTGGAGAGAATGGTGATCAACGGCATCGTATTACCGAAGCTACCAGTCCTTTCCCCTCGGCGGGGCGGGAATGTTTCTCTTCTGGCGATTTCCCTGAACATCCTCTTCGCGGTCTTCAGCCGCGTTGAGGATCGCTTCGGCCTGCTGCGGCGTCATTCCCGGGACCGGGCGAGGGGCAGGCGCCTCGTTCGGGCTCTGGGCCGGCGTCGGCGTAGGCTGCGCATTCTGGCCACCACCACCGCCACCACCGCCGCCTCCTCCCCCTCCACCACCGCCGCTCTGCTTTTTGCGCAGTGCAAGCTCGTAGTTCCAGCGCGAGTCCGAGTCGGCGACCGCAACCGTGAGAATCTGCTTGTAGCGGTAGAGCGCGCTGTCCAGCGGTGCTTCGGCGGAGTCCTTCGACGCGAGTCCCTGCTTCAGGTAATCGAGCCCGAGGTTGAATCGCGCGTGGTGGCGTACTTCAAGGTCCCTCGAGTCGACGGCCCGGGTGAGCGGCACGATTGCCTCGATCAGGGAATCCCGCTCGAGCAGGACTGTCCCGGCGTTGTAGTGTGCGACTGCCGCCTTGTCGCGCGCTGGGCCGCGGCAGCCGGCCATGACCATGAGCATGGTCGCCGTCGTGGCAGCGGCTGCGACTGCGCGGCGGCGACGACGGCGCGTCTGCGAGAACGTGTCGAGCGTGAGCAAGACCAGCGCGCCGAGGAGGAACCACTGAAACTGGGCGGCGAGATCTTCACCGGACAGGAGCGATCGCGGTCTCGCGCGAAGGGCATTCAATGCGAGCCGGACTCGTCCTGCTCTGTCCTGGACGCCCGCGTCGACGAAAACTCCTTCGGCCTCGGTTGCGATTGCGCGCAGCAGATCGGGCTGATATCGAGTGACCACAATGGCTCCATTCTCATCGCGCTTCTGTGTCGCTACCCGGTTTTGCACGATTGGGATCGTGGACCCCTGGGTGGTTCCAAAGCCGACGGTGATGACGGTGAACCCATGCTCCTTCGCCCGACGCGCCTCGCCGAGAACTTCCTCGGCGTTGTCAAATCCCTCGCCGTCGCTCATCAGAACGATGGCTCTATCGCTTTCGCCCTGCCCGATGGCGAGCAGGTTGGTGGCTTGCCTGAGCGCTGTGCCGAGAGCGCTGCCTCCCTGACCGACGATGCTCGGATCGAAATTGTTGAGAAAGAGATCGAGAGCGCTGTTGTCAACGGTGAGCGGCGTAAGGATGTAGCTGCGGCCCGCGAAGGCGAGCAGGGCAAAACGATCACTCGGCGATGCGTCACGCAGGCGATTGATCTCCTGCTTCATCGATGCCAGACGACTCGGGCTCTCATCGACAGCAAGCATCGATGTCGACGCATCGAGCGCCAGCACCACGTCGATTCCTTCCTGCTTCACCACCGTCTGCTCGATTCCCCAGCGCGGTCCGGCGAATGCGATGCCAATGAGCAGCGAAGCGAGCGCAGCACGCAGAACCCGGGTCCAGGTGCGGTGTGACATCAGCGACGGCGCGAGGCGCTGGATCATGGACGGAGTACCGAGCCTGGCGAGCCGCTCCCTGCGCGCGCGAAGTCCGGCACTTACCAGCCATCCCGTGACGATGGGAAGAACGAGGGCAAGGGCAAGCGCCCAGGGCCACTGGATGTAGCGCAGATAGCTCATGGCAGCGGAGCCCTCCACGCGACGAGCGCAAATTCCGCGAGCAGCGCCAGTAGTCCGATCACGAGCGGCCACCGAAACAGCTCACTGTAGCGCACGATTGTTGTGGAGCGCACGGGAGTACGCTCGAGACGGTCGATCTGGTCGTAAGTCGCGCGCAGCGCCGCGGCATCGCGGGCGCGGAAATACCGGCCGCCCGTCATGCGGGCGATGTTCGTGAGAAGCGCATCGTCGATCCGTACCGGCTGATACTCGAATCGAAGTCCGCCGTTTGCGTTTCGCCCAACTGGAACCGGCGCCATGCCAACGCTGCCCACACCCACTCCGTAGATCTTGATGCCATAGGCGGCTGCCGCCTTTGCGGCAGTGAGCGGATCGACTGTTCCGCGGTTGTTCACACCGTCGGTGAGAACGATCATGACCCGCGACCGGCCGGGCGCGTCGCGCAATCGGTTGGCCGACGTTGCGATTGCGGTTCCGATTGCGGTGCCGTCCTCGAGCTGTCCGGCCTGGAGGTTTGCTACGGCCTGCATGACCACCGGATAATCCGTGGTGAGCGGCACCTGGGTCAGCGCTTCACCGGCGAATGCAACGACGCCGATGCGGTCGGAAGTCCGCCGCGCAACGAACTCGCGCACCTTTTCCTTCGCGACCTCGAGCCGGTTGTTGGGGCGAAAGTCGAGCGCCAGCATCGAGCTGGAGAGGTCGATTGCGAGGATGATGTTGATCCCTTCGCTCGTGCGCGTCTCGGTGCGGGCACCCGCGCGCGGCCGGGCAAGGGCCAGCACCAGAAACGTGAGCGCCATGTTTCTGGCGATGAAAATGGCTTTGGGAATCCAGCTTCCCCGCGCCGGTCCTTCGGCGAGAACTCCGGTCCGCGAGAACACGATTGCATCCTTCCGACGGTGCCGGCGCCAAAACCACCACAGCGGTAGAAGCAGGAGCAGAAATAGCGCTTCCGGCGTATAGAAGTCGAACAGTCCGAACACGCTCACGCCGCACGCTCCTGCGCGGCACGGGCGCGCTTCGCCGGCGCTGATTCAGGATTCAATCTCGCTTCAACCTGATCAACGATTTCCCGCGCGGTCTTTCCCGCGGCGGTTGCTTCCGGCCCGCCAGTGTTCCCCTTGGCGAACTTGATGAAATCCGCGCGGTCGAGAAGATCCGGAAGTAGAGCCTCCGGTCCTTCTCCACGCTGCATGGAGCCCAGCAGCTCAGCGCTCGTATGCGACCGGCGCACTCCCGGTACACGAGCAGCGAGATACTCGCGCATCACATCCACCATTTCCGTGAGGTGCCGCCGCGGGGCGTCATTCTGGATCAGCGCCATGCCCTCGACGCGCGCGAACTCACGCTGCGCCCGAACGTACGGATCCACCGGTGTTATAGGTCGATTGCGGTACCGCCGCCATGCCCACCACAGAAGTCCGGTAATGAGTGCCGCGACCGCAAGCGCGATCCACGGCCACCAGTTGAACACAGGCAGCACGATGATCGGACGAGCAGGCTTGGGAACCCTGAGGTTCTCGGCCGCCGGCAACACCGATCTCACGAACACCGACGCGGTGCCCAGGGGCGCGCGGCGCTCGAGTCGCTCGTAACTGATTCTTACGTCCGCAATGCGGAGCGGCTGTGCGCCAACATCCCACGCAACCAGCCGATAGAGCGCCACCGCTGTGTCTCCGATCATCGTCACGGCACGCGCCCCCGTGAGCTCGATCGGACGGACTCCGTTCCCGGTCGTCGTATCCGGTCCCTCGGGGAACTCGAATCGAACTCCCTTCGGCGCGTGAACCTTGACCAGCAGATTGAATGGCTGGCCGATCAGCACGGTGTCCGGCCTGACCGTAAATCCCATCTTTACGGGCAGATCCTCGACAGTCCCCTGAGGAACGGCGGCCTGCAGAAGAAAAACAGCTGCGGCAAGCACGCTCACCGCCGTCGCGCCTGGGTTTCGCGCGAACGGAAAAAGCGCAGCAGCGGCTCGACGACGCCAGCCTCCGTCCGAACGGCGACTTCATCGATCGCGAGCCGTCGCAACAGGTGCTTGCGCGCTTCCCTTTCCTGACTGACGCGCGTCGAGTACGACCCGCGGACAGCGGGGTGACTGGTGTCGACCTCGAACGTCATGCCCGTTTCCGGATCGATCAGCCTTGCGACGCCGATGTCCGGCAGATCCCGCTCACTGGGGTCTTCCACCGTCACCGCGACAACGTCGTGTCGCTGCGCCATCAGCTTCAGCGGATGATCGATGTCGGCTGAGAGAAAATCCGAGACGATGAAAACGATCGCGTGCTCCTTGAGCATGCGCGCCGTGTAATCGATCGCCGCAACGAGATCGGTGCCGCGGCCCACTGGCTCGAAGGCGAGCAGATCACGAATGATGCGGAGGACGTGGCGTCTCCCCTTTCGCGGCGGGACCACGTGCTCGATTCGGTCGGTAAAGAGCAGCACGCCGACACGATCGTTGTTCCGGACTGCCGCCATCGCGAGAACGGCGGCCAGCTCGCTGGCGAGCTCACTCTTGAAGCGGCGCACGGTTCCGAAACGCTCGGAGCCCGACAGGTCGACCACCAGCATCACCGTGAGCTCGCGCTCTTCGATGAACCGCTTCACGAACGGCCGGCCCATGCGCGCGGTCACGTTCCAGTCGATCGAGCGCACCTCGTCGCCCGGCTGGTACTCGCGCACCTCCGAGAACTCCATTCCCTGTCCCTTGAAGACAGAGCGGTATTCGCCCGTGAAGACCGAGTTCACGAGCCCGCGAGTGCGGAGCTCGATCAGCTTCACCTGGCGGAGAATCTCCGGTGGAACGCCCATTGGCTTCTCCGGAGTCCTTGGCGCGGGCGTGCCGCGCTCTCTACGCAGCCGCCACTTGCCGATCACGGCGCTGGTATCGCCGACAGAATGCGCGCGACGATCTCGTCGCTGGTGACTTCCTCGGCTTCGGCTTCATAGGTGCGGAGCACCCGGTGACGCAGCACGTCCGGCGCGATCGCCTTCACGTCGTCGGGCGTGACGAATGCGCGGCCTCTCAGGAATGCGTGCGCGCGGGAAGCCTGGGCCAGCGACAGGGTCGCTCGCGGACTAGCACCGAACTCGATGAGCGGCTTGAGCTCGGCGAGCCCCGCTTCTTCCGGGTTGCGCGTCGAGTGCACGATCTCGACGATGTAATCCACCACCCGGTCATCCATGTACAGCTCGGCGATGTGGCGGCGGGTCGCCAGGATCGCGGCCGGCGACGCCACACGCTCTACGGGGATCGGCTCATTCCCCGCCATCCGTCGCAGGATTTCTTTTTCCTCATCGCGGGACGGATATCCGACGTGAAGCTTCAGCATGAAGCGGTCGACCTGAGCTTCGGGAAGCGGATATGTCCCCTCCTGCTCGATCGGATTCTGCGTCGCCAGCACCAGAAACGGCTCTTCGAGCACGTGGGTCGTCCCGCCGATCGTGACCTGCTTCTCCTGCATTGCCTCGAGGAGCGCCGCCTGGACCTTCGCCGGCGCGCGGTTGATCTCGTCGGCGAGAATCACGTTCGCGAAGATGGGTCCCTTCTTCACCGAGAACTTGCCGTTCGATTGATCGTAGATCTGGGTTCCGACCACGTCGGCGGGCAGCAGATCGGGAGTGAACTGGATGCGGCTGAACGTGGTGTCGATGGTCTCCGCCAGCGTCCGAACCGTCAGTGTCTTGGCAAGCCCGGGAACCCCTTCGAGCAGGACGTGCCCGCCCGTGAGAAGACTTATGAGGAGTCGCTCGACCATGTAATCCTGGCCGACGATGCGCCGACCAACCTGGCGCACCACCTCCTGCACCATCGCTGCGTCAGCGGCTGTTGCGGCCTGTGCGTTCACGCCTTGCTCCTCTCTTAGAGTTCGTCGGTTGTTTTTTTCCACCGCTCACGAGAGCGGCAATGATCTCTCTTTCGCGCGCGGTGAGCGGACGCGTCTGACCGGGCTCAAGCGACCCGAGCTTCACCGGCCCGAATCTGGTACGCACCAGACGCTCCACTGCCAATTCCAGCGCCTCGCAAAGACGCCGCACCTCCCGCGTCCGGCCCTCCGCGATCGTGAGCTCCAGCCGCCACAGACCTCGCGAAAGCCTCGTCGCCGAGACGTCGCGCGGTTTTACCACTCCGTCCTCCAGCTCTACACCTTCCCTGGCTGCGCGTGCCGCGCTGGCACCGTCCCCGCGCACCGTCGCGACGTAGGTCCGGTCGACCTCGCTCGAGGGATGGGTCAATTTGTGCGCCGCTTCGCCGTCGGTTGTGAGCAGAAGAACGCCTTCAGTCATGTAGTCGAGGCGTCCTACGTAGGTCAGACCAGGCGACGGCGGCACGACATCGAACACGGTTCGCCTCCCGCCCGGATCGCTGCGGGTGGTCAACACACCACCGGGTTTGTTGAGCACGATCCACCGAATCGGTGCCGGAGCTCCCACATCCTTTCCGTCCACGCTGATCCGATCGCGGTCGGGATCGACGCTTTGGCCGGTCTCCGCCACGTTGCCGTTGATGCGAACCCTTCCCGCAGCGACCAGCTCCTCGGCACCGCGCCGCGAGGCGATGCCAGCGCGCGCGAGCGCGCGCTGAATCCGCATTGTCTCCGACATCAGTCTGCCCGGGGGGGCGACTCGCCGTTCTCCTTGCTGCCCGTTACTGCCGGAATGGGTGCGGGGCGAATCGCGCGCAACGCGATTGCGAGCTCGTCGGCGCGGGGCAGCTCTTCGAGGTGACGTAGCGCGAACTGCTCGAGAAACGCCGGGGTCGTTCCGTACAGCAGTGGCCGCCCCAGACCTTCGCCGCGTCCGACGACGTCTATCAGACCGCGCTCATGGAGAGACTTGAGAATCGCCCCCGCGCCAACACCTCGGATTTCCTCGATCTCGCCACGCTCGATCGGCTGCCGGTACGCAATGATCGCAAGCGTCTCCAGCGCGGCCGCCGAGAGCCGCTGCGGCCGGCGCGCGAGCTGCGCGCGCTCGATTGCTTCGGTGTACTCCGGCCTCGTCAGTATCTGCCACCCACCGGCGACCTCCACCAGCTCCACGCCGTGCCCGTCCGTGTCGTAGTGCTGGCGGAGCTCGGCGAGCGCGTCGTCGAGCGTCGCCTCACCGTCGTCAGCGTTTGCCGCGACCGCGCGGAGATCGTCGAGCGGAACGGGTACCGCGCTCGCGAAGAGCGCGGCCTCAAGCAGCTTCGCTAGAGGAGTCACGGGTGATGTCGAAGGCGGCGAAGGAGCGCGACTGGCTGAGGCGGAGCTCGCCGCGTTTGGCGAGCTCGAGTAGTGCGAGCAACACGGACAAGACTTCCCAGGGCTCGGCGTCGCGCGGCAGCACGTCTTTCCACTGTGCATGGGCGCGTATCGCGAGGAGCGCGCGCACTATTCCAATCGCGCCCTCAACATCGAGCGCACGGGGGACTACGTCATGAACGTGCGGTTTCTTCGAGAGGCGGAGAACTCTGTCGACCGCACCGAGAAGCTCCGGCAGGGAGATCCTGAGCGGTCCGCTGGTCGGCAATGCCTCGGTCTCCTGCGAATAGGCGCGCGCGAAGCGGCTGCGCCGTTCCTCACTGCGGCGCTCGAGTACATCAACGACCTCGCGGACCTGCTGGTACTCGAGCAGCCTGCGCACCAGCTCGGCGCGCGGATCGTCCCAGACATCCTCCCCTTCCCGCCGTGGCAGTAGCATCTGCGCCTTGATGCGTACCAGGCGTGCAGCCATCTCGAGATAGTCGGCTGCCTCGTCGAGCTTGAGCGTCGAGATACGGGCAAGGAACTGTTCGGCGATCCGGGCGATTGGAATGTCGTAGATGTCGATCTGCTCGTCGCGTATCAGCGAGAGCAGCAGGTCGAGCGGGCCGGAGAATTCAGCCAGGTCGACGAGAAAGACCTCGGAGGCAGCCTGTGGGGTGCTCACGAGACTTACATCGTCCATTGACTGGGCAGGATGTAGGGGAAGACGGCGCGCGTCGCGAGGTTGTACATGAAGAACACCGGCTGAAACCAGATGTTGAGCAGAGGACGGCCAAAGGCGATGAGTAGAAATAGTATCAGCAATCCCTGTGCGCCGAGTCGCTGATAGTTGAGCGCCCAGGCCGGCGGGAGCAGATACTTGAACACGTGCGAGCCATCGAGGGGTGGAATCGGGATCAGGTTGAACGCCATCAACGCGAGGTTGATGAGGATTCCGTAAACGAGCATGCGCTGAATCAGAGCGATGCTGTCGGCAAGAACGGGAACGGCACCGCCGAGGAATCCCACGAGGATGATGAGTGGAACGCAAAGGACGGCGATGACGAGATTGGTCGCAACTCCAGCGAGCGAAACGATAATGTCGCCGCGCTTGTAGTTCCTGTAATTCCTCGGCACCACCGGGACCGGCTTCGCCCCTCCAAAAGCCACGCCCGCCGCGAAGTAGGTCAGCAGCGGCAGGAGAATCGTCATGAAAAGATCAATGTGCGGCAGCGGATTCCAGGTGAGCCGGCCAAGCGAATAAGCGGTGGTGTCGCCCTGGCGTAGGGCCGCATAGCCGTGCGCATACTCATGTGCCACCATGGAAAAGAGCAGAACGGGTGCGACGAGTATGAACGTCTGGAACTTGTCCAATTTGCGTTGGTTTGGGGGGTCGATCGTTGCTGTGAAGTTAGCATTGCGCTCCATCTCTCGGCAGGCTTTCGCCAATCTCTTAAATTGAACGAAAATGCGATCGCATTCCCAATGCAGCAGCACCCGTTGAAGCTAAAGCCCGTTTCGCCGCGCGTGGCGCTCCCTTTGCTCGACAAGGACGCCATCATCGCGGACGCTCCCGACGACGAGACGCTCAAGGACAAAACCGAGGACCTCGTCGAGCGCATCGCCCAGCTCCAGCGGCAGTTCTACGCCGACGGCCGGTTCGCCCTCCTGGTCGTCCTTCAGGGGCGAGATGCATCGGGCAAGGACGGAACGATCAGGAAAGTTTTCACCGGCGTAAATCCGCAGGGGATCCAGGTGACCAGCTTCAAGGTTCCGAGCGACGAGGAGCGGAGCCATGACTTCCTCTGGCGCGTGCACCAGCGTGTACCCGCCCGGGGAATGATCGGGATATTCAACCGCTCTCATTATGAGGACGTCGTAGTGACGCGCGTGAACGGGATGGTTCCGAAGGCGGTCTGGGAGGCACGATTCGACCAGATCAACGCTTTCGAAAAGCACCTCGCCGCCAACGGAGTGCGCATTCTCAAGTTCTTCCTGCACATCTCCCGCGCCGAGCAGATGGAGCGGCTGGAAAAGCGTCTCAGCAACTCGGAGAAAAACTGGAAGTTCAACCCCGGCGATCTCGTCGAGCGCGGAAAGTGGAAGGAGTACACGGCTGCATACCGGGACGCGATCCGTCGGTGCAGCACCCGCGAGGCGCCGTGGTACATCGTTCCAGCCGACAACAAGAAAGTCCGCAATTTTCTGATCGCGCGGACCATCGCCGACACCCTGAGCTCCCTCAAGCTGCGCTGGCCAAAAGCCGACGCCGATCTGATTGCCAAAGGACTGGATTCAGGCCAATGAGTAGTCCAAAAACGCGAGCCGGAGCTTGAGGTGGACGCCTCAGCAGATTAGGTTTCGCGGCTACAAGCAACCTTGCCACACCCGGAGAACCATCAGTGCCCAATATTGCGTCAGCGAAGAAGAACATGCGGAAGTCGCGCGCCGCTTCCATCCGTAATCGCGCTCAACGGTCCGCCCTGCGCACCGCGCTCAAGCGCGCAACAGGAGCCACAACGGCTGAAGAGAAGCTCGCAGCCGTCAAGCTCCTCGACCGTGCGTCACGCAAAGGCCTGATTCACAAGAACGCCGCCGCGCGCCACAAGAGCAGGCTCGCGAAAGCCGCCAAGTAACCAGCTGGTTGAAGCAGAAAAAACGGGCGCCTTCGGGCGCCCGTTTTACATCGTGGCCAGCTCGCCTCCACACCGCTCGCAGTACCACTCGGTGGGATAGTTTGCGGCGCCGCACTCGGGACATTTGAGCGTCTTGTGCTGCTCCGACCTCGGGTCATTGGCGCGCCCGGTTTGGGGGACCTTGGGTGGAGTCGCGATCGCCGCCGATGGGCCCGGCGGTGCCGGCGCGGTTCCACCCTGCGGGCGCAAAACCGGAAACTGGTCGAACGGAGAGCGTGGCTTCGCGCCACCCGACGGATTCGCCGTCGGTGCGGGCGGCTCGTATCTGGACGGAGGGTTCAAGGTCGGCGGATCAGGTACGGCGGCGCGCGAAACCACCGGGGAAACCGGTGTGCGCTGAGGCTCAGCCTGAGGCGCGTTGGCGGTCTGAGGTGGCGCCTCGGGCGCCTGCGCCTTCTCCTTCATCGTCAGGGTGTAAATCCGCCTGAGCTCCTTCACCTGGGTGTCGAGGGCGTTTTTGTCCTTCGTCAGGCGCGACAGCTCATTGTCCCAGGCCCCCCCGATTTCCTTCCACTGCTTCTGGGTGTATTCGCCGACCGCGGCGCGGAGCTCCGCTTCCTGTCGCGCCTCACGCTGCTGCGCTTCCTGGCGGGAGATCTCATCGAGTCTCGCAGTGAGAGAATCGATACTCTCTTTGAGCTCCCCCGCTCTCTCGGCAAGCTTGGCCGAGACGTCGCGGAGCCGAACCTGGTAGTCGGCCTGGACGCGCTGATAGACAGACTCGGGTGTGGTCGCGCGCTTCGCTTCGAGCGCGCCCAACCACTCCTCGTATCTCTGGCGCTCCTTCAGGAGCCCGTTGAGCGCGTCCAGCGAAACCGGCTCCTTGTCACTCATCGCGAATAACTCCCTGACTCGACCCCTACCGCTCCCGCGCTGCCCCGGGAAGTCCCGCCCGATAGACGACTGTACCGTCCACAATAGTACATGCGGCCCGGCCGGTGAGTGTCATTCCGGCATACGGCGAGTTCCTGCCCTTCGATAGAAAGGCCGAAGGATCGACCTTCCATTTCGCCGCGGGATCGAAGACCGTCACGTCGGCGATGCTGCCCTGCCCAAGCGAGCCACCCGCAAGATTGAAAATGCGCGCTGGTGAGCAGGACATTCTGTCGACGAGGTCTGAGAAGCTGAGACCCCCTTTCTCCACCAGATTCGTTACCACGACCGCGAGCGCCGTTTCGAGTCCGACGATGCCGTTCGGCGCATCCGCGAACTCGCGCTCCTTTTCATCGTAGTGGTGGGGTGCGTGGTCGGTCGCGATCAGGTCGATCGTCCCGTCTTTTACCGCTTCCTGCAGCGCTTCGACATCGGCGGCGGTTCGGAGCGGCGGGTTCATCTTCGCGTTGGTATCGTAGCCCCGCACGCTCTCCTCTGTGAGCGACAGGTGATGCGGGCAGACCTCCGCGGTCACGTTGATGCCGCGCTCCTTGCCCCAGCGAATGAGCTCGACCGACCCTCTCGTGCTCATATGAGCGAGATGGACGTGACCGCCGGTGAGACGTGCGAGGAGGATGTCACGGATCACCATGATCTCCTCCGCTTCGGCGGGAATTCCCTTGAGCCCCAACTGCGCGCTCACGATGCCCTCATTCATCGCGCCGCCTGCCGCGAGAGTGGGTTCCTCGCAGTGGTCGATGACCGGTATCTGAAAGGTTCGTGCGTACTCCAGGGCGGTACGCATCAACTGCGCGCTCGCGACCGGTTTGCCGTCGTCGCTCACGGCAACGGCTCCTGCTCCGACCATCTCACCGAACTCGGCCAGCACCTTCCCGTGCTGCCCGACCGATATCGCGCCGATCGGATAGACGCGGGCTGCGTGCGCCCGTTGCGCCTGTCGCACGATGAATCCCACCGCCGCCTGGTTATCGGTGACTGGATCGGTGTTCGGCATTGCGCAAACGGCGGTGAATCCGCCCGCCGCGGCGGCCCGGGCGCCGGTCGCTACGGTTTCAACGTCCTCGCGCCCCGGCTCGCGCAGGTGGCAGTGCACATCGATAAATCCGGGAGACACGATCAAGCCCTGGCAGTCGATCACCTCGGCGTCGTCCGGACCCGCGATCGAGCCGCCCGCTTTTTCCACCACGCCGTCGACGATGAGCAGGTCACCCACCTTGTTCAGTCGCTGCGATGGATCGACGAGCTTGCCGCCCTTGAGGAGAATCACCGTCACTCGCGTTCCTCGCGTCCGCGTCCGCTACCACCCTTCGCCGCTTCGGCCAGCTCCGGCTTCCCGCCCGCCAGCAGATACAGCACGGCCATGCGGATCGCCACCCCGTTCGTGACCTGGTCCAAAATCACACTGTGCGGTCCGTCGGCGACATCGGAGTCGATCTCGACGCCGCGATTCATCGGACCGGGATGGAGAATCAGAACGTCACGCGGTGCGCGGTCGAGACGCTCGCGGGTGATGCCGAAAACCCGGTTGTACTCGCGAGCCGACGGTATGTAGCCGGCGGTCATGCGCTCGAACTGCAGTCGCAGGATGTTGAGCGCTTCCGCCCACTCGATCGCCTCCTCGACGCGGTCGAAGATTTTCACGCCGAACTCGTCGATCGCGTTGGGCAGGAGCGATCGCGGACCACAGACAGCTACCTCCGCGCCAAGCTTGGTCAGACCCCAGATGTTGGAGCGTGCTACGCGCGAGTGCAGAATGTCGCCGCAGATGCAGATGCGTCTGCCTTTCAGGTCACCGAACCGGTCGCGCAGCGTGAGAATGTCCAGCAATCCCTGAGTCGGATGCTCGTGCGTCCCGTCGCCGGCGTTGATGACATTCGATTCGATGCGCTCGGCGAGAAACTGCGCGGCGCCCGATGCGGAATGCCGAATGACGACCATGTCGATTCGCATCGCCTCGAGATTCCGCGCGGTGTCGACGAGCGTTTCTCCCTTCGAAACGCTCGAGCCCGCCGTAGAAACGTTGACCGTATCCGCCGACAACCGCTTTTCGGCGAACTCAAAAGAGATTCTCGTGCGCGTGGAGTTTTCAAAAAACAGATTGACAATGGTCGATCCGCGCAGCGCCGGTACTTTCTTGATCGCCCGCTCGCTGATCTCCTTGAACGGCTCGGCGGTGTCGAGAATGAGGCGGATCTGGTCGCCGCTCAGCGACTCGAGCCCGAGGAGGTCCTTGCCGAGGGCTCCGCTCACGCCGATGACTTGGGCACGATCACAACCTCTGTTCGCTCATCGAGCTCGGCAACCATTACATCGACGCGCTCGCCCGCCGCGACTGTCACTTTCTTGCCGACTACATCCGCGTGAATGGGGAGCTCTCTGCCGCCCCGGTCGATAAGCACCGCCAGCGAGATGGACGCCGGCCGGCCGAAGTCCGCGAGCTCGTCGAGCGCCGCCCGGACTGTCCGCCCCGTATACAAGACGTCGTCGACGATAACGACATGCTTGCCGTCGAGATCCCAGGGCAGATACGTCGGACCTACTACCGGTCGGGGCCCGATCGTCTGGAGATCGTCGCGGTAGAGCGTGATGTCGAGAGATCCCTGAGGCACCGTCGCGCCTTCGCCGCCTTCGATCATTTTCACGATGCGATCAGCGAGCTGAACCCCGCGCCGCTGTATTCCAACGACGATCAGGTTGTCAGTGCCTTTGTTGATCTCGACGATCTCGACCGCCATGCGCTTCAGTGTCCGCTCGACGGCCCTGGCGTCGAGGACCGTCGTGTGTTTCGTAGTCATCGCTGCACAATATGGCGCTGCATGAGGTGTATTTGAAGTCACTCTTGCAGTGCCCGGCGACGAAGTCTAGGTTGGCCCCATGAACTCCGTGCGACTTTGCATGATGGCGACCCTGGCGCTCTCTGCGACAATCGCCGAAGCGCAGCCGACCAATCCGCGCGTCGTCGCGCGGAATCTCGTCCAGGCCGGGATGGTCAAGGCCGGGGACAAGGTCCTGATACGAGGCAGCGTGCGCGATGCCGCACTCCTCGAGGACATCGCCATCGAAGCGCGCAAGGTCGGAGCGCACCCGCTGATAACGATATCGAGCGACCGGCTTGTACGCCGGTCGTACGATGAAGTGCCGCCGAACTTCGACAACATCACGTCGCCGCTGGATATGCTGATCGTCAACAACTTCGACGTGCAGATCTCCGTGGATGTCGGCGAGAATGAGGGCCTGCTCGCAGGAGTGCCGGTCGCGAGGCGAACGGCGCGGTCCAAAGCCGGGGTCCCGGTGAGCGAAGCATACTTCCGGCGCAACGTTCGCCTCGTCAACCTCGGCAACGACCTCTATCCAACGGTTGCCTTGTCGCGGCGGCTGGGCGTGCCGCAGGCGGCCTTGTCGGCCGCGTTCTGGCGAGCGGCTAGCGTGAGCGCTTCGTCGCTGCGCACGAAAGGCGAAACGCTGCGGAAGTCGTTCAACGACGATGCAGTGGTGACGATCACCGCCCCGAATGGGACAAATATCTCGCTCCGGGTAAACCCAAAGGATGGATTTGTGTCCGATGGGGCACTCACTGCCGAAAAGGTGAGGCAGGGCTCGGCCGCGGCGGCAACATACCTGCCCGCCGGCGAGCTGGTCCTTCCGGCCGTCAACGGATCCGCCAATGGCAAGATCGTACTCGACCGGCTCGTTTGGGACGGGCGCTTGATCAGGGGGCTGACTCTGGTCTTCGAGAAGGGCGTGCTGACCGCGATGACCGCGGAAAACGACATGTCGGCACTCGAAGCACGTTACGAGAGCGCGAGCGGCGATAAGAACCGTTTCGGGTTCATAGACATCGGCATCAACGAGCAGACGAAGCTTCCAGTTGGATCCGGTCGTGTGGTCTGGACTGCGCCGGGCGCGATCGTGTTCGGATTCGGGGACAATCGCGGATTCGGCGGCGAAAACCGGAGCGACTTCAGCTTCTCCGCGCAGCTGGGAGGCGCCACGCTGACCGTTGACGGCAAGCCCGTGATAACGGCCGGCCGCCTGAGATGATCATTCGATAACTACGCCGTTCTCCGCCTCGATCATCTTGACCGCCTCGACGTGATCGACTTCTTCACCGAGGGTGGAGCGCGCCTCGTGGAGACGCCTGGCAGCGAGTGACAGGATCGGCGTCTGCATCCCCAGCTCCGCCGCGAGCGACTCGGCTATTCCAATGTCCTTGTCGAGGAGCGCCAGGCGAAAGGTGCGCGGGAATGCGCGCGTAAGAACCCGCTGCGGGATCAGATTCTCCGACGTATTCGACCGACCGCTCGATGCGTTTATGACTTCCAGCGCGGTCGAGGGATCGACGCCGGCTTTGACGAGGATCGCGAGGCCTTCGCCCGTCGACAGAATGTGAACGGCGAGGAGGGCGTTGTTTACAGCCTTGAGCGCATCCCCCGCGCCGACCGGTCCGGCGTGAACGATCTTTTTTCCGAACGCTTCGATCACGGGGCGGACACGCTCGAAATCCGATTCAGCTCCGCCCCACATTACAGTCAGCGTTCCTGATTTGGCGGCCGTCGTGCCGCCACTCACCGGCGCGTCGATGAAGCTGACGCCCCGACGTGAGAGTTCGGCGGCGATGGAGCGCGAAGTCGCAGGATCACCGGAGGTGCAGTCGAGGAGCGTCGCTCCGCGCTCCAGGGCGTCGAGAATGCCAGTTTTCCCGTGGAGCACGGCCTCCACTTCGGCGGACGAGGGAAGACACGTTACTACGACCTCGGCTCCACGCACTGCTTCAACCGCCGAAGACGCAACGCGTGCCGAATGTGTCGACGCGAACTCCTGGGCCTTGCTCGCCGTGCGATTCCAGACAGTGAGCGAGAATGGATCGCGTGCAAGATGCGAAGCCATGAGGCTTCCGATGTCGCCAAGACCGATGAAGGCTACGCGCATCAGCGGGAGGGCTGCGCGGCGTTGGCCACCGCGCTTGCGGTGCTGTGCGCGTAGACAAGCGCCGAAAGATCGGCGATGAGCCTGTCGAGCACCGTGGCGCTGGAAACTCCGCGGGTCAGGATCACGAGTATGTAGGGCCTTCGACTGGATGGATACACGATCGCGGCATCGTGCGAGTGCGACGTGATCTCGCCCGTTTTGTGTGCGACGCGCGTGCCTCGCGGAACGCCGGCCGGAATTTTCTGATTGAACTCCTGGGCGAGGAGAATGTCGATCATCTGTTGGCGGTCAGAGGGCGTGATGCCGCGGCCTTCCTCGATCGCCCTGAGTATGACGGCCATATCCCGGGCTGAGGTCGTGTTGACCAGACCCCGGTCAAACGCCTTACCGTCCTCGACACCGCGGAGCACCTGAATGCGCTCTGCACCCATGCGGCGCATTGCGGTCGTCACCTCGGGAGCTCCAACGAGGGCAACGAGGGTGTTGGTCGCCAGGTTGCTCGACCGGATGATCATGAGCCGGAGTAGAGTGTCGATGGGAACGCGCTGCCCAAGCCGGCGATAAAGCGTGGTGTCACCGTCGGCGTCCTGGTCGAGGGAATAACGCGAGCCATCGACGATCGATGCGAACTGATTGACGAGCATGATTCCCTGTCCCATCGCGATACGTCCAGCCTGCGCGCTCCCGAATATCTCGATCATCACCGGCACCTTCATCGTGCTTGCCGCGTGAAACGCCGTGTCGGCGTTCAGGAACAGAGTGTCTCCGGTGTGGAGATCCATGTATGCGACGGCCGCCTCTGCTCCCGGAGTACGGTCGACCCGTGCCTCGATCTTGTCGCGAAGCGAATCGACCGGTTGCGCCGCAATGAGTGCGACGCCGAGAAGTACCGCGATCATTTTACGGGTGTGACGGGAACCGTTGCGCTACCCGGATCCTCGAGCTCCGCCCAGATACTCTCCTTATGGCGGTCGCGAAGCAGGATCGAGCCGACGACGACGGTTAGCAGTGCCACGGTAATCGGAAAGGCCAGCCCCGCGTAAATGTTTCCCGTGCGCGCGACGAGCGCGGTCGCGATGAGCGGGAGGAATCCACCGAACCAGCCGTTCGCGAAGTGATATGGAAGCGATAACGACGTGTAGCGGATTCTTGCTGGAAAGGCCTCCACGAGGAATGCCGCGATCGGTCCATACACCATTGTGACGAACACGACCTGCACGAACACGAGCGCGGTGAGCGCGACTGGATTTACCGGATCCGAGAACGCCTTCATCGCCTGATAGATCGGGATGTAGGAGAGAGCGGCGAGGAGGTTGCCCGTGAGCATTACTTTCTTCCGTCCAACGCGGTCGGAGAGATCGCCGAAGAAAATGAAGAGCGGCGCGCCAAGAAGGAGCGCCACAGCGACGCAGATATACGAGGTGGTCAGTGGAACCTTGAGCACCGTCTGCAGAAACAGCAGCGCGTAAAATTGCCCAGTGTACCACACGACTGCCTGGCCCGCGGCCGCGCCGAACAGAATCGTGAAGAACAGACGCCACCGGCTCCAGGTCCCGAAGCTCTCCTGAATCGGGGCCGTCGAAGTCTTGCCGGATTGCTTCAGGATCGTAAACACCGGCGATTCCTGGAGCCGGATCCGGATGTAATAGGAGATGCCCACGAGAAAAATCGAGAGGATGAACGGAATCCTCCAACCCCAGTCGCGGAAAGCTTCCTCTCCCAGCAGCCCGCGCACGGCAAGGATCACGGCCAGCGAGACGAAGAGTCCCAGCGTCGCAGTCGTCTGGATGAAGCTCGTATAAAATCCCCGGCGGCCGTCGGGCGCATGCTCAGCGACATAGATCGCCGCTCCACCGTATTCCCCGCCGAGGGCCAATCCCTGTAGCAGGCGGAGAATCACGAGAATGATCGGCGCCGCGATTCCGATCGTCTCATACCCGGGCAGAAATCCGATCGCGGCGGTTGACCCGCCCATGATGAGCAGTGTCGCCAGAAAGGCGAACTTGCGGCCGGTGAGGTCTCCGATGCGGCCGAACACCAGAGCGCCGAAGGGTCTTACGGCAAATCCAACCGCGAAGGTGGCGAGAGTCTGGAGGAACGCGGCGGTCGGATTTCCGCCGGGAAAGAACTTCGCCGAAATGATTGCTGCAAGGCTGCCGAAAATGTAGAAGTCGTACCACTCGATCATCGTGCCGACCGAGGACGCGGTGATCACTTTCCAGATTCCCTGCGCGTGATCGCGGGAATGAGTCGGACGCCACGTCGATGACGGCGGGTTCACCGAGCCGGATGTCATTCAAGCTCCTCGAGTACGGGCGGGGATGGCTTCAGCGGATCCATCCGTTCGATTTGTAAGCCGCGGTCGCGAAAGTCTCATAGAGCCACGAGCGGAACGTGCGGAGGCGATCTCGTGGAGCCTGGGCGCCGGGTACGACATTGTCGCGCGAAATCGCCGGCGCACACACGACCTTGAAGCCCACCGCTTCGAAAGTAGCACACGCTCTGCGCGAGTGCAGCGGGGCGGTTACCACTGCGATCGTTCTCCAGCCGCGCGGCCACGCGATCTGACGCATCTGCAATGCCTCGGTGCGTGTCGAGAACACTGAATCAACGAAGATCATTTCAGCCGCAGATCCATACCGCGCCGCAATTTCACGGAGATCGGCGGAGTCGGAGTGTACCCGACCACCTCGGCTGTGTCGCTCTTCAGAGATAAGAACTGCTGACGCTGTTCCCGCGCGCGCGAGATCGAGCCCCGAGAGTACTCTGTCGAGTGTCGTGCTCCGCATGCGTCCGTCGAGCGTGACGCCGTTCGAGAGAGAGGCGATCGCATCTACCCGCACGGGGAGAGCATCGCGACGCAATAATGGCTCAGAAAGAATCGAGACGAGCGGGGTGTAAACGACGGCGATTGCAATGACGGCGATTGGAAAGGCGACGATCCACAATAGCGGTCTCAGCCGAGTGGGACCGAGGACACCGCCGATCACCGCCGCGGGAAGGAACAGGGCGAGATCCGGAATCCTTATCAGATCCTGCACGCCGAGAGAGTGGGCGGCGACGGCGACGAGGGTAGCAATGATTGCTCCCGTCATCACTTCGCTCGCTAGCGATTGCCGGCCCCGGTTGTCATGCACGCGCCACTCAGCTGCTAGTGCTTTGAGCCGCGCCGGCCCGATACCACTCCCCTGATAGAAGCCGGCGCAGAGATCTCACGATACGGCGCACGAGCAGGATTAGCAGAACCAGCAGCGTTACGGCGATCGCAAGCGTCAGATAAGGGTGGTTCCAAACCAGCAGCGCGATGGAGGCAATCGCCGTGAGCTCCGCGAGATTTGCAATCGCGTTCGTCACCGGCTCGGGTGATGCGTCGACCGCGTACCGGAGACCAAGCTTTGCTCCGTGTGTCGTCGCGGCGAATCCGCCGCCGAGGAGCACAGCGGGGAGAACCAGCACGGGGTCGAGACTGTACACCGTCGCGGCAGCCATCACCGCCGCTGCCGGCGGGCGCACGAGTGTCTGCACCGTCTCCCACACGCTCGCGAAACCGGGGACGAGCGTGATAAGAAACTCTACGGCGTACAGAACGCTCGCGACTCCGATTACCCATGGGTTCCCCACGACGTCGAGGCCGGCGGGAAGATGGTCGATCCAACCCTGCCGTTGCGCGACGCCGAGGACGGCCACGGTTGCCGGAACATTGATGCCGGCAGCGTAGGCGACGCCGAGCGCCTGGGCGAGAACGCCAAAGGAATCCATTGGCGGCTCAACGGGCAGAGTCCGTGCCCGTTGAGCCCGGTTATATCAGGGGCGGGTGACCGTCGCGGGCATGGCCCGGACGTGAAGATTGTGATTGATCCGTACGCCGTACACGCCGTTCGTCGGCAATCCGGCCGCCGCCACTGCCCCCGCGCGCTGACCGTTTATCAGAAACCGAACCGAATCTGGCGCGACCTGGATCGCGAGCCGGTAAGAGCCCTGACCTGACGCGTTCGCCGTCGGGACAGCTGCATGCTTCTGCCAGGCGATGACGTTTCTGGTCTTAGCCCCTTCGCGTACCCTGGCCATCATCTCGCCCGTACCGCGAGCAAGGAAATAGAGGTACTGCTGGCCGGGGCCGTCGAGATTGCTACCGCCGACGAATACGCCGTACGCTTCCGGGTGCGCTGGTGCGGCGAGCTGCTCGATCGTCGTGCTCACCGTGTACGTTCCGCTCGCGGAATCGCCTGGACGGTACAGGATGTGGGCGGGTCCAGTGGTGACGTCCCAGCCGCCTCCGCTCAGGGCGTACTTTGCGCCGCTAAGCTGCTGATCGGGCCGGTCAGTCCTGCCGACGTAGCCGTTCGGGACGCCAGTACCTCCAATTGCCGCAACATCCGGATCGTCCGACATCGCGGCCGCGGTCGTATCAACCGCGGCGGCCGCATCCGGATCCTTCTCCGCCGAGGAACAGGAATAGGCGACTGTCGTTAGAGCGAGAACGGCGAAGATACCACGCATTGGTTGTCTCCTTGATCGGGTCCAACCAAATATACGCGCTACGGCCTGGGAGTCTGCTGCCTCTTCCGTTCTGTCTCGGCCGTAGCAATTCGTTCCGCCGCAGTCTTTAGCGCGTGCTCGATCGCCTCCCCCTGCTCGGCCACCACCTGCTGGGCGGTCGTCACGAACCCAGTGGCAACCTGGACCGCAGCCGCGCGAAGATGGGGATCGTTGGCAATACGGAGCGCCAGCGACTGAACGGCCTGCGCCAGCTCGTCGAGGGACTTCTCGAGCTCCGGCGAGACCTTGAGCTCCAGGGAATCACTGAGCTGGATTTTTGGCGCAGGCTGTGGAGAGGTCTTCTTCGGCTGTGTCTGGGCAGCGAGAGGTGCCGCAAGTACGAGAGATGCCAGCACAAGAATCGATCGAATGGAGCGCATTGAATGGCGGTTTAATGTTGGGCGGCCAACGGCCGGCGCAGGGAGGTACACCACAGTACACCGATGGGTCATTCGCGGACAGCTTTTTCACGGGACTACGGCAGAGCTCGGGCACAAAGGGTTAACGAGACCGTGACACCGCAGTCACGCGGTCTACGTAAAGCTTTCGACCCTCGGTTATTCATAATGCGGCGTGGCTTACCTTCGTTCCAACCTTGTCGGCCTTTCGTGGGTCTAAGTGTGCGGTCAACCCGCGCGTCAAAATCATATCGTCCGGTTCGAACAGAAAAATTCCAGGAGCACTCGATGCGGATTCACCCGTCCGTTTCAGCC
>Ga0190272_10000404_pt1 | contig 23262 bp, 22 predicted proteins | sample Popmic504T_FD_133746 | JGI IMG/M metagenome (GOLD analysis project Ga0190272, IMG submission 133746) | Populus adjacent soil microbial communities from riparian zone of Shoshone River, Wyoming, USA - 504 T | ecosystem: Environmental > Terrestrial > Soil > Riparian zone | place: USA: Wyoming... | reverse complement strand
GTATTCATATCGGGAGCAGGTATATCCTTATCAACTCCGAAAATATCACTCATTGCGCCAGTATATGCACGTGTAAGCCTCTCCAGCTCTCCCACAGTCATAATAGCAGGGTTGCATGTGATGCCGCCTTTGGCCCCGCCATAAGGAATATTGGCGATAGCACATTTCCAGGTCATCCAGGCAGCCAGGGCTTTAACTTCATGGATATTTACCTCCATCGAATACCGTATTCCGCCTTTTGATGGTCCGAGTGCCGTTGAATGGATGATCCTGTATCCTTCAAACACCTGGGTTTTACCATTGTCGAGCTTGATTGGCAGGCTCACTTCGATCTGCTTTGCCGGCGTCTTCATGATCTCATACACATCCTGATCAAGCTTCATGATCTGGGCAGCGACATCAAAACGCCGTATCATTTCATCGAACGGATTTGTTTGACCACCTGCTTCTTTTAATGAGCCCAGGGATTTTTTTAATGGTGCCATTTAGTTGGATTAATTGAGGGTGCGAAAATAGAAAAAATAAGTAATTGCCAGGGTATCATTCAATATTTTTTAAAGCAGATGTGCCTTGTTTGTTGACTTTTTTACCCGTATCTCAGCTAAGCAAAGATGTTAATAGATCGGGCTTGACGCCGAAAAGAAGGGTGAGAACTGCAGTAACCGCCAGCAGCAGGGTCTGACCGAAGCTGAATTCAACCATCCGGGGAGCATCTTCTGTCTTCTGGTAAATGGTGAAAATGATGCGCAGATAGTAGTACACACCTATCAGCGAACTTAACACTGCCACCAGCACAAGCCCGGTATAACCGGCCTGGAGGGCTGCATAAAAAAGATAATATTTCGCGAAAAAACCTGCCATCGGAGGAATACCCGCCATTGAGAGCATGGTAACCACCAGCACGAATGCCTGGACAGGATGATCTTTTGCAAACCCTTTCATACCATCTATGCTCTGGTCGCCGGTTTGCAGGCTAACCTGGTAAAGAATGGCAAAAGCACTGATGGAGGCTACGGAATATGCAGCAAGGTAAAGGAACAATGATGGTGCAGAAAGTTCATTCACTGCAATTACGGCAAGCATCATATAACCTGCATGTGCGATACTCGAATAGGCAAGAAGCCGTTTGAAGCTGGTCTGCGAAACGGCCATGATGTTTCCTGTTAGCATGCTCAATGCAGCCATCACCCAGATGATATTGATCCAGAAATCAGAAATGGGTATGAAACACGTGCTGAAAAGCCTGTAAAATGCAGCAAATGCAGCAGTTTTCACAAGGGTCGCCATTAATGCTGTGATCAGAGTCGGTGATCCTTCATATACATCAGGAGCCCATGAATGGAACGGAACAGCTGAAACCTTAAACGCAAGGCCCACAAGGACCAGTAACAGGCCGGCATAAAAAAATACCGGCATGGCGCCTGTATTCGCCATTACATATTCAGCCAGCTTCTGAAGGTTAAAAGTGCCTGCCGCACCGTAAAGCAGCGCAATCCCGAACAGCAAAAATCCGGTTGCAAACGCGCCCATGATAAAATATTTAAATCCGGCTTCATTCGAGCGCAGATCAGTTTTATTGCTTCCGGCAAGAACATAAAACGAAATTGAAAGTATCTCAAGACCCAGGAAGAGCATAGAGAGGTCGGCATAGCTCACCATGATGATACCGCCGGCAAGTGCAAACATGATGATTGCATAATGTTCTGCCCTGGTGGGTTCGGACCTGAAATAATTTCCGGAAATAAAAAGCCATAGAAGCGTGATGGCAATAAGCAATGCAGAAAAAACAATTGCATAATTGTCCATATACATCATATCGTTATAATAACGGAGAAATGTATTCCAGTCCGCAACAGTTACTCCAAGTGCAAGCACGATCCCAGCCAGCATCAGGCCGGGCAGAATTTTTTTAAAGTTGAAAATTTCCGCCAGCATGGCAAGTGCCCCGAGTCCCGTTATGGTGATTAATGCGTTCATTTTTTATTATCAGGTTAGCGCATCAAGGCGTGGTTGAGGATCTGCTGAATGGCCGGTTCGGTCATGCGCAGTAACGGTTGAGGGTATACGCCGAATACAATGATGAGCGAAGTAATGATCAGCAGCGTGGTGGTTTCAGACGGAGTGAGCGGCGAAAAAACTGCTGCAGATGTTTCTTTGCCACCCAGCATCACTGCCTGGTAGCTTCGCAACATATAAACCGCACCGAGGATCACGGTGAGGCCTCCTGCGGCGGCGGCAATAGAGCTGTATTTATATATCCCTGCCAGGAGCAGGAACTCGCCGATAAATCCGTTTGTGAGCGGTAGTGCGATACTGCCCAGGAGTATAATAATGTAAAAGACAGAGAAACGCGGGGCATGGTTTGATATGCCGCCAAGTTCATCAAGGCGTCTTGTATTCATCCGTGTCATGATAATGTCGGCTACAAAAAACAGCCCGATCACATTGATCCCGTGGCTCATCATTTGTATCATCGCTCCCTGCATGCCCTGCAGGGTAAGTGAAAATATTCCTGCCGCAATAAGCCCTACGTGCGCAATTGATGAATAAGCGATCAGACGCTTGAAATCTTTCTGCACCAAGGCAAGACAAGATGCGTATACGATACCCGTTATGCATAGTACCAGGGCAAGCGGACCCCATTCAACCAGCCCGAGCGGTACGACAGGGAGCAGCCATCTTAACAAACCGAAAATTCCCATCTTCAGCATAATGCCTGAAAGCAGCATGGTACCTTGTGTCGGCGCATCGGTATAGGTATCCGGCTGCCATGTGTGAAGGGGGAAAATGGGGATCTTGACGGCGAAAGCCAGGAAAAAAGTCCAGAACAGGAATGACTGCTGGTTTTCGGTGAGCACAGCAGCATACAAGGCGTCAATGTCAAAGCTATGTGTTCCCGGCGTTTGCAGGTACAGGTAAATAAATCCCACAAGCATCAGCAAGCTTCCGCTTAATGTATAAATAAAGAATTTAAGTGTGATGCGAACTCTTTCCTTTCCTCCCCACAGCAGGCAGATAAAATAGATCGGTATCAGCGCAAGCTCCCAGAATACATAAAACAAAAATCCGTCCATCGAGGTAAATACCCCCACAAGCGCGGCATGCATCAGCATAATAAGAGAATAGAATGCTTTTGGACTGGATATTTCCCTGTCCCATGAGGATAATAAAATCAGCGGTACGGATATATTGGTCAGCAGCACCAGCATCATGCTTATGCCATCCATTCCCACCCGGAAGCTGATCCCAAGGTCTTCAATCCAATAATAATTTGCAGAAAATTGTATCCCTCCGTCGGGAACAAACTGTGAAACGGCAAATAAGGTAATGGTCAGCTGCACCAGAGAAATAACAAACGCTGTTTGCCTGGCCAGCTTACCTCCTGCAGCAAGGCAGGCCAGGGAAGCAAGCAGTGGAACCACGATAAGTATCAGCGTCAGCATCCTTGTTTATATGATCAATTTAAAAATAAGCAGCGCAAGCACGCCTGCAACCATTACAAAAACATAGAAGCCCATATTGCCTGTTTGTGCAAGCCGCAGCGTATTGCTGGCAAAATTTACAGAACCTCCGAAAAGGTTGACCGCACGGTCGATCAGGTGTATTTCAATATTGCGGAGAATGTTTTTCGAAACCCACTGGAGTGGTTTGGTTATGAGGTTATCATAGAGCTCATCAACCCAGTATTTATTATAAAGCACGGTTGTTAACGGTCCAAAAGAAGCATCCTCACCCGGAACTTTTCCTTTAGAGACATAATAATTACGGGTAGCAATAAAGATAATAATAAGTGTAATGATTGAAACACCTATCAGCGCATATTCAAAACGGTGGGTAACGGCCGGCTCCTGAATAACTTCGAAATGGCTGTAAACCGGGATCATAAACCCGTTAAGTAAGTGGGGAGCATGGAAGACGGAAGGCATGCCGATAAAACCTCCCAGAGTTGACAATACAGCCAGGCAGATCAGAGGTATTGTCATGCTTGGCGGTGATTCATGCAAATGCCCGAGCTGGTGAGCAGAACCCCTGAAGTTTCCATGGAAAGTAAGCCAGTAAATCCTGAACATGTAAACTGCCGTTAGAACGGATGTGATCGAAAGAATAATAAACATAGGCATCGAATGTGCCCAGGTATGCGCCAGTATCTCATCCTTGGAAAAAAAACCTGCAAAGGGAGGAACCCCACTGATTGCTAGTGTGCCGATAAGAAATGTAAAGTGTGTTATAGGCAGGTGCTTTTTCAGGCCTCCCATTTTCCTGATGTCCTGCTCGCCACCCATGGCATGAATGACCGAACCGGCACAAAGGAAAAGCAATGCTTTGAAGAATGCATGCGTAACGACGTGAAAAAGTCCGGCCGTATATGCACCCACTCCAAGGGCAACAAACATATAACCAAGCTGACTTACGGTGGAATAAGCAAGAACTTTTTTAATGTCTGTTTGCGCAAGGCCTATGGTGGCAGCAAACAAGGCAGTGCATAATCCGATGATAGCAACAAATTCAGAGCTTACGGGCGAAAGCATATACAATACATTCGAACGGATGATCATGTATATGCCTGCTGTAACCATTGTAGCGGCGTGGATAAGAGCTGATACCGGAGTAGGTCCGGCCATGGCATCAGGCAGCCATGTATACAGCGGTATCTGTGCACTTTTTCCCATGGCACCGATGAATAATAATATGGTAATGGCCATGATCGTGGGATCACCTGTCTGCCAGGTTGATGCCACACTGAAGACGGTGCTATAATCAAGGCTTCCGAAAGATTGGAAGATCAGGAACAGTCCAAGGAGAAAACCCAGATCCCCGATACGGTTCATGATAAAGGCTTTCTTTGCTGCGCTGTTATAAGAATTATTTTTAAACCAGAATCCGATCAGCAGGTAAGAACAAAGTCCGACCCCTTCCCATCCTGCAAACATCACCAGGTAATTGGATCCCAGGACAAGGAGCAGCATAAAAAATACGAACAGGTTGAGATATGCAAAATACCTTGCATAATCCTCATCATCGTGCATATATCCGATGGAATACAAATGGATGAGAAAACCAACACCTGTTATGACAAGGAGAAAAATTGCAGAGAGCCGGTCGACCAGGAAAGAAAAATCAATGTGAAGGTTACCGGCCGAGAACCATTCATAACAGGTTATAGTTATTGCCTGTCCGTCACCGTTTTTTACTTCAAAGAAAATGATAACAGAAAGGACAAAAGAAATGAAAACACTTCCGGCAGCCACGATACCTACAAGTTGCTTCGGCATTCTTTTATTCATGAGCCCGTTGATGAGGAATCCGATCAGCGGAAGGAGCGGTATAAGCCAGGTAAGTTGTGTCATTTTATTATTTGCCGGGCTACCACTTTAATTTATTGAATACATTGATATCTACAGAAGTAAAATTCCTGTACACCATCACGAGGATGGCAAGACCGACCGCCACTTCAGCAGCAGCAACAGCCATGATAAAGAAAACGAATATCTGCCCGTCGGGCTGGTTGTGCAGGGTGGAAAATGCAACCAGAAGAAGGTTAACAGCATTCAGCATCAGCTCAATGCACATGAAGATGATGATCGCATTTCGCCTGAACAGAACACCCAGAACGCCGATCGTGAACAGGATAGCTGAAAGCAGAATATAATCATTGACAGGAATGGTGTTGAGCAGGTTGTTCATCGAAGGTCTTTTTTACCGAGCATTACCACTCCAACCATTGCCGAAAGAAACAGGATTGCTGCAACTTCGAACGGCATCATATATTTCGTATATAACACAAGCCCCAGGTTCTTCACCATGCCAATCTGGCCGTCACCTGATATCACAGGAATCTGTTCAGCTCCCTTAAGCACGCCGGTAAAAACAGCAAGCAGCAGCCCTGCAGCAATCACAGCAGAAACCTTGAGTAAGATCGGTTTATGAGGCTCCACTTCAGCATTCATATTCAGGAACATGATAGTAAATAAAAAAAGCACCATGATTGCACCTGCATATACTATTATATGCACAGCAGCAAGAAACTGCGCATTAAGCAGCAGGTAATGGCCGGCAATTGTAAAAAAGCAGAAGATCAGGTAAAGCACGCTGTGCACAGGTTTTTTCGAAACAACCACCATGATCGCGCTGAAAATGGATAGCGCCGAAAGGATGTAAAAGCCGTACTGCGATAGTGTAAGATTTTGCAAAATAATTCTTTCTTAAAGGAATTCTTAAGGGGTTTCTTTCAGAGGGGCGAATTTATAAATTACTTTCCTGTTAAAGGCTTATCGTTAAAATTTTCGGTGCGCCTGGAGTCTTTTTGAAATGTCGATGGGCTTGTCAATTTCTTCAACCAGCTTGTCTTTACCATAGATAAAATCACCTCTCTCGAACGTTGATGGCACGAGCCGGTCGGTAAGGAATATTGCTTCCTTCGGACAAGCTTCCTCGCAAAGACCACAGAATATACACCTGAGCATGTTGATCTCATATACTGCTGCATACTTTTCTTCACGGTAAAGATGTTCCTCGCCTTTCTTTCGCTCGGCCGCAGTCATGGTAATGGCTTCTGCCGGGCAGGCGACTGCACACAATCCGCAGGCAGTGCAGTTCTCACGCCCTTGTTCATCGCGCTTCAATACATGCTGGCCTCGCCATATCGGGTTTATATATCTCTTCTCTTCCGGGTACCTGATCGTTACTTTCTTCCTGAAAAAATGCTTTAAAGTAATGGCAAGCCCTCCCAAAATGGCAGGCAGGTAAGACCTTTCCATCAACGTCATCTTTTTATCGACTACTACCTTTGATCTGTTTGTTAATTGCATTTTTTATTTTGAAAGGATTTTTCAGTTCCTGTTCTTAAATTGATTAATTGATTTTTCACCATTTCAGCAGGTCATGTTTCCACAGTGAAACTACTCCCGTGATCAGCACATTCAGAATCGCAAGCGGGATCATCACTCTCCATCCCAGGTGCATCAGCTGGTCATACCTGAAACGCGGAATGGTCCATCGTACCCACATGAAGAAGAATATAAAGAAGAATATCTTGGCAAAGAAGATCGCAACGCCCAGCAAGGCCTCCACATTATGCGGAAGCCCCAGTGAGCTGATGAAGGGAAAGTTATACCCGCCGAAATAAAGGGAGGCAATGATGGCTGAAGAAACAAACATATTGATGTATTCGGCAAACAGGTAAAAACCAAGCTTCATGCTGCTGTATTCGGTATGATATCCCCCCACAAGCTCTGTTTCACATTCCGGCAGGTCGAAAGGAGTGCGATTGCATTCAGCGAAAGCACAAATGATAAACAGCAGGAATCCAAGTGGCTGGTAAAACACGTTCCAGTGCCAGCCCTGCTGCTGATCAACAATTTCACGTATGCTTAAAGTACCCGTGGTCATTACAAGAGCAATGATCGACATACCCATCGCAAGCTCGTAGCTGATCATCTGCGATGATGCGCGGATAGCACCGAGCAGGGAGTATTTATTGTTCGAAGCCCATCCGCCGATCATGATTCCATATACACCGATCGAAACAACAGCGAAGACGTAGAGGATACCGATGTTGATGTCGGTGATCTGAAGTGGGAATTCCCTTCCGTTTAATATCAGGGAAGAGCCCCAGGGCACTACTACGCTCGTCATGCAGGCAGTGAGCATCGCAATACACGGACCCAGAATAAAAAGAAACTTATCCGACTGTGCAGGGATCATTTCTTCCTTCATGAACATCTTCACAGCATCGGCAATAGGCTGCAGGATTCCGAAGGGCCCTGCCCTGTCTGGTCCTATGCGGTCCTGCATAAATGCGGCGACCTTCCTTTCAGCATACGTTGAATAAGTAGCGATCAATAATGCGATCGCAAAAACTGCAAAAGCAAAAATGAACTTGAATATTAAATAGCTATCCATCAGCTTTGTCCCTCTTTCATTTAATTATGCGCCTTTTCAAGCAGCAATTTCTGTCTTGATATGTCTATTTTAAGCTGTTTAAGTTGTTCATAGTGGTTCTGAGAGATCACAGATTGCCGTGCAATCTGACGTGGACCTTCTATAACCCAGTCACTTTTGCTTTTCTTTTCAAACCTGCACTCATTGCATATCCAGCCCTGCCTGCCATCCGGTGCATCTTCAAGTTCACCATACTTGTCTTTACGGCCGGTAACCCTGAAAACGTCTTCTCCCACCAGCCATAGGGCAACACGACCGCAACACTTGTCACAATTGCGGTGGGCATCCATTGGTTTGGTAAACCATACGCGCGATTTAAAGCGGAAGGTCTTATCCGTAAGCGCTCCAACAGGACAAACGTCGATCACATTTCCTGACATTTCATTGTCAACGGCGTTCTGTATATATGTAGAGATCTCAGAAACATCACCCCTGCTGATGACACCGTGAACACGTCCGGGGCAAAGCTGCTCGGCCACCTTTACACATCTGTAGCACAAAATGCAGCGGTTCATGTGCAGTTTGATCTTGTCGCCGATATCAACCATGTCAAAGGTGCGGCGGGGAAATTCATACCTTGACTTTTCCTTTCCGTGATTGTATGAAAGGTCCTGCAGGTCGCATTCACCTGCCTGGTCGCAGATCGGACAATCGAGCGGGTGGTTGATGAGCAGGAATTCCACCACGCCGGCCCTTGCTTCGAGCAGGTCAGGTGAAGTGATTCCCTGTACTTCCATTCCATCCATGATCGTTTGACGGCATGAAGGAACCGGCTTGGGCATTGGCCTGGGATCTTTCTCTGATCCTTTGGTAACATTCACAATGCATGTCCGGCAATACCCTCCTGTAGTCTTCAGCTTGCTGTAATAGCACATAGCCGGTGGTACGATGGGACCTCCAATCATACGCGCGGCTTCCAGGATGGTGGTCCCTTCAGGCGCTTCAATGGTCTGCCCGTCGATGGTAACTTTTGGCATCTGTATTAATTTCCTTTTTTAATTTAAAGCCGGCTCCAGGTTATTTACCCTGAAATAATGTTTTACGTCCCTGATGGATGAGGGATTCTTAACGTAGTTTTCAAACTCGCTTCTGAAATGCCTGATGGCAGCAGCAACTGGCCATGCAGCAGCTTCTCCCAGCGGGCAAATGGTTTTACCTTCGATCTTGCTTTGTATATCCCACAACAGGTCTATGTCGTTAAGCGTACCATGACCATCGAGTATCTTATGCATGATTTTTTCCATCCAGCCGGTTCCTTCACGGCAGGGACTGCATTGTCCGCAACTCTCGTGATGATAAAACCGCGTGAATGTATAAAGATTTTTAACAATGCTTGTATCTTCATCCATTACGATAAATCCACCTGACCCAAGCATGGTGCCGCTTACAAAGCCACCATCACCCAGCGATTCATAGCTCATAAGCCTGGGTTCCCCCTTTGCAGTTTTCAAAATCAGGTCTGCCGGCAGAATGGGAACCGATGAACCTCCGGCCACAACTGCCTTCAGCTTTTTGCCATTTCGCATTCCTCCGCAATATTCATCAGAATAAATAAATTCTTCAACCGGCACACCAAGCTCTATTTCATACACGCCCGGTTTATTGATATGACCGGAGGCTGAAATCAGCTTTGTTCCGGTTGATTTGCCGATCCCGATTGCAGCATATGCTTCGCCTCCATCATTGATAATAGGGACGACTGCTGCGATAGTTTCAACATTGTTTACAACAGTAGGGCAGCCATACAATCCTGCCACAGCAGGAAAAGGCGGCTTGATGCGCGGGTTGCCACGCTTGCCTTCAAGAGATTCAAGCAGCGCGGTTTCCTCACCGCAAATGTATGCCCCTGCACCGATATGCATGTAAACATCATGCGAAAAACCGGTGCCCAGAATGTTTTTTCCAAGCCATCCGTTTGCGTATGCTTCTTCGATTGCCTTTTCAAGAATGCGAAGTATATAATAGTATTCGCCACGGATATAGATATACGAAGTTTCAGCACCCAGCGCAAAGCTTGATGTGATCATGCCCTCCACCAGTAGGTGCGGAATTCTTTCCATCAGATATCGGTCCTTGAAAGTGCCTGGTTCCGATTCATCCGCATTGCATACAAGGTAGCGTGCCACACCGGGAGGTTTTGCAAGGAAGCCCCATTTCATGCCTGTTGGAAATCCTGCACCGCCCCTGCCGCGCAGCCCTGATTTCTTCACTTCTTCAAGCACCGTTTCGGGGGTCATTGATTTCAGCGCTTTTTCAACAGAAGCATAGCCGCCATTGGCACGGTAAACATCATACGATTGTATCCCGGGTATATGGTCGTTCTTTAATAGAATTTTCTTTGCCACGCTAACCTTTTTATTTGGAGCTGATCAGTTCCGTATATGTCCTTCTTTTATTTTCCTGCTTTAATTTATCTATCAGGATATCCACTTTTTCCAGCGAAAGATTTTCAAAATATTCGGCACCACATTGAAGCATGGGTGCGGTTCCGCAGGACCCAAGGCATTCAACTGTTTTAATTGTGAACATTCCATCTGCAGTGGTTTGTCCTTCCCTGATGCCAAGCTTTTTTTCAATATGCCTCACCACATCTTCAGCGCCCATCAGCCAGCAGGAGCTTGTGCGGCAGATCTCAAGCACGCATTTGCCAACGGGTTTAAGATTGAACATCGAATAAAATGACGCCACCTCGTAAACCTCAATAGGTTGAAGCTTCAACACGGAAGCAACATAGTCCATCACTTCACGACTTAACCATCCGTCGAACTCCGCCTGTGCAAGATGAAGCACCGGTATCAGCGCCGACTTGTGCTTGCCATCCGGATATCGCTTCACCATTTTTTGCACCAGTGCAAGCGTTTCATCAGTAAATTTAATTTCCGCCACTGCCATTTTTTTTCAGCTGCATATATTTTATGAATCCAGTTCGCCTGCGATCACATTCATGGAACTCATGGTGAGGATCGCATCACTGAGGAATGAACCTTTTATCATTTCAGGATAAGCCTGGTAATAAATAAAACACGGTCTCCTGAAATGCAGGCGGTACGGTGTTCTTCCGCCATCACTCACCAGGTAAAAACCAAGCTCGCCGTTGCCACCTTCCACACAGTGGTAAACCTCTCCTTTTGGAACAGATGTTTCACCCATCACTATTTTAAAATGATAAATGAGTGCTTCCATCGAATTATAAACTTCATCCTTCGGAGGCAGATAAAACTCCGGCACGTCGGCATGAAATGTTGTTTTATCTTCAAGCTTCTCAAGCTTGCGGATCGCCTGCTGTATAATACTGATACTTTCCCACATTTCCTGCTCCCTTACCATGAACCGGTCGTAGGTATCACCATTGGTACCTACCGGGATGATAAATTCAAAATCCTGGTATGATGAGTACGGAGTCATAACCCTCACGTCGTAATCAATTCCGGTAGCCCGAAGGTTTGGACCTGTAAAGCTGTATTTGAGCGCCATTTCCTGCGAAAGCGGACCGCAATTGATCGTGCGGTCCATGAAGATCCGGTTACGCACCAGCAGTTTTTCAAATTCTTTCAGTCCTTTAGGAAGGTCAACAAGAAGCTTGTCAATTCGTGTCCAGGCTTCCTGCGAAAAATCCCTCTCCAGTCCGCCGATCCTGCCGATATTCGTGGTAAGTCTTGCGCCGCATATGGCTTCGTAAATATCGTATATGTGTTCACGGTACTGAAATACATACAGGAATCCGGTCATGGCACCACTGTCAACCCCGATCACTGAATTGCAAACCAGGTGATCCGTTATCCTCGCAAGTTCCATAATGATGACGCGCAGATAATCCACTCTTTTAGGGATCTGTATACCTGCAAGCTTTTCAACCGTCATGTGCCAGCCCATGTTATTAATCGGAGAAGAGCAATAATTCATCCGGTCGGTAATAGTCGTGATCTGATAATATGGCCGCCTTTCTGCCAGCTTTTCAAATGCCCGGTGTATGTAACCGATGGTAGGCTCTGATGAAACGATCAGCTCACCGTCCATGGTCAGCACATTCTGGAAAATCCCGTGTGTTGCAGGGTGTGTCGGACCCAGGTTGAGGGTGTTGTATTCCTTATTAATTAATTCCTTTTGTGGATCCAAAATTTCTTTTTTTCACTGCTCAAAATTAACAACTCCTTCTACCTGCCAAACATTTTATCGTCTTTATCATAACGGGCCTGGTCTTCAAGCGGAAATTCCTTCCGCATGGGAAAGCCTACCATATCATCTACATTCAGTATTCTTCGAAGATCCGGGTGCCCGGTGAAACGGAATCCGAAGAAATCATATGTCTCCCTTTCCATCCAGTTTGCTGCAGGGAAAATATCCGTAAAGGTTGGAAATACCGGTGGGTCCTGGCTGGTATATGCCTTCAGCCTGAGCCTGTAGTTATGGGTCCAGGCATGCAGGTGGATCACAATGCTGAATTTTTCAGGTCCATCCGGAAAATGCATGCCGTTGATGGATGTCAGAAAACGGAATTTAAGCTCTTCATCATCATACAAAAACCTGACAAGGTCATGAATGCCGTCATGCTTCACGGTAATGCACTGCATGTCGCCTGACATTTCATCCAGTAAAATCCTGTCTCCAAACCTGTTCTTTATTTTTTCCGAAACAAATGCCGACTCCATAAAATTATTTTACGCTCTCCCTTCTGATAAAAAACGATTTTAATTTTTTACTGCATTCCATAGGATGCCATGAGCTCTTTATATTCTGCTGAATCTCTTCTCCTGATTGATTCGGATGCTACCAGCTCCTGTATCCTCATAACACCATCAAGTATCTGTTCCGGCCGCGGAGGGCATCCCGGGACATATACGTCAACCGGTATGATCCGGTCTATTCCCTGGAGAACGCTGTATGTATCAAATATCCCGCCTGAGGAAGCGCAGGCCCCGACCGACAAAACCCATCTTGGCTCTGCCATCTGCTCATAAACCTGCCTCAGCACCGGTCCCATTTTTTTTGCAATGGTCCCCATCACCATCAGCAGGTCTGCCTGTCTTGGAGAGAAGCTGAGCCGCTCGCTGCCGAAACGCGCAAGGTCATAATGTGATGCCATGGTGGACATGAATTCGATCCCGCAGCATGAAGTGGCAAAAGGCAACGGCCATAATGAATTTTTTCGTGCCAGGCCCACAACCGCATCGATCTTTGTTGCAAAAAAACCTGGTCCTTCATAGCCCGGTGGAGCCTTTGTAATATTTGACATGATCTTATTTTTTTCGTAAGTCTATTTTCAACACTATTCCCATTTAAGAGCACCCTTACGAACGATATAAAAGAAACCAAGCATAAACATGCTAAGGAAAATCAGCATTTCAACAAACCCATAAAGTCCCATATCAAGAAAATTCACGGCCCAGGGATACATAAAGATCACCTCCACATCAAAAAGGACGAACAATATGGCGATGAGGAAATACTTGATCGAAAACGGGAAACGTGAATTACCCTGTGGTTCGATGCCGCATTCAAATGTATCTGACTTTATCTGCGATTTTCTTTTCGGGCCCAGCAGGTGGGTAAGTACCATTACTGTTAAAACAAATCCGATGGCTATTACAAACATGATTCCCATAGGCAGGTAATCCGCCGGGACGCTTACATTGGATAAATTATTCATTCGTATATTTTAAACAGTAGCAGTGGCTGATAGTTTTATAAAAGCGTTGCAAAATTACACTTTTAAACATCAAAGCCAAAAGTGTAAAATGGTTGAAAAATCATAAAAAAGACGCTGATCAGTCTTTTATCACCCGTTTGGAAAAATTTCCTTCACCCGTCCTGATCCTGAAAACATACACTCCTTTTCCCTGCAGGTGCGGGTTAACGGAGATTTTATTCAGCGACATTGCATTGAAATGCATGATATTCTTATAAGCCTGACGTCCCAGCATGTCAAAGATCTCAACGGTTGCATCCTGTTTCCTTATCGAAAAAAAGGTGAAAGTAAAATCATCAGAGAAGGGATTCGGACCTATACTCACCAGCTGGTCAGAGGTATAATCTGCCCCATATGCTTCAATAGCCAGCAGTGTTTTGGCATACTGGAAATCAGGGATACCATATCCCAGAAGGGTATCAGGGTTGGTGAACTGGCTTGCGCTCCTTTCAATTGCGCGGATGATCTGCATGTTGTTCATTCCCGGAAAGGCCTGCCAGAGGCATGCAGCCATGCCGGTCATAATCGGTCCCGAAAACGATGTCCCGCTTCCTGCAGCTACTCCACCGCCCCAGGGAAGATAAACATAAGCGCCCTGTCCCTGTGCTGCTATATTGGGTTTGATCCGCCCGTCAAACGATGGTCCGTTGCTGCTGAATGTAGCATAGAATTCAGCGCTGTCGACTGCCCCGGTGGCCATCACGCTGTCGCCGTCAGCCGGGGCTCCGATGTAGTTCCACTGAGAATTGCCTTCATTCCCGGCACTGTTTTCAACCAGGATGCCTTTTGAAGCAGCCATGTCTGCAGCTATTGTAATAGGAGTGGTGTTCCCGTCCATGTCGGTATAGGTATGATTCTGGGTTGAATCCCAGAACACGGTATATCCGAGGGATGTATTGATGAGGTCAACCCCTGCGCTGTCGGCAAATTCTGCCGCTGAAGCCCAGTTATATTCTTCAATAATAAACTCGGAGCCGCCGTCTTCCGTCCTGAAAAGCCAGTAATCTGCATTCGGAGCGGTGCCTATGATCTGTCCGGGAAGATCTGCTGCCATCAGGCTCAGCACCATTGCCCCGTGAGAATCGTCCTGGTAAACATCGGTCTCTGAATTCACAAAATCCCAGGTGCCGAGGATCCGGTTCTCATTCCTCAGTTTGTCAAAGCAGGCTAGCGTATCAACATTTAAAAATCCGGCATCCATTACGGCTATTACCATGCCTTCACCTTTAAAACCTTGATTGTGCAGGTACTGACCGTTTAGCATCAGCACCTGGTTGGTGGCAAAACCATAGTCAAGGTTTGAAACACGGGCTGCCAGCGGCATGACATTGAGCGGCGTGAGCCTGTCGGATTTGCCATCGGTTTTTCCCGGGATGCCGGGACGACCTGCAATTTTCGTAGAGCTTACGTAAGGCAGCGAATTTATAGCAGCAATGACAGTGGAGTCAGGTGCCATAATGGACACCGTATTAAGCCATTTGGATTTATTCAGTATGATAGCACCGGTATTAGCTATCCCTGTAAGATAAGCAGGGTTTACCGGAAGATCGCTCTGGTCAATTGAAATGTTCTGGGCAGTACGTCTGGCAATTGATTTAGGTGAAAGATAAGCTGAGGGATTGCTGATGGAATACGGAGAATTATTCTTGTCAGTAAGCTGGATTACAAACCGGTTTTGCGAAAAAGCCTCTGTTATATATAATATCAAAGGGAGAAGTATCAGTTTTTTCATGCAGCCGGAGATTTGGTAACAAAGTTAAAGAATTACCCACAAATGCCGCACTAAAGTTGAGATTTTACAGACCCATGGCATGGAAATTCTGAAACCGGATGAAACTGAAAATGGCTGAATACCTTATTTGACAAAAGAAACAGCCCGCTCACGGTAAATATAAGCTTCTTCTATGTTGTCGCATGAATCACATGGAGATAAAGAAGGAATAAACTCAAGTTCCCTGTTTTCTTTATAGATCATGCCGATGCCGGTAGCATATTGTTCTGTATAATCCCACAAGAAAACAGCGTTTGAATCCTCGAACTGGATCACGGTAAGGGTGGAATCAAAGTATAGGTTTCCGAGCGAACCGGGTTGGTCGATTGCTGAATAGCGGTACATCCAGGGCTCCATTGTATTCTGTGAATTACCGTTACATTCTTTTCCGAGCCCGGGGGCAAAATTCAGCTTCACATATCGGATGTTGTCTTCATACCGTTCAGCCGATGTGCTGAGCCTGTTCGCTGCCCACACCTTATAAATGGTCCAGTCGGGAGTAGTGTCATTTTTTATGAATCTTTCGATCCGTTGGGTTACCCGGTTTTCATTATCCAGGTATGTGGATGCGATCACTTCCTTAATTGAAAAATAGGAGGAATCCCACAAACCCGTAAAACTGCTTTTTGTTATGAGTTCAACATCATACACCACCTCATGACCAGGATTAACCGGGAAGTATTCTTTTGAAATACCCTGTTCCCGGACCTCATTATCCTTTTTACAACCGTGAATGCTGAAAAGAATACAGGTGGTCAATGCAAATAATTTGCAACCGTAATATAATGCGTTTTTCAACTATTAAAATTTTTATGAAGTAATTTCAGGAAAAATTTATTTTATATAAGAAAACACTTTTTCAATGTAAATGTTACCGCTTTCAGCATTGCCGCTGACGTTATAATATACTTCGCTGTTGAGCTTGGAGATCATGCCTGTTCCGGTAGCATACTGTTCCGTATAATTCCGCGAAACCACAGCATTTGAATCTTTAAATTGTACGATGGTACAGGTTGAATCAAAAGCCACGCCATTAATTGCTAACGGAACATGCAGATTTATATAGCGGTAATTTCTTTCACCGAAAGCATTAAGTGAATTTCCATTCCACACCATATTGAGGTTTTGCGGAAATGCGAGCTTTACAAAACGGATACCATCCTCAACCCGGTGCGCAGTTGATGTTAAAATATTTGCAGCCCAGGTTTTATACAGCACAAAACCGGATGTGGTATCATTGTCGATGTACCGTTCTATCTTTTGAGTAATGCGGCCTTCCGCATCTACATATTCACCTGTCGTGATTTCCTTTACCTGGTACTTCAAAGTATCCCATGAACCTGAACCCATGGTCATGATGAAATGTTCCACATCATATACGATTTCATGCCCTGTATTTATGGGAAAATAATCCTTGCCTTTGTATGGTTCGGATGCATCTTCTTTTTCTTTCTTGCATCCTGAAAAAGCAAACTGGCATATCCATATTAATAGTATGATCTTTTTCATCGGATTTCTGAAATTCTGGCTCATAAAGATATACTGTATTCCAGCCAAAAAGGTTTCCAGGAATAATTATTACCAACAAAAAAACTGCTGCTGTATTTATTCGCCGCTAGCCGGGTCAGCAGGATTCTCTTTCCTGATGAAACCGCCTCCCAGCACATCATTGCCCTCATAAAAAACTGCGCTTTGACCAGGAGCTACGCCTGAAACAGGGTTATCGAACAATACACTCACCATGTTATCATGCATCGTAAGCCGCGAAGGTGATCCCGGGTCCTTATAGCGGATCTTGGTAACAGCAGGCATATTTTCAGCCAGGCGATCGTATTTCACCAGGTTCACATCCCTTACCCACATTTCCTGTTTTTGAAGCGCTTCGAGGTTACCCAGTATGACCGTATTTGTTTCCGGTATGATCTCCGTTACATACGCCGGCTCGCCAAGTGCAATGTCAAGACCTTTGCGCTGACCAATGGTATAAAATGGATAGCCTTTATGCTTTCCCAGTATCTTTCCTTCCGTGCTGATAAAATTTCCACCGGAAACTTTTTCATCCAGGTTTTCCACCCTGTTTCTTAAGAATTCACGGTAGTCGTTATCGGGCACAAAGCAGATTTCATAACTTTCACTTTTTTTGGAAAGTTCTTCAAAACCCATTTCCATGGCCATTTTCCTTATTTCAGGCTTTCGGTAAGAGCCTATCGGGAAACGGGTCCGGGAAAGGCATTCCTGTGACAGACCCCAAAGTACGTAACTCTGGTCTTTGGCAGTATCGAGACCTTTGGAGACCACGTACCGGCCGTTTTCATGCCTGATACTTGCATAATGTCCTGTTGCAATAAATTCGCAATTGAGCATATCGGCCCGTTTCAGCAGCGCCTCCCACTTGATATGAGTATTGCAAAGCACACATGGATTGGGTGTGCGGCCCGACATGTATTCATCCACAAAATTATCGATCACCGCATCTCCGAACTCCGCTCTGATATCAAGAATATAATGAGGAAAACCTTTTTCCACGGCAATTGCGCGGGCGTCATTGATAGAATCCAGGCTGCAACATCCAGTTTCCTTTTTTGAAGACCCGGATGAGGCATAATCCCAGGTTTTCATCGTAAGGCCTATCACTTCATACCCTTCCTCATGCAACAGCATGGCAGTTACCGAACTGTCGATTCCGCCGCTCATTGCTACCAGTATCCTCCCCTTTTTGCTCATAACCTGTTTAATCTGCTAACCGGATGTTTATTTTACCGGATCCCCGTTTTCAAAATTTTCTGTTCCCTCAAGCTTGCCATTCTCATCATAGCTTTGCCATGCGCCGGTTTTAAGACCATTCTTATAGCTGCCGGTATAGCTTACCTTGCCATTCGGATGGTACAGCTTCATTGGGCCGTCAAAGGTATCGTTTTTAAAATTTCCTTCCAATTTAACTCCGCCTTCATGGCTGTACTGGATTACCTTTCCCTCCCTTTTGTCATTTAACCAATGGGTGATTTCAGAAGTTTTGCCATTTTCATAAAAAATTTTTGAAACCCCATGCTTCGCACCGTTCTTATATTCCTCGGAGGCCGTGAGTGTATCCTTTTCATTATAATAAAGCCAGATGCTGTCTTTTTTCTGATCAATATAGTTCCCGGAGGCCTTCAGATGTCCATTCTCAAAATATCCCTTAAACCTGGCTTTGCGGCCCGACTTGTCATAATCATATTCCCCCTGCAACTTACCCGACCTGTAATACGATTTAAAGATCCCCACAGGAAGGTCATTTTTAAATACACCCTCAGAAAAAATGGCGTCATTCTCATAATATCTTTTCCAGATACCCTGTTTAAGCCCTTTTGCATCCTTACGGTTGATCGTATCACCTTTCATAACGGAAAATTTCTGTGCATATGACAATGTGGATACAACCGTAAACAGGATAATCAGGAATACCTTCATGGTGTTTTTTTAAAAATGTAAAGTTCTTATAAAAATTTCATGGCTTAAAAAAAATATTATTTGAATAAACCTTTCAATGGCTACGGATTCCACCAGCTACATATCGCCGCACCTGACCTGATTTAGAGGCAAAAAAAAACCTCCCGGTTTCCAGGGAGGCTTTTCTCAGATCTCAACTATTCTTCTGTTTTTTTTGATTTCCTCGCCTTGGGAGCAGGTTCGGAATCACCTTCAACAGTTTCTTCTTCTTTCTTAGCTTTTGCCCTTTTTGCTTTTGGCTTTGCCGGTGCTTCCTCAGCTGTAGTTGGAGCTGCATCTGCCACAGGTGCTTCCGCAGACGCTGATGGCTCAGTTCCTTCTTCAGAAGGCTCATCACCTTTCTGTTTGAACTCGTTGTTCAGCTTTGCAATGGCATTGGCCTTTTCAGATGACTCAAGTGATGATTTCAGGGAAGAAAGCACATCCATATCGCCAAGGGTTGCTTTTTCAACTGATTCCTTGATCTTCTTAACAGACTTGGCAGTCGACTCCTGCTCTTTTTCCTGCTCGGCTGTCTCAGTTGACCGTGTCGCATGAAGCTTATCTTCAATCAGGCGGTGATGTGAAACAATGATCTTTTTATTGTCTTTCGAGAATTCGATCACCTTGAAATCGAGCTTTTCATCTGTTTTTGCAGGTGAACCGTTTTCCTTCATCAGGTGGCGGAACGGAGCAAATGCTTCAACCCCATAAGGCAGCGAAATGATAGCACCTTTGTCCGTAACCTTGCCTACTGTGCCTTCATGCACTGAATCGACATTGAAAACGGTTTCATAAGTATCCCACGGATTATCTTCAAGCTGCTTGTGACCCAGGCTCAGCCTGCGGTTTTCAGCATCCACCTCAAGCACGATCACTTCAAGCTCGTCGCCGATCTTGGTGAATTCAGCAGGGTGCTTAACTTTTTTAGACCAGCTCAGATCGGAAATGTGAACAAGCCCGTCAACACCTTCTTCAAGTTCAACAAACACACCGAAGTTTGTAAAATTACGCACCTTGGATTTATGCTTGGAGCCAACCGGGTAACGCTCGGTGATCGAACCCCATGGATCAGGCATCAGTTGCTTGAGACCAAGCGACATTTTGCGTTCATCCCTGTCAAGGGTAAGCACCACTGCTTCTATCTCATCATTAACTTTAAGGAAATCCTGCGGACTCCGAAGGTGCTGCGACCACGACATTTCAGAAACATGCACCAGTCCTTCAACGCCGGGTATGATCTCTACGAATGCTCCATAATCAGCCAGCACAACAACGCGGCCTTTTATTTTATCTCCAACTTTCAGGTTCGTGTCAAGTGCATCCCATGGCTGAGGGGTAAGCTGCTTCAATCCAAGTGCAATCCGCTTTTTCTCATCATCAAAATCAAGGATCACCACATTGATCTTCTGATCAAGGGCAAGAACTTCTTCGGGGTGCGAAATGCGGCCCCATGATATGTCGGTAATGTGAAGCAAACCGTCAACTCCACCAAGATCCATAAACACACCGTATGAGGTGATATTCTTAACAGTGCCTTCAAGCACCTGTCCTTTTTCAAGCTTGGAAATGATCTCTGCTTTCTGTGTTTCAAGCTCCTCTTCAATCAGGATCTTATGGGAAACAACTACATTTTTAAATTCATTGTTGATCTTAACGACTTTAAATTCCATTGTCTTTCCGACAAAAACGTCGTAATCACGTATAGGCTTTACGTCAATCTGTGAACCCGGCAGGAATGCTTCGATACCGAATACATCCACGATGAGTCCGCCTTTTGTGCGGCATTTTACAAAGCCTTGTATCACCTCATCTTTTTCAAGTGAGTTGTTAACCCGCTCCCATGATTTTAAAGCACGGGCTCTTTTATGTGAAAGAATCAGCTGGCCGCTCTTGTCTTCCTGCGTTTCCACATAAACTTCAATCTGATCGCCGATCTTCAGGTCGGGGTTGTGGCGGAATTCGGATAACGCCACCAGGCCATCCGACTTGTAGCCGATGTCGACCACCACCTCTTTGGTTGTAAGCCCGATGACAGTTCCCATCAGGATCTCATGCTCCACTACATTGTTAAAGGTTTTGTTGTACAGTTCTTCCATGCGCGTACGCTCATCTGAAGGATAGTTATCGGCATTCTTACCAACATTATCCCAGTCGAAATCACCGGCAACAACAGTTTTTTTAGGTTCGGCAGGAGCTTCCTTTTCGGATACTTCTGCAGGGTTTTGGTTTTCAAGTTCTTGATCAATCATTACTTTTCTTTGTTCTTTTCTGAATTTTTAAAATGTTAGGAATATATGAATAGAGTTGTCTTTATCTGCCCGTGCTTGATCTGTTTAGCTTGTAATATGCTAACAGGTTTTGCAAAAGGGAGGGCAAATGTACTGAAACTAATCATAATTAAAAAGAACTTTCTCCAGGTTTTTAGCCGGTATGATGTCATGGTGGGAAAACCAGATAAACAGCTGATTTTTAGATCTTCACTGTATGCTCAAACTCCATGACTTTATGCAAAATAAAATAATAATGAGGCCTGGTAGCAGGCATGAGTGGAAAGCCGTATGTTATTTTTTAAAACCCGTGAAAACCTGCCGGTTGCAGAATCGTTTCCAACAACCGGGTTTGGGTTATTAACAGGGAGTCGTTCATTACCTTTGAACTATCAAATATTTTACCTGTTTTGTTGTTTATATTTTTGAGGCATCAAACCAGGCCTGTTGAAATGGCCACGAAATAACCTCCGATGATTATAAGAATTACGCTTTCCGCGCTGTTTTTTGCATTTTCCTGTTACTTTGCTGCACCCGGACTAATGGCCATGGCCGGTGATGAGCCCAGGCGGATGAATGCCAGGGATTACATCGCCCGGTATAAAGATGATGCTATCAGAGACATGCAGCGAACCGGTGTTCCGGCCAGCATTACGCTTGCCCAGGGAATGTATGAAAGCGAATACGGCAACAGCAAGCTTGCCCGTGAAGCCAACAATCATTTCGGGATTAAATGCCATAAGGAATGGAACGGCCCCACCTTTATCAAAGATGATGATACCAAAAACGAATGTTTCCGGAAATACTCAACTGTGTTGGAATCATACGACGACCATTCGAATTTTCTGAGGACCCGTGAACGTTACCGTTTTTTGTTCGATTATGAAATAACCGATTATAAAAAATGGGCCCACGGTCTTAAAAAAGCAGGTTATGCCACCAACCCTGAGTATGCTCACCGGCTAATCAGGATCATAGAAGAGAATAACCTGCAAGAATTTGACACTCCCTCTGCAACGGCTTCTTCATCTCACTCTGCTGCTGCCGCAATCGTTACACCACCTGCTCCTGTTGTCCAAAAAAAACCAGCTCCAGCCGCCCCACCGGCAATAGTTGATAATCATATTAAATATACGGTAGCCGGCCGGGGTGATTCATACCTGAGCATAGCCCAGAAGCATGAAATGATGTTGTGGGAGGTCCTTAAATACAATGATGCCGAAAAAGGTACCAGCCTTCGGGAAGGTGAGGTTGTTTACCTGAAGCCGAAAAAGAACAAAGCAAAAAATGATCATCATGTTGTAAAGGAAGGTGAAACCATGAGAAGCATTTCACAGGTTTATGGCATACGCTTAAAGATGCTGTACAGGCGCAATCACATTGAGCTTTTTACAGAACCTGCTCCAGGCACCAGGCTTTCGCTGAATAAAACCACGCGGTAATATTTATTTTAGCTGAATAAAATATTACATTTGGGATAAATTCATATCCCATGAAAAAAATTTACGCTTTTTCTGCTCTCTTTTTTGCCTATTGCATCGCCAGCGCACAGATTACGGTAACTCCTGTCAGTAATGTAGCGCAGGCTGTGCAAAATAGTCTTCTCGGTGCCGGTGTAACTGTTTCCAATGTCACGTATAGTGGTGTGCCATCATCTCTTGGTGAATTTTCAGGGGCTTCATCTATCGGAATATCCAGCGGTTTATTCCTTGGCACAGGCACCTGCGCCAACCTGGGGGATTCTGCCAGCTTTTTTATGAGTGATGGTGCGGCTGGCCCTGGTGACCCGGATTTGAATACACTCAACAGTAACACGCAGGATGCAGCAGTGCTCGAATTCGATTTCGAAGTGCAGGGCGACAGCGTAAAATTCAATTTTGTTTTTGCTTCAGAAGAATATAGTGATTATGCAACATCTGCCTTCAATGATGTATTTGGTTTTTTCATCAGCGGCCCTGGAATTACCGGCAATAAAAATATTGCCCTGATCCCTGGAAGCTCAACATTTGTTTCCATAAACAATGTTAACAACGGATACTCGCAGGTTGGTGTCGCTCCAACAGGTCCCTGCATGAATTGTGTATACTATAATGATAATACAAATGGTACTGCATGTGCATTCGATG
>Ga0190272_10000403_pt1 | contig 23434 bp, 27 predicted proteins | sample Popmic504T_FD_133746 | JGI IMG/M metagenome (GOLD analysis project Ga0190272, IMG submission 133746) | Populus adjacent soil microbial communities from riparian zone of Shoshone River, Wyoming, USA - 504 T | ecosystem: Environmental > Terrestrial > Soil > Riparian zone | place: USA: Wyoming... | reverse complement strand
TTATTTGAATTGAAAAATATTTTAAGAATTTCTTATTATTTTATATTTTTGAAAAGACAGCTTTCTTAAAAATTATTATGAACATGAAGAATAAACAGGAAACAAATTCATCAAAAATTACAGACGGGGCCTTTTGCAGGGTTACCGCCGGCACCCATGCAGGTAAATCGGGTATTGTGAGGGATTTAAATACGAGCAAGACCGGGCACCTCACCATAACGGTAGTCCAGGAAAATGGTGTAAGATTTAAAACACTGGCTAAAAATGTAGAGCCTGCCGGCAATTAAGAAGGTCATGCGCTATGACATCAAAACTAGAAATTTATTCGATTGATTTTAATATCAGAAATTGCAGGCCTGAATTATAGCAGGTTTTTTTGTAAACAGATGGTTGGGTTTCAATCAGGCTCCAGTCCCGCTGTTCCCACAAAGGAAATGCTTGCGCATTCCTTTTTGGTCCATCGGGTTTGGTTTATTAGCGGCGGGGTTTCATAGGCTTGGTTCGTGATTTTCAAAAAATTATTTACCTTTCAGGGAGATAAATCCATTCTTTGAATTGCATCTTACACTCATCAGTAAAAGACACTACAACAACAAAATTTCATATTCATAAATATATCAGATGAAAAAAGTATTGATATGGGGCTCTATCATCGCAATTGCTTTGATATCCTTTATTGTATACTGGAAATACTATAACACTTTCAGTGAAGGCAACCGGTCGGGTATACTGCAAAAGTTTTCTAGAAAAGGAAACATCTTCAAGACATACGAAGGAGAGCTGATCATGAGCAGCATTGCCAGCACCAGCAATACAACAATTGCGTCAGAAAAATTTTTCTTCTCCGTAAAAAATGACAGCATTGCCAATATATTGTTTGATCTTGAAGGCAAGCGTGTCACTATACACTACGAACAAAAAAGAGGTCACCTGCCCTGGAATGGCGAGACCGACTATTTAATAACCAGCATCGTCTCGAAGGAATAAAATAAACATAATACGATATTTCAGAACTGGAAATTTATTACTCAAATATTGTTTTCCATGGCAAAGAAAGACAAAAGAATTGACGAATACATTCAAAAAGCGCAACCGTTTGCAAAGCCCATTCTGGAACACCTGAGGGGGCTCATACACAAAGCAAATCCTGATGTTGAGGAAACCATCAAGTGGAGCTTTGCTTCATTTGACTACAAGGGGCCGTATTGTTCAATGGCATCATTCAAGCAGCATGTAGCCTTCGGATTCTGGAAATCCTCGTTGCTGAAAGACCCAAAGGGTTACCTGGGAGAAGGATTTAACAATGGCGGCGAAGCCATGGGAAATTTAGGAAGAGTAACATCCTTAAAAGATCTGCCGCCCGACAAGGTCATTATTGATTTCATCAAACAGGCAAAAAAACTAAATGACGATAACATCAAACTGCCTCCGCGCCCCAAGCCATTAAAAACCGAATTAATAATCCCGGATTATTTTACGGAAGCTTTAAAGAAGAATAAGAAAGCTTTGGAAACCTTTGAAAGTTTCAGCTACTCAAATAAAAAGGAATATGTATCCTGGGTTACCGAGGCTAAAACGGAAAAAACAAGAATGGAAAGACTGGCAACTGCAATCACCTGGATGAAGGAAGGCAAAATCAGGAACTGGAAATACGTTAAGCAGTAAATCAAATTGCGTCTTTGCCCCTTAGTGGCCTTTTCAATTTTTGCCACAAAGACGCGATGACGCGGTTTAATTGTGCTTATACATGATACCGTGCTCTGTCATTCTAACTGTTGACCATCAAAATTGTAGAATCAAATTGCGTCCTTGCGCCGTAGTGGCCTTTTCAGTTTTTGCCACAAAGACGCTATGACCTCCTCTGGCGCAAGTCTTGTGCGGCTGGCTTTGTGCGCTGGTGACTTGTGACGCGAAAATCATCTCGCGAAAATCCTGTGCGTCTAATTTAGCGCGCGCGTTACCCCCCCTGACGCAAGTCTTGTGCGGCTGGTTTTGTGCGCTGGTGACTTGTGCCGCGAAAATCATCTCGCGAAAATCCTGTGCGTCTAATTTAGCGCGCTCGTTACACCCCTGACGCAAGTCTTGTGCGGCTGGTTTTGTGCGCTGGTGACTTGTACGCGCAAATCATCTGGTGCAAGTCTGATGCGGCTGGTTTAGCGCTTGTGACTTGTGACGCGAAAATCTTCCTCGACACAAGTCATCTTACACACAGGCTCGCACATAAGACTTGCCAGAGTAAGCCAGAGTAAAATTTGTTACTCATTTGGCGAGAGTAATTTCCTCGGCACAAGTCAGCCTACACACAGGCTGGCGCAAAGACTTGCGCCAGAATAAACTATAATAAATTTGCTGTTCAGTTTTAGCGAAAGAAATTTGATCGGCACAAGTCATCCTACTCCCTTTTGAGCAAGTTTTGTGCGCTGGTGACTTGTGCCGCGCAAATGATGCACTTTTACTTAATTTTAACATGATTTTATAACTTCACCTTTAATTTTGGCAATAAAAATCACATGATAAATCGCTTTTATGCTGTTCTGTGTATCACTTTTATTCATTTCAGCTCTTCCGCACAAACTTTTAATTATGACTTTGAAACAGGCATGCAGAGCTGGGTTGCCGATTTTGCCGACTACCCCCAGGGGGACAGCCTTACCTACCAGCTAAACTGGGTACACACCGCACTGCCTCCTTCCGTTACGCCTTCGCAGAACGGCATTTTTATGGACGGGCATAATTTTTCAGACGACCTTTTCTTTTTCATAAAAAAGCAGGTTACTGGACTTCTTCCCAACACTTCGTATATGGCTGTGATCTCAGTTGATGTGGCGACAAATGAAAATATATTTCAGATCGGCGGCAGCGACCTGGTACTAAAAGCAGGTGCTACAACGGCAGAACCACAGAAATATACCGACAGCACCAACATGGTACGGATGAACATCGACAAAGACAACCAGATGTCGACCGGCGCTGATATGGATACCATTGGCCTGGTAAGACATTCATTTAATGACACATTATACCACCTCTTCACGCTTGACAACACAACCCACCCGTTTCATGTTACTACGGATTCCACTGGAAGTCTCTGGCTGATCATCGGCGCTGAAAGCATGTTTGAGGTTTATGCAAAGATCTATTACGCTGAAGTTAATGTTATTTTCTCCTCTACTTCAGGCATATTGACAGACAAAAAGGAAAAGATGCTGACTGCATTTCCTGTCCCGGCACGCGGATTGATCAATCTTTCATTGCCTGCAGAAAAAATCCAAACTGTAAAAGTATTCACAGCAGGCATGCAACAGGTTAAAACGGCAACTTATACAAACCGGCTTGACATCAGCACATTTCCTGCCGGTGTATATTTCCTGGAAGTTACGGTCAATACATTTCACCGCATGATAAAAATCATCAAAACCCCTTAGCAATTAATGCCGGACCATTATAAACAGACGTTTGAAATCTGGAACAAAATAGCTCCCTTCTACCAGGAGAAATTTATGGACCTGGATATTTACAATCATACTTACGATGCATTCTGCCAGGCTATAGAAGTAAGAAATGCAAAGATGCTGGATGCAGGATGCGGTCCCGGCAACATTACTAAATACCTGCTTACCCAAAGGCCTGATTTTAATATCACTGGAACAGACATTGCACCAAACATGATTGACCTGGCCAGGAAGAATAACCCTGGTGCTGAATTCACTGTTCTTGACACACGGCAGATCAGCAACTTCACTGCACAGTTTGACGGCATCATCTGTGGTTTCTGTTTGCCCTACCTGGAAGAAAATGATGTCAGGAAATTCATTTCTGACGCTTTCCGGCTGCTGACTGAAAACGGAGTATTTTACTTAAGCTTTGTTGAAGGGGATTCTTCAAATTCAGGTTTCCGGGAAAGCAGCAGTGGGGACCTGGTATACTTTCATTATTATACTTTGGAAAACATCCGGCTGAAACTCGAAAGCACAGGCTTTAAAAACCTCCGGTTGTTCAGGGTGAACTATAAAATATCATGTGATAGTACAGAAATTCACACTATATTAATGGCCGGAAAAGCAATATTGGATTAAAGGGGAATTTCAATATGCATTTAAATGTCATATTAAACAAGCTTCTGGACTAATGTTTAGCCCAATCATAAATTGAAATACATACCGGCCCACATTTAAACTTATTAATGAATTTTCTATAATGGGCCTGGCCTTGTCTTACATAAATCGGAATTATTAAACCATTAAAAAGTTGAATAGATCCTTCATCATTGCAATTCTCTTATTTGCCTCAGCTTCATTGAAAGCTGAGTACGACGGTTACCGCATAAAATTTTTAATTGAGCATGTAAATGGCAATATCAGTCAAGGGTTTGTTGATTTCTCAGCGCATAACCTCAATCTGGATTCATTGATAAGTCCGGGTTATCTGAAAGAAATATTTGTTAAATATGACGGGAGCCTGGCGGGAAATTTTATTTATTTTAAAGAAAAGATAAAATATGAATATGAAAATGTCAATGATAGCTCAGGACAGGTCAATTTCATTTACTGCCTGACAGAAAAGACCTCGTTGCCATTTAAATCCATAAAACAAATAATGGCAGAGGAGATCGAAAAATTCAGTTATTGCATCGGGATCATGATCGCAAATGAGCTAAGCTCAGCCGATACTGTATGGATGAAAAACAAACCGCTGAGGAAAGTACAATTTACAGGCTATTTTCATTCATATCATATTTTCCTGCACGAGATATCGCCTGCAATAAATACTGTCATAAAGCAGCTTGAAGCTAAACAGAAAGAGATTGATGACATCGAAATAATCACTGATGACAGTGGTTTTTCGGAGAACGGGCATAAGGCCGATGAAGAACTTTTTAAGCTAATTCAAAAATTGTATCAATCCAAAGTAGTGGTAATTCTTGAGTATGATTGTTAGCCTGGCACAATGTCCAATAAGGTAGAAATAGTATATTTCATTCGAAACAATCTGATTATAATTGCTATATTCGTTTTCATTTGAATTGAATAAAGCTTTGCCTGTAACTGGGTCCACCCTTGTTAAATTGTAACAGAAATGAAAAATATTTTGTACGCTATCTTTCCCCTCATTTGCTCTGTCGCAACGGGCGATATATGGACACAAAAAGGAAATTTTCCTGCTGGCAACCGACTGTGGCCTATGTCATTTGAAATTAATGGACTTGCATACATGGGATGTGGCAACGATTACAATACAGGATATAAACAGGATTTTTGGGAATATGATGCAGCTAATGATTCATGGACTCAAAAAGCGGATTTTGGAGGTGGGGCACGCATATTAACAGGGTTTTTGATTAACGGCAAAGGATATGCCGGGCTGGGAGGAAATGGAATATCCTCATTCCAGGATTTTTGGGAATATGATCCATTATCCAATACATGGGTGCAAAAATCAGATTTCACAGGTGGCGTTGGTTTGTCCATAACAACGTCGTTTACTATCAATAACCACGGTTATGTCCCGGTAGTTAATGCCTCAGGAATCAGTGGAATAATGGAATATGAACCTGTATCAGACGCCTGGTTACAAAAAGCAAATTTCCCAGGAATTAAGTTTCGAAACTTTGCATCATTTTCAATAGGAAACAAAGGATATGTGGGAAGTGGAACGGATTCGCTCACTGGTTGGTTCTGCCAATATTTTTGGGAGTATGATCAGCCTTCGGACGCATGGACACAAAAAGCAAATTTCCCGGGTCCAGGAAGATGTGATGCAACAGGAATTTCTATCCTTAATAAAGGTTATATCGGTTTTGGAGAAAACAATAATTATTTCAGTGATTTCTGGGAATACGACCCCCAGTTAAATCAATGGACTCAGAAACTTAGTTTACCTGGGATTGGCCGGAAAGCCTGTGGTGCATTTTCGGTTGGCAATAAAGGTTATATAGTTTGCGGATATGAGTTAAAATTCGGAACGATTTACACGGATGTGTGGGAATACAATCCTGATTCAACTTTATTAAGCGGCCAGGAGGATCTGCCTGGGGAAGTAACACTTCATGTTTTTCCTAATCCTTTCCGTGATAATCTGACCTTTAATAATTTATCCGCTGATCAAACCGAATTAATTATTTCTGATAACCTTTCAAGGAAAGTAATGCATACAACCTTTTCAAGATCCGTCACCATAAATACAAGAGAACTGCCCATCGGCAATTATTTTTATGAAGCTACCAATAAGAACGGAATTAAAAAAGGAAAAATTCTTAAACAATGATTTGAAAGAATCAATATGAAAGCTCATATGAAAAAACAAACTGCATTGTTCGTTCTGTGTTCTATATTTTTGTTCAACATGGCAAACGGGCAAACCTTCAAGGAACAATTCAATGCGCTGGATTCAAGTAAAGATTCCACAGAACAAAAGCAGCTTTTAGGGAAATGGGAAAAATCCGACCCCAATGATCCTGAACTGTATGTTGCTTACTTCAATCACTATGTGAACAGCAGCATGAAGCAAAATATCAGGATTGACGGCAGTCCAAAAGGAGAAGATGTATTTAAGGTCATGAGCAAGGACACTTCACAGAAAGAACCCGTTGCTTTTATTTACAACGATACTTACTACGATGCCGTTCATTTGAAAAAAGGCTTTGATTATATTGAAAAGGGTATTAAAAAGTACCCAGATCGGCTCGACATGCGGTTTGGCAAAATATACATCCTTGGTCAAACCGGGGACTATGAAAATTTTACAATTGAAATTATTGAAACGTTAAACCGCGCAGCGTCGAATAAAAATAAATGGACATGGACAGACGGTAAACCAAAAGGAAATCCAAAAGAGTTTATGCTCGGCTCGGTACAGAGCTACCAGATGCAGCTTTATAACACTGAAGACGACAGCCTGCTTGATAACATGAAACGGATTGCCGAAACTGTATTAAAACATTATCCCGATCATGTTGAAAGTTTATCCAATCTCTCTGTAGTTTATATGATTCAAAAGCAATATGACAAGGCGCTTGAATATCTTTTAAAAGCAGAAAAAATCAATCCCACCGATCACATTGTATTAAACAACATTGCCCAGGCTTATATACGAAAGGGTGACAAAATAAATGCCATCAAATATTATGAACTCGTCATTAAACACGGCGACGAGAACGCTAAGAAAAAAGCGCAGGTGCAGATTGACGGGCTCAATAAATAAATTGAAGGTGTTTTAGCCTCCTGAACCTGAATAATTAACTTTGAACAAATATGAAAAAATAATAGTTCATGGATAATATCAAAAAAGAAAATATAAAACAGGAAGTATTTGACCTGTACGACGACTATGCCCATAACCGGATCAACAGGCTCGAGTTTATGCAACGGCTGTCGGCATATGCAGTTGCCGGTCTCACCGTTTCGTCATTGATGGGTTTCCTCATGCCCGACTATAAGGGGCAGGTACAGGTTGAACCGAATGATCCACGGGTAAAATCCGGTTACATTAATTACGAATCTCCAAAAGGAGGCGGAACAATTAAAGCGTTATTGTCGGTGCCGGCGGAAATGAAAATGCCTGCAGGAGGCATTGTTGTAATTCATGAGAACAGGGGCCTGAATCCATATATCGAAGATGTTGCAAGAAGAGCCGCCCTTGCAGGTTTCGTTTCCCTGGCCCCGGATGCATTGAGCCCGTTGGGAGGCTACCCCGGCAATGATGACGATGGGCGGACCATGCAGGCTAAACGGGATAAGGATGAAATGCTGGAAGATTTTATTGCTGCTTATGAATATCTAATAAAACAAAAAGACTGCAATGGAAAAGTGGGCGTAGTTGGTTTCTGCTTTGGAGGATTAATGGCAAACCTGATGGCTGTAAGGATACCGGACCTCAAGGCTGCTGTACCTTTTTACGGCAGCCAGGCACCGGTTGAAGATGTTCCGAAAATAAACGCACCCCTGCTCCTGCATTTTGCAGAGCTCGATACGCGTGTGAATGAAGGATGGCCTGCATTTGAAGCTGCATTGAAAGCCAATAATAAAACATATACTTCCCATATGTATGAAAAAGTAAACCATGGCTTTCACAACGACACCACACCACGTTACGACAAAGCTGCGGCTGAGCTTGCCTGGGAAAGGACCATTGATTTTTTTAAGGAGAAACTGAAATAATTAATTCCATTTTTCAATTTTGCACTTGCGAGGTATAGAGTTTGAAAGGTTTGAAGGTTTTGAAAGTTTAGAAAGTTGTCATTATAGTTTAATTTTATCACTGGTTTTAACTGCTGATTACCAAACTTTGCAAAATCAAATTGCGCCTTCGCGCCATTGTGGCCTTAAAAGTTTCAATATGAAATTCTGTTCCAGTTGGCTGAAGTCAAACTGCAAATGATATTCTAAACATTCAAAAATGAAATTTAATTTTATGTTACGGGTTATCCTGATTGCACAATCAAATTGCGTCTTCGCGTCTCCTTTGTGGCCCCCTTTTGTTTGCCTTCAAAATGGCGAAAGCACCTTTACAACTTAATTAATAATATAATTTACTCTTTGGATTTTAACAGATGATTAACAAGATCACCCGGTTAATTTGCTTTTTTTGTGCCTTCGTAATTTTCAGATTTTTACGCCTTATTCCGGAAAATAAAATTATCAGTTACCGAAGATACCAACCCTCATCAACCATAAAATGAAAATAATCAAATGCCATTTTACAAAGATCATGCTGGCTGCCTGCATCGCAATAAGCTTTTATTCCAGCGCATTCAGCCAGGATCAAAATTATGAAATCTTTGCCCTGAAATTCGGCGAACGCACCCACAAAATACATGTCTCAGAAGCAGCAGTAGGCGCAACCGGGAACGACAGCCTGAATGTGTGCTTCATGTTTTGGGTACTCAAAGGAAATGGAAAAACGATACTGGTGGATGCAGGATTTTCAGATGATATGGAAATCAATCCAAGGTTCATCCGGTGGACAAGTCCAGTCGCAATGCTTGAGAAGATCCAAATCAAACCTGGCGACATTACAGACATCATTGTAACCCATCCCCACTGGGATCATATTGGCGGCATCGACTTGTTTCCGGATGCTATGGTCTGGATGCAAAAAAAGGATTATGAGTATTTTACCGGAGCTGCATGGCAGAAAGACGGTAATGCAAATGGGTTCAATGAGGCTGATGTTGTCAAAATAGTTAAACGAAACATTAGCAGAAAACTCACCCTGACAGATGGTGATGGTATTGAAATATTTCCGGGAATAAAAGTATTTACAGGATCCAAACATACTTACGAATCGCAGTATGTACTGGTTAATGCAGGTGCTGAAAAGGTGATTATCGCATCCGACAATGCATGGTTCTATTACAACCTGATACATTTTCTGCCTATACCCGTCACTCATGACGCCAAAGCTTATTCAAAAAATCTGAAAAGAATGAAAGCAATGGTAACCAATTATGAGATGGTCATCCCCGGGCACGACCCGCTTGTATTCACCAAATTTCCATCAGTGGCGGCAGATGTGGTGAAAATAAGCAAGTAGGCGCTTTTCAAAAATTATGATAAATGGAGATATCCGGATTAAATCAAGTACCGGCATATATTATGGGTATTCACAGAAAACAAAAAACAATACCTTGCATCAAAATCAAATCTAATGTACGACCTCCCCCACCACAAAGAAAAAAATGAACAGGCAGTAAAAGAATTAATTGCCAGATATCCCTTTGCATTTTTAACCGGTTGTGATGCAATGAACCATCCTGTCGTCACACAGATACCTGTTTTTATAGAAGAAAAAGACGGCAGGAAAATTTTGCGTGGGCATATTATGAAAAATACAGATCATCATAAAGCCTTCATGCATAATCAGAATGTCCTGGCCGTTTTCACCGGTCATCATACCTATGTAAGCGGCACATGGTACAGCAACCCATTCCAGCCCTCCACCTGGAATTACATGAGCGTGCACGTCAAAGGCATTATCCGGCTGCTGGATGACACGGCACTGATAGATGTCCTCCGCATGACTACCCTCCATTTCGAAAAGAATAATCCGCAATCAACGACAATATATGATAACCTTCCAGCAGAATATACGAAGAAACTAATGAAGGCCATTGTTGCTTTTGAAATTGAAGTTAAGCAGCTGGATACCGTTTTTAAATTAAGCCAGGACAGGGATGCCAAAAGCTATGACAATATAATTAAACAGCTTAAAAAACAGGACGAAAGCGGACAGGTGATCGCTGCCGAAATGGAAAAAAGGACCAGGGAGGTTTTCCCGGAAAGTTAAGCCCCGGATTCTTCGCAACCGGATATTTTTTTGGGCAATTGCATTTTAATATATACTTTGCAGGTAACAGACCCCATCTTCTATAACTCCCTATGGAAATATCCTACAAACAAAAGGAAGCTACAAAGTATGCCCAATGTTTTTTCCTGCCTGCATTTATTCTTGCTGTACTTCTCTTTCCTGTTTTTACCCATGGGCAATTTAACCCGACATTTCTTCACCAGGCTGCACCCGGCGACAACCTGATCAGTTGCATCGTTCCGGATGCGAATGGCAATGTTTATATAGCAGGGAATACGACTGACAGCATTTCCATCGGCACCAACACCTTGCACCATTCAGGCGGTTTCATATCGAAATATGACAGTCTCTCGCAAAATCAATGGATCATTCCTGCCGGCAAGTACATTGATTATCCGCAAAGGAAGATGCCTAAAATAGCGATCGACAGCAACCAGGAATTGCTCGTAGTGGGGGAATTTGACAGCATTTGCAATGTAGGCAATGCAACTATCACGGATTCACTGGCCGGGAATACATTCATTGCGAAAACAGATGGCACTGGTTCTGTACTATGGCTGAAAAAATTATACGGTTCAGGGCTCAAAATATATGACATGTCGCTTGACATGAACAACAACATCCTGCTGACGGGTACTTTTTATCTTGCTTTGATCTTTGGCAATGATACCCTCATACCGGATTCCCCTGAAATTATCACCATTAAGCTGGATCCCGGCGGAAATTACCTGTGGATGCGCATGGCTGGCGGCCTTTCGCCCTATGTTGAGAATACGGAAGCGGTGAGCTCCGACCAGGATGGAAATGTTTATATCGCTGGCCAGCTCAGAAGCATAAATCCTGTTTTCGATTCCATTACCATTCCAAACCCGGTAAACATCGCCTCTATCGGGTTCATTGCCAAATATGATTCATCGGGGAACATTCAATATGCAAAAAAATGCGGCTTTTACTGCTATGATATCCATTCATCGGCGGGAGGCGAACTTAGTGTGGTTGGCAGTATTGTAACGATAGGCCTGGAATATGATACAGCATTTATACCGACGCAATTCGGCAATGGGTCGACATTCATTGCACGAATCGGAAATAACGGCGCGATCAAATGGGCAAATTTTATTGATTCAGATGTCTCATCTGTTTTCGCAGTTACCGCTGATCTTTCGGGTAACAGCTATTTTATCGGTGTTTGCCGTGACACAGCAAGAATCTATGGTTCAAATGATACACTTCTGTTGGTCAACATAAAATTTCCACCTGATAGTTTTCCATATGGCTACATCTTTGCTTTGGACAGCACCGGTAATCCGTTTTTTGGTAACATGCTGGAAGGAGACCTCACAGGCCTTTTTATGAATGACATAACCGTAAGTAATTGCGGAATCTATATTGCCGGCACATTTAAAAGTTTGCTGAAGCCGTTTTATTACCAGAACGACAGCATAACCAATTCAGGAGGTTATGATGGATTTGTACTTATTGAAAATGCATGCAACCTGGCTACCACTGCAGCTGAATTCAACTCTGATGCCGTGCATCATACAATTAATGCCTTTCCGAATCCGTTTCATGATGAAATTAATATCATTAACAATCAGAACAAGGCAATGGAAATTGTACTAGTGGACAGCCGGATGAGAGAATTAGTCAAAGCATCGGGAAGCGGTCCGCTAAAGCTTAATACATCAGCATTATCAGCTGGCTTATACATCCTTTATTCGAAAAATTTATCAGATGGAATAATACTCCGGAATAAACTGGTTAAGCAGTAACAGGAAAAAAGCTTTGGTTAGCTCTGTTACCATACGGAGTAATCATAATAAAAACTATTTTTTTATGACCTGAACAGAAAATCGGTTTTATTCCGTTATCAAAATGAATACTGGCAAAACCATGAATTGCTTTAAAATAGTAACTGTATTATTTTTCCCGGCTTTCCTGAACTGCAGTTTTCAATCTGACGGGAGAAAAACGTATATAACAGTCAGCAGTGCAAACAAAAACATACTTCAATATGATACTATAGCGCAAACCATACATGTTTTTGTAGCCCTGTGCGATAATAAATACCAGGGCATTGTTCCTGTGCCGGCAAAGATCGGTAACGGACAGGACCCGGATAATAATCTCTACTGGGGCTGTGCATATGGGATCCGGACATATTTTAAAAACAGCAAAGACTGGTTGCTTGTAAGGAAACAAAAGGTGGATGCTGTCAGGCTTGAGAGGCTTGTATTTAAGCACAGGAAGAAAAACTGGTATCTCGTTGCTGATGCATTTGACGGACAATTTATAAAACAATGCACCAAAGAATTTCTCAGCAGCAGTGCAGGATTGCTGAAAGACACCCTGCATACGGGTAGTACCATAATCGGGATTGCCGGAAACGCAAAGCTTATTGCGTATATCGGTCACGACGGGCTGATGGATTTCGGATTAACAGAAAAATATCAGAACACCGACGGAAAGAAAAGGGATGCAATTGTTCTTGCCTGTTACAGCAAAGAATATTTTTCATCTCATTTAAGATCTGCAAATATAAATCCGCTGGTATGGACAACCGGACTCATGTGCCCGGAAGCTTATACCATTCATGATTCAATCGAAGGATATCTGGCGGGCAAAACAAATGAAAATATCAGGAACATGGCGGCCTCAGCCTATTCAAAATATCAGAAGTGCAGCATCAAAGCTGCTAAAAATCTGCTGGTGACAGGGTGGTGAAAAGATATTATGATTGAAAACAGGCTGATGGTTTCAAACAGGCTCCTGTCCCGCTGTTCTCTCAAAGGAAATGCTTGCGCATTCCTTTTTTTTCCATCGGGTTTAGGTTATGGGCGCCTGTGCCTTGTCGCTGTAGTATCCGGAAAAATGAATTATCTTTCGGGAGAAAAGGCATCCATGAAAAATGCTTTAAGATGAAGGACCGTTGGGGAACAAATTCCTTCTAGGACTTGCTAACGATGTCATATACGACAAGCGACCCATCGGTTCAATTAACTGCAATGAATTAATGGGTAAGAAATAATCTAACTATTGTACCCGCCAATCATATGCCCGCAAAAAAATTCCTGAATTATTTAATCGCCGCAGTCTGGCTTGTTAACGGGCTTTTCTGCAAGGTGATGAACCTCGTGCCGCGCCATCAGCAAATTGTGGCAGATATCCTGGGCGACAGGCATTCGCAGATGTTAACCGTTTTAATCGGACTCGCTGAAATTGCAATGGCAGCATGGATTATAAGTGGCATTAAGGCAAGATTAAATGCAATAACCCAGATTGTGATCATTGCCATCATGAATGTTATTGAATTTATCCGGGTTCCTGAATTGCTTCTCTGGGGCAGGTTCAACCTGCTGTTTGCCTGTATGCTTATCATTGTAATTTACCTGAACCAATTCCGGTTGGGAATTAAACAGGTTCAGCAGACATAGTATGCTTTCATATTTAAAAACCCATCCTTTTGCTGTGGAAGCTTTCTTTGAAAGTTCGCTTGTATTGGCATTCGCGATTCCCAGAATGGAAATCGGCCACCTCATACCGGAGTGCCTCGAACCCGACACATACAACGACAGATACGCTTTTATAGCTGTTGCCATGGTTCAGACTAAAAGTTTGCGGCCGGAAGGATTTCCCAGGATACTTGGAAACAATTTTTTCCTTATTGGTTACCGCGTTTTTGTGCGGTACAGAAATAATGCAGGAAAAAAACTCCGGGGATTATATATTCTCAAATCTGAAACCGATAAAAAGAAAATGGAGTTTTTCGGGAACATCTTCACCCACTATAATTATACAACCACAGACATCAGTCATCATAATCAAAACGGAATATCTGAAATATGGTCAGAAAAATCAGATTTCAAAATTAAAGTCAGAGCTTCAGATAATGAAAACATACCTTTGCCCGTGGCCTCTCCATTTCCCGATTGGAAAGAAGCGAGGCGTTATGCTGGCCCATTGCCATTTACATTTACGTATAACCCGGCCAACAAACAGGTATTGATCATTGAAGGAGTCAGGGAAAACTGGAAACCATCACCAGTAGAGGTAATTGAATACCACTTTTCATTCCTCGACAATCTGAAAATTAAAAACATTACACTGGCGAATGCTTTTATCGTACAAAACATCCCTTACCATTGGAAAAAAGGTAAATCCGAACAATGGATAAAATGAGAGGTCCATTCCAGGGAGTCTGGAATATTATCAGGTTTAACTGGCATTTCTATGTTTTGTCAATAGGACTGATACTGATTGTTCTTTTATCCCGGTCATATTTCCCTCCTGTTTTCCTGAATGCAGCGAATGTTTTCATTGTGTTGCTGACTGGTTTAATTCTTATTTCATTATCGGTTTCAGCATACGTATATGACTTTTCAAATCTTTATTCACTAAACTGGTTGAATAACGTGAATAATATTAAGCAGGAGAAAATTGTAAACATTCATGCAGGTTTTGATGAGACAAGCAATTTGCTTAAAAACAAATTTGTGAATGCAGAAATTTCCGTTCTTGATTTCTATGATCCGTCGAGGCATACAGAAGCTTCTATAAAAAGAGCAAGAAAAGCTTATCCTCCATTTCCAGGAACACGACAGGTGAGGACAAATGGATTGCCCCTTGGCGATAGCTCTGCTGATTTAATCTTTGCTATCCTTTCTATACATGAGATCAGGAACGAAAATGAAAGAAGAACACTGTTTATTGAACTTCGAAGAATTCTTACTCCGTCGGGACAAATATTTGTAACAGAACATTTGCGTGATGCAGCAAACTGCCTGGCATATAACGTTGGTGCATTTCATTTTTACTCAAAATCTACATGGCTTAAAACATTTAAGTCATCGGGCCTTCAGGTTTCTGATGAAATAAAAATCACCCCATTTATTTCGACCTTTATACTTATCAAAAATGGAACTTCAACTTAAAGTAACCGGCTTTCTGCTTGTCATTTTGGCATTGATTCATATTATTTTCCCCAGGTATTTCAACTGGAAAACAGAACTCCATTCGCTAAGCATTATCAACCGGCAGATGATGTATATTCATTCGTTCTTTATTGCGTTCATCGTACTTCTCATTGGTATACTTTGTCTTACGTCAGCCCCAGAGCTTACAGGTACTGTTTTAGGAAGGAGAATCTGCCTGGGATTGGGAATATTCTGGCTGGTAAGACTATTCTTCCAGTTCTTTGGATATTCTTCAGCAGTCTGGAAAGGCAAATCTTTTGAAACGACCGTTCACATATTATTTTCCATATTTTGGGTTTACCTGAGTTCAATCTTTATTTTAACTTACATGGCTTAAAATCATATAGCCTGTTTTACACTGGTATCATTAAAAAAATTGGCTGCAACACATCTGAATCCTTCTGATCATTTAAATTAAAATACATCATGCCTGAAATCATCATACAATCCCGCCAGGCTTTTATCGGGCCATCCATGAAAGTTCAACGCATCCTGCCTTTCAGGGAGCGCAGAATGGTCGGGCCTTTTATTTTTATGGATCATGCAGGCCCGGTAAATGCAATCCCCGGTGCTGAACATTCGATGGATGTTCTTCCTCATCCGCACATTGGGCTCTCAACTGTCAGCTACCTGTTCGGCGGACAGGTTACACACCGCGACAGTCTCGGTGTGGAACAGGTGATTCTGCCGGGTGAAGTAAACTGGATGACTGCCGGAAGCGGCATCGCACATTCAGAACGTTTTGAAGATCCCGCAGCGCTTGCCGGCGGACTTGAAATGATGCAGACCTGGGTTGCATTGCCTGAAAAAGACGAAGAATCATCGCCTTCCTTCACAAATTATAAATCAGCACAGCTGCCGGTTTTTACAGATAAAGGTATCTGGTGGCGGCTCATAGCGGGCGAGGCATACGGTCAGAAGAGCGCTGTTGCCACGCATTCGCCCCTGGTTTACCTGCACGTGGAGCTGGAGAAGCAAACAAGTTTCGCATTGCCCGCAGACTATTCTGAAAGGGGCATTTATGTTGCGAAAGGCAGCCTGGAGATCATGGGAGTAAAATATCCTTCGGGCAACCTGGTTGTATTTCACCCTGGTGAAGATCCTGTCATCACCGCAACAGAACCCTCCTCCCTGATGGTGCTTGGCGGTGAGCCGCTTGGCCCCAGGCATATCTGGTGGAATTTTGTTTCATCCCGCAAGGAGAGAATCGAGCAGGCCAAAACAGACTGGAAAGAGGGCCGCATTCAGCTGCCGCCAAATGACAACAAAGAGTTCATCCCCCTTCCTGCCGACAACCGCCCGGCAAAAGAAAGTGGTCCTGCCCCCGAAGCGTTATCCTGAATTCTCAAATGCTCCATCCGTGGTTGGCGTCCCGCCAACCACCCGCTGTTCATCTCGCGTCCGCCAACAACCAGCTGCATACTGTCGCCAACGACCAGCATATCTTCCCCATCGACATACTTTGCATTTCTCAGATATAACCATACTTTTATTTAAAATTCCGTATTCAAAAAAACTTACCCTTCAAAAACTAAAGGCATATGAAATATCTATTGATTTTCCTGATCACACTTTATACCGTACCAGTTTCAGGACAGACCCCTGAAGAATTTTTTAATTCAGGAAAGCTTAAATATGAAAACAATGATTACAAGGGAGCAATATCTGATTTCGACAAAGCAGTTGAACTAAAGACCACCAATGCTGATGTCTATATACTAAGAGGGAATTCAAAGTTAAAATCAGGAGATCAAAAAAGTGCCTTAAAGGATTATTCAAACGCGATTGAGATGAATCCTTCTGCACGGGCTTATCATAACAGGGGCATTATTAAAAAGGACCAGGAAGATTATGATGAAGCAGTAAAGGATTTTTCCAAAGCAATTGAACTGGACCCACTATATACCTCTTCATACGAAACGCGGGGCATGATTCTGTTACTTATTAAAAATGATTATCAAAACGCAATAAAAGATTTTGATGAACTTATAAAGATAGATCCGAAAGATGCTGAATTTTTTAATTTAAGAGGCATGGCCAAAGGAAAAGGAAGCGATATAAACGGCGGGATTGCAGATTTCACCAATGCAATCAGTATCGATTCCTCAAACTCCGAATATTATTACAACAGGGCACGTCTCAAGCTTAAAATCAAGGATGATAATGGTGCTTGCCAGGATTTTAATGAAGCGATTGAAATGGGCCATGAAATAAGCGATCAATCAGTCGTTTCCTTTATGAAGGGCTGTTTAAACGGGCGGACATATATTATAACTGATTGACAGAGGACGAGAGCATTACTTTAGTTGAAAATTATTTAGAATTATCTTACCTGCATTTTTCGCTGCTATTGTACTGAGCATAATAGTAAGAATGAAATATATCATTTCCTTAAAAACACAAGCTTGAACGTCCAAAAAGATGATGACAAGTCTCCCGACCTTCCTGAAGTCTTTTTGTTTCCTCTCCATCCGTGGTTTGCGTCCCGCCAACCACCCGCTGTTCATCTCGCGTCCCGCCAACCACCCGCTGCATACTCTCGCAAACCAACAGCAAATCTCCTCGTGGTTGATCAAATGATAAGACATGGAAAGTTATCTTTGACCGGGAATAAATAGTAAATTGAAAACACAAAAGTGATATATAAAAGTTGGAATATCCGTTTCATTCATCAGTACTTAATCCAATGTTCAAAAACATAATTTTATTATCTTCAGTCATCATTATTTCCGGTTGCAGCGATCCTGAAAATAAAACCATGCAGGCAAATTCAATTACAGATATCGGAACAAAAGCGGATAGCGTCAGCGGCTATGCAAATGTGAATGGTCTTAACATGTATTATGAAATATACGGATCAGGCTCGCCACTTGTAATTATTCATGGTGGTGGTTCTACCATTCAGACTACTTTCGGCAGGGTGCTGAGTGACCTTGCAAAAAACCATAAAGTAATTGCTGTTGAAATGCAGGCACATGGCAGGACAGCCGATATCGACCGCCCGCTTAGCTTTGAACAGGATGCAGATGATATAGCACAATTACTAAAACACCTGGCGATTGATCAAGCCGACATTTTCGGTTTCAGCAACGGGGCCACTACAACACTGCAGATGGCTATTCGTCATCCGCGGCTGGTCAATAAAATAATACTTGCATCCGGATTCTATAAAAGATCCGGCGCACAGCCATGGCTTTGGGAAATGATGGCAAATGCCACATTTGAAGGAATGCCACAGCCTTTCAAAGATGCATTTCTGAAAGTAAACCCCGACTCCAATGCGCTTTACAGAATGTATGAAAGGGATGTTGCCAGGATGCAGTCGTTCACCGACATCCCCGAAGAGCAAATGAAAAGTATAAAGTCTCCTGCATTGATCATTTCAGGTGATGCAGATGTTGCTACTGCTGAACATACGGTTGAAATGCACCGCATACTGAAAGATTCGCGCCTGGCGATATTCCCTTGCGGGCACGGCGATTATATCGGCGAGATAACCACGCCTTACGACAGCACCCTTATTGCAGCTACGGTTTCAATGATGCTCCGGTTTTTAAATGCCCAGGAAAATAAACAGGCATACAACCCTGAATGAATCAGCAGAAAAGCTATGCCGGCAAATGAAGCATATCAGACCCATACATCCTGATTTCCTGTACCACCTGAAGTATAAGGAAAAAAAGCTGGTTGATCTTTTTACAGATCTTCGAGCTTACATCATGGATATTCATCCTGAAAGCAACGAAATACTGTATCTTACACATGCCCTCACAGCCGTATTTTCAATTTCAGATAAATTATCGGATGCCTTCTGCATGCTTCCTATTTATACCAATCACCTCAATTTAGGATTCAACAAAGGGACGCGGCTTAATGACCCACATAAATTATTGGCTGGCACCGGCAACCTCATCAGGCACATACCCGTGAGCCTGCCGGGAGATTACCGGAATAAAAAAGTGAAAGACCTGATCCATGCAGCGTTTGAATTTGCAATAAATGACATGGATAAACCAACAAAAGTGGCTGGCAGCACGATATCCAAGATCAAAAAATAATTTTACCTGAATCGGAAAATTTTGGACATACGTTATGCTATTATGAATTAGAATCCGATTGTTTAATTTTGTCAATGTAATTTAGAATTACTCAGATCGCAAAATAATTCTTAAAAATAATTTCAAACCCACCTTTATGAACTTAACAGCACAAATGGCTGATCATTTCAGGCAGCTTTATTTTGGTGGCAACTGGACCTGTTCTAACATGAAAGACAACCTTGCTGATGTTACCTGGCAGCAGGCTGTCACAAAGGTTGATTCATTTAATACCATTGCTACACTGGTCTATCATATCAATTATTATGTAAGTGTTCAGCTCAGGGTTTTGCAGGGTGGAGAGCTCAATGCAAAAGACACATCAAGCTTTGAACATCCTCCCATTCAATCGGAGGATGACTGGCAAAAAATGCTGGATAAATCATGGGACCGCGCCCGGAAGTTAGCAGATCTGATAGAGCAGTTGCCGGAAAACAAGCTATGGGAAGTCTTTATCGATAAAAAGTACGGTAATTACTACCGGAACATACACGGCATGATTGAGCATGCGCATTACCACCTGGGGCAGATCGTACTTATTAAAAAGCTTCTGCAGCGGGAAAAAGAAAATAAAGGAAAGTTAACGGCTTAACAGAAACTATTTTTTCTTCACATCAATTTCAATCCATACCGGTGCATGGTCGCTTGTTTTTTCCCAGCCGCGCACATGCTTGTCAACCCCGGCGGCTTTGAGCTTTTTATCGAGTCCCGGGCTCAGCAGAAAATGATCGATTCGCAAACCTGCATTCCTTGCGTATGCATTCCGGAAATAATCCCAGAAAGTATAGATCACCTCACCCGGATAAAGCTTCCTGATCGCATCTGTCCACCCCTGTTTGATAATATTATGAAATGCTTTACGCACCTCCGGCCTGAAAAGCGCATCATCGACCCAACGTTCCGGCTTGTACACATCAAGCTCTGTGGGCATCACATTAAAATCCCCGGTAAGTATTACGGAAACACCTTCTTTCAGCAATTTCGAAGCATGCACCCGGAGCCTGTCGAACCACCGCAGCTTGTAATCGAACTTGAGACCGGGAGCCGGGTTTCCGTTGGGTAAATAAAGACAGCCGATCACAATACCATTCACGATAGCTTCAATGTATCTGCTATGACTGTCTTCAGGATCGCCCGGGAGCACCCGGCACCGCTCTTCAGGCGCACCCAGCCGTGAAAGGATTGCCACGCCGTTCCAGCTTTTCTGTCCATGCCAGATGATGTGGTAACCCAGATCTTCTATCGCCTGCCGTGGAAACTTCTCGTTGGGCGCTTTCAGCTCCTGCAGGCAGGCAACATCGGGAGATGACTCTTTCAGCCAGCGCAGGAGCACCGGAAGCCTCCCGTTAACACCGTTTACATTGTAAGTAGCAATCTTCATTTTCCCCCCATCCAGGTTTTATAAAATACCTTTTTACATTTCCATGCCAGTATTGAAAAAACTGAAATGAATCAATACCTTTATAAAAAATTGAATATCAAACTTTATTTTAAACACGCCATCAACATGTTCAAACCACAAAATCTTTTCCTCATCCTTGCTTTGTTCAGTGGTATTCTTGCATTTGTGTTCGGATACCTGGTCAGTCCGTCAGCCAACATACCCGAGCGGCAGCAGCTTGCAATTGTATTTACAAGCATCGCAGGAGTAATGGGTACGATGGGAATTGTTTATCTGATCATGGAAAAACTGAACAGGCCGGTGTCCTCGCGTATCGGAATGGTGCATTTTATCATATCACTATTAGCCGTTGCCTGCGGTGTGATCTGCACCATCACCGCTCATGATGGCATTGAGAATGCAGCCTGGACGCAGCTTCCAAAATACCTTGCAATTAAATTATTTATATTCAGCGTGGCGGTTTTCTTTTTTGGGATCGTAATATCTTTTTTCCGTAAAAATGCACGCACCGAATTAAGGTGATTCAGTAGCCTCTTTCATCCTGGTTTGAATAGTAAATCACTGATCACATCATTTATTTTTCAGCAGAGCGTTTTGGTTCTACCCTACTCCACCACACCCATTGCCCTCGAAAGAATCGGGACTGTATGCCTGAAGGGCTCCACGCACAAATGCATAATAAAAAACTATGAACCATAAACTATAAACTGTTTTGATTCTCATAACTCATAACTCCCGACTCATAACTTTCATAAAATGAAAAAGGCACTAAAATTATTCGCTGCCATCCTGCTGTACTTCCTGCCTGCCGCAGCGCAGCATGTACATAAAGTTGACAGCCTCAGGAAGGCACTGAATGCGGTTCAGCCGGCTGGTGATAATATGGACTCAGGAATATTTTCGCCGTCAGACAGCATCAGGGCGGATATACTTTACCGGCTCAGCTGTGAGTACTGGAGCAGCGATCTTGACACCTCATGGTATTATGCAGAGCAGGCTTTGGAGTTGTCGAAGAGGAAAGGTTATCAGGCTGGAACCGGAAATGCTTACAGCAGCATGGGAGTGATTTGCTGGTACAGGGGAAAATACAGCGAAGCACATCAGTATAATGAAACCGCTTTGAAGATCAGGATCGGGACCGGTGACAAAGGGGCCATTGCCAGGTCGTATAATAATATCGGACTCGTATACGATGACCAGGGAAATTTTCCGGAAGCGTTGAAGTATTACCTGAACTCATTAAAGCTCAATGAAGAGATCGGACATAAAGACGGCATTGCACAGGCCTACAACAACATCTGTTCGATATACATGACCCGCCAGAACTACCAGGAAGCCCTCTCGCATGCCAACAAAGCACTGGAGATACGGCTTCAAACCAATGATGAATGGGGGCTTACCGAATCATACAGCAACCTCGGTCTGATTTATTTTGAGCTGGGCGACCTGGAAAAAGCCATTGCAAATTATGATGAAGCGCTTCGTTTGCGGAAACAGATCGGCGATATGGAAGGCATTGCAACTTCGTATAATAACTACGGGGATGTTTATAAAAAGGAAGGCAATTTTGACAAGGCCCTTGAGTCTTACAGGAAAGCACTTGAAATTGACAGCCAGATGGGACTAAAAAAAAGTATGTCGGATGTAAACCTCAGCATCGGCAAGCTATACGAAATGATGGGAAACCTTCCCATGGCTGTGAAGCATGGGACCATTGCCCTTGAGCTGGCCAAAGAGCTGGGAGCCGTGGACTATATGAAAAACGATTATGCAATGCTTGCTGGTGCATATGGCAGGATGAATAATTACAAAGAGGCCTACAACTACAAAGTTCTTCACCAGCAAATGACAGACTCTCTTAACAATACCGAAAAGAACAGGAGCCTTACAAGGCTGCAGATGCAATATGAATACGATAAGAAGCACCTCTCCGACAGCCTCCGGTTTGTAAAGGAAAATGAAATTGCGACACTGAAGCTGCAGCGGCAGCAGTTGTTTACATTCGGGGGATTTGCACTGGTTGCCCTTTCAGTCATGCTCCTGTATTTTGTTTACCGCAACTACTCCCGCCAGCGCACTGCCAACAAAATCCTTAAAGAAACCCAGCAGCAACTTATTAAAAGTGAAAAAATGGCCGCCTTTGGAATCATGGCTTCACGCGTGGCGCATGAGATACAGAACCCGCTGAATTTCGTCAATAACTTCTCGGAGCTGTCGGGCGAACTGGTGCGCGACCTTGTATCGGATAAAAGCGAAAAAGAAAAAAAGGAAGCCGCAACGTCATTGGTAGAGCTGCTTGAAAAGATCCGCCACCATGGTGTTCGTGCAGGAAATATTGTAAAGGAGCTGCAGGGCCTTTCACGCACTGGGGGTGCCTCCAAGTTTTTTGAAGAAGGTTCACACAATGTGCCTGGCAGCTCTACCTGAAAAACATATCGCTTTTTTCAATGGATCAGCTGCAATGACAACTTTTGATTATATTTGAAACCCCTTACCCTTTCAACGCAGCCGTAATAATAACTCCTTAAATGTGGTAAAAATCTGATGAGTTCTTATTCAAAACTGCTGCTCTTAAAAGATATTTCCATTTCCAAAAAGCTGTACTTCATTGTAGGTACAATGGCAGTCCTGATCGCACTGGAGCTGCTCATCCTGTG
>Ga0190272_10000402_pt1 | contig 23565 bp, 23 predicted proteins | sample Popmic504T_FD_133746 | JGI IMG/M metagenome (GOLD analysis project Ga0190272, IMG submission 133746) | Populus adjacent soil microbial communities from riparian zone of Shoshone River, Wyoming, USA - 504 T | ecosystem: Environmental > Terrestrial > Soil > Riparian zone | place: USA: Wyoming... | reverse complement strand
TTCGTCCACGCACACGCGCCCTATTGCTATCGATGTCCATTCAACGCGACGCCCGACAATTGCGGTCTGGCATGCGCGAACGACATGGAAGAACTGATCCGCACGACGACGACCGGAGAGATCGCGGCCTTCATGTCGGAAACGATCCTCGGTGTCGGCGGATTCATCGTACCGCCGAAAGATTATTTCAAGCGTGTTCACGAGATCGTGAAAAATCACGGTGGGCTTTTTATTTCCGACGAAGTGCAAACCGCGTGGGGTCGAACCGGCGACAAATGGTTCGGCATCGAGCACTACGGCGTCGACCCGGACATCATCACGTCGGCGAAGGGAATGGGCAACGGTGTGCCGATCGGCTGGACGATCGCGACGCCCGAGGTGGCCGACGCGTTCCCGGGCCTGACCTTCTCGACCTTTGGCGGCAACCCGGTCTCGATGGCGGTGGGCCTGGCCGTGATCAAGGTGATCGAGGAAGACGATCTGCGGACCAACTGCCGCGTGGTCGGCGACTATTTCCACGACCGGCTGCTCGAGCTGCAGCAGAAATACCCGATCATCGGCGACGTTCGCGGAATGGGCATTATGCAGGGGATCGAGATCGTGAAAGACCCGGCGACCAAGGAGCCTAACCCGCAGGCGGTGATGACGGTCTTTGAAGAAACCAGGCGCCAGGGCGTGCTGATCGGCAAAGGCGGCTTGTATGGAAACGTGATCCGGACGGGGCTAATGCTCAATTCGACGACCGACCAGGTAGATGAGCTGATCCGTGCGCTGGATGCGGGCTTTGCTCTTTGCTAGGAAGGATTCACCCCGGAGTCACAGAGGATAACAGAAGGTAAGAGTGTTCTTTTAAATTGCCGTTGGCTTTAGCCAACGGTACACGAAACACAAAGTCCGGGCTTTAGCCCAACAGGAAAAGCTCCCTTTTAGATGATCTACGATCAATAAAAGGAGGCTTTTGGATATGTCATTTGTAAAAGTATGGATTCATCTTGTCTGGTCAACTAAAGATAGAGAGCCTAGCTTAACAGAAAATATTAGACATAAGATATTCGACCATATTCGGGAAAACGGAAAAGAAAAGGAAATTTTTATAGATTTTGTTGGAGGGCATATTGACCACATCCATTGTTTGATATCTCTCGGCAAGGGTCAGGAAATTGAGAAAATAACTCAGCTAATTAAGGGAGAATCATCCCATTGGGTAAACAAAAATAAATTAACCAGGCGAAAATTTGTTTGGCAGGATGATTATTTTGGAGTTTCAGTGAGCCCGGATGTTCTGGATAAGGTAAGGAAATATATTGCAAATCAGGAAGAGCATCATAAAACGAAAAGTTTTGATGATGAATTCAATGATTTTTTGAAAAGAGCGAGATTTTGATTGGGCTAAAGCCCGGTTTTTAGTTGCATTTTAACCGTTGGCTAAAGCCAACGGCAATTTAAAGAGCAATTCTTTAATGTTCTCGGTGTCATCTGTGATTCTGTGGTGAATCTCTTATGAAAACACTTACACGTCGGGAATTTGTAGGCGGAGCGGTAGGCGCCGCTGCGGCTGCCGGTGTTGTATCCAATTTCCCGGTTTCTGCCGCGACAAGGCCAAACATCCTGTTCATCCTAGCCGACGACCTCGGCTGGGGTGATCTTAGCTGCTACGGGCGCCCGGATTACCGCACTCCCAACCTCGACCGTCTCGCGCAGCAGGGCATGCGGTTCACCAATGCTTACTCAGCGGCACCCGTCTGCACCCCGACAAGGGTCGGATTTCTTACCGGGCGCTACCCGGCCCGGCTTCCGGTAGGCCTGATGGAGCCGATCACGGAACGAAAAGAGCTTGGAGAACTGGTTAAAACAATAGGCCTTTCGCCGGATCACCCTACCGTCTCGTCCCTTATAAAAGCCGCCGGTTACGACACCGCGCTGATCGGGAAATGGCATCTTGGCTACCTGCCCGTTTTCGGGCCTTTGCGCAGCGGTTTCGACGAGTTTTTTGGGATCATGAGCGGTGCGGGAGATTTTTTCTCGCACAAGGATATGGCCGGCGACGCCGATCTTTTCGAGAATGATGTTCCGGTCGAACGCGCCGGTTATATTACCGACCTCTTGACCGATCGCGCGGTAGAATACATCGCTCGCCCGCACAAAAAACCTTTTTACCTGAGCCTGCATTACACCGCGCCGCACTGGCCCTGGGAAGGCCCGAAAGACGAAGCATTTAGCAAAAAATTAGGGCTCGGCCCCGAGGCTTTCCGAAGCGGCGGCTCGCTGAAAGTCTATGCCGAGATGATGAAAAGCCTCGACGATGGCGTGGGAAAGGTGCTCGACGCGCTGAAAAAAGCCGGTCTCGACCGCAACACCCTGGTGATCTTCACAAGCGACAACGGCGGCGAGCGTTTCTCGTACAACTGGCCGTTCTCCGGGCAAAAAATGAACGTTCGCGAGGGTGGCATACGCGTGCCGGGTATCGTTCGCTGGCCGGGCGTCACAACCGCGGGAAGCCTGAGCGATCAGCCGGTTATCACGATGGACTGGACCGCAACGATGATTGCCGCCGCCGGTGCGGCGCCTGCGTCCGCCTACCCGCTCGACGGTGAGGACCTAAAGCCGGTTGTCAGCGGCAAGCGCGACCTGCACGACCGCACCTTTTTCTGGCGGACGCGCTCGCAGGGAGCGGCACGCAGCGGCAAGTGGAAATATATCCGTGAAGGAAAGAATGAGTTTCTGTTCGATCTCTCGGTCGACGAGCGTGAGCAGGCTAATTATAAGAACATCGAGCCGCAGGTACTGGAACGCCTTCGCGGTGAATTCAACCGATGGGAATCTGGGGTATTGGCATACCCGTAAGAAGATTCACCACTGAGTCACAGAGAACACAGAGAAATTTACAAAGAATAGGAACAGGATGGACAGGATTAACAGGATAAATGAATTAACTACCAATTTGGTTTTATCCTGACTATCCTGTTCATCCTGTTAGAATTCTTCTTTAATCTATGAAAACACTAATTAAAAATGGCCGGATCGTTACCGCCGTTGACGATTACACCGCCGACATCCTGATCGAGGATGAGACCATTTCCGTTATCGGAAAGACGCTCGATATGGAGGCCGATGTAATCATCGACGCCTCGGGTATGCTCGTTTTTCCCGGCGGGATCGACCCGCACACGCATATGGAGCTGCCGTTTGGCGGGACCAGCGCCTCGGATGATTTCTTTACCGGCACGCGCGCCGCGGCGTTTGGCGGGACGACCACGATCATCGACTTCGCCGTTCAAACTAAAGGCGAATCTATGACCGCGGGTGTGGACGCGTGGCACAAAAAGGCTGAGGGTAAAACCTGCATCGACTATGGGTTCCATTTGATCACGACCGAGTTCGAGGACGGCTCGGAGCAGGAGATGTATAGCCTGATGGATGAGGGCATCACCAGCTTCAAGCTTTTTATGGCCTACCCCGGAGTGTTTCTCGCCGACGATGCGACCATTTTCCGGGCGATGTCGGCGGCCGGCGCGCGCGGCGGGCTGATCTGCATGCATGCCGAAAACGGCATTGTAATTAACGAGATCATCAAGCGCTTTTTGAAAGACGGCCGGACCGCTCCGAAATATCACGCCTTAACGCGCCCGACCATCGCCGAGGCCGAGGGCGTCCACCGAGCGATAGCTATCGCCGAGATGGCCGAATCGCCCGTATATATCGTCCACCTGAGCTGCACCGATGCGCTAAACCAGGTCCGCGAGGCCCGCGACCGCGGCATCCCGGCCTTTGCCGAGACCTGCCCGCAATATCTTTTCCACTCGATCGACGATTACGGCGACGGTTGGGAAGGCGCCAAGTATGTTATGACGCCCCCTCTGCGCGAAAAGCATAATTGCGGGGAGCTTTGGAAGGGGCTGAAAATGGACGACCTGCAGGTGATCTCGACCGACCATTGCCCGTTTTGTATGAAGGAGCAGAAAGAGCTGGGTAAGGACGATTTTTCCAAGATACCGAACGGCGCGCCTGGTGTCGAAAACCGTATGTCGCTGATCTATAACGGCGGCGTGGTGGAGAACAGAATTTCTTTGAACCGCTTCGTCGAGCTGACCTCAACGGCCGCGGCCAAGATGTTCGGCCTGTTCCCGAAAAAGGGGACGATCGCGGTTGGGTCGGATGCCGATATCGTCATCTTCGATCCTGAAAAGGAGCACACCTTTGGCGTCGAGAATGAGCATATGCGGGTCGATTACTCGTCCTACGAGGGCTGGAAGATGAAGGGGAAGGTCGAGACGGTCTTGTCGCGCGGCCGCGTGGTGATCGAGGGCGGCGAGCACAAAGGCAGCGCCGGCGACGGGCAGTTCCTGAAGCGCGGCGAGTGCGTGAAGATATAGGTCGGTACCGGGAGCGCCATAAGAAGCCGCGATCGGGTCGTATTTTTTCAATGAAGAGCAAGCAATGCGCCTTCGTTCAGTGCTTGCCCGTGGTTGATCAAAAGTGTTGATATACTCCATGTCGCCATCAGAAGGTGAAAACTGCACTTCCTGACGTCTCCCCGGAAGGTACAGTGGTCGAAGCTTCATACACGCCCGGGATATTCTCACCTTCCTTTCCTTTGAAAATTCCTAATCCGCCGGTCGAGCGCAAATTTACCCGCAATTGTTTGGAAATTATCTCTCCGTCCCCATCTGATAAGAGAACGATCGAACCATCCGAAACCTTGCCATACAATGTCCCGGCATAACCGTTTTGGTCGAAGATCACGAGAGACCAAGTGCCGCCCGTCACGCTAAATCCGCCGCCGTTGCCGTTCCCGATGTTGAGATAATTAACCGCAATGGTCAAATGGCGGGTGTCCCATTCGCCGTAACTATTCAGCACAAAAGTATTTCCGTAGCACACTTCGCCGGACTTTTCACAAGTTCCCTTATCCGTCTCAATCCCCGTGTAAAACCCGGTCGGTGCGACACCGCCGCCGTTTATGTCCTGGGCCGAAGCCGCGCCCGTCATCATCGCAACCGTCAAAATTATCATTCCGGTAAGTTCTGTGATCGTTTTATACATTTTTTTATCTCCTTATTTTTTTTCGAAAACCGTGTCGTCAAACGCTCTTTTTTGCAGTTTCATTTATTAACGCCACGAACGGAGCAAAATCGGCTCATATTATTTTTTTGCTTTTGTTGAGGGCTCGGCATAGTGCCAAATACGCGGGGTGTGACAGAGTCTGTCTCAAGCTTCTTTACAGACCCGTTTAGTCGCGGTTCCTACTGAGAAATTGAAGTCTATAGAGTTTTAAATTTCGTTGACTTAGACTTCCAATGGGTCTATGATGGCGAAGCAATCCACAATAATTAGCGAAACGGGAATCTCTCATGAATGAAGCGTTACCCGAACGCGGTGAAATAACGGAGATGTTAAAGGCCTGTAGCGGCGGCAACCGCGAGGCTATGGACAATCTCGTGCCGCTCGTCTACCAGGAGCTCCACCGCCAGGCGCATCTTTACCTCAACCGCGAACGCCAAAACCATACCCTGCAAACCACCGCGCTCGTTCACGAGGCCTATCTTCGCCTCATCGAACAGCGTTTTGTCGATTGGCAAAACCGCGCGCATTTTTTCGGGTTGGCGGCAAATATGATGCGGCGCATTCTGGTCAATTACGCCAATCACGCACATCGCCTGAAACGCGGCGGTGCGGACGAAAATCTACCGCTTGACGAAGCGTTAGCCGTCGCAAGCAACGACCGCGACGTTGATCTCCTCGCGCTGGACAAGGCACTTAACGAATTGGCCGAGCTTGACGAGCGGCAGGCGCAAATTGTTGAGCTGCGCTATTTTAGCGGGTTGAGCATCGAGGAAACGGCGGAAGTTCTGCGCATTTCGCCCGCGACGGTGAAGCGGGATTGGAGTATGGCCAAAGCGTGGCTGCGCTCCGAACTCGGCGGGTAAATAATTTTTTTGAGCCGATCCAACATAAGGCGTTGCGTTAGTTACTAAAGGATGTTTCGCTCCGGGGCGACCAGACCAATAACTAAGATATTTATATGAAACGCGAAGATTACCCACAGATCAAAGCAATCTTTCAATCGGCCCTCGACATCGCGCCGGATGAACGGGCTGCGTTTCTGGATGAAGCCTGCGCCGGAAATAAAGACCTGCGCCGCGAGGTCGAACGCCTGCTGGGGTCCTATGACAGCGAGTTTCTGGAGGCGCCCGCCGTCGCCGGTCTGGCGGATGTGGTTGTTGAAGAAGAAAGATCGGAGGACGAGCCGACGAAGATCCTTTCCGATGAGGAGAGCAACCCAACAAAGATCCTGCCGGATGTCCAATTGCAGGGGCCGCCGGATGAAAACGCGCTGCGACCGAGCCGTTTACGCATTGTGCTGGTCTGTTTATTGTTTGTCTTCGCAGTGGGCGTAAATGTTATTTCAACCGCTCAGGTTCTTTCAATTGAGATCACTTACCCGGTAAGAGAAGCAGCCTGGAAAGGCAGCCGATGGATAGTTGTCGCGGTCGATTCCGATTCTCCAATTCCTATAAAAGCCGGTGACGAAATCGTAAGTATCAATAACAGGTCCATCGATAAACGAGATCATCAGATCGTTTTAAATTCGGTAAAAGCCGGCGAGCTTTATACTCTGCAAATTAAGCGCGAGGGCGAAGAGGAATTGCGAGATGTCGCAATTTTGGCTCAGCCGGTCTCGTATGCTTTTAGCTTGACCAATTATCTATTGAATATTCTCCTTCCCGCCGTGTTTCTCTTTACGGGATTGGTTGTTTTCCTGTTCAAGCCAAATGATAAACAGGCATTAGTGATGGCGGTATTGTTTATGTTGACGAGCATAGTCATTACGGGGGGGACTGCATACATATTCGAGATTCCCAAGTTTTTCGGTTTTTGGTGGCGAGCGGGAACGGTAGCTTCGCAATTTGCTCTCGCGCTGTTGATACATCTCTTTCTTGTCTTCCCAACGCGCTTGCCCATACTGCGCCGATTTCCAAAACTCGAATGGTTGATCTATCTTCCCGTGTTGCTCTACGGTGTGCCGCTCAGCCTCATATCACAAATGACGTACGAGGGCTGGACGCAATTGAATTCTTTTAGGGAATCCCCAACTATGGGCGTAATCACTGCTCTAATTGTAGCCTTTTATTTGCTCGGGGCTTTGGCGACCTCGATATTTAATTATATAAAGGCAGAAGCGGCCGACAAACGCCGGATCCGCGTCGTTGTCGCCGGTTTTATACTGGCTCTCTTCCCTTTTTGCTTGGGTTTCTTGGTGCTTATTCCATTAAAACTACTCTTTAACATTGATTTGATTACTCCTTTAGGAGATTGGGTAGATCTGATATTCGGTATCTCCTGGGTTTTGATGCCGATTACGTTCGCTTACGGGATCGCGCGGCATAAGGTCATTCCCGTTTCGTTTGTCATCCGGCGCGGCTTGCAGTATGTCCTGGCGAAAAACGCGCTTCGCGTCCTGTTGATTTTGCCTCTTCTCGGCATTGTTTGGAACATCGTTGCCGATCCTCATCGCACCTTGAATGAGATCTTCCTGCAAAATTCGCTGAGTTTTTATTTCTTTATATTTTTTGCCGCCGTGCTGCTTCTGATAAACCGTTTCGGCCTGCGCGAATGGATCGACCGTAAATTTTTCCGCGAGCAATACGATCAGGAAAAAGTTTTGCGCGATCTAACCGAAGCCGTTAAAGAATCGGATTCCCTGGTAAAGCTCTCCCGGTTGGTAAGCAGTAAAATTCAGGCGGCCCTTCATCCTTCGAGCGTTTTCCTGTTTTTTCAGGAGGACCGCAACAGCGATTTCAGCCTCAGCTATACGACGAGCGCGACAGGCGCCGCGACCAAGCTTGCCGCCGATTCGCCGCTTTTGCGTTTTATGCAGAAAGAGCGCGGGGCAATGGAGTTTCCGACCCGCGGGACCGATGAATTACCTGACCATGAGAAACGCTGGTTACGCGATATCAACGCCAATCTGCTGGTCCCGATGTACGGTTCCGACGGCAAACTCGCCGGTCTTTTTAGCCTGGGTGAAAAGTTATCGCAGATCCCATACACCACGCGCGACAAGGAAATGCTCGGCACGCTCGCTAACCAGATCGCGCTGGTCCACGAAAATCTGAATTTGAAGGACCGGATGCGCCGTGAGCAGAAGATCAAAACGGAAGTTCTCTCACGCTTCGATGAAGGTAATATAAATTTATTAAAAGAATGCCCGAAATGCGGCAGATGTTTTGACCGGAACGATGAAACATGTCCTGAAGATAATTCGGAGTTGAATTTCAGCCTACCCGTCGAGCGCACGATCGAAGATCGCTATCGCCTGGAAAAATTGATCGGCAAAGGGGGAATGGGGGCCGTCTATGAAGCGACGGATCTTCGGATCAACCGGGCCGTTGCCATTAAGATCCTGAGTGGCGGGATGTTTGGAAACAAGGATGCTCTCCGCCGTTTCGAACGCGAAGCACAGACCGCCGGAGGCCTGCACCACCACAACATAGTTACGGTTTTCGATTACGGGGTTCTCTCCACCGAGGGCGCGTTTCTCGTCATGGAGCTCATTAGCGGTGAAAGCCTGGGAGAAGTTTTGAACCGGATGGGCAAACTTGATCCGGCACTCATTTCCGATTGGTTTTCACAGGTCCTCGACGGCGTCGAAGTTGCGCATAAAGCCGGAATTATTCACCGCGATTTGAAGCCCGAGAATATTTTCGTATCATTAAACGAAACCGGCGGAACGCGGCTCTGCATTCTTGATTTCGGCCTAGCGAGGATATGCGAGACAGAGATCGCCGCTGCAGGGAATGTAACTGTGCCGGGAACGGTGATCGGTACCTTTGGCTATATGCCCTCCGAGCAGCTTCGCGGTGAAAAAGTTGACGAGCGGACCGATCTATTCGCGGTCGCCGTGATGATCTATGAGGCCCTGCACGGTGCAAAACCTTTTGCCGGGAAGTCCTATCACGAGCTTTTGACCGCTATGATCAATGGGATCGAGCTCGATTCGGACAAGTACCTCCCGGATTTTTTTGAGAGAGGCCTGGCGAATAAACCGGAAAAGCGTTTCGCCTCGGCAGCCGAGATGAAGCACAGCCTGACAGGAGCGGTCTCGGCGTTGCTGAAATGATCGAGCGTTTCCGAAATCGCCCATTTGAGTATAAAGTGAAGCTAAACATGAAGATCTGAGGCAGCAAAACATTATAGGCAACGATGTTATATAAGACTCTACTATTGGCTTCTTTCATACTCTTCACCGTCACCGGTGCGTACGCTCAAACCGCGCCCTGCGACCCGGCGCCGTACAATAAGCTGAATTGCCAACAGCATACGCTCGATCTGGCGGGAACACCGATCACGGTAAAAGTTTATACAAAACTAAGGCGCGGCGTGAAGATCGATAGGACATTCGTCGTCGTTCATGCCAATGAGAAAAAGGGGCTCGACGCTGCCAAAAAGGTGATCTCCGAAACCCAGGGCCGGCTGGTTGAGGTGGTTTCGAACTATGTCCCAGGATTTGCGGCCAAAGACCCTAACAACGAGGGGCGTTATCTTTTTTGGGGCGACGGCAGGTTTTGCATCGACCCAAATCGGATCTATACCGAGGAGGGAAGGTCGAAAGCCCTCAACGATTCCAAGTGCAGCGAAACGCCGAAAACCACGGAGGCGAACCGCGCTATTAAGGTTTTTGCCGATAAATTTCTGAATATCGTCACCAATAATGGCGCGCATCGATTTATAATCGGGATTCACAACAACGTCGAAGGAGGGCTGAATATCCAGACCTGGACCGATGCGGGCGGCGAGGCGAAAACCGCCGCCGGGATCGTCCGAACGAACAACCATTCGAATGCCATACCGCTTTCAGAGGACGACTTTATTCTGGTTACTAACGTCGGGTTGTTCAACCAATTTTTCAATCCTAAATTCAACTACAATTTGACCTTACAGGAACCGAGGTCGTATTTTACAGATTCCAACGGTAATATAAAAAAGCACCTGGACGACGGTTCGATGTCCATCTATTTCGGCAATACGTTATATAAAAGGACCGGGCGTCCATACTCGTACATAAACATCGAGGCGAAAGGTAAAGAAGATGCCGATGACGGGTCGAAAAAATGGCAGGCGGAAGTTATCCGGAGAGTTATCACCTCGATCAAACCGTAATGAATATACGTCTTGCCGAAAGGGACTTGAAAACTAAATACGGGACCTTCCGCGAGGTCCTCTATTATGATGGCCAGCGCGAATCGATCGCGCTTGTGATGGGTGAGGTCGAGGGCGGAGCGGACGTTCTTTGCCGCGTGCATTCAGCCTGTATTTCGGGTCATGTTTTTAACAGTGTCGAGTGCGATTGCCGCGAGCAGTTCGAAGCGGCGCAAAAAGAGATAGAAAGCGCGGCCCGCGGCGTTATAATCTGGCTTGACCAGGAAGGCAAGGGAAACGGCCATTTGGCCTTGATGTTGAGCATCGAGCACAAGAAAGCCCTGGGCCAATCCGAGGCGTATAAGAAGGTGGGCTATAAGGCGGTCGCGCGGGATTATCGACCGGCGGCCGAGATACTGGCGGACCTCAAGATCGAATCGGTGATCATGCTCACCGGTAACCCCGGTAAGGCGCAAGATCTGCGAAATGAATCGGTAATTGTATCGGGGACGAAAGATACTACTTGATCATAAAATGTGCCCCGGATAATCTAATTGTCGCGCGCCCGAAATTATGAAACGATGCCCCGAATGCAGGCGGAATTACTATGACGACTCGTTGAGTTTTTGTCTCGACGACGGTTCACCGCTGCTTGACGGGCCCGGGGCGACGGCTGCCGAACAGAGTACGATGGTCTTTCCCGGGATTTTCATTGACAGCCCGCAGCCGGGTGGTTACGATTCACAACCCGAAACCGCCATTTTACCGGCCCTGCCGGTTACGCAGGCCAATGCCCGCAACTCGATCGCGGTCCTCCCGCTCGTAAACATGAGCGCCGATCCCGAGAATGAGTATTTTTGCGACGGCCTCGCCGAGGAGCTGATCAATTCTCTCGCCCGTGTCGACGATCTTAAGGTCGTTGCCCGCACTTCGGCCTTCTCTTTCAAAGGGAAAAACATCGATGTCGCGCAAATCGGCAGTATCCTGAACGTAAGAAATATTCTCGAGGGCAGCGTCCGCAAATTCGGCGAAAGGATGCGGATCAGCGTTCAGCTCGTCAACGCGACGGACGGGTATCATATCTGGTCGGAGAAATACGATACCGGAATCCACGATATCTTCGATGTCCAGGATAAGATCGCGCTCTCGGTCGTCAATAATCTGAAGACAATGCTGCTTGGCGAGAAGGACGAGGCGGACGACAGGATGACGATCCTGATCGAGGACCTGAAACATCACGCCAGGGATATCGGGGCTTACCAGCTTTATCTGCGGGGGCGATTTTTCCTCAATAAATTTACGACCGAGAATTTTTACAGGGCGCTCGAATCTTTTAACGCGGCGCTGGCTATCGACCCCAATTTTGCCGAAGCCCACGCCGGGCTCGCGGATACGCATACGATGCTTACGGAGATGGGGCCGGTCCCGCCGCACGAGGCGATGCCGAGGGCGAGGGAAGCCGCGCTGAAAGCCCTGTCGATAAACGAGGAGTTGTCCGAAGCGCATTCTTCGCTGGGGTTGGTCCTGCAGGACTACGATCACGATTTTACGGGCGCTGAGCGGGAGTTTCGGCGCGCGATCGAGTTGAACCCGAATAATTCGCCGGCCCATCAATTTTACGGGCAATTGCTTGCCCAGCTCGGACGTCACAAAGAGGCTGAGGCCGAGTTTCAGCTGGCGCTCGAGGTCGACCCGCTCTCGGTTGTCGGTAATTGGATTTATGGTTTCGGTTTATTCCACGCCCGCCGGTATGACGATTGTCTCGAACAAAGCCGCAAGGCGCTCGAGCTCGACCCGAATTTTCCGGCGGCTTTTCTCAGCCTGGCGTTCGCCTGGCATATGAAAGGCGAATACGCCGAAAGCGTCGCGGCGTATGCAACATTCAGCGGGCTTTGCGGCGCGGCTGAAACCGCCGAAGTCATTCGCGAGAGCTTTACCAGCGGGGGTTGGGACGGGTTTCTGCGGAGAATGACGGCGTCCGATGAGCCGGTGAATGTCTCGGAGTATATCCTCGCAGTCTTCTACGCGGCACTGGGCGATAAGGACGGCGCAATACGCAAGCTCGAGGCTTCGCTGGCCGCTCGCGAGCCGTATATCGTGATGATCAAGGTCGATCCGAGATTCGACGCGGTCCGGGAAGATCCGCGGTTTCAGGACCTGCTCCTGGCGGTGGGGTTTCCGGGTTGATAATTTACGTATAAAATAGGCCCGTTATGACAATTTTTTGCGATAAAGCCCTCTCCCAAAAACTTGAGCGCACCGAGGCGCGCGCAAATGCCGACTTTGTTGTCTCGCGGGCCAGGATCCATCCCGAAAGCGGCGCCGAGTGGATCGAGGTCGCGGGCACTTACGCGATGTTCGACGGCGTGGAGTCGCCCCTGACGCAGACCTTCGGACTCGGCGTTTTCGAGGAAATAACCGAAGCCCATCTCGACGAGATCGAAGTTTTTTTCCGCAAGCACGAAGCCCCGGTCTTTCACGAGGTAAGCCCGCTGGCCGACCCGGCGCTGATGACTTTACTCAGCGATCGCGGTTATCGCCCCTTCGAGATGACCAATGTGATGTTCCGCGAACTTGGCGGTGGCGAAGACCGCCAGGTAAATCCGGACATCGTCACGCGGGTAATTAACAAGGGCGAAGTAGAGATGTGGTCGCAGACCGCCGGCGAGGGCTGGAGCACCGAGATGCCGGGGCTCGAGGATTTTATGTACAATTTCACCCTGATCGGCGCGCAGAGCGACGGCGCAAGGCCGTTTATCGGCGAGCTCAACGGCAAAGCGATCGCGACCGGAAAGCTTTATGTTTACGACGACGTCGCGCTGCTGGCCGGGGCGAGCACCATCCCCGCCGGCCGCCGGCAGGGGGCGCAAACCGCCTTGCTCGATGCTCGCCTGCGCCTTGCCGCGGATGAGGGATGCACAATGGCGATGATGGGCGCCGCGCCCGGCAGCCAGTCGCAGCGGAATGCCGAAAAGAACGGTTTTCGTGTCGCCTATACCCGGACTAAGTGGCAGTTGATAGTATGAAGACACTCGGACTGATCGGCGGGACGACCTGGCCCTCGACAGTCGACTATTACCGATATCTGAACCGCCTGACCGGCGAGCGCACCGGCGGCGCCATGTACCCGCGCCTGATCCTTTATTCGGTAAATTTTGCCGAGTACAAAGCTTTGGCCGACGCCTACGATTGGAAGGGGATCGCGGACCGCCTGTCCGCGATTGCCGTAAAACTGGAAACCGCCGGGGCCGAGGCGCTGGTCCTCTGCGCCAACACGATCCACATCGTCGCCGACATAGTTAGCGAAAGCGTCAACATCCCCCTGCTCAACATTGTTGACGCGGTGGGGTTGGCGATCAAGGGCCGGGGTGTCAGAAGGGTCGCCCTCCTTGGCACGCGGTATACGATGGAAAACGAATTTTACCAAAACAAGCTTTTGGGCTACGGGATCGAGACGATCGTTCCCAAAACGGACGAGCGCAATTTCGTACACGATTCTATTTTTGACGAACTGGTCCATGAGGTCTTGCGGGACGAGACCAAGCAGCGCTATCTCGAGCTTATGGATGATTTGCGCGGACGGGGCGCGGAAGCGATCATCCTGGGCTGCACCGAGATCCCGCTGCTTATCAAGCAGACCGATACGGATATCCCGCTTTTCGATTCGACGCTGATCCACGCGACATATGCCGTCGATTTCGCATTGGCTGACTAAGGTCAGAACCGGGAGCGGTAGCGACTGGGTTACCCCCGCGGAATCGAATATGTAAATCGTAGTTGATGACGATCTAATTTCTCGAATAATCGCTTATGACTGAAACCATCCAACACGAAGACGGGCGCGTCGAGCTGCAGCCTGCGGCATTAGAGGAAATTTCCGCGAGCCCTTTATACAACGACGATCTCGCGCCGGTGCCGGTCGAGAAGCGCAACTGGACCACCTACAACTACGCCGCGCTCTGGATCTCGATGGCGCATTGCATCCCGACCTATATGATGGCCTCGGGGCTGATCTCGGCGGGTATGAACTGGTGGCAGGCATTGCTGACGATCCTGCTCGGCAACATTATCGTGCTGGGGCCCATCCTGCTCAATTCGCACCCCGGCACAAAATACGGCATACCATTCCCGGTCTTTGCGCGGGCGGCCTACGGCACGTACGGGTCGAACCTGCCGGCGATCATGCGTGCGCTGGTGGCGTGCGGCTGGTTCGGGATTCAGGCCTGGATCGGCGGCCAGGCGATACATATATTTCTGAGCTCTATCGTCCCCGGTTGGCAGAATATGCTCGGTGGGCCCTTAGGCGGGCACACGCCTACCGAATGGCTCTCATTTCTCATCTTCTGGGGGATGAATATTTTCATCATCTACCGGGGAATGGACCTGCTGCGGCATGTGGAAAATTGGGCGGCGCCTTTTGTGCTTGTGATGACGGCCATCCTGCTGGCGTGGATATTGTACGAGGCGGGCGGGGTCGGATTCCTGCTGCATGAGGAAAGTAAATTTAAAACTACCGGCGAATTCTGGAAGGTATTTATCCCCTCGCTTACGGGTATGATCGGCTTCTGGGCCACCCTGAGCCTGAATATGCCAGATTTTACGCGCTTCGGCAAAAGCCAGCGGGAGCAGGCGGTTGGTCAATCCTTGGCGCTGCCGACCACGATGGTGCTGTTTGCCGCGATGGGCATTTTGATCACATCCGCGGCGGTTGTAGTTTTCCCCCATATGAAGCCGGATGAGCTTTGGGACCCGGTGAAATTGGTAGGACAATTTTCGCAGCCGGTTGTGGTAGCGATCTCGATGTTTACCGTGGTCGTGGCTACTCTTTCCGTCAACATCGCGGCCAATGTCGTGTCCCCCGCCAACGATTTTTCCAATGCATTCCCGCGCTGGATCTCATTCAGCACCGGCGGGCTCATAACCGGCATTATCGGCATACTGATGCAGCCCTGGAATCTGCTTGCTAACCCGAGCATTTATATCTTCGACTGGCTGGTCGGCTATTCCGGCGGGCTTGGGTCGATAGCGGGCGTGCTGATCGCCGATTACTGGCTGATTAGACGCAAAACCCTCCACCTCGGCGACCTCTACCGGAAAAAAGGCGTCTACACATACGCGGGCGGTTGGAATTGGCGCGCCGTTATTGCCACGCTGCTGGGCTGCTTCTTAGCCTGGTCGTGGTGGATAGTGAGAGGTATAAACTGGATATACCCCGTCTTTGGCGACGAATTTACCGCACCGGATAATACCATCTATATAACGACAAAGTTGTTGTTCGATTACGCTTGGTTTGTCGGGTTTGGCGTATCATTTCTTGTGCATTGGATATTGATGAAAGCGGCCCCGCCGAAGGCCGAAGCGCCCTCTAACGCTTGATGAAACAAAAGTTAAAGGTTTTTATATTACTCGGCAGCCTGCCGTTGTTTGTCTTGCTCTTTGAAAATGCCTCGCGTCATGCGGAGGGCCAGACCGCCGTGCTCACCGCCGGCCGGAAGTTCAAAAACGTCAAGGTTTTGAAGGACATGCCGGCCGACGATATGGGCAAGGTAATGAACATCATGAGCGAATCACTGGGTGTCGATTGCAATTTTTGTCATTACGGTTACGAGTTCGAGAAGGAAGGCAAGGAGGAGTTTGAAACGTCGCGGAAAATGATCCAAATGACGTGGGACATAAATCGCGAATACTTCAAAGGCAAGCCCGAGGTGTCATGCAATACCTGTCATAACGGCCGCCCGCACCCGCTCTCGGCCCCGAATCTGAACCCGGAACATCTTGTCGAACGCCGTCCGAAACAGCCTGATACAAAACCCTCGGTCGATGCGATCATAGAGAAATATGGGCGGGCGATCGGCGTGAGGGGGTCGCGCGTCAGCAAGGGCTTAAACACATCGCTATACATCAAGGCCATCCGCATCGAGCCCGACGGCGCCACCGAAAAAGAAGAGATTTGGCAAAAACCGGGCAAACTGGTCATCAGCACGTTTTACCCGCCGAATTACACCGTGACCGAGGGATTTGACGGCACGACGGCCTGGAAGAAAAGCAACGCGGACGCTATCGCACTCAAACCGGATGAAATCGAGCAGATCCGCCGGACCGCCGAGTTATTCACTGCGGCCGATCTAAGATCCATCTACCCGCAGCTTGAATTCGGGACACTCGAGAAGATAAACGGCCGCGACGTTTACGCGCTGGAGGCCTCCAACGAAAGCGGCACCCCCGAAAAGTTGTTTTTCGACGTGCAAAACGGGCTGCTTGTAAGGCGAACAGCCAGTCTCCCTACAATTTTAGGAGCATTTGTTTATCAGGTAGATTATAATGATTACAAAAGTTTCGGCGGCGTGAAATTGCCGTTCACCACGCGGGTAGCTATGCCCGGTATAAGTTTTGCAAGAAAAATATTGCAGGTGAAGATCGGTAAGTCGATCGAGGATGCGAAATTCGTGCCTTAAAGGGACTTAGCTCCAATTGAAAAATGCAGGTTGCGGCAACATTTATCGAATATTTGGTTGTAGGTTGTTTAACTTTACTTTGGATATTGCCCCTGATTCCGAATACAGAAAAATTGTTTTCCAAGGATTCTGGTTATTTGGCGTTTTTGCTGCTTCCTGCGGCGTATGTCCTAGGAATGTTGGTTGATTTTATTTCAAAGGTTGTTGTTGATCTGATCAGGAAGATAACTTCCAGGATCGTTGAGAATCTCAGAGAAGGTGGATTTAAGGCTCTTTTCTTAAAAACGGTATGGGATTTCATCAAGAGCGTTTGGGGGATAATCTCGGAGCCGAAAAAAAGAATCTTGCAATTTTTCGACGAGTTTGACCAGCAACATCATCATTTTTCCGAGCTTAACTTTATCGTTCTCTATTCAACCGATTTAGGAAAGGAGTACCAAAGTAGAAGTAGTAGAGACAGAATTGCGCGAGGCGCATTTCTCAACGTGCTTATTTTTTTCGGTCTGGTAGTCAGCGGGCTTTATACCCTGCCTGCTAGTTTCGTATCTGAATTTAGCTGGCTTGGAATCAATATTGCGCTTTTTTTGTTGGTGATCCTTACTTACGCGATGTGGCGAAGATTTCACAACCTTAGCAGCCGGTTCAAAAGAAATTCGGTTAGGGAGATTCGAGAAAAATTGAAGCGAGAGGCTAAAAATAAGTGAAAGCTCCTACGCGCGCAGGATATTTTCAAGGCCCTATGGCGAATGTTTAATAACTTCAGGAGTGCAGAATGTCGAGAATAATTAAAGCAGGATTGATACAGGCGCGTAACGTCGCGCCGACGGATGCGCCGATCCCCGAGATCAGGCAGGCCAACCTGGACCACCAGATGAAAATGGTCGAGGACGCGGCACGGCAGGGCGTGCAGATGCTCTGTTTCCAGGAGATATTCACCACGCCGTATTTCTGCGCCGAGCAGAAAACGCGGTGGTACGAGGCGGTGGAAAAGATCCCGGACGGGCCGACCGTCAAACTGATGCAGGACGTGGCAAAAGAGCACGGCATGGTTCTGATCGTGCCGATCTACGAGGAAGAGATGTCCGGCATTTATTACAATTCGGCCGCCGTTATCGATGCCGACGGTAAGTATCTCGGCAAGTACCGCAAGACGCATATCCCGCACGTCAACCCTGGCTTTTGGGAGAAGTTCTACTTTCGGCCCGGCAATCTCGGCTATCCCTGTTTCGATACGGCTTTTGCGCGGATCGGCGTGTATATCTGCTACGACCGCCATTTCCCCGAAGGCGCCCGCTGCCTGGGGCTGAACGGCGCCGAGATCGTCTTTAACCCCTCGGCGACGGTCGCAGGGCTGTCCGAGTACCTATGGAAACTCGAGCAGCCGGCCCACGCCGTGGCGAACGGTTATTTTGTCGGGGCGATCAACCGCGTCGGCACCGAGGCGCCGTGGAACATCGGCGAATTTTACGGACAGAGCTATTTTTGCGACCCGCGCGGGCAGATCATCGCCGAAGCTTCCCGCGACCAGGATGAGCTCGTCGTCGCCGACCTCGATATGGACAAGATCCGCGAAGTACGAAATACGTGGCAGTTCTTTAGAGACCGCCGCCCGGATGCCTACGGGCCGATTGTGGCCGACTGAGGATTGTGCCGGAATGAAGCACGAATTATGGCGGGATGAAGACAAGGCTATTGGTTATATGTTCTGCCTTGCCGGGCCGATGGGCGATCAAGTACGCGCGTCTCTGCCGGAAAACGCGGAATTGATCTTGACGGTTGAAGCAGACAGCTATTTTGAGGCGATGACGAAATATTACGAATTTATGGGTTGGGGGAATACAAAATACCGCCCGATTGGGAAGATGCCAAAGATCCCTACCCGCCGGAGTGGATCGAAACCCAAAAGGACCGGGGCGATTAATTTATGCGAATACTAATTATTTCGATATTTTTTCTCGCCCTGGCGGCTTCGACTTCGGCCCAGACCAATGCCCGGATCGAGACGGAATTGGTCACGGCGATCAAAGACGTCGAAAAATATTCGACTTATGGCCCGACCGGCGACGCGGAGAAGCTATCCAGGGCAAATCGGGTTTTTAAGGAAAAATTGTTGAAATATACAAAAATTCCGTCAACGCTCACTTATGGATTCAACAAGTTGAACGGGCATATGATGAATGCCATATCGGAAGACGGGAAGTTTCGTATTTATTCCTGGGACACCCAGGACGGCGGTACGATGCACTATCATTACAGTGTTTACCGGTACCGGGGCACAAACGGGAAAGTTTATTCAAAAGGCGATAAGTTCTCGGAGGAACGCGACCCGAGTAGTTTTGTAACCCAGATTTTCACGATGGACACTACGAGGGGCAAGATCTATATAGTATGCTCGACGGCAATAGCCCAGACCAACGATCATGTCCAGTTCGCAAACCTCTATAAGATCGCGGGCGACGCGCTCATCGACGAGGTTAATCTGATTAAGACCAAGTCGGGACTGACAAATTCTCTTTCGTTTGAATACAACTTTTTCTCGGTGGTCGACCATAAGGAACGTCCGATAAAGCTGATATTTTTCGATAAGAAGACGAAAACGCTAAAGATCCCTGTGGTCGTTGAAGACGAAAAATTTCCAAATGGAAAAGTTACCGATAGGTATATCAGGTATCGTTTTAACGGCAAATATTTCGTGAAGGTTAGTTGATGTAATGCGCGAAAGGCAAAAATATTCCTCGGGGGCAAAATGGGAGCCGATCGTCGGCTACTCGCGGGCGGTGCGGGTCGGCGAGCGTATTTATGTCACAGGCACCACCGCGACCGGTGAGAATGGCGAGCTCGTGGGCCCGGGTGATGCCTATGCGCAGACGGTCCGGGTGATCCGGAACATTGAAAAGGCGCTGAAAGCTCTTGGTTCCGGGCTTGAAAATGTGGTCAGGACGCGGATGTTCGTCACCGATATTTCACGCTGGGAAGAATACGGCCGGGCGCATGGCGAGTTTTTTCGTGAAATAATGCCGGCGACCACGATGGTCGAGGTTTCGAAGCTGATCGATCCCGATATGCTGATCGAGATCGAGGCCGACGCAGAAGATTAGGAAAGATTTTTACAGGGATGGAAGGGATTAAGGGGATAAAAAAAAGGGGCTGAGAAGCAATTCTTTATCCCTTCCATCCCTGTTAATTAAAACCAATATGTCAACTTATCATCATTCACCGCTTAATCTGGAGCAGATCGAGAAGAATTTCAGCGAGATCAACCCCGCGCTGACCCCGGCCGAGGCAATGCACGAGGCGAACCGCTGCCTGTACTGCTACGACGCGCCGTGTATCCACGCCTGCCCGACGCATATCGACGTGCCGTCGTTTATCAAAAAGATCGCCAGCGGCAACCTGCTCGGCTCGGCCCGCGTTATCTTCGACGCCAACCCGATCGGTGCCACCTGTGCGCGCGTGTGCCCGGTCGAGGTGTTGTGCGAGGGCGCCTGCGTAGAAAAAACACTGCTGCAAAAGCCCATCGAGATCGGGCGCCTGCAGCGTCACGCCACCGATTACGCAATGGAAAAAGGCCGGCAGATTTTTTCAAAAGGCGCGGCGAACGGCAAGTCCGTGGGTATCGTCGGCTCCGGCCCGGCGGGGCTCTCCTGCGCCACCTATCTCGCGCGGCTTGGCTACGATGTGACGATCTATGAACGAAAAGCGATGGCCGGCGGCCTCGATACCTATGGGATGGCCGAATACAAAATGCCGCAAAAGGTCTCGCTCGATGAGGTAGAGCATGTGGAAAAGGTCGGCGTAAAGTTCGAGCTCAATACCGACATCGGGCACACCGTGGCTTTCGAGCACCTGATGTTCAAACACGATGCCGTCTTTGTCGCCATCGGCCTCGGCGAAACCAACCGGATGAACATCCCCGGCGAGGAGTTTGAAGGCGTTTACGATGCGCTCGATTTTATCGAGCTTGTAAAAACGCGCGATTGGATGTCCGTGCCCCTCGGTAAAACCGTAGCGGTGATCGGCGCGGGCAACACGGCGGTCGATGCCGTCACCCAAGCAAAACGCCTCGGTGCCGAGCGGGTCGTGATGGTTTATCGGCGCTCGGAAAAGGACATGCCGGCTTACGATTACGAGTATGAGCTGGCGAAAAAGGACGGGATCGAATTTGCGTGGAATTCGGCGCCCATCGGTATTCTCGAAGGCGAGAACGGCTCGCGCCTGATCTTACGCTGCGAGCGGACGGGCGAATTCAACGAGCTCTATGAGATACCCTGCGATATGGTGATCAAGGCGACCGGGCAGCAAAAAATGCGCTCTTTCCTTGAAGATGTGGCGGGGGTTGAAACAGACGAAAAAGGGCGGGTAGTCGTAAACGACAAAATGCAGACATCTAACCCGAAGATATTTGCAGGGGGCGACTGCGCGAACGGCGGCGCAGAGGCAGTAGACGCTTCCCAGATGGGGAAATTGGCCGCGCAGGGAATCCATTCCAGCCTCACGGGCGAGAATGTAGCTTTTGCGGGCTCGGTAATTTAATTCTTACATTCGATGCGTAAGCGTGAACGCATCTGGAAAATTATGAATTCTTTATGCAGGAATATCAACGTCAATGCGGCGTGTGCGGAAAGGTCTGGCACTCGCTGGTTTCACGCGAAAAGGAAATTGAAAGAAGCTCGAAATCGAGTTCTATGATGGCTTGCGGCTCGTCGATGCAGGCTTGCGGAAGCTGCGGCCAGGTCGGCACCGGCACCAACGCCCAGGCGCAAAGAAATCTTGAAGCAGGTCGGACCGACCTGCAGCGGCTGCGAAGCTGTCCCGACTGCGGTTCGGCGACTTACAATGAACGAATTATCGACCACGCGAATCAGCTTCGTTAACAAGCTCGCGATCGCGGCGATCGAAACAGTGTGGCAGCGGAGGCTTAGCAAGCGGTATGCGAAAAAGATGAACTGTCTTTGCCGCTTCTATCCCTCCTGCTCCGAATTCGCGAAGCTGTCGCTGGCCCGGCACGGGTTTTTCAAAGCCGTGTCCATGTCATACGGCCGGGTCAGGCGATGCACGCTGGACAATACCGATACCTGTATCGATTTTCCTTGAGCCGCGAATCGAACAAAATTTGGATATGTAATTATCTTGATATATCCATACATATCGGTATAATAATTAATGGAATTTGAATGGGATGACGCTAAAGCAAGTGAGAACCTTCGAAAGCACGGTGTCGATTTCCGCGAAGCGGAAGAGGCATTTGAGGATGAGAACGCAGTAGATGAGTTTGACGATGCCCATTCATCAGACGAAGAACATAGATTCGCATTGATTGGTCTATCGTCCAGACGGCTTTTGTTTGTTACATATACGATTCGCAGAGACACGGTAGTTCGTATAATTTCAGCCAGAAGAGCCACCCCAAGACAAGAGCGATTTTATAATCATGGGAAAAAAAGTTAAGGAAAAAGAGTTCGTTTACGAGATGACGCAGGAAGAGTACGATGAAGGGCTCGCTAAGGGCTGGGATGCGGATGATATGCTTTCCGTCGGAAAACATACGTTTCGACGTTCCCATTGGGCGGAGAAGCTAAAAAAAGCAAAAAAGATCAAAGTATCGATCTACCTCGATAGCGATGTCGTGCATTATTTTCAAATTCGCGCCGGGCAGCCGAACGCCGCGCCTTATCAAACTCAGATCAACAACGAGCTGAGACGGGTCATGGAAAATGATTCGCCGACGGCGACGAGCGTCGAAAATGACATTCTGAACAACGAGGAATTTCTGCGGGCACTGAAGGAAAAACTTGAAACCGTGAAGTAGTGAGAAATTTGAAGAGGCTTAACCGGCGGTCGGAGACCGTCTAAAAATTACTTGGTAATAAATATATGGCAGATCTGAATGTAAATTTCGCTGGAATTAAATCTCCGAACCCCTTCTGGCTGGCATCGGCGCCGCCCACGAATATGGGTTCGATGGTCGAGCGGGCTTTTGACGCCGGTTGGGGCGGGGCCGTCTGGAAAACTCTGGGCGAACCGATCACAAACGTCTCGTCACGCCTCGCCGGCCTCGACCAGGGGCCGCTGCGGCTCATCGGGCTCAACAACATCGAGCTGATCACCGACCGCTCGCTCGAGATCAATCTCAAGGAGATCTACGAGTGTAAAAAGAAGTATCCCAACCACGCGGTGATCGCTTCGCTGATGGTTGAATCCAAACAGGAAGCGTGGCACGAGATCGTCAAAAAAACGCAGGATACCGGGTGCGACGGCTTTGAGCTCAATTTCGGCTGCCCTCACGGCATGAGCGAGCGCGGGATGGGCGCCGCCATGGGACAGGTGCCCGAATATACCTGCATGGTCACCGAATGGGTCAAGGAAGTCTCGAACCTGCCGGTGATCGTCAAGCTCACGCCAAACGTCACGCACATAGTTCCGCCCGGTCGCGCCGCTCAAAAGGGCGGGGCCGATGCCGTGTCGCTGATCAATACGATCAACTCGGTCATGGGCGTCGACGTCGATACGATGATCCCCTACCCGAACGTCAACGGGATGGCCGCGCACGGCGGCTATTGCGGCACGGCCGTTAAACCGATCGCGCTCAATATGGTATCGGAGCTCGCCCGCGACGCCGAGTTTAATATCCCGATCAGCGGTATCGGGGGCATCAATACCTGGCGCGATGCCGTCGAGTTTATGCTGCTCGGCGCGGGAAACGTGCAGGTCTGCACCGCCGTGATGCATTACGGCTACCGGATCGTCGAGGACATGATCGACGGGCTCAATAATTATCTCGACGACAAGGGATTTGCGTCCATTAACGACATCATCGGCAAGAGCGTCGGCCGCATGACCGATTGGGGCGATCTCGACCTCAATTACAAGGTCATTGCCCACGTCAACAACGAGCACTGCATCCGCTGTAATCTTTGCTATGTCGCCTGCGAAGACGGCGCTCACCAGAGCTTTGAATTTCACGAGGTCG
>Ga0190272_10000401_pt1 | contig 23572 bp, 24 predicted proteins | sample Popmic504T_FD_133746 | JGI IMG/M metagenome (GOLD analysis project Ga0190272, IMG submission 133746) | Populus adjacent soil microbial communities from riparian zone of Shoshone River, Wyoming, USA - 504 T | ecosystem: Environmental > Terrestrial > Soil > Riparian zone | place: USA: Wyoming... | reverse complement strand
GCCGGACACACTCCCCCACCGGAAACCAGCACCCAGCCGTTCTGTGGGTCTTGCCAGGCCAACGCTTGCGCTCCGGGAACAGACTTGACCTCCACCCACGTGGCGCCCGCATCGTCTGAGCGGTTGATGACGCCTTCTTCGCACAGCACCGCCGCGGACGTCTCGGACATTCCCTCGACTTCAAGGACCACTCGCCCCGGTCCGACACAAGGGTTCTTCACTTCCCCCGAAGGGGCCCGTAACTCGCGCGTGTTGCCATCGATCCGCACCCACGCGTTGCCCGTCGGGGTGGGCCCGTTCCACTCTCCTCCGGCATCGCTGCTACTCCACGCGCCGGGCGTGCAATCCTCGTCGCTCCCAACAATCGTCAGCACCACCTGCGACTGCGCCTCGATATCCAGCAGACTCTGCGTCGGCAGGTCGACCGCGTCCCACGTGCCTCCACCATCGGTGGTGCGCTCCATCGATGCACCGCCCAAACACGCCCCCGTCAGCCCGCGGAACGCCGTGCGCTCATCGACCAAGGCAAGTGCAGGTTCGACGTCGAGCGCGCGCGCGTCCTTATTATCGGCAGGCTTGCCCGACTTCGTGGCGCTCGGCGGAGCGAGGGCGGACCCCGTTGGCGTTGGCGATGGCCCCGCTTCGGTCGATCCCAACGCAGCCCATGCCAAAGCCCCTGTTACGGCCGCGAGCGAGACGACCGTAAGAACCGACCACGGTACGGACCAGCGAGACAACTGAACACCTCACGAAACGAACGGCAAACGGACACTGCGAACTCTAAGGGTGCCCCCGTTATTCGATTTCGGGCCACCAGTCGGGGTTGTTCTGGTCGTAGGCAACGACTGCCGGCCCGACGCGAAATCCGAGCTGACGCGACAGGTCGAGGGCGATCGCGAGGTCATTGCCATTGAAGGTGTGCACCCCTGTTCGACGGGTGAGAAACACCTCTCCGAGCACATTCGTGCGATAGATGATGGGCGCCCCAATGCAGGAGGACCTCCGGATGCTGCGCAACATTGCTTGCGTCTCGGGCACCCCGCCATCATTGCCAATCGATGCGACATAACCGCGCCCTGCCCGTAACACTTCGGTGATCTGCGGGTAGGTCGAGGTGGGGTACACGGTGCCGTCATCATGCCGAACCACACCAGGCGCGGGGTCGCCGACAGTGATCAGCGTGCGGTACTCCGAACCCCGCACCAACGTGATGGCGGAGGCGTCAGCGGTAAAAGTGTCGACGAAATAGAACGCAGCGGCCTCCGCGATCCGGAGCAAGCCGGCGCGGTCCTTCAGACTTTCGCGCATGCGGTTAGCGGCGGCCAGCCGGGCGGTCGGGGACCACTCCCGGCGGTCGCCGACGTCGCTCTCCTGCGACACCGAACCGACCCCCTTTGCGTGTCCCCGTTGTGCCTCGCTGGTCGTGCTCACTGGGCTCCCCCTGGCGCCGATACCGGCCCCGCCGAAATTCTGCCGAATCCCGAGGGCGATCCTGCCGAAATGTGGCCAGGAGCCCTCATCAATTCAACGGCAGGACGGTACGGGACCTGGAGCGCATCGGCACCCGAAAAACGCCCGAAACTCCGGAAAGAGGCACAAAGTTCACACAACGTGACGAATAGCCGGCATCCCAGCGGTGAAAACCCCTGATTTTCGCAGCCGTCTCGGGAACTACCGTGCTCAGTTGAACGGTCAACTAAACCTAGCTCCCGCCTAAGCAGTCGCGCGCCCATGCCTAAGGCCCAACTGCGGTCATCACTAGGCATGTGCCCGATTCGCCCGCCCCCTCCTTAGCACGAATCTGTAGGTGGGCCAGTGGAACTACTGGCCGCAACAAACCTCAACAGAACCTCAACAGAACCTCAACAGACAGAGGAGAAGAAAATGTCGCACGAGTGGATCTCAAGCCAACTAGCCACTGAGCGTCGTCGGGACTACGAAGGACGGGCCCGCCGCAATGGCCAGCGTCGCTCGCTGCGCCTCCCGCGGTTCCGCCGTCTGTCGCTTTAGTCCCCCGATAGTCCAGCGATGACGGACACCCTGACCAGCACTGATCGTGGCATGCTCGATGACGTGCCTGGACGAATACTGAGCCCAGACTTCGTGGGGCGCGCTGCCGAACTGGAGTTGTTGGCGGCGCGCCTGACCGAAGCTCGTCACGGCGAACCGAGCGTGGTGCTGATCGGCGGCGAGGCAGGGGTCGGCAAGACCCGCCTCATCGAAGAGTTCACCGCGGCCGCCCAAGATCTAGCCGAGGCGGAAGACCCGCAATCCGCAGACGCCGTTGCCCCAGCCACGGTTCTGATCGGTGGATGCTTCGACCTCGGCGACGACGCGCTGCCATTCGCTCCGTTCTCGGCGGCCCTGCGCGAGCCCATGCGCGCAGCGGGTGTGAGCGAGCTCGTCGAACTTGCTGGCGGTGGCTCGGCAGACCGCCGCCGGCTATATGAAGCTGTTAGTGACCTCATTGAGCGGCACGGTGCCGACCAACCCCTGGTCCTCGTCCTTGAAGACCTCCACTGGGCCGATCGCTCGACCCGCGAATTGCTCAGCTTCTTGGCCCGCACGCTTCACGGCACCTCTGCCTTGATTGTTGGGACGTTCCGCAGTGACGAGTTGCACCGCTCACATCCTCTCCGGCCCTTCTTGGCCGAGCTTGAACGAGTCCGCATCGTCGAGCGACTCGAGCTTCCGCGGCTAAATCGCGCGCAAGTCGGCGAGCAACTGGCGGGTCTGCTTGAGCGCGCTCCGACGCCTGAAGAGCTTGACGCGGTGTATCGCCGCTCCGAGGGAAACCCGTTCTTCGTCGAAGAGCTCACTGCCTGTCAAAGCGTGGCCGCCCTCCCAAGCTCGCTACGCGACCTATTGCTGGTTCGCGTTGAGCGACTACAGCCTGCAACGCAGCACGTGCTGCGAAATGCGGCCATCATCGGCGTCACCGTGCCCCACCAACTGCTGGCCGCGGTACTCCGCGAGGACGACGACGCACTCACCGCCGCGCTCCGGGAGGCGGTGGACAGCAACCTGTTGGTCACCCGCTCTGACGACGGCTCCTATGTCTTTCGTCACTCACTCTTGCGCGAGGCAGTTCACGACGACCTACTCCCGGGTGAACACACCGAATTACACCGACTGGTCGCTCGCACACTTGCCGAAAACTCTGCGCTGCTTCCTGGGGATCGGTGGGCGATGGAGGTTGCGCACCATTGGAATGCCGCCCACGATCAGCCGCGCGCCTTGGCGAGCGCACACGAGGCAGCTAAGTGGGCCGAGCGAACTCATGCCTACGCCGAACAACTCCGCATGCTTGAGCGTGTATTGGCGCTCTGGGAGGTCGTCCCGGACGCCCATGAGCTCATCGACGCTGACGAACTCACTGTCACCATGCTGGCGTCAAAGACGGCTGGCAGCGCTGGCCAATCAGAGCGTGCTCTCTCCCTTGCGAACCGCGCCGTCGAGCTCGCTGCCGCAGGTGACGACGTCGAACGTCATGTCCTGGCGCTCATTCAGCGCGGCAAGCGTTGCTCCGACTTGCGTCGAGAAAACGGGCGGCAAGACCTGCGCGATGCGTTGGCGCTATTGCCCGTTGACCCCCCGACACCATTGCGAGCACACACACTCGAGGCCCTCTCGAGCCTGCTCATGCTGGAAGGGGTCGACGAAGAGGCGACCCAACTCGCGGAGGAAGCGCTAGCTGCGGCACGGGCCACGCAGGCAACGTCTGTTGAGATCTCTGCGTTGACCACCCTCGCGACACTTTCCGTCGGAGACGATGGCCACGATGGCGTCGCCCTGGCTCGTGAGGCACTTGCGCTCGTTGAAGGCACAGACAATGACCTCGGATTGGCCCGAGTGCTGACCAATCTTTCCCACATTTACACGGGGCTCGGCCAACATGAGGATGCCATTGACGCCGCCACCCGCGGCCTCAATGTGATCGGCCAGATTGGCATGTCGCGAACCTTTGGCCCGGTGCTTGCCGCCAACATCGCCGACTCGATGTTGTGGTTGGGTCGCCTCGACGAAGCCGAAGCAGTCATTGACGACGCCGCGGCAATTTCTCAGTCGGCCAACAGCAGCTGGGCATACCTGTTCCAACTCCGCGGTTGGTTGGCCGTGCAACGCGGCGACATCGAAGGTGCCGAGCGCACCCTTGACCAGATGGATGCGCAGTTCAACGTTAATCAACTGCTGCCGCAGGACCGTCTCCCAGTGAATAGATTGCGTGCGCAGATCGAGCTCGCCAAAGGTGACCCGGTGACGGCTTACGAGTTTGCTGCCACTGGCTCGGCCCGGGAGACTTCTGGCTGCCACGCACGCTACCTCTGGCCGCTGGCCGTGGTCGCCGCCGAAGCCACCGCCGACTACGCCCAACGCAGCCGCGATCGCCGCGACGATGTCGGGCTGACCAGCGCCATGCGCCAGGTAGAGGAGGTAGCCGGGCTCGCGGACTCGCTCGTGGTCGCCGGCTCCGCCGGTCAAGCGTGGCGCACGCACGTCGACGCCGAGCTCGCGCGCGCCCAAGACCTCCCGGAGTCACGCGGCGCCGACGGCGTCCTGCTCTGGCGCGGCGTGGCTCATGCCTACGCCAAGCTCAGCGAGCCATGGCAGCGGGTGCGCGCGCTTGCTCGGGCCGCTGAGTGTGCGGCCACTGCCAAAGACGGGCAGTCCGCGCAGACACTGTTGCGCGAGGCCGACGAGATCGCCGCAGCACACGGGCTGCTCGCGCTTCGTCAGCAAGTCAGCGAGTTCGCCCGGCGCGCACGCATCGAACTCATCACTCCCGGCGACGCCGGAGATGCCGGCAATGTTGGCGCGCCTCCGCATACCGCCGCACACCCGGAGATTGTTCGGCTCGGACTCACCGAGCGCGAGCAGGATGTGCTCCGCGAGGTGGCTGCCGGGCGCACCAACCGTCAGATTGCCGAAGTCCTGTTCATGAGCCCGAAGACGGCCAGCGTGCACGTGTCCAACATTTTGACCAAGCTCGACGTGCGCAGCCGCGGCGAAGCGGCCGCGGTGGCACACCGCCTGCGGCTGTTTCCCAGTGAGCCCAGTGGTTCCCAGTGAGTCTGTAGCGTCGGCCTCGGGCACGATGTCGCTGGCTACCCTCCAGAGATGACCTCCCACCAAGGCGATGGCTACGTCAACAGCATCCGCCGCACCATTGGACAAAGCCTTCTCCTACTGCCTGGCGTCGCCGTGCTGGTCACCGATTCTGACGGTCAGATCCTGATGGTCGAGCAGTCTGACCGACAATGCTGGAGCACTGTTGGTGGAGCGATCGAGCCTCGCGAAAGCCCAGTTGATGCGGCAGTGCGAGAGGCTCTGGAGGAGACCGGCCTTCATGTTGACGTTGACAGTTTGGTCGGTGTGGCCGGTGGACCCGGTTACGACATCACCTACCCGAATGGCGATGAATGTTCCTACGTCAGCATCGTCTACCGCGCGCACGTCATCGGCGGAACTCTCACTCCGGATGGTCGAGAGGTCTTGGCGTGTCGGTGGGTAGACCCTCGCGACCTGGGTGCACTAAACCTGTCCCCCTTCACCAGAAATCTGATGACGGAGCTTGCCCTAATTCCTCGCGACAGGTAATCGGCAGGAAACGCACCTGCGCTGCCGCGACCAGGCGCTGGGTTAGTTCCACGAAGTAGGACAAGATGTGCCTGTGACGGTCGGCCTCGCAACTCCGTTGGCCAGTGCAACCGATTGCGGGATGCGCGCCGCGGCCGACGGCGGTAACGCGCTCGATGCAGCGCTCGCAGCAGCCGCCCACCTCACGGTTGCGTACCCGCACAACTGCAGCATCGGCGGCGACCTGCTTGCCTTGGTGAGAAACCCTGATGGACACATCGCGTTCATCAACGCCTCGGGTCGGGCACCAAAAGCCACCGACGTCGACGCAGTACGCGCCGAGCACTCCCGGATGCCCCTACGCGGTCCGCTGTCCGTCACCGTTCCTGGCTTGGTGTCTGGCTGGGGATCGTTGCACGCGCTGGGGGCCAAGCTTGATTGGTCGCAGCTCATGTCTCCCGCCGCAGCAGCAGCGCGTGAAGGGGTATCCGTCTCGCCGGGGCTGGCGAGCGCTATCGCTGATGACGCAACAGACATCGAAGCGAACCCGGCGTTGCACCGCCTGCTAGCGCCCGGCGGACGATGGCTTCAGTCGGCAGCCCAGCTGCGTCAACCAGCCTTGGCGGCAACCCTCGAGCGCATCGCTACACACGGCGCCGACGCCTTTTACCGAGGTCCGCTGGCAGAGGCAGTCGTAGCAGGGGCACAGCAAATCGGCATCCCGCTCACTTCCGATGACCTAGCTGGCCACACCCCCGACCTCGCAGCACCCCTGAGCGTGGGCGTCAACGGTTGGGTCGTGGCATCCGCTCCACCTAACTCACAAGGCTTCGCGTTGCTGCGGCTACTCGCGCTCTTCGATCTCATTACCGCAGAGGGCCGGGCGGTCTCGCCCATAGAAACAGCGCAGGCGTTCATGGCCATGACGCAACAGCGCGACGAGATCCTCGCCGATCCGGACGCGATGAACCTCGACATCGCCGAGCTACTCACCCAAGAAGCCACGCAAGCGCTGGCGGCATCACTGCCCGCCATCAATCACCACAACAGCGGCAGTGGACATCGACCCAACGGAGACACGGTGGCCATCGCCGCCGCCGATACAGATGGGTGGAGTGTCTCGCTCATTCAAAGCGTCTACTACGGCTTCGGCTCACTCTTGCTCGACGAGGGCACCGGTGTGCTCTTCCACAATCGCGGTGCGTGTTTCTCGCTCGATCCCCAGTCGCCCAACGTGCTAGCACCAGGAAAACGCCCGCTCCACACGCTGACGCCGGTACTGGCCGAAAGAGAGCACGAACGACTCGCGGTTGGCTGTATGGGCGGCGAGATGCAGCCGCAGATTCTCTTCCAGGTGATGGTCAAGCTGCTCCATGGCTTGCCTGCGCAAGATGCTGTTGGCGCGCCGCGGTGGACAGTCGGACCTTGGGATCGCGACGACCCACCCAGTCGTATCACCCATGAAGCCAACGTCGACCCCTTTGTGTTGCGCGGTCTGGCTGACTGGCGCGGGCCACAACACTCCATCCCCTACGGAACAAGCGAAGTCGGTCACGCACAAGCGGTGCGCGTCTCCCAGTACCGCGACGAGCCTGATGTCGACGTCGGCACCGATCCGCGGGCCGACGGGGCAGTTCACCCAGCTAGCTGAGCAGGGGCCCGAAGTCGCGCAGCGTCAGCGGTCGTTCGACTCCACTTGGGTCGGTGGGAATCGGCACCGGCGTTCTATCCCCGTCAGAGACGAAGGCCACCGAACGTACACCTGGCACTGACAAGGCCGTGACGGCAACCTGGGCCACGGGTAACAAGGGATCGGGTCGCGACGAGCCAGCCTCAACAATGTCGATGAGGGCTCGGCGACCACGAAGCTCGGCTTGCAGCTCGGCGTCACTTGAGATGGTCGTGGTGAGCCCGACATCGAGCTCTGCGTCGATGGGGCCGACGACGAGAGCGCCGATAGCAGCGCTCAACCTCTCGTCAGCCGTCTGGGCATTTACAGGGCGCGGCACGAGCTGAAGCCGATCCTGGGCGTCCACCCACGCGACCTCGACCGACGTCGTCGCGGATCCGACCGGCGCGGGTGACGTCGACGTTGGACCGACGACACTGATGTCCTCGGGCAACGGTTCTGCACCGTCCGACGATGGCACGCCGCAGGCGGCAAGCAGCGCCATCAGGCTGACAACACCCAACGCGAACCCGGCCCGCAGTGACCGAGTCCTTTTGCCCGTCATGACGTCGCCGCCGGAATCTCGACGACGAATCGGGCCCCGCCCGACGGCGACTCCTCGTACCAGGTGGCTCCACCGTGAGCCAGCACGTGTTCGCGCACCAAGGCTAGCCCGAGGCCGGTGCCACCAGCATCTCCGCGAAGCGGCGCCGATCGACCACGCGAGAAGCGTTCAAAGACAGCTTCTCGGTCGGCGGGTGCAACACCCGGACCTTCATCTGAAACCGACAGTCGCACCGCATTGCCGCGACGCTCAATGAGAACCTGAGTGACGCCGCCGCCGTGGACGTCGGCGTTCTGCACCAGGTTCGCCACCACGCGCACGAGCCGGCGCCGGTCGGCGTTTACGCGGGTGTCTCCGGACGAAGTAACGATGTCTTGACGCCAACTTGCCGACAGTTCGTCGCGCACGATCTGAGACAGATCGAAGATGGGCAGGTCTTCACGCTCGAGTGGTTGGTAGTCGCGAGCGAGATCGAGCAGGTCTTCGAGCAACGACGAGAAGCGCGCGAGGTCGGCGACCAATAAGTCGGTGGCCTGCTGGGCAACGTCAGGTAGCTGGTCTCGCCGCGAGACCAAGACCGATGCGCTGGCATTCATGGTGGTGAGCGGACTGCGGAGTTCGTGGCTGACGTCGGCGGCAAACTCCGCGTCCCGCTGGATCCGAGCGCTCAGCGTCTCTGCCATGGCGTTGAACGAGCTCGATAGCGGGGCAAGGTCGGGGTCGTCGGTGCTCGGTGCGCGCGCGTCAAGGTCTCCTGAGGCCAGCCTCGTGGCGGTGCGTGCCATGTCATCGAGCGGGCGAAGTGCTCGCCGGGTGGCCCAAAGCCCGAGGGCTGCACCCAGCAACGTGGTGAGCAGCGCCGCGACAAACCCCGCCAACGCAATCGTTCGCAGCGTGGTGTCGAGTCCGGCGAGCTCGCTTATCTCGTAGTAGTAACGGTCGTCGCCGAGGGGCAGTCCGACCGCGACCATGGCTACCCCATCGGTGCGGTAGCGCTCCAAGGAGGCCTGACCACTTTCGGTGGCTTGGACCAAAGTCGCGGGAACGTCGTCAAGGGAGAGCCCGACGGCGCTGCTGGCCTCCAGCGCGGGCGTTCGCAGCACGGCGTCGACGCCAGTACCCAGACGGATCGTCGCCAACGCTTGTTGCGGGTCTTCGTTGCTAGCGGTGAGCTGGCTGACCACAAAGGACCCGTTGACAACCGCTTGCCTACTCGCCGAGCGATCACGTTGCTCGACGAGATACCGCGCGCTCACGACGTCGGTGACCACGGTGAGGGTGGCCGACAACAACAAGGCTCCACCGGCAAAACCAAGGACCACCCGACGTCGCAGACCAACGTCTCTCACGGCAGCGCCTGTAGCCGATACCCAAGGCCACGCAAGGTGATGAGGTACTGAGGTTTCGCCGGGTCGGGTTCAAGTTTGACGCGCAGCCGACGCACAGTGACGTCGACCAGCCGGTCGTCACCGTACTTCTCATAGCCCCACACGCGCTGCAGCAACTGCTCGCGGCTAAGCACCTGTCCGCGATGCGCGACTAGCTCGCACAGCAGACGAAACTCAGTGGCCGTCAACGGGATGTCCGTCTCTCCGCGCTTGAGCCAGCCCCCCTCGACACTGAAGACGATGTCGCCCTGGTGCGGACTCTCGCCAATCTTCACCACGCCAACAGACGACCCACTCCCCGGCGAGTTAGCGGGCGCTTCGCGGCGGCGGACCGCGCGAATGCGCGCAGTGAGTTCCTTGATAACGATCGGCTTAGTGAGGTAGTCGTCGGCACCTGCCTCCAAACCTGCGACCACATCGTGGGTGTCCCCCCTCGCGCTCACCACGATGATGGGCACCTGGCTAGTGGTGCGAATGTCCTTGATGAGGTCGCGGCCGTCGGCGTCGCCCAACATGATGTCGACCAGGAGCAGGTCGGGGCTCTCCGACAGGTGCAACCGCTTGCCCTGGACGACGTCGCGCGCTTCCACCACCTCGTACTGCTCCTCTTGGAGCGCAAGACGCAGCGCGGTGCGGATGCGGTCGTCATCCTCGACGATCAAGATCTTGCTAGCCATGGCCCCCATTCTGTGCCCCCAATCAGCATTGAGCGTGCACGCGGGTGCGCGGATCGCAGAGATCAGCACTGTTGTCACACAACCGTAAAGTGCCTGACGCGGCCCTGTCACAACGCTGGCCCACGCTGCTCCTGTAACCACGCATTCGCCCTCCGGCACCCCTCAGCGCAAGGAGGCTCGACATGACACAACGGTCTCTCTACTACGCAAGCAGCGACACCATCGTCGTCACCGTTGGCCCAGCGTCCGCCGCCGACCAATTCGCCAGCGCCATCGAGACTTTCGGCGAAGCGACTTCCGTGGCGTGTCGCTACCTCGTCCTCGATCTCAGCGGCGTCGACCGCATTAACTCTGACCTTCTTGGGCTGCTGCTGTGGGCTCACGGCCGGTTGCGGATGCGCGGCGCTGAACTCGTCGTCGCTCGCCCGAGCCGTGCCACCCGCGACTTGCTCGCTCGCAGCGGGCTCGACTACGTCCTCACGATGCGCGACGAACTCCCAGTAGCTGCAGCATGAGTACCGCCCTTTCTTGGGGCCCGTTGGAGTTACACCGCAATCCACCGGCGGCCTTGTGCGAAGCAGCAGAAGGCGGAGTGGCAACCTCAGCAGCCACCCGCCACTCGCTGCGGCTGCTCGTCGCGGCAGATGTTGGTCGCTACGGGCTGATGATCGCGCACACCTTTCGCCGCGCAGTCACTGACGGAGCGCCGCTGCCGGTCGTCGCCGAACTCCTCGATGACGCCGTCACGCGAGTGTCCATGTCCAACGTGTGCGCCACCCTCGTCGATGTCGGACCCCACGGATTCGAAGTGCTGCATCGTGGCGGGCCGTCCCCGGTCGTGGTGCACCCAGACGGCACTCTCACCCGGGTGGTGCCCAGCATGCCGGGGCCACCGCTCGGACCACGCGCCTCCATTTCTGGCGGCACCAGTGGGGAAATCATCCCGGCCGGAATCGGCGACGTGCTGCTGGTCACCACTCCCGGTTCGGTGGAGTCCGCGATGCACGCCCTAGCGGCGGCACCGACCCCGGCAGTCGCCGACTTGTGGACGTCTCTGCACGATCTAGGCCCCGCCGAAGCAGGCAGCGCCTACGCCCTGCTGACGCCCTAGCCACGTTCGCTGACCTGAACGTTCCACATGATGGGACAGAGAATTCATGGCGAATCTCCCTGCCTGACCGAGCTTGAGGCGTTAGTCTTTATTTCGACCCCGCTGCTGCATCCCCCGTCGGCAGCGGGGTCTCACCTTCCCACGAGAAGGACGCCTTCATCACTCTCCGCGTACCAAATTCCGCCCTCTCAAACCGATAACCAGTAGCCGCTCGTCATCGGGAGAACGTAGATCCCACTCCTCCCCCCGATCGGCAGTGCTTTGGGCTCCCTTGAGCCACCGATTGGGTAGCAGCCGCACTACGGTCAACCTGCTGGCGCAGGGCGGGGACGACGAGCGCGTCGAATCAGCCATCCGATGCTGACGCCGAGAAACGCAAAGAATCCTCCGGTAAATCCGGCCAGCACAACTTCCAGCGGCCAGAGATTGTGGGTGGTCGGGTCGGCCGCTACCTCGACAGTCACGCGCAGCATCACGGCTATGGGCGCAGCAGCCGCGGTGCAAAGGAACGCGAGCCAAAACGGCGTTGGCGTCCAAACCATCAGAGCCGCAGCCACAAGCAGCAGCACCAGCATGGACGCGTTCATCAGCGACGTCGGCAGCTCCACCTCGCTGTAGGCGAGCGGCCACAGGAACAGGCCCACCGCGAGCACGCCCGACACTGCGGCGGCGGCAGGCCAGAAGAACCGGTTCTGGGTCACGCAGTAGTTATCGACAACGGCAGGTGGACGCTAAACCGGCGAGGGCTCGGGCCGCTAGTTTGAAATACCGATCGCGTCGATGTTCACCGTCTCACCCGAGGAGACGACGGTGAGTTTGAGATTGCCTTGAACTGCTCCCTTGAAGGACGTGCGATAGATAACGTCTCGGTGAGATCGAGGTGCCCTGAGCGAGACGGTGTCCAGCACGCGATCGCCGACGGAAACTCGGAGTCGGCCAGAGAATGGACCCTTCCGGCCCCAGATCACCAGCTCGCGCATTAGCGCACCCTTAAGAACGAGAGTCGACCCGGCAGTGTGCGACACCAGGGCACTCCCATGGAGGACTCCAGTCTCGACCAGCTTCCAGTCGGACTCGTTACGCCACCCCTCCATCTGAGTCTCGTCCAGTGCACGCACACGACAGACCTTGTTGGACCACTCGCCTACGTTGCCCAGCCCGTCGACGCCGCGGACCTGTATGCACAGCGACTGCCCTCGATCGATCGGGACGCGTACCTTCTTCCTAAGGCCATGGTCGGCAATTTTCCAATCACCCATCGTCTGCTTCCAAGATCCCCTTTTGACACGACTCTCGAACCTCAGCCCTGACGGTTCGACGCCCAATAGCACCCACTCCGCATACAGACTGTCGTCGAGGACGTAGAAGGAATCGCTGAGCGTTAATTGCACAGATGGCTTGGACCGGTCGATGTCGAAGTACGACCAAAGCACCCGCCACGAGCCATCCGTATGTGATCTGACCCGGAGTCCGTAATTGCCGTCGGCAAGGTCTGCGGGATAGAAAGTAAATTGCGGCGGACATGGCACCCAGGTCTGAAGCACTAGTGATTCCAGCCTGTAGAGCTCACACTTAGTATCTGCGCCTTCGCTAGTCTGTACATCGATGACGATCGGTGTGTTGTCGGTACGTACCTGATGCTCAGCGCCGTAGGGAGTAACAACCAAACCGGGGTCGGCACCGGCGCTATCTAGCCCGCCCAGGACAGCCGTAGCCACGACACCCGCAAGTACTACGGCCAAGGCGCGGCGCATCACAACTCCATTCGGTAGGGCAATGCGAATTTAGAACGTGCCGTCATCGCGGCGGGGAGAACGAAGGTCCGTTAACCCGTTCGGCCCACCCAGTTGCCCAAAGTTAAGGGGTTTGGCGGGTGCGATGCGCGGTTGCGCCGGAGAGCTCGTCGGCCAGCTGCTGCCGATCGGCCTCGACCATAATCCGGGCCAGTTCGGGGGTGAACACCTTGGCTTGCCACCCCAATACTTCCCGCGCCTTCGATGCATCACCGATCAGGGCATCCACCTCAGTGGGACGCAAGTAGCGATCGTCCAACTTGACGTATTTCTCCCACTCCAAGTCGGCCGCCTTAAACGACAGGTCCACAAAGTCGCGCACCGAATACGACGTCCCGGTTGCCACCACGTAGTCGTCTCCCGTGTCAGCTTGCAGCGTGCGCCACATTGCCTCGACGTATTCCGGGGCGTAGCCCCAGTCGCGCACTGCATCCAAGTTTCCCAAGTACAACGTCTCTTGCAAACCGGCGGCAATGCGAGCCACCGCGCGAGTTATTTTGCGCGTCACGAACGTCTCACCGCGCCGCGGCGATTCGTGGTTGAACAAGATTCCGTTCACCGCATACATCCCGTACGCCTCGCGGTAGTTGCGGCTGATCCAGTAGGAATAAACCTTGGCCGCTCCGTAGGGCGAGCGCGGATAGAACGGCGTCTCTTCGTCCTGCGGAGGTGGCGAGGCGCCGAACATTTCCGACGACGACGCCTGGTAGTAGCGCGCGTTCACCTCAGCGTCACGCAACGCCTCAAGGAGACGAATGGTGCCGAGCCCGGTGATGTCTCCGGTGTACTCCGGCATGTCGAAGGAGACGCGAACATGCGACTGAGCGCCTAAGTGGTACACCTCGTCGGGCTGCAGCTGATGCATCAACCGCACCAGCCCGGCGCCATCGGACAGATCGCCATGATGCAAGAACAGTCTCGCTCCAGGGGAGTGCTGGTCGACGTAGAGATGGTCGATGCGCTCGGTATTAAAGGTCGATGCCCGCCTAATGAGGCCGTGCACCTCATATCCCTTGTCGAGCAACAACTCCGACAGGTACGAGCCGTCCTGCCCGGTGATTCCGGTAATCAACGCCTTCTTTGCCACGCCACTCCTCATATGCCTGACCCAGTTGCCCTGACCAGTTGCCCTCACCCAGTTGGGCCGAAGACTATCGGCCAGGGGCGGGGAAATTAGGTCGGCACCATTGATCCCCGTCGTGCTTGGGCACTAGCGTCCGCCTCAAGCACTAGGTGAACGGCCACCCTCTGGGAGGACGCATGGCGCACCACGAAGGCCTGATGACGCTGGAGCAGTTGAAGTCCGCCATCGACCAGCGGGAGATCGACACCGTGGTCGTGGCCATCACCGATATGCAAGGTCGGCTGCAGGGCAAGCGGCTTTCGGCCCGGTTCTTCCTCAACGAGGTCGCCCAGCACGGCACAGAGGGGTGCAACTACCTGATGGCCGTCGACGTCGACATGAACACCGTCGACGGGTACGCCATGTCGTCGTGGGAGCGCGGGTACGGCGACTTCGTCATGGCGCCCGACTTCGACACCTTGCGCTGGACGCCGTGGCAGCCGGGAACAGCGCTCATGCTCGCCGATGTGCAGTGGGAGGACGGCACAGACGTCTCGCCCTCTCCACGACAGATTCTGCGACGCCAGCTCGCGCGCCTCGCCGATATGGGAATGAAAGCGCTGGTCGGCACCGAGCTCGAGTTCATCGTGTTTCGCGACAGCTACGAGCAGGCTTGGGACAAGGGCTACAAAGACCTCATCCCGGCTAACCAGTACAACGTCGACTACTCCATTCTCGGCACGGCGCGCATTGAACCTCTCCTCCGACGTATACGAACCGAGATGGAAGGTGCGGGTTTGTACGTCGAGTCGGCGAAGGGCGAGTGCAACCTCGGCCAACACGAGATCGCGTTTCGCTATGCCGAGGCACTGCAAACCTGCGACAACCACGTCGTCTACAAAGAAGGTGCAAAGGAGATCGCCGCTCAAGAGGGCATGGCGCTGACCTTCATGGCGAAGTTCAACGAACGCGAGGGTAACTCCTGTCATGTGCACATCTCCGTGCGGGGAGACGGCAGCTCCTACGACGACGATGAGACGGTGATGGTCGCCAAGGACGACAGTCACTCGCTGTCTCCGCTAGGTGCCAGCTTTATCGCGGGTCAACTGGAACACCTGCGCGAACTCACCCTGATGTTTGCTCCCAACATCAACTCGTACAAGCGGTTCGTGCCAGGGTCTTTCGCGCCAACCTCCGTGGCTTGGGGCCGCGACAATCGCACCTGCGCCATCCGGCTCGTCGGCCACGGGCTCGGCCTGCGGATGGAGAATCGCGTACCGGGTGGGGATATCAATCCCTACCTGGCGACAGCCGCCCTCGTTGCTGCCGGAATCGACGGCATGGAACGCAAACTCGAGCTCGAGCCAGCGCTCAAGGGAAACGCCTACACCTCGGGTCTGCCCAAGGTTCCGCACACCATGGGGGCAGCCCTCGATCTCTGGGAGAAGTCGACTTTTGCCTTGGACGCCTTCGGTGAAGACGTCGTAGAGCACTACGCCAACATGGCTAGCGTCGAGCTTGAGTCGTACAACTCCACCGTCACCGACTGGGAGCTACGACGTAACTTCGAAAGATTCTGACGGGCCGCAATGACCACCATGTATGACGTCATCAACCCCGCGAACGAGCAGGTAGTTCGCAGCATCGAGCAAGCAGGCGAAGCGGAGACTGACGCTGCGATCGAGCGAGCAGAACGTGCTTTCCACAGCTGGCGCACAGTGGCACCCGCCGACCGCGCGAAACTCCTGCGCGCCTTCGCCGCCACCGTAGACGCTCACATCGAAGACCTCGCGCAGCTTGAGGTGGTCAACGCTGGCCACACCATCAGCAACGCCCGCGGGGAAGCAGGCAATGTCCGCGACGTCCTCAACTACTACGCCGCCGCGCCAGAACGTCACTTCGGAAAGCAGATACCCGTCGCCGGCGGGGTCGACATTACGTTCAAAGAGCCGCTCGGCGTCGTCGGCATCATCGTCCCCTGGAATTTTCCGATGCCGATCGCCGGCTGGGGCTTTGCGCCAGCACTCGCGGCCGGCAACACGGTGGTTCTCAAACCCGCAGAGATGACGCCACTGACGGCCATCCGACTCGGTGAACTGGCATTGCAGGCTGGCCTCCCGCCCGATGTGTTCACCGTGATCCCCGGCAAGGGCTCGGTGGTCGGAGAACGCTTCGTCACCCACCCCGCAGTTCGCAAACTGGTCTTCACCGGCTCAACCTCCGTTGGGCAGCGGGTGATGCGCGGAGCAGCGGACCAAGTGAAGCGCGTCACGCTGGAGCTCGGCGGGAAGAGTGCCAACGTGGTGTTCGCGGACGGCGATCTGGAACGAGCAGCGGCGACCGCGCCCTACGGCGTCTTCGACAACGCCGGACAAGACTGCTGTGCCCGTTCGCGCATCTTGGTACAGCGGTCCGTATTCGACCGGTTCATGGAGTTGCTCGAGCCCGCCGTGCAGGGGGTGCGCGTCGAGGACCCGTCGCTGGACACCGCAGAGATGGGTCCGCTCATCTCGCGCGGACAACGGGAGGCGGTCTCGGCCTTCGTCCCCGACGACGCACCTGTCGCGTTCCGCGGGAGCGCTCCTGACGGCCCAGGGTTTTGGTACCCACCGACAGTGCTGGCGCCCGTCAGTTCGCAGGATCGGGCCTTTCGTGAGGAGATTTTCGGCCCGGTGGTCGTCGTCACTGCCTTTGATGACGAATCAGACGCCATCACACTCGCCAACGACTCCCCCTATGGCCTCTCTGGCTCAATCTGGACCCACGATGTCGGGCGCGCGTTCCGAGTGTCGCGGGCGATCGAGTCTGGCAACCTCTCCGTGAACTCTCATTCCTCGGTGCGTTACTCCACACCGTTTGGTGGGTTCAAGCAGTCGGGCTTGGGCAGAGAACTAGGACCAGATGCACTCGACGCATTCAGCGAAGTAAAGAACGTGTTCATCGCAACGGAAGGCTGAGCAGTGGAGCGTCTCCAGGATCGAGTGGCCGTCATCACCGGTGGCGCAGGTGGCATTGGACTGGCAACCGCGAAACGGATGACTGCCGAAGGCGCCAAGGTTGTCATCGTCGACATGAACGACGATGCCGGCCAAGCCGCTGCACAGTCCGTCGGTGGAATGTACATCCGAGCCGACGTGACCAGCCCGGAAGACAACATTCGCATGTATGCCGAGACTCAGGATTCCTTTGGGCGGATCGATATCGCCTTTCACAACGCCGGCATCTCACCACCCGACGACGACTCCATCCTCACCACCGAGCTCGACGCATGGCGTCGCGTACAAGAAGTGAACTTGACGTCGGTGTATCTGGGTTGCAAGGCCGTGATCCCCTACATGCAAGCCCAAGGCAAAGTCGCCATCATTAACACCGCGTCCTTTGTGGCCACACTCGGAGCGGCCACATCGCAAATCTCGTACACGGCCAGCAAGGGCGGAGTGCTGGCAATGACCCGCGAACTCGGGGTGCAGTTCGCCCGCGAGGGAATCCGCGTCAACGCACTGTCACCTGGCCCGGTTGCCACCCCACTGTTGATGGAGCTCTTCGCCAACGATCCAGAGCGCGCTCAACGTCGGCTCGTGCACGTCCCGATGGGTCGCTTCGGCGAACCAGAGGAGATTGCTGCCGCCGTTGCCTTCCTCGCCAGCGATGACTCCTCGTTCATAACGGCGTCAAACTTTCTGGTCGATGGCGGCATCTCCGGCGCCTACGTCACTCCGCTGTAGCCACCCTCGCCGCGTTCACGAGAGCCTTAAACAGGCGCGGGTCGTCGCCTGCTTCAGGGTGCCAGAGCACTCCTACCGCGAAGCGCATTTCGGGAACTTCCACGGCTTCGATCGTGTCGTCATCGGCCCGGCCCACCACGGTCAACGACCCAGCGTCGGCCACCCCCTGATGGTGGTAGCTCTTAACGGTTGCAGACGCGCCCAACGCCTGCCCAACGAGCGAATCGTCGACCAGGAAGACGCGGTGCTCACCGAAGGTGCCCGCCTTCGGGCGGTGTCGCTGATGGCCAACGACGTCCGGCAAATGTTGTTCGAGCCGTCCTCCTGCGTACACCGTCATGAGCTGCAACCCGCGGCAAATACCCAGGACGGGCAGGTCACGGCCAAGCGCGGCACCAAGGAGCGATAGCTCGCCTGAATCGCGGTCGTCGCGCCAAGCCGTGGTCTGCCGATGCGGCTGCTGGTCGTAGAGCTCTGGGTTGAGGTCAGCCCCTCCCGCGAGCACCAGGCCGTCCAGCAGGCCCACCAGCTGCGGGTCTAGCGCGGACGAGGGGGGAATCACCACGGGCAGGCCGCCAGCCGCTTCCACCTTGTCGACGTAGGTGGCCGGAATCAGTACAGCGGGCTGGTCCCAGACACCCCAGCGGGCCTGCTCGCGGTAGGCCGAAATGCCGATGACGGGACGAGTCACGCCGCCCACACTTTCATGGGCGGCGTGACTCGTTCTGAAAATTCGCTACTTGTCGGGGGAGTACTCGGCTGCGCCGCTCTCCTCCTCGCGCTCTGTGACGTCGTAGCCCTCGGTCTCGGGGTGCCCATGCTTGCCGTGGGTCACCGCGAACTCCTCCTCGGGCGAGAGCACCAACTTGTGCCTGCGGAAGATGGCGAAGTAGACCAACCCGATGGCGAAGAAGATGGCGACACCGACGATGATGTCTCGATACGCCTCGTTGAAGGGCAGGATGATAAGCGTCGCTAGCGCGATGAATCCTGCTACCGCTGCACCCCAGAAACCCGTCGGACTTGCATATGGACGTGGGACGTCAGCGAAACGCCTCTTGAGAATCATGTACGACACCATCTGTAGGAAGTACGAGATGACGGCACCGAACACTGCAATGTTCAGCAATTGCCCTGCGACGACCACCGTCGCGTCCGTTGCGGTTTCTCCCGGCTCGTTCCTAATCAGGCCGAGTCCGATGACGAGCAGGACACCGACCACAGCACTGACGAACAACGCAACGTAGGGAACCTTGCGCTGACCAGTCAGCGAGAGGAACTTCGGGTAGTACCCAGCACGTGAGAGCGAGTACATATTCCGACCCGCGGCATACATGATTCCTTGGAAGGAAGCCACCAGTCCGGTGAGCGCTGCCAATGAAAGAATCGCAGCGATATCACTGTTCGGGAAGATGACCCGGAACCCATCGAGGATCGGTTCGCCACTGGCTGAGATCTCCTGTGCACCCATGATGCCTGGGTTGAGAATCAGTACCAAGAAGCCAGTGATGAGCAGCGTCACCATTCCCCAGATTGATCCTCGGGGGATGTCTTCTTGTGGCGTATGGGTTTCCTCTGCGGCGAGCGGCAGTTCTTCGATACCAAGGAAGAACCAGATAGCGAACGGCAAAGCGAGTAAGACTCCACCCCACCCAAAGGGTGTGAAGGTGTTGTTGCCTTCCTCGGGCTCGATGTTCGTCAGGTTGTCGGTCGAGAAGTCGCCGGAGAAGAGGGCGAGGATGAAGAAGATAGCGAGCACCGCGAGAGAAATGCCGGTGATGACAACTGCGAACCGGAACGAAGCCGCGGCACCGATGGAGTTGAACGCAACAAAGATGATGTAGAACACCACGACCCACAACCACAACGGCATGGTGAAGCTGAACAAATCATCAGTGATGGCGTCGGCATAGAGCCCAGCAAATGTTCCCACCACCGCAGTGGTGATGACGTACTCGATGGTCTCCGCCAGGCCGGTGACATATCCACCCCACGGCCCCATGGCTGACCGACCAAAGGAATAGGCACCGCCGGTGTGCGGCATCGTCGATGACATCTCGGCGATGCTGAACACCATCAGCATGAACATCACGCCGATGATGATCGTGGCGACGAGCATGCCTCCCCAGCCAGCTTCGCCTATTCCGAAGTTCCAGCCGGAGAAGTCGCCGGAGATAACGGCGGCTACTCCAAGAGCCCATAGCGACCAAGCCCCCGCATGCCGCTTTAGGCCTCGTTTGTCGAAGTAATCCTGACCCGCATGTTCGTAGGTTGTGCCCCCGGTACCGCTAATTGGACCTTTATGGCCGGCCTTCTTGGACGTGTCCGACACGGTTGCCCTCCTCGGTGCTCCGTGAACCGCTCCACACGAAATGGTTTGGACCGAGTCCGTTGTGACAGAGATCACACCGTAAGTCAAGATCTAGAACGGGCTATCCCGGCGAAAGAGGCCATTGAGGTCGTGCCGAGGCTGCTCACAAGCGACCCTGGGATCTATTACGGCGATAGGATTTGATCATGGCAAACGTGGCCAAGAGCGCACTCGCTGCGCAGTTCCCAAGATTTGGCGGCGTACGGCACGATCTCGACTTACTCAGCCCGATAGTTCAAGCCAGTCCCGCCGCCAGCTGCATTGCGGTGCGTGCCGAAAAGTCGCCGCTGATATCCAATTGACCACCGAAGATTTGTTCGTTCACAGTCGGTGCCTGCACCACCTCACCATCAAGGACCATGGCGAGTCGGTCCTTCGGCGCCGGGGCACCGACTACTGCACCAGTCATGTCTTCGAGCGCCACTTGGCCCTTCTCATCCAACGTCACTGAGACGACCCATGTCGTTGCTCCGGGAGGCATGAGCCCCTCTGCAGACTCGACATTGGTGTTATCGATCCCGACCGCCCCAAGGACGTAGCGGGCACCCGCCTCGTCACAAGCAACGATCGGAGCAGATGGTGACGAGGAAACCGGAGGTAGCGAGCAATTGACGCGGGAGAGTGCAATGAGCGGCGAGAAGTCTCGAGGGAGCGGACCGGGAGGTCGGTTGCCACTTGAGGACACACCGGCATCAATGTCGACCACGGGTCGAACCTCGAAGAGAACTTCGGTTGCCGTAATGGCGTAACTGCCGTCGGGAGATGCATTCGGTGACGGAGAGGTTGGCGGTCGCTCCCCTACCCGCTCAATGGAATCATCGGGGAACCACCAGAACAGTGCGACGACAGCAAGGCCCAGGAGAGTAGCAACCGCTCCAAACATCCACCGCCGTGAAGTCACCGCCGCACCCGTCCGCTAGTAGGCGCCGTCGGCGCGCCACACGGCTTGCACGGTCTTAGCAAGAATGGTGATGTCGAGTGAAAGGGACCAATTCTCGACGTAGTAGAGGTCCAGACGCACTGAGTCGTCCCACGTCAAGTTTGAGCGCCCAGATACTTGCCACAACCCGGTGATGCCTGGACGGACAAGCAGCCGGCGCCGCACGTGTCCTTCGAAGTCGGAGTCCTTCACGGGCAGTGGCCGGGGACCAACCAAAGACATGTCGCCAATGAAGACGTTGATGAGCTGCGGTAGCTCGTCGATGGATGTCCGCCGAAGCCAGCGACCGACGCCGGTGATCCGCGGGTCGTCGGCCATCTTGAAGAGCAGGCCGTCCGTCTCATTGGCACCTGTGAGTTCAGTAAGCCTCGTCTCCGCATCCTGATACATCGTGCGGAACTTGATAACCCGGAACTCGCGCCCGTCTTTGCCGATGCGGGTTTGCCGGAAGATCGCAGCACCTGGGCTGGTGAATCTCACGAGGAGTCCAGCGACCAGCAACACCGGAAGGAGCACGAGTAGCCCCAGCCCCGAGCCCGCAAGGTCGAGTCCGCGCTTAAAGACTCGCGCCGAGCCGGTAAAGCGCGGCTCCTCTACGTAAAGCAAAGGGAGCCCGGCTACGGGGCGGATCGAGATACGCGGCCCGGCAACCTCTGTTACGGCGGGCGCCACTACGAGGTCGACACCCGAACCTTCGAGAGACCAGGCGATACGGCGTAAGTCTTCAGCTTTGATGTGAGGCGACGACGCCACCGCGACTGTGTCGGCGCGCGTTGCGTAGACGGCGCTCAGAACGTCATCGACACTGCCAAGCACAGGCACATCATCGGCAAGCGACGTGTGCTCACCCGCGAGGCATGCACCGACGACCGAGAAACCAGCAGATGATTCGCGCTCCAATTGTTGGGTGAGCGCAAAGGCCGACTCGGAGTCGCCAACCACCACCACCCGATGGCACCAGTCGCCACGGCGACGAGCCTTGCGCACCTGATGCCGAAACACTGAGCGCGCCAGGAGCAGCAGGACCAGACCGATCGGAAGAACCAAACCGAGGAAGCCGCGGGCGATCTCAAACTTGCCGAGGTAGGACACGATCGCAATCGCACCGAACAATGCGAACGTGGCGCCGAGGACCCGTCGGTACTCTTCCGTCCCTATTCCCAGCAGGCGGGGTTCGTATGTGCGAAAGGCCGCCAACATACCCAACCAGGCAACGAGTAGCACCGCGGACAGGGGGAGGTAGTTAATGCCGCGAATCTCTACGGGGATCCAGCCGAATCGAACGAAGTAGGCCAGCGCCAGCGCCAGCGAGATAGACAGCGCGTCGGTGCCGAGCAGCAGCCAGGAGATCTGTGTGCGCCAGGGTCGCTCGGTGGCAAAGTCAGTCGGCGTCAACACCGTCTGCTGCCTTCCCACGTCGGGCTCCCTCGTCGGTCAAGAGCCGCTCACCCGAACGGCCTAATGCTGTATCGCCCTCCCAGCCCGCTAACTTGACCTGATCAACACTTAAGTCTGGGCGCCGCCGCGACGACGTCCTGCCTAGCATGGGTCCGCCGAATGGGTGACTCCTGCGGGAGCCTTTCGGGACGAGGAGAGTCGATGCGCAAACGCGCGGTAGTCACGGGTGGGGCTGGTTTTCTTGGCTCGCACCTGTGTGAACGCCTGCTGAACGAGGGCTATGACGTGGTGTGCCTGGACAACTTCCTGACCGGAACCCCCGACAACGTCGGACACCTGGTGGGCCATCACGACTTTCACCTCGTACGCGCCGACGTCACTGAGTTCATTCACGTACCTGGCCCCGTCGACTACGTGTTGCACTTCGCTTCGCCCGCCTCACCTATCGACTACCTCGAGCTGCCGATTCACACGCTCAAGGTCGGCTCGATCGGTACACTCCACACCCTAGGCCTGGCGCGCGAAAAGGGGGCCCGCTACCTACTCGCGTCGACGTCTGAGGCCTACGGCGACCCGTTGGTTCACCCACAACCTGAGACCTACTGGGGCAACGTCAATCCAGTTGGCCCTCGCGGTGTTTATGACGAAGCCAAGCGATTTGCGGAAGCGATGACGATGGCGTACCGACGCACCCACGGTTTGGACACCGGAATCGTGCGCATCTTCAACACCTTCGGACCGCGCATGCGCCCCAAGGACGGGCGAGCCATCCCCGCCTTCATTACCCAGGCCCTAGCGGGTAAGCCCATTACGGTTCACGGCGATGGCAGCCAGAGCCGCTCAATCTGTTTTGTCGATGACCTCATCGAGGGCATCTTCCGGGCGCTCACCTCTGACCTTGACGGGCCGGTCAACCTCGGTAACCCACACGAAGTAACAATGATTGAACTCGCAGAGTGGATTCGAGACCTGGCCGGCTCAAGCTCCTCCATCGCGTTCGCCCCCCGCCCGGTCGACGACCCCACGGTTCGCCAGCCCGACATCACGCTGGCCAAGGAAGCTCTCGGCTGGCAACCCTCCATTCCGATAGCCGATGGGCTGACACGCACCATCGAGTGGTTCCGGTCGCACCCAGATCTGGTAGGCCTAAACCATGGCGCCGCGCGAACTCTCTAATCCCTCCCGTTACTTGCTTCGATGACGCCTACGCCAGCTGTTCGCAGCACGGTCATGTGTGCTGGTGTACCCATTGACGCCATCACTCGCCAACAAGCGGCTGACGACGTCTTAAACCT
>Ga0190272_10000400_pt1 | contig 23619 bp, 20 predicted proteins | sample Popmic504T_FD_133746 | JGI IMG/M metagenome (GOLD analysis project Ga0190272, IMG submission 133746) | Populus adjacent soil microbial communities from riparian zone of Shoshone River, Wyoming, USA - 504 T | ecosystem: Environmental > Terrestrial > Soil > Riparian zone | place: USA: Wyoming... | reverse complement strand
TGCTCGGCCCCGTGATCGGGGCGGTGATCGTGCTGCTGCTGCCTGCGCTGCTCACCTATCTGCCGTATCTGCCGCCGACCGAGATCGGGTCGATCCAGCAGATGATCTACGGGCTCGCGATGGTGCTGCTGATGATCTTCAGGCCCTCTGGCTTGTGGGGCTACGGGTCGGATCAGCAGAAGCGGGGCGCGCCATGAGCGGCGAGATTCTGTTCCAGGCCAACAACATCAGCAAGACCTTCGGCGGCCTGAAGGCCGTGAACGATGTGTCGTTCGCGCTGCGCGCCGGCATCGTCACCACCTTGGTCGGGCCGAACGGCGCCGGCAAGACGACGTTGTTCAACGCCATGACCGGACATCTCGTGCCGGATCAGGGCTCGGTGACATTCCTCGGCAAGAGTATTCTCGGGCTTCCTCATTGGAAGGTCGCGCGGCTCGGCATCGGGCGTACCTTTCAGGACCTCAAGCTGTTCTCACACATGACGGTGCTGGAGAACGTCACCACGGCGACGGAGTCCGGCTCCTGGCTTTGGCAGACTGGCGGACGCGCCTCGAAGGCCGCACGCATCGAGCGCATCGAGCGCGCGCTCGATGCGACACAGCTTCAACCCCGCCGCGATACGCGCGCGGTCGATCTGTCGTATGCGGAGCGGAAATTTCTTTCGATCGCGCGCATCATGGCCTCGGGCGCGCGGCTGTGGCTGCTCGACGAGCCGGCCTCCGGCCTAGACCGCAGCTCCTACGATCGCTTCCTTACCGTGCTGCGCAACGAGGTGACCTCGGGCGTCACGATCTGCATTATCGAGCACAATCTCGACATCGTGCAGAGCATTTCCGACCGCATCGCATTCCTCGACCAAGGCAAGCTGCTCGCCGAAGGGGACCCGAAGACGATCCTGTCCGATCCGGCACTCGCGGCGATCTATTTCGGCGAGCGCGCACAATGACCGCTGCTCCCGTTCTCCAGGCGCAGTCTCTCGTCGCTGGCTACGGCGGGCGCCCGGTCTTAAGCGGTGTCTCGATCGAGGTGCGCGCCGGCGAGGTGCTCTGCGTGATCGGGCATAACGGCGCCGGCAAGTCGACGCTGATGCGCTCGCTGTTCGGCCTGACCCGTCCGGTTTCGGGGAAAATCCTCGTCGACGGCAAGGAGCTCGCCCATCACGTGCCGCGCGTCCTTGCCGCGCATGGCATTGCACTAATGCCCGAGGGGCGCGGCATCTTCCCCGGCCTGACCGTCGCCGAAATCTTCGATCTCGCGCTGTGGTCCGGCAGTATCGCGGCGGGCGAGCGCACCGCGCGGATCGATTGGGTGATGACCCTGCTGCCGCCGATCAAGGCGTTCTATGGCAAGCGCGCCGGGTTTCTGTCGGGCGGCCAGCAGCAGATGGTTTCGATCGGCCGCACACTGTTGTCGCAGCCGCGCTGCCTGATGCTGGACGAGCCTTCGATCGGGCTTGCGCCGAAGCTATTCCAGGATTTGCTTCAGCCGATCCGCGCGCTCCAGCGCGAGAACAACATGGCGGTGATCCTGGTCGAGCAGAATGTGCGCGAGGCCTTGAAGATTTCCGACCGGGTGATCGTGATGAAGGCCGGGCAGGTCATCCTCGACACCGTGCCGGAAGAATTGTCCGACAATACGCGCCTGATGGAGCTTTATTAAGTAGGTTCTCGCCCGCCGCGAGCGGCTGACGCACGACTTGTCAGCCGCTGGCTCGCCACGCTGCGCTTGAAACGGAGGGCGGATACGGCGCTCGTGCCATCGACGCCGGCCGAGTGATGGCGGGTTTGCGGCTACCGCCCCAGCTTGATGTCCTGCGGACGGATGATGCCGTCCGGCGGCTGCTTGTAACCTTCGATCTTCGCCGAATACGCGAAGACCCAATGCTGGTGATAGAGGTAGATCAGCGGCATGTCTGCCTCGATCTGCGCTAACGCCTTCTCGTATGCGGCCTTGCGCCTGGCCGGCTCGCTCACCGTGCGCGCCTCGTCGAGGCCCGCCTGCGCGGTCGCGTTGCAGTATTTTCCCCAGTTGAATGGGGCGGCGCCACAACCCAGGTGGTTGATCACGTTCTGATCGGGATCGATGCGGCCGCTCCAGCCGATCAGGTAGATCTGGAAGTTGCCCTTTACGGCTTCGTCGAGCGATGTGGCGAATTCGGTCAGACGAATTTTCAAATCGAAACCGACTTCGGCCGCCATCGCCTGAAGCACCTCCGCCACCTGCTTTACGTCTGGCTGGTTCGGCACCATCAATTCGAGCGTGATCGGTGTGGCGACGCCTGCCTCCTTTATGAGCGCCTTTGCCTTTGCGACGTCTCGCTTAGGGATCGGAAATTTCTGGACGTAATACTGGTTGGAAGGCGCCGACCATTGATTGCCAGGCGTGAAGTTGCCGTTGAACACCACCTGGTTGATGGCCTCGCGGTCGATAGCGAGGTCAAGCGCGTGGCGCACCTTGGCGTTCTGGCCGAGCGGGTTTTTTGCGCGGTCCGTATTGCCAAGATTGATGGTGAGGCCCGTGTAGGCGATCGGCGGAGTCGGCAGCAGCAGCTTCAGCTTCGGGTCGCTGCGCACCTGCGGGATATCGGTCGGCAATATGCGCTCGATCAGGTCGAGCGCGCCGGCGCGCAGGTTGGCAAGCCGCACGGTGCTGTCCGGTATCGGCAGGTAAGTGATGCGGTCGACGTGGATGCGATCCTTGTCCCAATAGTCCGCGAAGCGCTCAAGCACGATGCGCTCCTGCGCGACCCGGTCGACATATTTGAAGGGTCCGGCGCAAATCGGCTTCTGGACGAACTTGTCGCCCGCTTCCTTCACGGCCTTCGGCGAGACCATCATGCCGGCTCGGTCGGTGAGCTGCGCGAGCAGCGGCGAGAATGGCGCCTTGAGGAGCAGCCGGATTGTCAGCGGATCGGCCACCTCGACCTTGTCGATCTGCGACAGCTCGGCCTTGCGCTTGGAGGCGTCCATCGTCATGTGGCGGTCGAGCGTGAACTTCGCGGCTTCCGCGTTGAACGGCTCGCCGTCGTGGAATTTCACGTTCGGACGCAGCTTGATCGTGACGGTCTTTCCGTCCGCGGAGGTCTCGTGCGACAGCGCGAGCTGCGGCACGATGTTTAGATCGCCGTCGATGTCGAACAGCTTGTCGCAGAGCGACGCGAGCACGATGCGCCCGACATAGGAGCCCGCCTGGGTCGGGTCGAAGACGTCGGGGTCCTCGGCAAGGCCGATGCGCAGATGGCCTTGCGCGAGCGCCGAGGTCGAGGCGATCGTTGCTACGAACAGCGTGCCGAGCAGGACGGTGCGAGCTTTCACGAGAACCCCCGGTCGATGAGTGGCGTTGCGATCAGTGTAGCGCCCGTCCGACGCGGCGAACAGCGCCCTTCAGTTGTCTTGGTTCGCGACGGCAGCGGCGATCCCCGCCTCGATCACGTCGCGGTTGAGCGTACCGCTTGGGTTCGCCCGCGACGGCATGAAGTTCACGTAGTGAAACAGCCGCTGACGGCCGATGTTTTCGAGCCGCGTGAGTTCGGCCACCGGATCGGGGTGATCGTCGACCCGCAGGCTCACGGCCGGATATTCCTCGGTGGTCCAGATAACGAGGGCAGCCGATTGCTTGCCGCGCTTGTCCCCGCCTGCCGCTTCGCCAGCCGACATCGCAGCGATGAGCCGCCGCGCGAATGATTTTTCCGCTGACGTCTCGAAGGCACGCGCGGTTGCCGCAACGACGTCAGGCCCGGCCAGCATGTTGCCCGCAACCGACACGCCAGACCGCACGACATGCCCGCACCAGTCGACGCAGTTCGCGCCGGTATGGACCGCAATGCCGCCGCGGGCGTCGTGAACGTGAAACTGGCGCTGCTCGGCGCCGCCGTCCGGCTTGGTGACATGATCGACCACGGCTTGCGCCGGCATTCCCTCGCGCAAGAGGCGCATCCCGCGAAAACCCCAGAGCGGGTTCGGCAGCGCCTGCGTCGAGAGCGCGCCGACGCCACCCTCGCCATGCGGACAGATCGCGCCGACCGCGAAGAACTTGCTCGCGACGGCGACCCCGAAGGCGCCGCTTGGATCGCGCGCGATGATGGACCAGGTCATGGTTGGCCATTATACACGCCAGCGCAGGGGAGCTATGCAACCGACATTCACCACACGGCCGGATATTCGCGGGACGTTCGGCGCGGTCGCGACGACGCATTGGCTGGCAACGCAGACCGGCATGGCCGTGCTGGAGCGCGGCGGCAATGCGTTCGACGCCGCGGTCGCGGCAGGCTTCGTCCTGCAAATTGTCGAGCCGCATCTCAACGGCCCGGGCGGGGAGTTGCCGGCCATCGTGTTCCGCGCGGGCGCGGACGCCCCTGAGGTTATTTGCGGGCAGGGCTCGTTTCCCGCGAGTGCAACACCCGAGCGGTTGACCGCAATGGGCCTCGATCAGATGCCCGGAACGGGGCTGCTGCCTGCCGTGGTGCCGGGTGCATTCGATGGGTGGATGCTGCTGCTACGTGACTACGGCACGCTGCTGCTGCGTGATGTGCTCTCCTACGCGATCGGCTACGCGGAGCATGGCTTTCCGCTGGTGCCGCGCATCGTCGCGACGATCATTCCGGCGGTCGACTACTTCAAGACCGAATGGCCGGGTTCCGGCGAGGTCTGGCTCACCAACGGCAAGGCGCCGCATCCCGACAAGCCGTTCCGCACGCCCGCCATCGCCGAAACCTACAAACGCATTCTCGGCGAAGCGGAAGCAGCCGGCGGCGACCGCGTCCGCCAGATCGAGGCGGCGCACCGCGCCTACTATAAGGGCTTCGTCGCCGAGGCGATCGACCGCTTCTATCGCACCGAGCTGATGGACTCGACGGGGACGCGCCATCGCGGGCTGCTCACCGGCGACGATCTTGCGCGCTACGCGGCGCGCGTCGAACCGCCCGTATCGGCGGACTATCACGGGCTCACGGTCTACAAGGTCGGCCCGTGGTCGCAGGGCCCGATGTTCCTGCAAACGCTTCGGCTGCTCGCCGGCATCGATATCGCCGCAATGGACCCGCTCGGGCCCGACTTCGTACACACGCTCGTCGAGGCGCTGAAGCTTGGCTTCGCCGACCGCGACGCCTTCTATGGCGATCCCGACGCGATCGATGTCCCGCTCGCAACGCTGCTGTCGGCGCAGTATGCGGACACGCGCCGCAAGCTGATCGGCGAGCGCGCATCGATGGAGCTCACGCCCGGCGATATCGGCGATGCGAAAGCGCGCATCGCCCGCGTGCTCGCCATGGCCGGCAAGGAAAAGCCCGTCGGGCCTGGCGGCGGCGAGCCGACCTTCGCGCCGCTTCCGCCCGAATGGGGCGACACGGTGCATCTCGATATCGTGGATGCGGCGGGCAACATGATCTCGGCGACGCCCTCAGGCGGATGGCTGCAAGGTTCGCCGGTGGTGCCCGGCCTCGGCTTTCCGATCTCGACCCGCGGTCAGATTTGCTGGCTTGAACAGGGTCACCCCTCGACCTTGCGGGCCGGTACACGTCCGCGCATTACGCTGTCGCCGACGCTCGTCACGCGCGACGGCGAGCCCTATCTGGCGATCGGTACGCCCGGCGGCGATCAGCAGGAGCAGTGGACGCTCGCGGTCCTCCTGCGTCACATGCATCACCGCATGAGCTTGCAGCAGGCAATCGACGCGCCGATGTTTCAGACCAAACACATGGTGCAGTCATTCCATCCGCGCATTTTCGAACCGGGCCGGGTCGTCCTCGAGGATCGTTTCCCGGCAGCGACGCGCACCGAACTGGAAAAGCGCGGACATCTGCTGACCGTCGAAGGCCCCTGGGCGCTCGGGCGGGTGTGCGCGGTCGGCCGCTGGGGCGGTTTCCTGCGCGCCGCGGCGACGCCGCGGCTGATGCAGGCCTACGCGGCAGGGCGGTAACCCTGCAAGGGAAAGGGTCACGCGTGCGTGCCCTCGAGCGTGCGGTCTAACGCCCGCGCCGCCGACGCGATCAGCACATAGCAGTGATAATCATCCAGCATCGGATAATCTTCGCGCGCGTGCACCGCGTGCACATGACCGAGTGCCGCCGCCACTCCTTCGAGCGTTGTCGGCACGGTCGCGTCGAGCGCCTCGCCCGCCGCGCGCTCGGCATCGAGCAGCGGCTCCAACCCGACCTCGTCCTCCGGCTCCGCCCGTTGATACGCCGCACTCGCCGCATAGGCGCGCGCATGCGCCGCGATCGCCGCATGGATGGGTCTTCTGGTAGCCCGGATGGAGCGTCCGACGCCGCGCTTGCGGTGGGGGACGCGAAATCCGGGGCCAATGGTGGCCCGATTTGGACGCCCTTGTCCGCCGTAGCCTCGGCGAAGGCGGACGGCAAACCCACCGCTATCGGGACTACCCCGGCTGCCGACCCTGCAACCACCGCCCGCGCGCGGCTCGTGCTGAGTGGATTATTGCCCAAGCCTGTACGTTGTTGCGTCCCGGAAGTGAAGGGCAAATTTCTCGACTGTGAGTCCCGAACACAGGGACTGGGCCGCCGCTTCGCGTACATCCTCATCAACATCTTTAAGGGCCGTCAAGAGGGCTGCGGTAACTGCTGGTTTAGTTGCGACGGGGGCAAGAGCGTTGGCTGACTTCTGACGGATGACCCAACGTTCGTCGCTAAGCGCGCGGACGAGCGCACGACGAACTCCAGGAACTGAGACGCTACCAGAGAGTGCCACCACTGCAGTTTCTCGAACGGACCCGCTGACATCTGCCAAACCGGCAAGCAAAGCTCTTCTAACTGCCTTATTGTTGACACCGCCGACCATCGCCTCCATTGCGGCGTCTCGTATCGATCCAAGCTCGTCATCGTTGAGAGCGAGGAGAACGTCGCGCACCCTAGGCTCGCCTATGGCTTTACCGAGAGCTTTGACGGCAGCGGTGCGTGATAATAGTTTAACGCGCGAGCGATGAAGCAAAGTGAGAATGGCGTCGCGTACCTTTGGGTCGTCTGCTACCGTCGCTAAGGCTTTCGCCGCATTAACGCAAACGTCTTGGTCCAAATCCCACAGCGTGATCAGGAGCCTTTGCCGCACCGAAGGGTCTGAAACGAACGGAGCAAGCGCTTTCGCCGCTGCTGCACGGACCGATGAATCAAAGTCACCCATAGCAGCGACTAGCGCATCGCGCACGATCGGATTGGCCGCACTATTGGCGAGCGCCATTACTGCATCTGAACGACCCGGGTGCTGGTTGTTGGCGACGGTGGCAAGAAGCGCGTCGCGGACGCTCGGTTCAACTGATACTTTTGCAAGTGCTTCTGCGGTGGCAGTGCGGACGGAATCACTAGTATCTCCAAGCGCAGTCAACAAGGCGTTGCGAACGATCGGCTGTCCGGCGACCTTCACAAGTGCTTTCGCGGCGCGCGAGCGAATTAATGAGTCTCCGCCACGGAGCGCCACCACCAATAGGTCTCGAATTGCTGAATCGTCAGCGATGCTTGCCAATGCCTTGACCACAGAATCGCCGGCGGATTGTATGTCTAGCGCTGCAAGAAGGGCGCCGCGTACCTTGGGGTCTTGTCGCGCAATTGTGGAAAGCGCTGCCGCAATGGCTGAGCGGGCCGTCGATTCGTCCCATCGAAAAACAGCCGGTGGACTAGTTCGCATAGAGGCATCCAAGAGTGCATCGCGCACGTCAGGAGAGCTAGCGCTTGCCGCAAGGGCTTCCGCGGCAGCGCCGCAGACGGCACTATTGACATCTGCGAGTGCAGACATGACGGCACTTCGAATCGCAGAATCATCTGTGCGGGACCCGACGCACTTGATGACCCACCAGCGAACCCAGTCGTCTCGGTCGGTGAATAGAGCTAATAGATCTCTGTGAAGTTGCGGCGGCAGCGCACGTTCCCAATCGCCCAAAATTCTAAGAATAATAAAAAGCTCGTACCGCGATCCTCGACATATCGCCTCTTCAGCCCATCGCAATGCGGGCTGCGCCTCCGGTGGAAGTTGAGTGTTGCCAAGCCCCGCCAAGCGCAATGACATTTCTTCGGGTCGATGTAGCCAATCATCGAGAGTGTGTCGGTTTCCTGGATCGAGAATGACACGAAACATTTCAGAAAAACGGTCCTGATGATCTTGGCAACCTAACGAATACAACGTCCAAGTCTCGATCCAATCCGGGTGGTCCCAAAATCGCGCTATGATCTTCGACGCGTCTCGCCCGCGCTTGACCAACGCGCGAGCCGCTAGGAACTCCTGAAATGTTAAATGTACGAAGCCAAATCTATCGGGAGCCTGTTCAACTAGAACTCCAATCAAATCACGCGCTGCCTCCAGAAACCGTTGCGATTCACGCTCAAGATCGCGACCGGCGTAGCCTCGCCTTGCGAGTTCTGACCGAGCTGCTGTCTCTATCTCGTTGGCCGAAAACAAAAGTTGGCCGCTTTGCAATCCATTTAGAGCTAAATATTCAAGCACTACTCCTGCGTAGTCTCCAGGCAGTGAATCGATCTCACGAGTACTGAGGCGATATCTTGCCCATGCATCGCGCAGTGCCTTTTCCGCACCGTCATAAAATTCCCATCGATCATGTGGTAGGCGCTTGCTGTGTTTGTAGAAGAGGACAGCCATTGTAAGCAATAGTGCATTGATCCGAACTTGCCTCAGGCCCGGGTTATTTCGCAACCGCCAAGCCATATCATTGCTGTCTAAAGTGACTCCGTCCTTGCGATGGAGAACTGCCGCCCAATTGTGCAGGGCTGCAAGAATTTGTCCGTCTGATAGTCCCGGAAGTTCCGCCCGCGCCCATCCTGTACCGAGGCCGCCTAGGGGCTCGCCAGCCGGCCTCGTGGTCACTATGAATCGATCTTGGGGGCGCTGTCCGCACAGGCGGATCAAATCCTCTTGAAATTCCTGGCGCGCCTTACTACCGCGTATTTCGTCAATACCGTCGAGCATCCAAAGAATACTACCTGTGCGCCATGCGTCCGCTGCGGATTCTCGGATTTGCGCGAAACCGGGCAAGCGCTGAGCCAAGTATCGCATCAATCGCCCCTCCGCTGGCCCGCTCTCCCAGGCCCAATCTGAAAGGCGTACAAAAAATGGGAATGGAGCTGTTGCAGGCGCCGCACGCCACTGTTGTGCGCTACGCAGAAGCCAGTCGTGCAGCAATGTAGATTTTCCTTGGCCGGGGGGGCCTACGATCAGCACCTTATCTCGGTTCGCAAAAACTGTAGCTGCGGGGTCGCGGCTTTCATCGTCGGCCAAAGCCAATTTGGCCAATCGCTCACGTTCTTTCTGCAACTCGCTGGAGCCCACGACCTTAAGACCAGAACCTGGAAGCTCTTGGGGGGGGCCAAACCGTGGTTTCCGTAACTGCAGGTCGGGCGGAACAAAAACGTTGGCTAGAGGAACGTCATCGCGAGCAAACCCGGCGCCCCAGCGATATAGACCTTGTAGGTTAGCAAAGCCGAAGGTGGACCGTATCGCTTCTACATATCGGGTCCGGTCATCTACGAACAGATCTAGTTCCGATCTCGCGTCATGGATAGCGGAAGTACCCATGACAACAGCCGACGCGAGCTGTTTGAATGCGCGGGCGTAGTCCTCACTGGATTCCAACGAGATCGCGTTAATTTGATACAGACGCTGCAAACTCTGCAGCCGCTTGTCTGTAGCTTGCCAAATCCAGGCGTAAAGAGACCTCGTGCGACTACCGAGTATCTCTTGTACTAAGTCCAACAGTATCTTCCAATGCGGGTCGTTTAGGCCGTAACCAACGAATAGGACGGACTTATCTAGTAAGAGCCCCTTCACAAATTCGTAGGTTCTCGGGTGTCGAGTCGGCCACAGCTTGTAATCTTGTGCCGTCAGTGTATGTAACTCGGAAAGCGCTCCGTGCAATTTGTAAAGGATGGGTTTGCGGTTGGCTGATCTACGTCGGAGGTCGTGCCCGGACTCGTTGAAGATTGATTCCGCGTTTAAGCACCGCTCTAGCAGAGTATCGTAGTTGGTAGTACACACGGTTGCCCATGGCAGCGCCGCCAGATCGTGATGTGTAGAAGATGGGGCAAAATTTGTATCAGCAATAAGCGTTCGCACCGCCTCTTCCAAGTCGTGCCGACTATGGGATTCGACGATCGCATCCAGCAGGCCGAGCGGTTCATCAGAATAATCAGTTGGCGACTCGCCGAACTGTTCAGCAATTTGGCTGAGCAAAGCATGCCAGCTAGGCATCCGATCGCCGCTTCCATCGCGAGCAATCGCCTGCATCGATAGACCGGCGCCTACGAACAGCACGAGCTGGCCGTCACGCAGCTTCTGAGCAAGGACGTTGGCGAGTCCTAACGGAAGCGGTCCAATAGTTTCAATCATCTCTTCGTGCCCAGCGCTAAAACTCTCCCAATCATTGTGCCGACATTCAAAGCGTATTTCCACAAATTTCAATACAGCGACACCTATCAACGCGGCCTCGCTATTTCCACGTCTCCATTTTGGCACAAAGTCAGTCTGTCACCCGCCGCGTATGATGAGCTCGCGCGACTCTGGAGTGAACTCTAATTCACCCCTCCCCACCCGCGACCCACAGCCCCGCCGCCACGCGCCGAACTGGAAAAGCGCGGACATCTGCTCACCGTCGAAGGCTCGTGGGCGCTCGGGCGCGTATGCGCGGTCGGCCGCTGGGGCGGATTCCTGCGCGCGGCGGCGACCCCGCGGCTGATGCAGGCCTACGCGGCGGGGCGGTAACCCGCCCTGTGTCTTCCCCGAATCGACACGCATTGGCCCATGCGCTGCACTTCGAGCGATAGACAAGCTACCGCATTCAGGTGCAGTTTTACGCCGCTAGCCGGGCAAGACCGGCCAGCCATGAAGGAGGACGACGCATGACTGGTCACATCACCCGCCGCGAGGCGCTGGCGCTCGGCGCCGGCCTGGGCGCTCTTGGCTTTGCCGGGCTGCCTGCGCTGGCTCAGCAACGATTCTTCCGCATCGGCACGGGCGGCACCGGCGGCACCTACTATCCGGTCGGCGGCATGATCGCGAACGCGATCTCGACGCCGACGATCAACGTCAGCGCGGTTGCCACCAACGGCTCGGTCGCCAACGTGAACGGCATCGTCGGCGGCTCGATGGAGTCGGGCTTTTCCCAAGCCGACATCAATGCGTGGGCCTATACCGGCACCGGCATCTACGAGGGCAAGCCCAAGATCGAGGAGCTGCGCGTCATCGCGAACCTCTATCCGGAAAGCGTGCATGTCGTGGTCAAGAAGGGCGCAGGGATCAAGACGCTCGCCGACCTGAAGGGCAAGCGCGTCTCGCTCGACGAGCCGGGCTCGGGCACGCTGGTCAATGCGCGCGCGCTGCTGGCAGCCTTTGGCGTGACCGAGCGGGACATCAAGCCGGAATACCTCAAGCAGGTTCAATGCGCCGAGAAGCTCAAGGACGGCTCGCTCGACGGCTATTTCCAGACCACGGGCTATCCGCAGGGAACGCTGTCCGAACTCGCCGCCACCAACGGCTTCGAGCTTCTGCCGATCGAGGGGGCCATTCGCGACAAGATCATGGGGCAGTACAAGTTCTTCGCGAAGGACAAGATCCCGGACGGCACCTACAAGGACGTCAAGGGCGTTGAGACCATCGCGGTCGGCGCGCAGTGGACCACGACCTCCAAGCAGCCGGACGATCTGATCTACGAGATCACCAAAGCGCTGTGGAGCGACAAGACGCGCGCCGCGATGGACGTGGGTCACGCCAAGGGCAAGGACATCAAGAAGGAAACCGCGCTGCTGGGCGTCGGCATTCCACTGCACAAGGGTTCCGAGAAGTTTTACAAGGAAGCGGGAATCCTGAAATAACCGGCGCGCGTCCTCTCGTGAGCGGCGGATTGCTCGTCATGCGGACCACCGACGAATCGTTGGCCGCATGACGACGCTCGGCGCGGAACCGGACGACGCCAAGATCCAGAAGCTCGAGGCCGCGCTCGATCCGGAGATGCGATTCCGGCCGCTGCTGCCGGTCGCGGCCTGGATCGTCGCGGCTGCGCTGTTCGGCCTGTCGTGCTTCCACTATTACACGGCGGGCTTCGGGCTCTTACCGGAGACGCTCCATCGCGGCATTCACATTTCGTGCGTGCTCGGGCTGATCTTCCTCGTCTTCTCGTGGGACAAGAGCGGCAACGTCGTGCCGCCCAAGGCGAGCCTTTTCGCTCCGCTCGGCATCGGCATCGTCGACTGGCTCTGCTGCATCGCGGCCGTGGTGACCAGCCTCTACGTGCCGTACGTGTTCCACGATCTCCAGTTCCGCGTCGGCAATCCCGATCCGATCGACTGGATCATGGGCACGATGATGATCGTGGTGCTGCTGGAGGCGACGCGCCGCAGCGTCGGCTGGCCGCTGCCGATCATCGCGGTCATGCTGATGGCCTATGCGCTGTGGGGCCGCAATCTGCCGGGCATTCTCGCGCATCCGGGCAACAACTGGAAAAGCGTCGTCAACCACCTCTATCTCACGAGCCAGGGCATCTACGGCATCGCGCTCGGGGTGGTGGCCACGTATGTCTTCCACTACGTGCTGTTCGGCGTGCTGGCGACGCGCGTCGGGCTGGGCCGCTTCTTCATCGATCTGGCGACCGCGCTGACCGGCCGCTTCTCCGGCGGGCCCGCCAAGGTCTCGATCTTCGGCTCGGCCATGTTCGGCATGATTTCGGGTTCGTCCATCGCCAACACCGTCACGGTCGGCTCGCTCACCATTCCGGCGATGATCCGCATCGGCTATGCGCGGCACTTCGCCGGCGCCGTCGAGGCGGCGGCTGCCACCGGTGGGCAGATCACGCCGCCGATCATGGGCGCAGCCGCGTTCCTGATGGTGGAGTATCTCGCTGTCCCGTATCAGACGATCATCGTGGCGGCGATCGTGCCGGCGTTCATGCATTTCTTCGGCGTGTTCTGCCAGATCCATTTCGAGGCAAAGAAGTACGGCCTGAAGGGTCTGCCCAAGTCCGAATTGCCGGTCGCACGCGAGGTGATCCGGCGCGACTGGCCGACCGCGATGCCGCTCGCGGTGCTGCTGATGGTCCTGTTCTCCGACTTCACGCCCTATCTGGCGGCGTTCTGGGGTATCACCGGCTGCATCGTGCTCGGCCTTACCAACCGCAACCCGATCGTTGCGATTGGATTTGCGGTCGCGGTGGCGGTGTGCATCCGGCTGCAGATTCTCACCGAATGGTCCGGGCTCGGCACGATCTTCGCCGCGTCGGCTGCCGTGTCGGCATGGTCGGTGCTGAAGCACGAAGGCGGGAAGGCGCGCTTCTTCGACATCCTCGACGCCTTCGTGGTCGGCGCCAAATACGCGATCGGCGTCGGCGCCGCCGCCGCCACCGTCGGCATCATCATCGGCATCGTCACGCTCACCGGTGTCGGCTTCAAGCTCTCGACCATCATTACCGGCTACGCGGCGGATATTTCCGCACTGCTCGGCGCATTCGTGCCGGAGAGCTGGTTCGACGCGAAGGCCATGACCCTGTTCTTCACGCTCGTGATGACCGCGATAGTCTGCATCGCGCTCGGCTGCGGGATACCGACCACCGCGAACTATCTCATCATGGTGACGATCGCGGCGCCTGCGCTCGCCATGCTCGGCGTGCCGCAGCTCGTTTCGCACTTCTTCGTCTTCTACTACGGCGTGCTCGCCGACATCACGCCGCCGGTCGCGCTCGCGGCTTACGCGGGCGCCAGCATGGCCGGCGCCGATCCGTTCAAGACCGGCAATACGGCATTTCGCTTGGGCCTCGCCAAGGCGCTGGTGCCGTTCGTGTTCGTCTACTCACCCTCGATGCTGCTGGTGACCAAGGGATTCACTTGGGCTGAATTCTTCGAAACCACGATCGGGTGCCTGATCGGCGTCGTGATGCTGGCGGTCTCGCTCACCGGCTTTGGGCTTGCGCGCGTGCCGAACTGGGAACGGCTCTGGCTCGGCGTTGCGTCCATCCTTGTCATCTCGCCGAGCCGCACCGCGACACTCATCGGTCTTGCGATGTCGGTGCCGGTGCTGTTGCGCCAACTTAGCGCCTGGCGGGCGGCGCAACGCGCGATGCCCGCATCAGGCTAACGGAAATGGACGATCTTTACTCGCTCCTGAGCAAGAACGCGGTCGTGACAGGCGCTGGCGCCGGCATCGGGCGCGCCATCGCACTCGCGTTTGCACGCGCGGGCGCGAACGTCGCCTGCCTCGACCTGGACGGCAATGCCGCCGCCGTAACCGCAAACGAGGCCGCGAAGAGTGGTAAGCGTGCGATAGCGGTCGCCTGCGACGTGTCGCGCGAGGAAGACGTCAAGTCGGCGGCGGACATCGTATTGGCGGATTTCGAATCGGTCCATGTGCTCGTCAGCGGCGCGGCAGGGTATGACCCGACCGGTACGGTGCTGGACCTGACGCTGGCGCAATGGAATAGCGTATTCGCCGTCAGTGTGGCGGGAGCGTTCCTTCTCTGTCGAGCTTTCCTCCCGCCAATAATCGCCGCTGGCGGCGGCAGCGTCATCCTGATTGCCTCGCAGCACGGAAGCGTCGGAGCACCGGGGCGCGCGGTCTATTGCGCCTCGAAGGGCGCACTGATCCAGCTTGCCAGGACGATGGCGTCGGATCACGCGGCGCAGAACGTGCGCGTGAATACGCTTTCGCCCGGCGCGGTCGAGACAGGCCGGATGCTGTTCCGCTTCGGCGACATGGAAACCGCCCGGCGCATCTCCGGCCCCAAGCATCTGCTGGGACGGCTCGGCCAGCCCGATGAGATCGCCGCGGCCGCGGTGTTTCTCGCCAGCGATGCGTCGAGCTTCATGACCGGCGCCGACATGCTGGTCGACGGCGGCTACAACGCGATCTGAGACTATTTGCCGAGGATCGATCCCGCCATCGCGCGCGGGTCGCGCACCGGCCAGGTGCCCGCATCCGCTGCCGCAAACAGCTCCGACAGATGCGCGTTGAACGCGGCCGGGTCCTCCAGATTGATGTTGTGACCCGCGTTTGGCATCACGACCAGCGCCGCGGTCGAGATGTTCTTCTTCATCAGGATGCCGGGCTCGAGACATGGCCAGTCCTCGTCGCCGGTCATGATCAGCGTTGGCGCCGTGATGGCTTTCATCTTATCGATCAGCTCGAACAGCGAGGGCCGCCGCTTCTGCACGCCGCGCATCGTCAGCGCGGCGCCTTCGGTCGAATGCTCGGCGAATTGATCCGCGAATTCGCGCCAGCCGCGCGGATCGCGGTTCTGGTGCTGCACGCGTGTCGGCCCGAGCGCATAGGCCTCGGCCGCCTTCGCCATCGTCAGTTCCTCGAAGCGCTTGGCCGACGCCTCGGCCTCTTCGGCGAATTGCGCGCGCTTGTCGGGCGCCGCGCCGTAGCCGCAGCCCGCGATCACCAGCGAACGCGCGCGCTCCGGATAGGTGAAGCCGAAATGCAAGGTCGCGAAGCCGCCCATCGACAGGCCGACAATGTGCGCCTTGTCGATTCTGAGCGCATCGAGCACCGCGCGGATGTCGTCGCGTGCGCGTTCTTGCGAATATTTCTCGCCGTCCTTCGGCACATCCGAGGGCGGATAGCCGCGCGCATTGACGGCGATGCAGCGATAGTAGCGCGCGAAGTAGCGCACCTGTTGCTCCCACGAGCGGTAGTCGCCCGCGAACTCATGAATGAAGACGATCGGAATGCCTTTGCCGGTCTCCTCATAATAGAGCTTCACTCCGTCGTCGGTCGTCAGATGCGGCATGCGATGTCCTTTTAGAATGCGGTTGCGCGCGCCGAGAGGCCCGCGTCGATGGTGACGACCGAGCCCGAGGTGTAGCCGGACTGCGGCGATGCCAGGAATGCAGCCGCGGCGCCTATTTCTTCCGGCGTGGCGCAGCGCTGAAACGGCAGCGGCTTGCGCAGTTCCTGCCAGTTGTCCTCGCTGCCGGTGCGGTCCTTCGCCTTCTTTTTCATTAGCGTGACTATGCGGTCGGTCTCGACCGGGCCAGGACTGAGCGCAACGACGCGAATTCCGTCCTTCGCGCTGACGCAGCCGAGCGATTGGCTGAATGCCGTCAGGGCCGCATTGCCGGCAACGCCGCAGATGTATTCGGGATCGTGCGTGTCTGCCGCGTTGCCGACGACGTTGACGATGACGCCGGACCCGCGCGCCTTCATCAGCGCGTAGAACGCGCGGCACATGTTCACGTAACCGAACACTTTCAGGTCCCACGCTTTGCGCCAGGTCGCCTCATCGACGTTGAGCAGCGTGCCGCCGGGAATCGCGCCGGCGTTGTTCACCAGGATGTCGATGTCGGGAAAGTCCTTCGCCAGTTTGTCGACATTCCTGCTGTCGGAGAGATCGGCCGCGACCGTATCGACGCGCACGTTCGATTTCTGCGCGATTGCCGCCTTCACGGCTGCAAGCGTCTGCGCGGTTCGCGACACGATGATCACGTTGCACCCTTCGGCGGCGAAGACCTCCGCCGTCGCACGGCCGATGCCTTTCGAGCCGCCGGTGATCAAGGCGGTCTTGCCGGCAAGTTTCAGGTCCATGAAGTTCCCCCGGAGAGAACCCGAACTATAGGGTGCGGGCCCGGCGCGGCAACTGGCTTCCCGGGCTACCGCGCGGCCGCCTCGATCATGCGGCGAATGCCCTCACGGTGGCCGACTTGCGCGCGGAAGCCGAAGTCGCGCGCCGCCGCCTCTACATCAACCGGCCCCCGCGCAGCGGTGGGTTTCGACGTGTTGATCTCAAGCCGCACCGGATAGCCCGCCGCGCCGCATGCCGCCGCGATATCGTCCGGCGTCACCCGCTCGGGATGGGCGACGAAGTAGGCGAGTTGTTTGCGCTCTCGCGAGAAGCACGCCGCAATCGCGGCGTCCGCGGCGTCATCGACATAGATGTAGGGCCAGTCCGTGAGCGGATCGAGCCGGGCCGGCTTGCCGGCGAGCGCAGCGCGCACGATGGTGTCGACATTGAATTCGGTTTCGCGGCCGGGGCCGTAGACCGCTGTGAGCCGCAGCGAGCAGATATCCAGCGGGACTCTCTTCCAGAGCCCGCGCAGCACGTAGTCGATGGCTGCCTTGGAGCAGCCGTAGGTCGACGAGGGCCGCATCGGATAGTCCTCGCCGATCGGTTCCTGCTCATAGTAGTTGCCGATCGCCGCGACCGACGAGCAATAGACGAACGTCCTCACGCCGCCCGCCATCGCCTCGTTCAGCAGATTCATGCTGCCGGTGACGTTGATCGCTATCACGCCGGCTGGGTCATCCGCCATCACCATCGGGCCGGACACGCCGCCCGCATGGATAATGTGTGTGATTTTCTCGCGCGCGATCAGGCCGCGCAGGCGCGCGCGGTCTGAGAGATCGTCGATCACGTGGGTTGCCGGGGAAGGCCGCGGATCGAGGCCAACCGCGGTTTTCCCCGCGGCCGCGAGGCGGGACATGATTATCCGTCCGACAAAGCCGCTCGATCCGGTGACCAGCGTTGCAAAGGGCTCGCTCATGATGCGGGCTAAATCGCGCCGCTCGATCGCAAGCCCGCAATCGCCTTCGCGTCATGGCCGAGGCCCGCCAGGATTTCGTCGGTGTGCTGACCGAGCTCCGGCGTTGGCCGGTATTCGTCCGGTTGCGGCGCGTTGGTGAGGTTGATCGGCTGGCCCACCACCTTGATGTCGCCGAGCGTTGGGTGCCGCACCGGCTTTGCGATGCCGAGATGCCGCACCTGCGGCTCGGCGAATGTCTGGTCGATGGAGTTGATCGGCCCGCAGGGAACGCCCGCGTCGTTCAGCAGCTTCACCCAGTTTGCACTCGTCTTCGTCTTGGTGACGCGACCGATCCCCTCATTGAGAGCCTTCCGATTGCGCGAACGCAGTTCGCTGCTCGCGTAGTCCGGGTCGGACAACAAATCCGTTGCGCCCGCCGCCTCGCAAAACCGCGCCCACAGCTGATCGCCCGACGCCGCGATGTTGATGTGTCCGTCCGAGGTGGGGAACACGCCGGTCGGAATCGCGGTCGGATGATCGTTGCCGGCCTGCTTGGCGATCTCGCCCGACAGGAGCCAGCGCGCGGCCTGGAAGTCCAGCATGAAGATCTGCGATTCGAGAAGCGAGGTGTGCACCCATTGACCCGCGCCCGTTTGCTCGCGCTGCATCAGCGCGAGCAGGCATGCCTGAAACAGGAACAGGCCCGCCGTCAGATCCGCGATCGGAATGCCAACGCGCATCGGGCCGCGGCCGGGCTCGCCGGTGATCGACATCAGGCCGCCCATGCCTTGCGCGATCTGATCGACACCCGGGCGCTTCGCATCCGGCCCATCCTGTCCGAAGCCAGCGATGCTGCCGTAAACGATACGCGGATTGACCTTGGAAACCGCCTCGTAATCGATGCCCAACCGATGCTTCACGTCGGAGCGGTAGTTCTCGATCACCACGTCGGCATGTTTGGCGAGATCGAGGAAGATGGCCCTCCCCTCCTCGCTCTTGAGGTTGATCGTCATGTTCAGTTTGTTGCGATGCAGGTTCTGGTAGTCGGGACCGAGACGATTGGCGCCGGTGGCCTCGCCCTTCGGCCCGCCCGGCACCTCGATCTTGATGACCTTCGCACCCCAGTCGGCGAACTGCCGCGCGCAGGTCGGGCCGGCACGATGCAGGGTCAAGTCGAGGACCGTGAGGTGCTCAAGCGGCAGCTTTGCCATTGTGCGGGTTTCCTGCTCTGACGGGTGACCGGGAATTTCCCCGACGCTAGGCGAAGACGACCGGCATTGAAAAGAGCCGCTTTGTGCATGCAAGGTTGACGGTGATGACATCGCTCACAGAGCTTCCGCTCACCTCCGGCATTCGCTCGCGCTTCGTCAACGGCGTCAACGGCCTCACGATGCACGTGCTGGAGGCTGGTCACGAGGTGGCGGAAAGGCCGTGCATCTTGCTGCTGCATGGGTTTCCCGAGCTGGCTTATAGCTGGCGCAAGGTGATGCTGCCGTTGGCGGCCGCCGGCTTTCATGTGATCGCGCCGGATCAGCGCGGCTATGGCCGCACCACGGGTTGGGACGGCGCCTATGACGGCGATCTCAACTCATTCCGCATCCTCAATGTGGTGAAGGACGCGCTGGCGCTCGTGTTCGCGCTTGGCCATCGTTCCGTCGCGGCCGTGGTCGGGCACGACTTCGGCTCGCCGGTCGCGGCGTACTGCGCGCTCGCGCGGCCGGATGTATTTCGTTCGGTGGCGATGATGAGCGCTCCGTTTGCCGGACCGCCCGTTCTGCCCTTCGGCACCGCGGAAGGCCGCCCTAATGCCTCGACGGCGCCGCCGAAGATTCTCGACGACCTCGCGGCGCTCGAGCGGCCGCGCAAGCACTATCATTGGTATTATTCGACGCGGGAAGCCGACGACAACATGCGCAACGCACCGCACGGCCTGCACGCTTTCCTGCGCGCCTACTATCACCACAAGAGCGCGGACTGGAAAAAGAACCGGCCATTCCGTCTCAAGGCGTGGAGCGCCGGCGAACTGGCCAAGCTGCCGACGTACTACGTCATGGATCTCGACAAGGGCATGGCCGAGACTGTGGCGGCCGAGATGCCGTCCGCTTCCGAAATCGCGGCGTGCCGTTGGCTGACCGAAGATGAGCTGCGCGTCTACAGCGCGGAATTCACCCGCACGGGTTTTCATGGCGGGCTGCAGTGGTATCGATGCCGAACCGCCGGAACACCAAACGCCGATCTCGAACTCTTCTCCGGCCGTACGATCGATGTGCCGTCATGCTTCATCGCGGGCGCCAGCGACTGGGGCGTCTACCAGAAGCCGGGCGATTTCGAGCAGATGCAAACAACCGCATGCACCCAAATGCTCGGATGTCACCTTGTCCCGAGTGCCGGGCATTGGGTGCAGCAAGAACAACCCGAGGCGGTGACCGAGCTGCTCTTGGAATTTCTCCGCAAGCAGGAATAGTTCTCTTTAGAGTCCTCATACGTTTCGACTTGAAATGAATTGCGACCAGCCTATAAGGCGGGCGCAACCAGCCTTTTTGGAGTCCCCATGGCGAAGAAAGCAAAGCGTCGCGGCCGCCCACCCGGTTCAAAGAACAAGAAGAAATCAGCCGGGTTGCTGACGAAAAATTTCGCGAAAATGGAAGTCGGCCAATTGCGCACGTACATCGACAATCTCGAAGCGACGCTTGCCGCCAAGATCAAGCAGCAGCGTGAAATCCTCGAGGGTCAGATTGCCGGCCTTCAGGTTTATGCGTCCAACAAGGCGGCAGCGGCCGTACGCACCGTTATGCGTGTTCCGCGCACGGGTAAACGCAAGAAACCGGCACCGAAGTACCAATCGAAAAAGGATGCCCGCTTGAAGTGGACAGGCAGAGGGATGCTTCCCACCTGGATGCGCGAAGAGATGAAGGGCACCAAGCTGACTAAAGAGGACTTCAGCATCAAATAGAGCGCCCAGCTGCGCGGGTGCTGGCACGCGGCGTAGCCGTCGTCCTATGACCTCGGCCGGCGGCGTCGGCGCATGACTGCGCCGCCAACCTTGGCGGCCGCAAGTCCCGGACCTTTCGGCTGCGTCAGATTCCGGTACATGGCGCGAAGCGCCGCCTTGGCCGCCTGCAACTCAGCCGCCGGTAGCCCCGAGATCGCGGTGCGTTCCAGCCGCAGCGCAATCGGGACCAACTCGCCGATCAGCAGCTCAGCCTGCGGCGTCAGCGCGACGATCACCTCGCGATTGCTGCGGCTCGACCGCTTCCGCGTCGCCAGACCCTTTTGCACGAGGCGCGTGATCAGCCGCGACAGCGTCGAGACGTCGACGCTGGTTATTTCCGACAGATCGATCTGCCGCCGAGGTCCGTTGTCCGAGAGCGCGACGAGGACGCGCCACATGGCAATGCTCAGGCCGTGCCTCGCCAGCGCGTCCTCGGAAAACCGCATCACCAGCGCGGAGCCGAGGCGATTGACGAGGTACGGAAGGTATTCGGATAGCTTGAGCGTTTTGCGTCGCAGCAAGAGCGTCAGCCTTTTTGGAGTCGATTGATGCATTTACAACAATTGCAAGCTCAATCATACTAGCCAAGTACGAAGGCAGCCGTACAAGGCGCCCAGCCTCGGGAAGGATACGCGATGGAGTTCGGGTACTTCACGCTCAGCGACAATCACTACGACAACAACACGCGGTCGGCCAACCAGTTCGTGGCCGACATCACGGCCGAGGCCCTCTATGCCGACAAACTGAGAATGCACTCGGCCTGGATCGGCGAGCACCATTTCAATTCGCTCGGTGTGTTGTCTTGCCCCGATCTTGTCCTCGCCTACATCGCGGCCCGCACGGAGCACATCCGGCTCGCGCCCGCCGTCACCGTGCTTCCGTTGCACCATCCGATCCGCGTCGCGGAGCAATGGGCGACGCTCGATCTGTTGAGCAACGGCCGCGTGGACTTCGCCGCCGGGCGCGGCTACGACCGCCGCGAATACCTGCCATTCCACGTCTCGTTCGAGGATAACCAGTCGATCTTCGACGAGGGCCTCGAACTCGTCCGCGCGCTCTGGTCGGCGGACGATCGCATGACCTACAAGGGAAAGCATTATTCCTTCGAGGACGTGCGCATCACCCCGAAGCCGGTGCAAAAGCCGATCCCGACCTACGTGGCGTCGTTTTCCAAGCCCTCGATCGAGCTTGCGGCGCGGCTCGGCTGCGGGCTGATCGTGGCGCCGTTTGCCGCCGCGATGAGCTTCGGTGGCCTCAAGCAGGTCGCCGACCTCTACCATGAAAGCTGCGCCAGGTTCGGCACCAGACCGGGCCGGCTGATGTGCAGCTACTTCACGCATTTCGCCGACAACAAGCCGCAGGAGGACGCGCAGCGTGCGCGGCAGATCCGCTACTACAAGGAATGCGTGATACCGGCCTTCCCCGGCGATCCGAAGACCGCGCCGCCGAGCTACCGCTACTTCATCGACATGGTCGAGCGGCTGCACAAGGTAAAGCCCGAGGACCTGACCGAGAACTCCGTGCTGATCGGATCGGCGGCGCGCATCGCCGAAACGCTCAAAAAGGTCGAAGCGGCGGGCTTCGAGGAGGTGATCCTCTATTTCAACGTGGGGCTCAAACCCCACGGCCAGGTCAAGGACGAAATGGCCCGCTTCATGGAGGAAGTCGCCCCCCGGTTCGAGGGAAAGCACAGGAAGGCCGCCTAGTTGCACCAGCTCCGCACCCGCCGGGGTGCGACAGTTTTGCAGCCGCGCGCTATCATTTCGGCTGTCGCGGAGCCGTCGATACGCTAAAAGAGCCACAAGAAACCCGCGCCCGACGCGGCTCATTGTCCGGAGGACACCATGGAACGCACGAAGATCCGCTTTGGCGCCGCGTCGCGGCGCGACCTTCTCAAGGGCGCGGCGGCCGCAAGCCTCGCCGGCGCCTTCCCGATGCCGGCCATCGCGCAAGCCAAGCCGGTCAAAGTCGGGCTCATGCTGCCCTATTCGGGGACGTTCGCGCAGCTCGGTGAGAACATTACCCACGCGATCGAGATGTATATCGCCGAGAAAGGCGGCAAGCTCGGTGGCCGCGAGATCCAGATCGTCAGGCTCGACGATGAATCCAAGCCGGAATTGGGCCTGCAGAATGCTGAGCGCCTCATCAAACGCGACAATGTCGATGTGCTGATCGGCACGGTCCACTCCGGCGTGCAGATGGCGATTCATAAGGCCGTCACCGAATCCGGGACGTTGTGCATCGTTCCGAACGCCGGCGCTGTCGGGGTGACGCGCAACCTTTGCGCCAAGAACGTGTTCCGCACATCATTCTCGAACTGGCAGCCGGCCTACGGCATGGGCGTTGCGATGGGCAAGCGCGGCATCAAGAAGGCCGTTTGGGTCACCTGGGACTATGCGGCCGGCGCGGAATCCGGCGAAGGGTTCAAGCAGGGTCTCGAAGCCAACGGCGGACAGGTCGTGCAGACGCTCACACTCAAGTTCCCGGAGACCAACTTCCAGCCGCTGCTGGCGCAAATTCCCGGCCTCGGAGTTGATGTGGTCGGCGCTTTCTTCGCGGGAGGCGGCGCCATCAACTTCGTCAAGGACTATGCGGCTGCCGGTCTCAAGGTCCCGCTGGTCGGCTCGGGCTTCCTGACGGAAGGCGTGCTTGGTCCGCAGGGTGCCGCCGCGGAGGGCGTCGAGACTGCGCTGCACTACGGCGACGGCCTGGAGAATCCAAAAAACAGCGCGTTTCGTCCCGCCTTCAAGGCGAAGGCCGGACGCGAGGCCGACGTCTACGCGGTGCAGGGATATGACGCGGCGCAACTGCTCGGGATCGGTCTCGATGCCGTCAAGGGCAAGATCGACGACGAAGCCAACCTCTACAAGGCGATGCGTGAAGCCAAGATCGACAGCCCGCGCGGCCCGATCAGCTTCTCCAAGTCGCAGGAAGTGGTGCACAACATCTACGTGCGCAAGGCGACGGGCGGGCTGAACAAGGTGACCGGCGTGGCGGTGGCAAATCTCGCGGACCCGGGCACCGGCTGCAAGCTCTGACGCGGCAACTGGTCGGCGGACGGCGAACATCGCCCGGCAACCGGTTGCACACATAGGGCCGGGGCAGTGTCTGTTTTCGTCGCGCAGTTACTCAACGGCTTGCAATACGGGCTGCTGCTGTTCCTGATCGC
>Ga0190272_10000399_pt1 | contig 23652 bp, 22 predicted proteins | sample Popmic504T_FD_133746 | JGI IMG/M metagenome (GOLD analysis project Ga0190272, IMG submission 133746) | Populus adjacent soil microbial communities from riparian zone of Shoshone River, Wyoming, USA - 504 T | ecosystem: Environmental > Terrestrial > Soil > Riparian zone | place: USA: Wyoming... | reverse complement strand
CGAGCTGGCTGCCCGGCTGGCGACGATGGCGCCGGGCCAGCCGCTGCCGGCGGAGCGTGAGCTGGCGCGCGACCTCGGCGTCGCGAGGATGACGCTGCGCAAGGCGCTCGACGCGCTGGTCGCTGAGTCGCTGCTGCTGCGGCGGCAGGGTTCCGGCACGTTCGTCGCCCCACCGAAGGTGGCCCAGCGGCTGACCGCGACGTCGTTCTCGGAGGACATGCGCTCGCGCGGGATGCGGCCGGGCTCGCGAACGCTGGCCGCGGTCACCCGGCCGGCCGGGATGGCCGTCGGGGCGTGCCTCGCGATCTCGCCGACGGCGTCGATCCTGCAGGTCAGACGCCTGCGGCTGGCCGACGACCTGCCGATGGCGCTGGAGGAGCTGCACGTCCCGTGCGACGTCGTGCCCGGCCTCACCGGCGCGGACCTGGTGGACCACTCGTTCTACGAGCTGCTGGAACGCCGGTACGGGCTGGTGCTCAGCGGTGGCACCCAGACCGTCGAGCCGACCCTGACGTCGGCCCAGGACGCGGCCGAGCTGGAGATCGCGGTCGGTGCCCCGTCGTTCCTGTTCGAGCGGACCACCCGAGTGGCCACCGGTCGGGTGATCGAGTTCGTGCGTTCGGTGTATCGCGGTGATCGGTACCGCATCGTCGTCGACATCTTCCCGCCGGGTCCCGCGACAGGTCGGTAACAGGTCTTGACGGGGTACGTGGTCGATCGAATACTGAGCCACTGTCTAGACAAATGGTCTATCACGGTCGCCCGGCCGTGGACCACCTCTCCGAGGAGGGCACCCGATGCGGATACGCAGTCAGAGCAGGCGGCTGGCGGCGGTGGCACTGGCCGCGACGACCGCGCTCGTGATCGCCGGCTGTGGTGACGGCGACAGTGACACCGCGAACAACGACACGACCAACCAGAGCCTCACGGTGTGGATCATGGAGGGGACCAACCCGGACGCCACGCCGTTCTTCGACAAGGTCAAGACCGCCTTCAAGAAGGACAACAACGCCGAGCTGAACATCCAGTTCGTGCCGTGGTCGGCCGCGCACGACAAGTTCGTCACGGCCGTCGGTGGCGGCGAGACGCCGGACGTGGCCGAGGTCGGCACCACGTGGACCCCGGAGTTCGGTGAGGCGGGCATCCTCACGGATCTGACCGACAAGGTGAAGGGGTCCGCGGTCGCGGACGACCTGGTCGACAGCCTGCAGACCGCCGGTGAGGTGGACGGCAAGCTGTACGGGATGCCCTGGTACGCGGGTGTTCGCTCGGTGCTCTACCGCACGGACGTGTTCGAGGAGCTCGGCCTGAAGCCGCCGACCACGTGGGACGAGTGGCTGACGGTGGCGCAGGCCATCAAGACCGCCAAGCCGGAGATGATCGCCATGCCGGTGGCCGGCGACAACGAGTACGGCGTGTACCCGTTCGTGTGGGGTGCTGGCGGTGACATCGCCACGCTCGACGGCGACAAGTGGACCTCGAAGATCGACTCGGCCGATGCGAAGCGGGGCATCCAGTTCTACACCGATCTGGCGCTGAAGCACGGCCTGTCCTCGCCGGCAGCGGCCACCTGGAAGGAGACCGACCTCCGGGACAACTTCGGCCAGGGCAACGTCGCCATGATGATCTCCGGCAGCTGGACGCCGAAGTCGATCGTCGAGAAGGCACCCGCCCTCGATGGCAAGATCGGCGCGTTCCCCATTCCCGGTGAGAAGAGCGGCCTCAGCCCGTCGTTCGTCGGCGGCTCGCACCTCGCGGTGTTCGAGGGCAGCAAGAACGCCGACCTGGCGTGGAAGTTCGTCGAGATGATGACGACCGGCGAGTTCGCGAACGAGTGGGCCACGCAGTCGAGCTTCTTCCCCGGCCTCAAGTCCCTGCTCGACGAGGCGACCAAGCAGGACGACCCGCTGGTCGCGCCGTTCGCCGAGCAGATGAAGGACGGCGGCGAGACCGTGCCAGTGACGCCGGCGTACGGCAAGGTGCAGGCCAAGAAGACGGTGCCCGCGATGCTGCAGGCGATCCTGTCCGGCAGCAAGACCGTCGACCAGGCCACGGCCGACGCCGCCAAGGAGATGACCTCCGAGATGCAGGGCTGATCTTGGCGGGACCGTTGGCCGCCCCCGTCACGTCTGCTCCGTCCGAGCAGCGGGAGACAGGGGATCGGCGCGCCGCGCGGCGCCCGGGAGACCGGACGCCGCGCGCCGCGCTGGGCCACTTCGGGATCGGCCGCACCGTCCGGCCGTGGCTGCTGCTGACGCCGTCGCTGATCGTGCTCGGCGCGTTGCTGCTCTACCCGCTGGTGCGGGTGGTGCTGATCTCGTTGCAGGACTTCAGCGGGCTGCGCGCGGTGGCGCGGGGCACGGCCGAGTTCATCGGCCTGGACAACTACCGCGAGGTGCTGCGCGACGAGCAGCTGTGGCGGACCGTGCTGCCGAACACCGTCGTCGTCGCGCTGGCCTGCGTGTTCCTGACGGTCGTCATCGGCACCCTCGCCGCGCTGCTGCTGGAGAGCCTCGGCGCCAAGATGCGAGCCGCGACCACGATCGCGATCCTGTCCGCGTGGGCGGTGCCCGCCGTGACCGGCACGTACATCTGGATCTGGATCTTCGACCCGGTCAACGGACTCGTCTCGAAGGCCGCGCAGTGGGCCGGGCTGGTCGCCCCCGGCGGCGAGAACTGGTTCCTCGACCGCACCACGTTCTTCGCCATCGTGATCCTCAACGTGGTGCACCACGGCTTCCCGTTCGTCGCGCTGACCGTGCTGGCCGGCCTGCTCACCATCCCTGCCGAGATGGTCGAGGCCTCGAAGCTCGACGGCGCCGGCGCCTGGCGACGGTTCTGGAGCATCACGGTGCCGACCCTGCGTCCGGTCTTCGCCGTCGTCACCATCCTGTCGACGATCTGGGACTTCAAGGTGTTCACCCAGGTGTACCTGATGCCCGGCGGCAGCGGCTCCAACCGCGAGGTGCTCAACCTCGGCACCTGGTCCTACGTCGAGTCGTTCGGGCAGACCGAGTACGGCACCGGCTCGGCGATCGCGGTCGTCCTCACCGTCGTGCTGCTGCTGATCACCGGCATCTACCTGCGCACCATGTTCAAGGAAGGCGAGCTGTGAGGGCCGGCCGGGCGGTGGCGCTGGTCGCGCTGTTGGTGTTCACCCTGTTCCCCGTGGTGTGGATGGTGGTCACCGCGCTCAACCCGTCGGCCAGCAGCGCCAGCGCCACCCCGACCGGCGTGACCCTGGACAACTTCCGGTTCGTGCTCGACGAGGGCGGCTTCGGCCGCTACCTGTGGAACTCCGCGCTGGTGGCCGTCGGCACCGTCCTGGTGAGCGGGCTGCTGGCGCTGCTGGCCGCCGTCGCGGTCGCGCGCTTCCGCTTCAAGTTCCGCACCGCCGTGCTGGTGATGGTGCTCATCGTGCAGATGGTGCCCCTCGAAGCGCTGGTCATCCCGCTGTTCATCCAGGCGCGCAACCTGCAGCTGATCAACTCGCTGCTCGGGCTCGTCGTGGTGTACGTCGCGTTCTCGCTGCCCTTCGCGATCTGGACGCTCCGCGGGTTCGTCGCCGCCATTCCGGTCGACATCGAGGAGGCGGCCTACGTCGACGGCGCCTCGTGGACCCGGATGTTCTTCTCGATCCTGCTGCCGCTCGTCGCACCAGGGCTCGTCGCCACCAGCGTGTTCTCGTTCATCACGGCGTGGAACGAGTTCGTCTTCGCCCTCACGTTCCTCGGCGACGACAGCAAGTACACGGTGGCCATCGGCCTGCGGAACTTCTTCGGCCAGTACGGCACGAACTGGGGCGCGGTGATGGCCGGCTCGACGCTGATCACGATTCCCGTCATGGTGTTCTTTGTCATGGTGCAGCGCAGGCTGACCGCGGGTCTCGTGGCTGGAGCGAGCAAGGGATGAACGTTCACAGGTTGGCCGCCGGCGTGTTGCTCCCCGGCTTCATCGGGTTGACGCCACCGCGGTGGCTGCTGGCCGCCATCGAGGACGGCCTCGCCGGCGTCGTCTACTTCGCCCCGAACATCGGGTCGCCCGCGCAACTGACCGAGCTGTCGGCGCGCCTGCACGGGCTGCGCGACGACCTGCTGGTCGCCGCTGACGAGGAGGGCGGCGACGTCACCCGGCTGCGGTCCGCCACCGGCTCGCACCTGCCGGGCAACGCCGCGCTCGGCGCCGTCGACGACGAGGCCATCACCGAGGCCGTCGCCGGCGCCATCGGCCGCGAGCTGCGCCTGGTCGGCGTCGACCTCAACCTCGCCCCGTGCGTCGACGTCAACTGCGACCCGGCGAACCCGGTGATCGGGGTGCGGTCGTTCGGGTCGTCCGCGTCGCTCGTCGCCCGGCACGGCGCGGCGTACGTCCGCGGGCTGCAGGCCGCCGGGGTCGCGGCCTGCGCCAAGCACTACCCCGGCCACGGCGACACCCGGATCGACTCCCACCTCGGGGTGCCGGTGGTGCCCGCGTCCGCTGACACTCTGCGTGCCCGCGAGCTGCCCCCGTTCGCCGCGGCCGTCGCCGCCGGGGCACTCGCCGTGCTCACCGCGCACGTGCGCTACCCGGCGCTGGACCCCTCGCAGCCGGCCACGCTGAGCCACACCGTGCTCGGGATGCTGCGCACCGAGTTCGGCTTCGACGGCGTCATCGTCACCGATGCGCTCGACATGCACGCGATCTCCCGCACGCTCGGGGTGGCCGCCGGCGCGGTCGCGTCGCTCGCCGCCGGCGCCGACCTGCTGTGCCTCGGCAACCCCGACAACGGTGGCACCCCGGCCGGCGGTGCCGCCGACCACTACGGCGTCGGCGTTGGTTCCGGCTCTTCTTCCGGCGTCGGTTCGGGGCCGGGCTCCGGCTCTGCTTCTGATGGGCGTGGCGACGGGGAGGCCGAGCTGCGGCTCGTGTGGGACGCCGTCGTCGCGGCCGTCGAGTCCGGCGAGCTGCCACTGGCACGGCTCGAGGAGGCGTACTCGCGGGTGCAGGCACTCGCCGCCTGGACCGCCGCGGCCAGGGCCACCCCGCTGCCACCCGCGTCGCGGCCGGACTTCGGCCGCCAGGTGGCCAGCCGCGCCATCGAGGTCACCGGCCGGGTGTCGCTCGCGTCCCGACCGGAGCTGGTGGACCTGCGCCGGCACATCAACCACGCGGCGGGGCGCAGCTCGACGGCGCTCACCGAGGAGCTCGACCGGCGCGCCCCGGCCGGGGCGGGCACCGGCATGGTGGTGCTGGTCGACGAGCCGCAGCGCGACGCCGCCGTCCAGGCCGAGCTGCGCGCCCTGCTGGCCAGCCGCCCCGACGCGGTCGTCGTCGCCACCGGCTGGCCCGACCCCAGCATCGACCTCGGACGCAACGTCGTACGCACCTTCGGCAACGCACGGGCCAACGCGGAGGCCGCTGCCGAGGTGCTGTTCGGCTCCGCTTCCCTGCCAGCCCCGTCGCCCCTGTCGTCCCCGTCGCCCTTGTCGCCCCTGGAGGATTCGTGAGCGTGCTCGCCGTCGACCTCGGCAAGACGTCGAGCCGGGTGGCCATCGTGGCCGACGGTCAGGTGCTGCACAGCGCCAGGGCCGCCGGCACCCCGGGCCTCGCCCAGCCCGGTGGGCTCGCCGCGGCGCTGGCCGTCACGGTGCGGCTGGCCCGTGAGCTCACCTCGACCGTCGGGGCCGTCGGCATCGGCGCCGCCGGAGCGGGCGCCGGCTCGACGGCGGCGGCGCAGCTCGCGGTCGCGGTGCGCGGCGCGCTGAACGCGGAGCGGGTCGCCGTCACCAACGACGCCGTCACCGCGCACATCGGCGCGCTCGGCGGTGGGCACGGCGTCGTCCTGATCGCCGGCACCGGCGCGGCCGCCCTCGCGGTCAACCCGGAGGGAACGTGCTCGATCGTCGACGGCGCCGGGTGGTGGCTCGGCGACGAGGGCAGCGGCTCGTGGGTCGGCGCCGAGGGCCTGCGGGCCGTGCTGCGCGCCCACGACGGCCGCGGCCCGGCGACGCTGCTCTACGACGCCGCCGCGCGCCGCTTCGGCGGCCAGGGCTTCGGTGGGCAGGGGTTCGGCCAGTTCGTCGCGGTCCGGGCCCTCGCCGGGCAGGCCAACCCGGCGGCGATCGCGGCCAGCTTCGGCCCCGAGGTGGCCGAGGCGGCCCGCGCCGGCGACCCGGTCGCGGTGGACATCCTCGCCAGGGCCAGCGCGGCCCTGGCCGGCACGACGGTCGCCGCGGTGCGGCTGGCCGGCGCCGGCGGCCATCCCGACGGTCCTTTCGGTGACGGCGTCGGGCCCGTCGAACACGATCCGGTGCCGGTCGCGCTCGTCGGCGGCCTCGCCGAGTGGGGCGACGTCATGCTCGGACCGTGGCGGGCCGCCCTGGCCACCGCCGAGGTGCAGACCAGGGTGGTGCCGGCGCCGGCCAACGCGGCCCTGCTCGGCGCCGCCGTTCTGGCCACCCGCACCGACCTGCCCCACGAGCGCCTCACCCACCGCAGCGGCCCGTCCACGTCGGACTCCGGCGGTGGCAACGGCTTCGCGGTCGACGCGGTCGACGGGCTGCCCACCGAGCAGGTACGGCCCGGCCTCGCCGACCTCGACACCCGCGCCGCCGCCGACATCGTCGAGCTGATGCTCGCGGCCGAGGCAGCCGTGCCGGCCGCGATGGCGGCTGCTGCGCCGCAGCTCGCGGCCGCTGTCGACCTCGCGGTGGACCGGCTGGCCGACGGCGGCCGCCTGCTGTACGTCGGCGCAGGCACCCCCGGCCGGCTCGCCGCGCTCGACGCCGCGGAGTGTCCGCCGACGTTCGGCGTGCCCGCCGAGCTGGTCGTCGGGGTGATCGCCGGTGGCCGCGACGCCGCCACCCTGGCCACCGAGGGCGCCGAGGACGACCACGACGCCGGCCTTGAGGACCTCGCGGCGCACCAGCCCACCGCCGACGACGTCGTGGTCGGGATCAGCGCGTCCGGCCGCACCCCGTACGTCCTCGGCGCGCTCGCGGCCGCGGCCAAGGCGGGCGCCGCCACCGTGGCCATCGTGAACAACGCCGGCAGCCCCATCGCCGCGGCGGCCGACATCGCCATCGAGGTCCTCACCGGCGCCGAGGTCATCGCCGGCTCCACCCGGCTCACCGCGGGTACGGCGCAGAAGATCGCCCTCAACGTCCTGTCAACGGCCACCATGGTGCGCCTCGGCAAGACCTTCGGCGGCTGGATGGTGGACGTGAGCCCCGGCAACGCCAAGCTGCGCCGCCGGGCCCTGCGCATCGTCCGCGAGGCCGCCGGGGTTGACGCCGACACCGCCCGCCAGGCACTCGACGCCGCCGACGGCGAGACCCCGACGGCGCTCGTCTCACTGCTCCTCGGCGTCGACATCGACGCCGCCCGTGCCCGCCTGTCGGCGGCCGGTGGCCGCGTCCGCGGCGCACTCTCCCCGTGATCGCCGCCCGTTGCGTTCGGGGTGACGGTGCCCTTGCGGGCGGGGCCCGCGGGCTGTGATCGTCGTCGGGCTGCTGTCGGGAACGTCGGTCGACGCGATCGACGTGGCTGTCGGCGCCTTTGGGTTCGGCGTCGACGGGACGCTGACGCTGACGCCGCTCGGCCACGCGGAGCATCCGTGGCCGGGCGACCTGCGCTCGCGCATCCTGGCCGTGCTGCCGCCGGCGGCCGTGCCGATCGGCGAGGTGTGCGCGCTGGACAACGAGATCGGGCAGGCGTTCGCCGCGGTCGCCCGCTCGGCGGTGTCCACGCTCGCCGGTGGCCGGGCCGACCTGGTCGCGAGCCTCGGCCAGACCGTGTTCCACGACGTACGCGGCTCGACGTGTCACGGCACGCTGCAGCTCGGCCAGCCGGCGTGGATCGCCGAGGCCACCGGGCTGCCCGTGGTGTCGGACCTGCGTGCCGCCGACATCGCGGCCGGCGGCCACGGCGCCCCGCTGGCGAGCACGCTCGACGCCCTGTGGCTCGCCGCGACCCCCGGCCCCGCCGCGGCGCTCAACCTGGGCGGCATCGCCAACGCCACCGTGGTGCGCCCCGCCGTTTCCGCCGGCCTCCCCGCCATGGCGTCCGACGCGGTGTCCGGCGTGGCGTCTGGTGTCGTGTCGGGTCCGGCGTCCGGCGAGGTCGGGGCACCGGCGCCCGGCCAGGTTCTCGCGTTCGACACCGGGCCGGCGAGCTGCCTGCTCGACCTGGCCGCCGTGCGGGTCAGCGGCGGCACGCTGTCCTGCGACCTCGACGGCGCGCTGGCCCTGGCCGGCACGGTCCGTGCCGACCTGCTGGCCGTCCTGCTCGACGAGCCGTACTTCGACCTCGCGCCGCCGAAGTCGTGCGGCCGTGAGCTGTTCGACGCCGATTACCTCGACCGCGCGCTGGCAGCCGTGCCCGCCGTGGCCGACACGGATCTCATGGCCACCCTCACCGAGTTCACCGCCCGCACCGTGGCCGATGCCCTCGCGCCGTACCGACCGGCCGAGGTCGTCGTGTCCGGCGGTGGGGTGCGCAACCCCGCGCTGCTCGCGGCCCTGCGCCGGCGGCTGCCCGGCCCGGACTGGTGCGCCAGCGACGACCGCGGCCTGCCGTCCGACGGCAAGGAGGCGTACCTCGTCGCCCTGCTCGGGGCGCTCACCTGGCACGGCCTGCCGGGCACCGTGGTCGGCGCGACCGGCGCACGCCACCCCACCGTCCTCGGCCGCATCACCCCGCCCCGCGCCTACCCCCGACCCACCCTGATGACAACGCTGCGCGTCACCCCCGCCTAGATGTTGGTGTCAGTGGTCGTAGGTGATCGCCCCGGCCAGGTCGGAGCGTGTCACCGTCGCGGGAGAGGCACCGGCCACCACCGACCACCCCCGATGTCACACCGTGTTACGGCGAGGGTGTCGGGGATGTTCCCGAGCTCGGTGCCGAAATCGTCACACAACCGGACGGATTGCGACGATTCCGACACACAGCTCTGGAGAGACCCCACCCCCTCCCCGATACACAACGCCACAGGAGGAACCGACTCGACGGTGTCAGACCACCACCAGACAGACCAGCTCCCCTGTCAGCGCCACCCCGTCCACATCGACGGCCAAGGGCCACAACACCCAACCTCACACGACCAATCATCTAGCCGAGACGCGTGCGCCTCCCCGGCATCTCGCATCCGTGTTGTCGTTTTCCGGCCCCGAGAACGACAACACGGATGCGAGTCGCCGGGTGGGGGACGCGGCGGACGACACGGTTGGCGTCTTGTGGGCGCGGTGCGGCCGGCGGCAGCGTCAGGCGGATGACCACGCAGGCGCAGCCGGACGCGGATCTCGCCGAACTGGCGGTGGCGCCGTGGCGGGCGCACGACCAGCGGGTGGTGTCGGCCAGTCTCGGCTCGATGGTGCGGGCGCTGCCCGGCTGCCTGCGGTTGGTGGGCGGGCTGGCGTGGCGGGCCTCGCCGGTGGCGTGCCTGGTGACGGTGACGCTGCAGCTGGTGGCTGCGGTGATCTCCGGGTTCGGGCTGCTGGCGACGGCCGACGCGCTGGGTCAGCTGCTCGCGGCCGGGCCGACGCCGGAGCGGCTGCGGGCGGCGCTGCCGACGATCGCGGTCGTGATCGCCGCGTACGCGCTGCGCGGCCTCGCCGAGTCGGCGGTCGCCGCGGCCAACGCCCGGCTCACGCCCAGCGTGCGCCGGATGGCCGAGGAGGAGCTCGCCGCGGCGTCGTCGCGGGTGGAGCTGGCCGCGTTCGACGACCCGATGTTCTACGACGCCATGACGCGGGCCAGGGACAGCGGCGTGGCGCACGTCGACCGCGCACTGAACCAGGCGGTGGAGCTGGCCGGGTCGTTGGTGTCGCTGGCCGCCATCGCGACGACCGTCGCCGTGCTGAACCCCGTGCTGCTGCCGGTGCTGGCGATCTCCGTGCTGCCCGAGGCGTGGGCGACGCTGCGGACCGCGCGAATGGGGTACGTCGCGATGGTGGCCTGGATGGACACCAGCCGCCGCCTGTGGATGGTCGGCGATCTCCTCGCCCACCGCGACCCGGCCGCCGAGATCAGGGCGTTCACCGCGCAGCCGTTCCTGCTCGGCCGCTACCGCCAGCTGGCGTCCAAGCTCGAACGGTCGCAGGTGCGGCTCGGGCTCGCCCAGTCCGGCACCCACCTGCTGGGGCGCACCCTGTCCGGGCTCGGCACCGCTGCCGCCTACGCCACCCTGGGCGCGCTGCTCTACGTGGGGGCGACACCGCTGGCCGTTGCGGGCGCGGCGGTCGTGGCCATCCAGATCGGCCGCGCCCAGCTGGCCCGCGCCGTCATGGCCGTCAACCGGCTGTACGAGCACAACCTGTACGTCCGCGACTACGCCGACTACCTCACCGACTCGGCCGCGCGCACCCGGCCGGCCACCGGCCTCCCGGCGCCGCTCGACCCGGAGGTCATCGCGGTGGAGAACGTGTCCTTCCGCTACCCGGGGCAGGACGCGGCCGCGGTCGACGGCCTGAGCCTGACCATCCGGCGCGGCCAGGTGCTGGCGCTGGTCGGGGAGAACGGATCGGGCAAGAGCACCCTCGCCAAGCTCCTCGCCGGCTTGTACACCCCGCTGTCCGGGCGGATCACCTGGGACGGCGTCGACCTGGCGCTGACCGACCCCGACTCGGTGCGCGACCGGGTGGCCGTCGTGCTCCAGGACCCGGCGCGGTGGCCGCTGACGGCCAGGCACAACGTGACCATCGGACGCCCCGACCGCACCGATCCCGACGGCGGGCTACTGGACCGCACCGCCGTGGCGGCCAGCGCGGACGCCGTGGTCGCCGACCTCCCGCACGGGTGGGACACCCTGCTGTCCAAGCAGTTCGCCAACGGGCACGACCTGTCCGTCGGGCAGTGGCAGCGCATCGGCGTCGCCCGCGCGCTGTACCGGGACGCCCCGCTGCTCATCTGCGACGAGCCGACCGCCGCGCTCGACGCCCGCGCCGAGGCCGCTGTCTACGAGTCCCTGCGCCGCCTCGCGATGGGGCGCACCGTCGTCCTCATCACACACCGGCTGGCGAGCGTCCGGCACGCGGACCAGATCGCCGTCCTGCGCGGTGGCGCGCTGGCCGAGCTCGGCACCCACGACGAGCTCATCGCCGCCGACGGCCACTACGCCGAGCTGTACACCCTCCAGGCCCGCCCCTACTCGTGAGTGGCGTTTGGTGCCAGAGCACCAAACGCCACTCACGACTTATCCACAGGCTGGGCTCGCGTTGTCGAGTCAGCGGACAGTGAATTGTTGGCCCAGTGGGCCGTCAGTTGTCGGCTCAGGTGGGCGTGAGTTGTCGGTTCGGGAGGTCGTGGGTTGTCGAGGTCAGGACCAGAGTGCGCTGATCGGGACGGCGTTGAGGCGGTCGCCGAGCGGGAGGACGGTCCGCCCGCTGTGGAGGATGACGCCGGCGATGAAGCGGTCTCCGAGGCTGTCCCGCAGGGTCGCGAGGTGGCGGACGTCGCGGTGTCCGATGTCCGTTCCTGACTTGACCTCGATGCCGACCACCCGCCTGCGCCGGTCCTCCAGCAGCAGATCGACCTCGACGCCCTGCCGGTCGCGGTAGTGCATCAGCTCGACGCGCGACGTCGACCAGCCGGTCTGGCGCACGATCTCGTCGTACACGAGCCCTTCCAGCACAGGCTCCTCGGCGCCGAGCGCGAGGTCCGGTCGGCTGAGGACGTCGGGGTCGATCCCGCGTAGGTGCGTCGCCAGGCCGGAGTCGGTGACGAAGATCTTGGGTGCGCGGATCTCTCGCTGGCTGAGGTTTGCCGACCAGGCCGGCACCCGTCTGACCAAGAACACCGCTTCGAGTACTTCCAGGTAGCGGTGCACGCTGCGCTCCGGCAGGCCCGCGTCGCGGGAGAGGTCGGCGACGTTGAGCAGCCCGGCGTGCCTGGCCGCGATGAGCCGCAGCAGGCGGGGCAGCTCGGCTGTCCGCGGTGACGCGGCGATTCCCGGTGCCTCCCGCTCGACGACGGTCTCGACGTAGGAGTCGAACCACGACCCACGCCGGGCGCCACGGCGTCGGATCGCTTCGGGAAAGCCACCTGCCGCGGCCAGTTGCAGGTAGTCGGCCTTGGTGAGGCCGCTCCGGTGCCCGGGGTCCAGGCCGTCGGAGCCGCCGGCGAGCAGTCGGTCGACGAAGGTCTCGCGGTGGCCACGCCGCTCGCCCTGGCTGAACGGCCACAGCTCGAAGCGCTCGATGCGTCCGGCGAGGGTCTCGGAGACGCCGCGCGTGGCACTCAACGCCGACGATCCGGTGATCAGGAACTGCCCGGGGCGCTGGTCCCGGTCGACCTGCGCCTTGATCGCGAGGAGCAGGTCGGGAACGCGCTGGACCTCGTCGATGGCCAGCAGTCCCGGCCGCCCCGCGACGAATCCGTCGGGGTCGCGCTCGGCCGCCGTGCGGACCGCCTGGTCGTCCAGCGAGACGTACTCCGCGTCCTGGGTGGTGTCGACGAGGTGGTGGACCAGGGTCGACTTGCCCGCCTGACGCGGTCCGACGACTCCGACGACCCTGGTGTCGGACAGGGCCTCGACGACCAGCGGTTGTAGGTGCCGTTCTACCTGGTCAACCATGGTCCCGGCTCCTCACGTGGCAGATCCGCCGTCATTCTATGGCAGATCCGCGGACTCCGGTTGGCAGATCTGCGGCCTTCAGTTGGCAGATCTGCGGGGTTGAAGTGGCAGATCTGCGGCGTTTGGGTGGCGGATCCGCCGACCTCAAGGAGGGCCGCTCAGCTGACCGGTTCGAGGTGCAGGCGGGCGAAGAGGAGGGACTCGGCGACGGCGGTGACGCGGGCCTCGCGGGTACGGGCGCGCCGGGTGCTGATCTCCACGACCACGGTGCCGTCGAAGCCCTCGCGCGCGAGCCGCTCGCACACCTCGGCGCACGGCTGGTTGCCGTGGCCGGGTACGAGGTGCTCGTCGCGGGGCAGGCCGGTGCCGTCGGTGAGGTGCACGTGGACCAGGCCCCGCCCCATGCGGTCGACGAGGGACAGCGCGTCCTGCCCGGCGGCGGCGGTGTGGGAGAGGTCAAGGGTGTAGTGCGGGTAGCCGACGTCGGTGGGGTCCGGCGACGGGTGGAACGCCGACACGGCGAGGGCTCCGCGCTGGAACGGGAACATGTTCTCGACGGCCACCCGGACGCCGGTGCGCTGCTCGGCAGCGAGCACCTCGTCGCGGAAGGACAGGGCGTACCGCCGCTGCCAGCGGAACGGCGGGTGGATGACCATGGTGTCGGCGCCGAGGTCGCGGGCCGCGTCGGCGCTGCGCCGCAGCCGGTGCACGGGGTCGCTGCCCCACACCCGCTGGGTGATCAGCAGGCACGGCGCGTGCAGCGCCACGATGGGCACACCGTGGCGGTCGGACAGCCGCCGCAGCGCCGTCAGGTCCTGGCTGACGGGGTCGGTCCACACCATGACCTCGACGCCGTCATACCCGAGCTCGGCGGCGAGCCGGAACGCGCGATCGACCCGCTCGGGCCAGACCGACGCGGTCGAGAGGGCGACCGGCGGCACCGCTAACGGCTGACCAACAGCAGCGCGGCCGGCGACACCGTCACGAACAGGCCCACCAGGACCGTCACGACGGTGGTCTGGAGGTCGTCGGAGCGACGGATGCGCCGCACCACCCACACCAGCGCGGTGATGACGACCAGGGCGACGCCGAGCGAGACGAGCGGCATGGCCCGCCACAGCCACTGGAAGCCCAGCCACAGTCCGGCGCCACCGACGGCGCCGACGGCCAGCTGCCCAGCCATCACCAGCCATTCCTTGACCGGCGACTCGTCGTCGTCGAAGTCGTCGTCCTCGTCGTCGTCGAACTCGTCGTCGTAGTCGTCGTCCAGCTCGTCGTCGAGGTCGTCGTGGTCGCCGTCCCTGTCACCGGCGAACCGACGGTCGACGTCCGGCCCGGACAGCGAGGTGGGACGCGCCGGAGGTGGCGGAACCGGAGGCGCGGGAGCGACCGGGGGTGCCATCGGTGGCGCGGCGAGCGGGCGCGCCGGCATCCGGGGCGGGCCGGGGTCGAACGCCGGCTCGTCGAGCTCCGGCTGGTGCCGCCCGCGCCGGCCTGGTCGCGCCGCCGGGGGCGCGCCGGTCGGGTTGAGGGTCACCGACTCGATCCGCGGGAACTTGTCGGTGGCGTCCTCCTCGCGCCGGGCCGGGTCGCGCCGCAGCGCGTCCCGGCCGCCGGCGCGGCCGAGGTCGATCGGCCGGGAGTCGTCGGGACGCAGCCCACGGTCGGCAGGTCCACGGTCGGCGGGAACCGGCCGCTGCGCGCCGGTGTCGGCCGGGTTGTACCGGTGTGGCCCGGTCTCGGTCGGGCTGTAGCGGCCGGTGTCGGACTGGGGGGACTGGGGGCTCTGGGGGCTCGGTGGGTAGCGGTGCGGCCCGGTCTCCGACGGCTGGTACCGGTGCGGGCCGCTCTCGGGCGCGCCGTACGGCTTGGCGCCGTTGTCGCCGCGGTGCGGACCGTTGTCGCCGCGGTACGAGCCGGTGTCGGGCCGCTGCGGACCGGTGTCGGGCCGGTGTGAACCGGTGTCGGGCCGCTGCGGACCGGTGTCGGGCCGCTGCGGACCGGTGTCGGGCCGGTGTGAACCGGTGTCGGGCCGGTGTGAGCCGGTGTCGTACCGGTGTGAGCCCGTGTCGTACCGATGGACTCCGGTGTCACCGGCGGGGCTGTTGTGGCCCAGGTCGTCGATCGGCCGGCCGGCGTTCGGCGGCGCCATCCGTGGGGGCGCCGGCCGGGCCGCGCCGCGCGGGGGGAGTGGCGAAGCGGCGCCCGGCGCAGGCCCGGCCGGACGTGGCGGCGGCGGGGGCGGCAGGGGTGTCACGACCGGACGGTGGCTCCCGGTGGGGCGCCCGCTGCTCGGCGGCAGCGGCACCGGATGGCCGTTCTCGTCGACGCGGCGCATGGTGCCGCTGTCGGACAGCACGCGGTCGATGATGGACTGCGGAGCGGTCTCCTCCGGGTCGGTCGCGCGCCGTCTGCGGCGCCCGCCGGAGGACACGGCGCCGTCGCCGTACTGGGCGAGCAGATCCGCCACAGTCCGGGGTGTCTCCTCGGCGGAGCCGCCGTCCCGATCGTTCATCGTGTTCACCGTGCCCCGTCCGTAATCGTTCGTCCAGTCTCCGGACGGAGATCGCCGAACGAAGCGGGCTTCGCCTCGGCGCGTTTCTCGGTGTCGAGCCGCCGCAGGATCACGCCCTCGCGCAGCGCCCACGGGCAGATCTCCAGCTCGGCGAGCCCCAGCCCGCGCATGGTGGCCTCGGCGACGAGCGCCCCGGCGACGAGCTGGTGGGAGCGGCTGGGGCTGACCCCTTCCAGCTCGGCGAGGTCGTCGGCCGACATCCGCGAGATGAACGCGATGACCTGGCGCAGCCCGGAGTCGGTGAGGATGCGCCGCACCCGCAGCCCGGCGCTCGACGGCGCCGCCCCGGACAGCCGCGCCAGCGTGCGGAACGTCTTCGAGGTGGCCACGGCGCGCTCCGGCGGGCCGGCCTTGCGCAGCTTCTTCACCGGCGCGGCCAGCTGGTCGTCGAGCCATTCGCTGACCTGGGCCACCTTGCCGCGGCCGGGTGGGCCGTCGCCCAGCCGTTCCCTGGTGAGCCGCCCGGCGCCGAGTGGCAGCGAGATCGCGAGCTCGGGGTCCTCGTCGACGCCGGTGGCCAGCTCCAGCGAGCCGCCGCCGATGTCCAGCACCAGCAGCCGCCCGGCCGACCACCCGTACCAGCGGCGGACCGCGAGGAAGGTGTAGCGGGCCTCGTGCTCACCGGAGAGCACCCTGAGGTCGACGCCGGTCACGTTGCGGATGCGGTCCAGCACGTCGGCCGAGTTGGACGCGTCGCGGATCGCCGACGTGGCGAACGCCATGATGTCCTGGCAGCCCAGGTCGATCGCGGCCCGCTTGGCGGCCGCGACGGTGTGCACCAGCACCTCGGCGCCCGATTTGGTGAGCTTGCCGCCCCTGACCTGCTCGGCGAGTCGCAGGACCCACTTCTCCGAACTCATCGGCGTCGGGTGCGCGCCCCGGTGGGCGTCGACCACGAGTAGATGGACCGTGTTCGACCCGACGTCGAGCACCCCTAACCGCATGCGATGACGGTACCCCGGGTAGTGGCATACCGTTTCCCGAGTGAACAGCCCGTTCCCCGAGCGCGGTGAGTTCGTGCCGGTTCAGCGGCCCGGACCGCAGGATGTTCCGCCAGGCAACCCGTACGACGCCGCGCCGGGTTCCTGGTCCGCGCAGCAGCCCTGGCACGGCCCGACGTACGCCCCGATGCCGCAGCTCGACGTGGGGCCGACCCCGGTGCCGATGGCGGTGCGCGCGTCCGGCTGGCTGTGGCTGGCCGCGTCGCTGCTGTACGTCACCGGCTGGGTGGTGGCCGCGTTCGTCGACGTGCCGTTCGTCGCGGCCGACATGGCGAGCGACCCCGAGTTCGACAGCCAGGAGGACGCCCGGCCGGTGGCCATCACGATGTTCGTCGTCGGCGTGATGGGCGCCACGGTGGCCGCGATCCTGTACTCGGTGTTCGGCTTCCTGCTGTGGCGTCGGCAGAACTGGGCGAGGGTGCTGCTGGCCGTGCTCGGCGGCATCATGCTCCTGGTGCTGCCGGCCGACGTCATGGTCGGCGCCATCTGGCGCTCCGGGATCGCCGCGGACGAGGGGAACGTGTGGTCGGGGTTCGCGGTCGTCGCCGGGCTGGCCGCCGCGCAGTTCGGCCTCACCGTCGCCGCGATGGTGACCATGTTCACCAGTTCGTCCAACCGGTTCTTCTCGGGTGGACGCCGTGGCTGAGCCGATTCTCTACGCGGAGCCCGGATCGTCCTGGTGGCCGCTGGCCTGGGGGCCGGGGCTCGCGCTGGTCGGCGTCGTGCTCGACCTGACCGCGGGCGGCTCGGTGCAGGCGCTGCTCTGGGTCCCGGTCGCGGTGCTGTTCACGCTGGTCAGCACGGTGTGGGTGGCGACGCGGCGCAAGGTGCGGTCGATGAGCCTGACCACGGCCACGCTGCGCCAGGGCCGCGAGGAGCTCGCCGTCTCCGAGATCGTCGACGTCGGGGAGGCCGGACCGGCGATGGGCGCCCCCGTCCTCGGCGGTGGGTGGCTGGTGCCCAACGGCACCGACGGGGTGCCGCTGCGGCTGGGCGACGGCCGCTCGGTGCTCGGCTGGGCCCGTGACTCCGAGGCCTTCACGGCCGCGCTGCGCCGCCTGCTCGGCATCGAGGTCCCCGAGACCCCGGCGGTGCTGGACGTGCTGGACGTGCCGCCACCGGCCGACGCGTCGGGCCCGGACGGCTCCGACACCGGCCTGCGCGACGACGACCGATAGCCTGCTCGCCGATGAATCCGCAGCAGCACACCGCGCCCGACGCCGAGGACCACGACCCTGGTCACGGCGACACGGCGCGGCCCCTGAACCGGCCGGCGCGGTGGGCGTTCGCCGCCGTCGAGGTGGCCGTCGTCGTCGGGCTCGTCGCGGTCGCCGTCTGGGCGTGGGGGAAGACGTCCGTGCCGTACCGGCTGCCCGACTACGAGAACCCCGCGATCCCCGACGTCGTGAGCCGCCAGTCCGGGCCGTGGACCGCCGCCGCGGTGGGCGCCGCCCTGCTGGCCGGGCTGTTTCTCCTGGACGCGCTGCGTCAGATGGTCCTGGCCGCCCGCGCCGGCCGCCGCGTCACAGCTGCGCCCGATCGCGACGTGGACGATGCCCCGTCGGACCGCGACCTGCCCGCGTATGGCGGTGGCGCCCCCGCGCCGGACCGCGATGTGCCCGCGTATCGCGAGGGCACCGACGAGCGAGCCTGACCATCGCCCGGTGGCAGACTCCGCGGGGTGTCTGCCTCAGCTGAACTGTTCGCCCGTGCCGCCGCGGTCATCCCCGGCGGCGTGAACTCCCCGGTCCGCGCGTTCGCCGCGGTCGGTGGCACCCCCCGCTTCATGGCCGCGGCCAGTGGCGCGCACCTCACCGACGCCGACGGAGCGCGCTACGTCGACCTGGTGTGCTCGTGGGGGCCGATGATCCTCGGCCACGCCCACCCCGCCGTGGTCGAGGCGGTGCGCACCGCGGCGTCGCAGGGCCTGTCCTTCGGCGCCCCGACGGAGCGCGAGGTGGAGCTGGCCGAACTGCTGGTCGAGCGGGTGGCGCCGGTGCACCAGGTGCGGCTGGTCAACTCCGGCACCGAGGCCACCATGTCGGCCGTCCGGCTGGCCCGTGGGTTCACCGGCCGGACCAAGATCGTCAAGTTCGCCGGGCACTACCACGGGCACGTCGACGCCCTGCTCGCCGCGGCCGGGTCGGGTGTCGCGACGTTCGCGCTGCCCAGCTCGCCGGGGGTTGTCGGGGCCGCCGACACCATCGTGCTGCCGTACAACGACCTCGACGCCGCCCGCGCCGCCTTCGCCGAACACGGGCACGAGATCGCGTGCGTGATCACCGAGGCGGCCGCGGGCAACATGGGCGCGGTCCCCCCACAGCCCGGGTTCAACGCCGCGCTGCGGGAGCTGTGCCACTCCCACGGCGCGCTGTTCGTCGTCGACGAGGTGATGACCGGCTTCCGCGTCGGCCCGTCGGGCTGGCACGGCATCGAGGGCGTCGACGGCGACCTGTACACCTTCGGCAAGGTCATGTCCGGCGGGCTGCCCGCCGCCGCGTTCGGCGGGCGGGCCGACGTGATGGCCTACCTCGCGCCGGCCGGGCCGGTGTACCAGGCGGGCACCCTCTCCGGAAACCCGGTCGCGGTCGCCGCCGGCCTCGCGACCCTGCGGCTGGCCGACGCCACCGTCTACGCCGCCCTGGACGCCAACGCGCGCCGCCTCGGCTCGCTCATCACGGCTGCGCTGACCGCCGAGGGCGTGCCGCACCACGTGCAGTACGCGGGCAACCTGCTGTCCGTGTTCTTCGCCGACGGTCCGGTCACCGACTACGCCGGCGCGCAGGCCGCCGCCACCTGGCGCTTTCCCGCCTTCTTCCACGCCCTGCTCGACAACGGCGTCTACCCGCCGCCGAGCGCCTTCGAGGCGTGGTTCGTGTCGGCCGCCCTCTCCGACGACGACTTCACCACCATCGAGGCCGCCCTGCGCCCGGCAGCCCGCACCGCTGCCGCGGCGACTTACCCCACCGTGTAGCACATAGGTGCTACTTTGTGATGGTGGAGCCGGAGCCGATCGGGATTCGCGAGCTGCGCCAGCACGCCTCGCGCTATGTCGCACTCGCCAAGCAGGGCCAGCGCGTGCCCGTGACCGAGCGGGGCAAGCTGGTCGCCTACCTCGTGCCGGCCGCCAGCTCCGGCTCGATCCTCGACCAGCTCGCTGCGGCCGGCGCGGTGCGCCCCGCCATCGGCGACATCCGCGAGCTGCTCACCGAGCAGCCCAGGCCGGACGGTCAGCGGCCGCTCACCGAAGCTCTCGCTGAGCTGCGCGACGAGGAGCGCTGGTGATCTACGTCGACACGTCGGCGTTGCTGAAGCTGGTATGGGACGAGGACGAGTCGCCCTCGCTGCGGCGCTATCTCGACGACAGCGACCGAGGTCTGGTGTCCAGCGTGTTGATCGCGGTGGAGACCCGGCGTTCTGTGCAGCGTGATGCCCCGCACCGCCTGCCGCGGGCCGATCTGTTGCTGACTCGGGTGATACAGATCTCTGTCACCGCCCCCATCGTCGAGTCCGCCGGCCGCCTGCCCGACCGATCGCTGCGCTCGCTCGACGCCATCCACCTGGCCACCGCGCTGCTGCTCAAGCCCGACCTGGAGGCGTTGCTCAGCTACGACAAGCGGCTGTCGGCGGTGGCCGCCGCGCACGCCATCCCCGTGGTGGCGCCCGTCTGAGAGGCGACGACCCCACTACCGCGATACGCCCGCGTATCGCGGTGGCAGCGGGTCGGAAAACCGCGATACGCCCGCGTATCGCGGTGGCGATCGCGGTCGCGGGGACCACCGCACCGCGGTGTCGACGGGCTCGCATACCCTCGCCGACGTGGAGCTTCTCGCATGACACGCACCGTGGTGCACCTGCTGCGGCACGGGGAGGTGCACAACCCCGACGGCGTGCTGTACGGACGTCTGCCGGGGTTCCGGCTCTCCGAAACCGGACGGGAGCAGGCCGAGACGGTGGCCGCGCACCTCGTGGACCACGACATCACCCAGGTGATCTCCTCGCCGTTGCAGCGGGCGCAGGAGACGGCCGCGCCGCTGGCCGCGAGCCACGGCCGGGTGGTCATCGCCGACGATCGGCTCATCGAGGCGGACAACAAGTTCCAGGGCAAGCGCGTCTCGGTCGGCGACGGGGCGCTGCGGTCGCCGCAGAACTGGCCCAAGCTGTACAACCCGTTCCGGCCGTCGTGGGGCGAGGCGTACCTGGTGATCGCGCACCGGATGCTGGCCGCGGTGCACAGGGCGCGGTCGCTGGCCAGCGGCCACGAGGTCGTGTGTGTCTCGCACCAGCTGCCGATCTGGACGCTCCGCCGGTACCTGGAGGGCCACCGCCTGTGGCACGACCCGCGCCGCCGGCAGTGTTCCCTCGCCTCGGTGACGAGCCTGGTGTTCGACGACGAGCAGCTCGTCGAGATCGTCTACACCGAGCCGGTCGGACGCACCGACCCGCTGGTCACCGGCGCATGAGGGCGGTCGTCGCGGTACTGGCCGCGGCCGCGCTGGCCGGTGGATGCGCCACCGGCGACGACGCGGTGGTGGCCGGCGGTTCGTTCGAGTTCGTGTCGCCCGGCGGGCAGACCAGGATCATGTACGACCCCCCGGACGACCGCGGCACGGTGACCGGCCTCTCCGGCGAGAGCCTGCTGGAGGAGGGGACGACGATCTCGCTGGACGACTTCGCCGGCAAGGTCGTCGTGCTCAACCTGTGGGGGTCGTGGTGCAGTCCGTGTCGCGCAGAGGCCGACGACCTGCAGCGGGTGCAGGACGCCACCGCTGACCAGGGTGTCGTGCTGCTCGGGATCGCCGTGCGGGACAACCGGGCGGCCGCCGCCGACTTCATCCGCGACCGCGGGCTGACCTGGCCGTCGATCTACGACTTCCCCGGGCGTTCCCTGCTGTCGCTGCGGGGTTACCCGCGGAGCACCGTCCCGTCGACCATCGTGCTCGACCGCGAGCACCGCGTCGCGGCGATCTTCCTCACCGAACTGCTGGACACCGACCTGCTGCCGGTCGTCCAACGGGTGGCCGCCGAAACCTCGTGAGTGGCGGGTGGCGCCAGAACAGGTGTCAGAACAGGTGTCAGAACGCCACACGCCACTCGGAGGGTCACCACGAAGAGCTGCCGCCACCGGCCTCGCGGCCGTCGTCGGTCGCGTCGTCGGTCGCGTCATCGAAGTCGCTGTCAGCGCCGGTCACGGCGTCGTTGATCTCCTCGGCCGCGTCCAGCGCGTCACCCGCGCCGCCGGCCAACTGGCCGATGACCGCGGCCGCGTCGTTGGCGTTGCGCACGTCGGGGATCGCCTCCAGCGCCGAGCGGATCTCGCCGAGCGCGTCGAACAGCGCCTTTGCCGCCTCGATGATGCCCCTGAGCGCGTCGATCAGGGCGCGGATGCTCTGGTAGATGTTGTAGGCGTCCCACACCAGCCTGATGGCGCGACCCCAGCCGACGAAGGGAATCCACCCCGTCGAAATGGCGGAGGCCACCTTCTCGATCACCCGGTTGAGCAGCTCCAACACCTCGCCGCACAGTCGCTGCGACTCGGTTGCCACCACGTCGAAACCCTCGCTGATCAGCGACGCGATGCCGGCGTGCGCGTACAGGCCGGCGAACCAGACCACCCGGACGTGGTTGCCGAACGCGTCCGACGCGGCGCCGTCCCAGTGGTCCTGGAGCGTGTCCACGTTGGCCGTGAGGTTGTCCGACACCGCTTCGACGGCGGATGCGGTGTTGCGCCAGGCGTCGGCGTTGGCCGCGATCCGGGGCCAGTCGCCGGTGATCGGCACGATCACCATCTCGGTCAGGCTCTCGCCGGTGATCGCCTCGAAGAGCGCGTTGACGGCCTGGACGGCCAGCCCCTGGTCGTCGATCAGGTCGTTGATGCCGCCGTCGTCGATGGTCGGCGGCCGCAGCAGGTCCGGGATCGACACCACGTCCTGGTAGCCCATCAGTCCACCACCACGAGGGAGGTGGCGTTGGCCGCGTCAGTGGCGGCGTAGTCGTCCGCAGCCACCTCCAGCCCGTCGGCGGAGCCGTGCAGCCGGTCCCGGCCGAACGCGAGGCCCGTTCCGTACAGATCGCCGACCCAGCCGACCGCCGGCTGCAGGATGGTCAGCAGGCCGGTGAACCCGGCCGTCTCGCAGCCCTCGTCGTGCGAGTAGCGGTCGATCTGGTCGAAGGCGCCGGCCACCGTCCTCATGTACTCCGCGTAGCCGGCGAGCTCATCCGGCTCTACTTCGAACTGCTCCATCGGGTGTCCTCCTCGGACGTCGAGGTCGGGTCCGTCACCTCGTGCGCTGTGACTCGATTGTCCGTTGGGCAGTTCCGAGGCCAGAAAAGTCTTCGCACAGGCAACCGTAGGCTGGCCCGGTGCTGTCCGACCTGGCGATCTCCGGCCCGCTGTTGCTGGCTGCGCTGGTGTCGGTGGCCGCCGGGGCGGTGAGCTTCGCCTCGCCGTGTGTCCTGCCGCTGGTGCCCGGGTACCTCGGCTACCTCGCCGGTCTCGTCGGCGGCGACGAGGGAAAGCGGTCGCGGGTCGTCGGCGCCACCCTGCTGTTCGTGCTCGGCTTCACCGTGGTGTTCGCCGCCGGCGTCCTGGTGGTGCTCGGGCTGTCCGACACCCTGCTGCGCAACGAGCTGCTCCTGCAACGCATCGGCGGCGTGGTCACGATCGCGATGGGCCTGGTGTTCGTCGGGCTCATCCCGGTGCTGCAGCGCGACGTCCGGATCCACCGGATGCACCGCCTGCCCGACGCCGGGGTCATCGGCGCGCCCCTGCTCGGCGCGGTCTTCGGGCTGGGGTGGACGCCGTGCCTCGGCCCCACCCTCACCGGCGTGGTCGCGCTGGCCACCAGCACCCAGGCCGGCGGCACGCTGGCCCGTGGGGTGCTGCTGGTGCTGGCCTACTGCCTCGGGCTCGGGCTGCCGTTCGTGCTCCTGGCGATGGGCGCGCAGCGGGCGGTGCGGGCGCAGACCTGGCTGCGTGGGCACGTCAGGGGCGTGCAGCTCGCCGGGGGCGCCCTGCTGGTGCTGGTCGGGGTGCTGCTCGTCACCGGGTTGTGGGGTGAGCTGATCAGCACGATCCGCGGCCCGATCAGCGGTTTCGAGACGCCGCTGTGAAGCACGCCGCTGTGAGAGACGTACTGAGCGGGGCCCGCAACACCTGGCGTGGCCTCACCAGCATGCGGACCGCGCTGTTCCTGCTGTTCCTGCTGGCCCTGGCCGCGCTCCCCGGCGCGCTGCTGCCGCAGTACTCGCTCAACGCGTCGGCGGTCGACCGCTACCGGGCGTCGCACACGCTCATCGGGCCGGTGCTGGACCGGCTCGGCTTCTTCGACGTGTTCTCCTCCGTCTGGTTCGCCGCGATCTACGTCCTGCTGTTCGTGTCCCTGGTGGGCTGCCTGGTGCCGCGCGGCATCGAGTACGCGCGCAACATCGGCGCCCGCCCGGTCGCGACCCCGCGCAACCTCGCCCGGCTGCCGCACCACGACACCGCCGGGTCCGACGACGACCCGGCCGCCGTGGTGGCCCAT
>Ga0190272_10000398_pt1 | contig 23693 bp, 25 predicted proteins | sample Popmic504T_FD_133746 | JGI IMG/M metagenome (GOLD analysis project Ga0190272, IMG submission 133746) | Populus adjacent soil microbial communities from riparian zone of Shoshone River, Wyoming, USA - 504 T | ecosystem: Environmental > Terrestrial > Soil > Riparian zone | place: USA: Wyoming... | reverse complement strand
TTGGTGTTGGTGTTGGTGTTGGTGTTGGTGTTGGTGTTGGTGTTGGTGTTGGTGTTGGTGTTGGTGTTGGTGTTGGTGTTGGTGTTGGTGTTGGTGTTGGTGTTGGTGTCGGCGTCGGCGTCGGCGTGGGTGTCGGCGTTGGCGTGGGGGTCGGTGTCGGAGTGGGTGTTGGGGTCGGCGTCGGCGTTGGCGTTGGCGTGGGGGTCGGTGTCGGAGTGGGTGTTGGGGTCGGCGTCGGCGTTGGCGTTGGCGTTGGCGTTGGTGACGGGCAGCTGAAAGGGGTCATGGCACCAGGCCCGCAGACATTTGCGACCACGCTTTTCGCCTGGACAAAGTTTCCACCAGCCAGGTCATTCGCGGCCAGGGAGCGCCTCGACACACCAGCGCCAATGGTAAAATGCATGACCGCATTCAAATCGATCACGTGTCCTAGCTGATGTCCGTGTCCAAGCTCATGGAGAGTATAGGATTCAAAGTCGTATTGGCTCCCCGAAGGTGCGGCCGGACCGAATTGCCACGTCAACGGCGTAATGTTGCTGCCGTCGTCGAAAATGATATCCAGCTCGTTGACATACCAGATGATCGTCGGGCCGCTGGCACAGCCCGACCAGTAACTGTAGCAGACCGCGATCACCCCGGCTGGAAGCGGAGCCGTGTTGTCAAAGCAGATGATATTGATCCCGTCACTGACCGCGTCATTGACCGAAGTGGTAACGCCTATGACCCAGTTGACTCCCGTAGCGCATCTCCAGGTATCGAAGGCGCGCATGAACGAAGCCCGCGCTGCGGCATTGGCGTCAAAACCTGTGTTCATGCGCCAGGTATATCCGCCGCTGCCATTATCATTTATGTGATCTGTCTGGTAGGCTCTCGTTCCGTCGCCCGGGTCAAATTCTACATTCAGATGGGCGAACGTGACTGTCAGTGACGCGGCGCTGGTAAAGATGGTAGCTCCTCTTCTAACGCGGATGACTCCGGTTCCGGCAAGGGTAGGAACCGCCACCTGGATCTGACTATCACTCCAGGAGACGTACTGGGATTGAAGCGGCTGAATGAAGGTGGCGCCGCCGTCATCCGCAAAGCTGAAGTCAACCACGGCTGTTCCCTGCGTGGCACCAAAGCCACTGCCATTAATCGTCAGGACACTGCCCGTTCCGGCCGTAATGGTGGGGGGCGAAAAATTGGTAATTGCCCCTGGGGAATTGATGAGGTCAACCGATGCCGACGGGGCGGTGGACGGGGCAGTGAGAGGTGTTATCTCGATATACTCCTGTGACGGAGAAAGAACGTCAGACAAATCGTTCTTTAGATCATGATAGGTCTTGAATGGATCAGAGGCGGTTTGTGCCTCCAGGTCATATTTAATGAAACCTTGCTTCGAGGCATAAGCTTCATAGCGGAAAGTGCCAGGCATGGCCGGCGGAAGGGCCCTGAAATGCTTCACGGTCTCACAAAGGAAAACGCCGGTCTCGTTCACCTCCAGGCTGAGCAGCGAATCGGTCGTGATCTTTCGGTGCTCCACCACGCCGCCTACGGTGAGAATGTCGATGAAGCCAGATAGGGCGGTCCCCTTGAAGACCTTGGTAATCTCCACCCGGTTGCTGGTGTAGATCATGGTCTGATCGGCATTCCAGAACGAGCTCTTGGAAATAACTTTTCCTTCAATAATCAGCTCAGAATTGGCCACGCGTTCTTCCAGCGGAATCTCACTTAAGAGGGCGTGAGCCGATGACGGAGCGCGCTCCGGCGATTGTGCCTGCTCCATCACGCCGTCATCCTGATGCGAATTTTGAGCCGGGGTAATGGAGTTCGCGAGAGTGATCACGACTACCGAAGCGAGAAGGACAAGAGCCGTGAGCGTGGCGCGAAGGGTCGACGCGCGGCTGGAATTACGCCGTTTATTCATATCTCTGGATGGTTGTTGAACTGGCGCTGGATGGCGTTCGCTTCGTTAGCTTCCTTTAGGCCATTCCGAGCGCTTCCAACGTCGGCTGGTCGACCGCGCCGGTTGGCTCGAGTCCCAAGGCGGTCTGATAAGCGACCAGCGCCTCCTGGGTCAACGGACCGACCAGGCCGTCCACTTCTCCCTTATATAAGTCCTGCTCTTGCAAAACGGTCTGAACATCGGCCACGATCTGGTCGAAAGGTTTCGCGCTTTTGCCGACATAAATCGGGCCGTCATATGGGTAATAGGCCGCGGCCTCATCATAACCCCAGGCCGGATACCAATACCCGTCGTTCCAGTAGTACCACCCACCGCCGATCAAGACGACGTGTTTGTGGTTCGCGTGCCACCAGGTCCTATCGTGCCATTGGGGCCGATACGTTCTGTAGACGTTGTAATGAGGGCCCTTCCAATTACTCGCCGCCGTGATGCGGAAATCTCGATTGAACGTTACGCTGACGATCGCTGAGCTGGGTCTCGCGTGAAAATTCAGGTGCCTCGGCTGAAAGACCTTCACGGTCCTGTTCAGGTGCGTCTTCACGTTCTTGTGAATCGTCACATGAGGCTTCGGCACCGTGACCCTGACTTTAGGTTTCTTGATGTTCGGGAACTGCGCGTGTCCCGTCTGAACGCCGGCGGCGAGCGTTAGAGAACAGCCGACCAATAGGGTGATGATTTTTTTCATTCTGGTTCCTTGGTTAATTTTCGTGTTTCTCCGGAGATGAAGAGGTTGCAGGGCGTTTGAAAGCAGGGCCTCGCTGTTTGCGCTGTGTTACGGGTGTCAGACGCCGGTTTGTGAAGGTGCCGTCTCACAGCCGTAACGCGGGTGAAGGAGCGGCCGGGCTTTCAAACGGCCTACAATCTAGAACTTGCGGGCGTGTTTTTGGTGACGAGCGCAATGACGATACCGGCGCAGAGGAAGCCGATCACTTCCATCACAATGTTGGCCAGCGTGTAAGTGCCATTGAAGCCGTACCAGTTCCAAAGAGAGGGCTGTGTCGCGATCGCCGCAAGCAGGCCGGCTACGGTTACGAACATGACGCGCCCGCCAAACGTGGCCAGGACGGTTTGAGACAGCAGATAAACCACGATCAACGCTTCCAAGAATTCGATTCCAAATTCGATCGCGAGTGCCTTGGGGAAATTGAAGGTGGTCCCGGCCGGTTTGTAAATGAGCAGCCCCGATGGCTTCGTTTTCATTTCCTCCATGATTTTCTCCATGGCCGCGGCGTGTTCCTGGCGAGGAGAATCAGGCGTTAAACCGCCGGTCGGGAACACGTACATGCCGGCCTTGTCGCCCATCGATGACGTCAAAGAGCTGGAGACGGCGTCGGCGCCAGGCATCGGATCGATCCCGGCTTCACCGAGCGGGGTAAACATGTGAGCGACGAACGACCAAAGGAACATGGCGAGAGCGCCGAGGAATGCAGCGAGGAAGTGTTTTGCAGTCATAGGATGCACCCGCGCAGGGTGCGGTGCTTTTGTTATCAGTTGCCGGATATTCTGGGAAGAAGATTTTGGAATTGCGAATTGCGAATTGCGAATGAAAGGAATTGGAGGGCGTCTGTGTCAGACGCCATTTTTTAGGGAGGGCGTTTCACAGCCGTAACGCAGCCCGCCGTTGCGGGGCGAGGCCGAGCTTTCAGTGGCGACCAGGAAGCGAATAACGTTTGAGAGATTGAATTAGCGTTATCTGAAATGACGAACGCGTGGCAGAGTCGGTGATGGCAAAGAAAGCTGCGACGACTAAACCGAACACAAAAACCAAGAGCGCATCGAAAGCGAAAACCAAACCGAAGGCCAAGGCGAAGCCGAGAGCCAAAAAGCGCAGTTCCAAGAAAGGCGTTGTAGCGAAGATCGCGAGCTCGATCGTTAGCACTGTTGCCAGCGTGATGCCGTCCGGTTCCAAGAAGTCGAAGGGAAAGAAGAAGCGGTAGGCGGAGACCGGAGACCGGCCGTAACGCGGGTGAAGGAGCGGCCGGGCTTTCAAACCGGAGACCGGAGAGGTGCGGGAATGACGCGGGGAATTGTAGGGCGTCTGGGTCAGACGCCATCTTTATGGGTGGCGTTTGGCACAAACGCCCTACAATCGGCAAACTTGTCCATTCATTCTAGGATATAACGGCCGGTCTTCCGCGTTCCAATCCGGCGGACAAGGCCAGCTTCGATCAGCGGTCGCAATAGATCGAGCGCGCCTTGTTTCGAGATGCCGAGCGCGTCCCAGATCTCGCGCGGAGTAAGGGCCTTGTGTTCCCGCAACAGATGGAGGAGTTGCTCCTGTTTCGGGCGAAGCACCAGCTTCGCTTTTCCCCCGTGCGCGGTAAGCTTTTGGATGCGGCTCCAGACTCGCTCCAGCGTCCTACGTAATCCTTCCGCGCTGTATTCGAGCCAGGCGGTGAGGTCTCCCTCTTCCTGCTGCACGTTTTGCAAGGCAGCGTAATAACGCGGCCGATCCTCCCAATAAAATTCGTCGATCGTGAAAATGTGGTGGTGGTCGAAGCCCCGACGATAAAGTTCCCACAGACTTAGCATCCGGCCAGCCCGTCCGTTGCCGTCCGCAAACGGATGGATCGTTTCAAACTGATGATGCACGATGGCCGAGCTGAGGATGGGAGAAGTCCTGGCCGCATCCTGATTCCACCATTCGAGCAGGCCGGACATCATCGGCTCCACCTCTTCGGGACCGGGCGCGATGTAATCTCCCACCTTTACCCGGATGGTGCGGTACTCGCCCGGTTTTCCCTGGTCCATCACCTCGGCGGCCAGGATGCGGTGGAGCTTCAACACGTCCGCATGCGTGATGATCTCGCGTGACGCGTTTTTTTCGACAAAGCGGAGACCGGCGAAGTAATTCGCGACCTCGCGGCGGGCGCGTTGCGCGGTGGCCGGAATCTCCTGGCCTTCTTCGATCGCGCGGACCTGTTCCAGGGTGAGGGGATTACCCTCGATGGCCGTGGAAGAATGGGCGTTGCGGATGCGCGTGTCCTTTTGCAAGGCCGGAATCCACGGCACCTGCACGGACGCCGCCAAAATGCGTTCCCGCAACGCCGCGACCTGTTCCACCCTGGAGAGGAGGAGCGGCGTGATGGTGTAAAGCGGGTGGTAGCTCACGGGATTAGTCAAGCGTAAGTCAAGTTTTGAGTCAAGCTGGAACTGAACAGGGATACCGGAAACCGGATACCGGAAAGTTGAAGTCGGAGGGCGTAAACCATACCGGATACCGGAAAGATTTGGGGCGACCGCCGCCAATGAAGCCGCGGCAGGCAAGCGGACGAGGAAAGGGCGAATCGCTGGCGGGCAAAGGCGGAAGGCAGGAGCCAGGTCAAGTATAAGTCCAGTTTTCAGTCTACTTCCGCCTCGCCGTTAAGGCGGAGGCCAGTTTGGGCTTGAAGGACTTTAGCGAATGAGAGGGAATGGGACCTCTCGTTCCCTGTCTATGAAATCCATTATTCGCCTTCTTATTTGCTCTGGCCTGCTGATCACGCTGGATCAGGATGCTTTGGCGCAGAGTTCGCCGCAGTTCCGGCCCGCTTTGCTCGGGCATCATAAGCAATCGCTCGTCAATAAGATCGATACTCAAATGTTGCTGAAGCGCGGACAAGGCGACGGCTTCGTGATGTTCGGTTGCATGGTCTCATCATCAGGGGGCGGCTACTGGTCCCGCACTTTCCGCTGTTCACCGAATACGGAATTGCTGCAAAAGGAGGTCCTCGGCCGGATCGACCAGGCGATGTTTGAGCCCGCGGTTTTAAAAGGCAATCGCGTCTCGGTTTATCTGTTGGGGTCGGTGGTGTTTGCGGTTCGCAATGGCAAGCCACATCTCCGGATCTATCTGCATCAGGAAGAGGGCGATCTAAAGCAAGGGAACGATTTCATTGCCCCGCAATTCGCGTTCGATCCGACGAACTCGAAGTTCGACGGGATCTATTATCCGCCGCAGGCGCCTGGTAGTTCGGGGGTGGCGGCGGTGAAGCTGAGCGTAAACGATATAGGGCAGGTGAAGGGAGCGACCGTAACTTACGAGCACCCGCCGGGGGTGGGATTCGGTGCCCAAACCGCGGGAGGGATACGCGATGCGACGTTCATCCCGGGTTTCCGCAATGGGAGGCCGGTGGCCTGCCAGTTCACCTGGACGATGGTCTTCACGAGCACGGGGCGGCAAATGAGGACGGGGTAGGGGGAAAACCGGAAACCGGAAACCGGAAAGCGGAAACCGGAGAGCGGAAACCGGAAACTGGACCGTGACGCAGCCCCGCCGTTGCGGGGCGAGACCGGGCTTTCAAAGCAGGAATTGCGAACTCAAGTTCAGGGCATCGCGAATAGCCATCTCGCAATTGCAGCCAAGGGTAGTCTGGTTAGGCTCGTGATATGGCTTACGAAGAACTGAAGCAGCGCCAAAGCGTGATGTGGGGCTCGGGCCCATATCAACGCGTTACCGAAACGATTGCGGATATCCATGAGCTGGTGGTAGAGCGGTTGAAGCCGAAAGCCGGCGATCGCTGGCTGGATCTCGCCTGCGGAACGGGCGCGGTGGCCGAACGGGCGGCGCGTGCAGGCGCTAAGGTAACCGGACTCGATCTTGCTCCCGCCCTGCTCGAGCAGGCGAAGACGCGCGCGAAGGCGGAAGGTCTCGAGATCGATTACCGGCAGGGCGATTGCGAACGGCTGGAGGGCGTCGAGGACGGCGCGTTCGACGTGGTGTCGTCAACCTGCGGGATTATGTTTGCGCCCGATCATGCCGCCACGGCGCGCCAGCTCGGCCGGGTGGTAAAGCCGGGCGGCCGGCTGGGTCTGGCTAATTGGACGCCGGAGGGAGGTCTCGGCGCCATGTTCCGGATGATGGCGCCATTCGTCCAGACGCCGCCTCCATCGAGTCCTTTTGATTGGGGGAAGGAAGATCGCGTGCGCGAGCTGCTCGGCGAGACATTCGAGCTGCGCTTCGAAAAGCATATTTCCATGTTTCGTCCACCGAGCGGCGAAGAGTACTGGGAGATCTTTTCCAACGACTATGGCCCGACCAAGGCACTGGCAGACTCGTTAGGCCCGCGTCGTGAGGAATTTCATCGCACCTGGGTCGATTTTTTCGAACAGAACTACAAGAGCGGCGATGGCATCGCGCACGATCGCGAGTGGCTCCTGGTGCTGGGAACGAGGAAGAGTTAGCGAAGGCGCAATTGTAGGGCGTCTGCGTCAGACGCCATTAGTCTCGGAAAGGCGTTTGGCACAAACGCCCTACAATCCTGGCGTAGCGCTTCGCCAGCCGAAGGTACGCGCGAACAGGGTCCTCAACAGAAAAACCGCCTCGCCACGGCGAGTCCGTCCGAAGGCGGACACGGCGAACGGGCGGCTTTCCGTTGGTTAAATCTTTTAGCTTACCCCGAGGGATTCCAGCGTCGGTTGATCAATCGCGGCGGTGGCCTCGAGACCCTGGGCGCTCTGATATGCGGCCAGCGCCTCCTGGGTAAGCGGACCGACCAGGCCGTCCACTTCTCCGCGATAATAACCCTGCTCTTGCAGGATGCTCTGCACGTCGGCCACCACTTGATCGAACGGTCGTGGACTGCTGCCGACGTAAATGGGCCCGTCGTACGGGTAATAGGCCGCTGAGTCATCGTAACCCCAAGCCGGATACCAATACCCGCTGTTCCAGTAGTACCACCCGCCGCCGATCAGGACGATGTGGTTATGACGTGAACGCCACCAATCCCGGTCGTGCCATTGGGGGCGATAGGTTCTGAAGGCGTTGTAATGGTGGCCTTTCCAATTCTGAGCGTTCCGGATGCGGAAGTTTTGATTGAACCGCGCGCTGGTAATCGATGGGTTCACTTTCGCCCGGAAATTCCGATGTCGCGGTTTGAAGGTTCTGACGGTCTTGTCGACCCTGCGCTTGTTCGCTTCGACCACAGGCCGGGTGTTCGGTTGAACCTCCGGTCTGTTTGGCTCAACCACCGGCCGGTTTGGCCGAACCTCGGAGGTCGACGAAGCGTCCTTCCACGCTTTTTTCGTCGTCGGCATGGATTCCCTGGGCATCGGGCGCTGCTGCTGGGGGGCGATTTGCCGCTTGGGCGTGAGCTGCTGCTTCGGCGCGACTTGCTGCTTCGGCGCGACTTGCCGGTTGGGCGCGACTTGCTGCTTCGGCGCGACTTGCTGCTTCGGCGCGACTTGCCGGTTGGGCGCGACTTGCTGCTTCGGCGCGACTTGCTGCTTCTGGACCGGCTGCGATTTCTTGTTCTTCGGGTTCTCCTGCTCCGCTGGCTTCGCCTGAGCCACGGCCGCGAAGGCAAGGGAAAAGCCGATCGATAGGGTAATGAATTTTGTCATGCTGGTTCCTCGGGTTGACTTACTTTTCTTCGTTCTTCGACGGTGTTTTGGTTGCTGGCGCGGCTGCAATTGGCGCGAAAGCCGCTGCAAAATGCGGGCGTGACCAACATGCAACTGGACCAGTTGATCTACGTTTTGGTGTGGAAGGCGGGGCCGGTGCTCGTCCTCTGCGGCGTGGGTGTGATGGTCCTGCGCGAAGTGCTGCGCCGGATCGGGCGACGAGCCGCACGAAACCTTCATGGACCGAGAACGGAGAGGCGAGCGGCCAACGCGCCGTCTTGCCCATCGTGCACTAGACCGATGGTGATGCGGACAGTCCGTCGCGGCCCGCGGGCCGGCTCTGAGTTTTGGGGTTGCAGTAACTATCCGGCTTGCACGGATACGAGAGGGATTTAGGAAGTTCGAATGTCGAAGTTACGGAACCCGGTAGGCTTCGACCAGGGCTACGCCACTGGAGTCGCCGTCGCCGCGGACGATCACGGTGTAGCTTCCGGGGTCGAGGAACGCGACGATCGCTGATTCGCGGTCGTCCGCCGGGGCGAGTCGCGTTGCGCGCACAGCCTGCAACTGGCTATCCTGCCAGTTATTGTTGAAGCCGATCACGGCGCCGTTCCCATCATACAGCTCAATCGTGGGATCGAGCAGGGGATTCGCGATGCCGGAACCCTCCAGCGTAGGTCCAATGGCGCGGAGCACTACGATGGGGAGGTCGCCACTCCCGATGATGAAGCCGCCGATCATAACGTTGTCGCCGGTGCCGACGAAGCCGCGCGTGCTCAGGTTCGCCAGGGTCGAGTTGGTCTCGGGCTCGAGGTCGTAAACTTCAACGAGGCCGTTGCCGGCCGTCTCGTTTAGGCCGCCCAGGACCGCAGTGTAGGTTCCCGGCCCGAGGGTGGCAACGATCGCGGACTCCAGATCGTTTTGGGGAGGAATGCCGGTGGCGATGATTTCGGCTGACTGCGAGTCCTGCCAGTCATCGTTCGTTAACAGCATGTTTCCCGACACGTCGAACAAGGTGAGCGTCGGATTAGCCAGCGCATCCGGCACGCCACTGCCGGTGAGCGAGGGTCCAAGGCCGCGAAGGAGAACTTTCTTCGGGACGTCGCCCGTGACGATGAAGCCAGCAATGGAAACGCGCTCGCCAATATCGACGAAGACGCGCGTCGAGATATTGAGCGCCTTGGCGGGAGGAACGAACGGGATGGTCAGAGTGTCATTGGCGCCTTTGGCGGTCCAATAGTGGCCGGCCGTGGTGGGGTGTTTATCGTCCCAGAAGAGGAAGTCATCGGGGTTCGCCGCCAAGTCACCCTGGGAAATGCTCCGGACGTCGAGGAAGCCGTATCGATCCGGGTAGGTCATCACGCGAAGGGTGTTGGTCCAGACGTCGACGCGATAGAGCGTGGGCGTAATGCCCTGGAGCGCGAGGGCGTCCATGGTCGTCGTGAGATCCGCGTTGAGCGCGGCGCGGTAATAGGAGGAGGCGAAGTTGAGCGAGTCGATCTTCGCGGGGTCGTCCGCATATTTTGGGATGTCGCCGAGGGGCGGCACATTGGGCACCATGATGTATTGGGCGCCGGCAATCGCGAGGCGGCTCATCAACGCGGCGGCTCGAGCCGAGGCCGCGGTAACGTTCGCGGCGGTGTCATCGTCGAACAGATCGTTGCCGCCGCCCCAGACCACGTAAAGAGCGGCCGGGTCAATCGTGTTCTCGGCAAGATAATCGTCCACCTGTTTGCCCATGTCATCGATCGTGATGGTGACGTCGCCGAAAAAAGGAGGAGAGACAGCCACTTCTTCGTGGGTGCCATCGTTCGTCGTGGCGCCGCCAAAGGCATAGTTGGTTCCGCCGCCGAGGCTGTAAGTCGCGGCCGGAATGCCAAGAAAAGTGGTCGCGAGCTGCTCGTGCCACACGCCTACATAAGTGGGTGACGCCGGATCGGTGTCGCTGCTGTTGGTCCAACGGCCGTCGCTGTAATTGAAACTGTCGCTCGGATAATCCACCAGGCCGCCACTGGCCGAGCCCGTCCGGTCACGAACATTGCCGGTGTCCGAGAGGCTGTCGCCAAAAACGATGATCTGGCTGAAAACGGGGGCCGGCTGCTGAGCGGAGGCGGACGGAGCGACGAATAGGACAGCGATCAGGAAGACTGAGAGAAACGTCCAACGTTCAATGGAAGAGAAGACGGATCGAAAACATGGCGAGGAAGAAGCTGCTTGAAACATATTATGTCCCTTTCGTGGATACTCTGAATCGGCGCTGCTTCCCTAAATGCGCGTGAAGAATTTCTTCGACAGCGCAGAGGCCAGGGCCCACCGAGCAAAAACGCCGGCCCGCGGGCCGGCGTTTTGGAAGGCTGGTTAACGCTTGTTTAGTAGGAGCGGCCGTCCCGGCGATCATCCCGGCGGTCGCGTCGATCATCACGACGGTCCTCGCGGCGATCCCGTCGGTCGTGACGGCGATTCCAGCGGTGGTGGCGGCGATTTTCCGAGCGAACATAATGGCCGTGAACCCAACGGCGTCCTGACCTGTGGCCAGGCACCCAAATCATTTCATAGTCGCCTGCCCAATAGCGTGGGCCATGCCGGTAGTAAGGCCGGTCGCCTATCTCAATGCTGAAGCTCTGGGCCTGAACAGCACCGATCGGAAAAAGGATGCTGGCCCCAAGAAGAGCGACAAGCAGAAGTTTGTGTTTAATCATACGCCATGGATTCGTGCGCATTCCTCCCGGCACATGGGTTTATTTCGCAAAGTTCGAAAAATATGGCATTGGGCGGATTCCAGAGGAAAGCAGAGGAAAAGTAGGAATTAGAATTAAGAAGGAGAAGATGAAAGCGATTCGCGTGGAAGAGTTTGGTGGGCCGGAGGTGATGAAATTGGTGGAGATGCCGCCGCTTCGGCCGCAGGCCGGACAGGTGTTGGTGCGGATGCACGCGGCCGGGGTTAATCCGGTGGAGACGTACATCCGGGCAGGAACTTATCCGCGAAAGCCGGCGCTGCCGTTCACGCCGGGAAATGACGGCGCGGGGGTGATCGAGGAAGTGAATGATCCGGACAGCAGGCTGAAGCCGGGTGATCGGGTTTACACTGCCGGGTCAATCAGCGGGACGTACGCCGAGTATGCGATCTGCAGCGTGGCGCAGGTGCACTCGCTGGCAGCGAATGCTTCGTTCGCCCAAGGCGCGGCGATGGGAACGCCGTACGCGACCGCGTATCGAGGGTTGATTCAGCGAGGCGAGGCGAAACGCGGGGAAACCGTTCTCATTCACGGCGCCAGCGGCGGGGTCGGAACGGCGGCGGTGCAACTGGCGCGCGCGGGCGGTCTGCGGGTGCTCGGCACCGCTGGGACCGATCGAGGGCGGGAGCTGGTCCGCGAACAGGGCGCGGACGAAGTGTTCGACCATCGCGCGCCGGACTATCTGGCGCAGATTCTCGAGGCTACCTCGGGAAAGGGCGTTGATGTGATTTTGGAAATGCTCGCGAACGTGAATCTCGGAAAGGACCTGGCGATCCTGGCGCCGCGCGGGCGTGTCGTGGTCATTGGCAGCCGGGGCCGGGTGGAAATCGATGCCCGGGATACGATGTCTCGCGATGCCGATATTCGAGGGATGGTGCTGCCCAACACACCTCCGGCGGAGATGGCGAGCATTCACGCGGCGCTGGTCGCCGGGTTGGAGAACGGCACCTTGCGACCGGTGATTGGGAAGGAATTACCGCTGGCGGAAGCGCCGCAAGCGCATCGAGCGGTGATGGAGCCCGGTGCGTTCGGAAAAATTGCACTGATTATTTAGCGATTAACGAAATCAGCCGGTCGCGTCCGAGGCGCAGATCTCGCGGGCGATCCGGCGCGCTTCCTCTTCGAGCAAGCCGGCCGTGAAGCTGGCAGAGGTCCGACGGTCGAAAAGATACCGTTGAACCCACTGCTCCAGGTCGCCACTTCGTTCGCACTGCGCGATATGCACGAGATTGTGCACGAGCAACTCGCGGTCACCCCATGCTTCCGCGCGAATTATGATCGCGTGACCGAAGCCGACGCAACGGGTGTCCTCGGTGATAATTCGAGTGTGCCGGGCGGCCTCGGCCAGGTCGCCGCTCTCAGGCAGTGGAATCCGATCGACGACCAGTACTCGAATGCGCTCACAATCCTGGACCCCGGCCCGGCGCGCATCCGCCATGTGGTGGGGGCCGAGTGGAGTGCCGTGGGCGAGAACGAATTCTTCCTGGGCTTTTGCCCACTGGTATGCGAGCGGCAAAAGGTTTTCGAATGTTTCCTGGTCGATCACGTTGGGGGAGGGAGTTGGGGGAAAAAGCGATAAAAGAATAAGAAGCGTAAAAGGTCAAGGGAAGGGTAAACATTTAGCGAATCGACGAGTGAGTGATCCGTTCGACTAAGCTCAGGATGAGCTTAGCGATGGTTTGGAAGGCAAAAGGCACGCGCTGCTACAGACGGCGAGTCACCATTGCTCAACGGTGTAACCGCGCGCGCGCAGCAGGGCTACGACCCCTTCATTACCACCCATATGGCCCGCGCCGGCAACGACGAAGTAGGTTTGGCCGCTCTTGATGAATTCCTCGATCTTCGGTATCCACCGGCGGTTGCGGTGGGTGATTAAACGGTCGCCAAAGGCCGGAAAGTCCTGGAAAGCGTCGCGCAGGTGACGGGCCAGCGCATCAGCGTCACCGCGCCGCCAGAGGCCGAGCATGTTGCCGGCGCCCAGGTTAGTTCGGCCCATGTTTATGAAATGGATCAAGAGAAGAGCCTCGCCTTCGCGATCGTTCAACCCGACAAACGGGGCGATGTGTTCCTGGACTGATTCGAGCCCCGTGATCGATTTGCGATTCGCTCGCGCACGCCGCTCCAGGAATAGCTCCACGCCCAGCTGATAATTTTCCGCGGGCGGAGACTCGAGCATCACATTGATCAACCAGGGCCGATAGGTGTTGAATTTTTGCTCCGGAACGTTCTGTAGAGCAAAAAAGCGCCGGACGTAACTGTAGGTGCGGGGATCGACGTGATTTTTTAAGCTATCTCCTTTCGGATATTGACCGGCTTTCATCAGACTTTTCGAGGCGGCTTTATTGCTTTCGGGATCTGTCTCGAAAGCTAGTCGTGAAGAGGCTTCGTAGGCGCGATTATAGGGCGCTGGCAGTGGATAGTCGCTGCTGCGCAGGGCGTGAACGGAACCGCCCAAAAACAGCGTTGCGCCGTTGGGAGAAGTCACTTTCCAAACGCAAGCCGCTGCCTCACTCTCCTGGTTTGCCCAGCCGAGAGCGACAGCTAAGACAAACAATAATCGGCCCAGGGAACTGCGCGATCTCATGCCTGCCCTCTAGCCGCAATTGCGGCCTTCGACAAGGTGCGAAAGCTCGGGAACATGATACCCTTCGCCTCTCCCGAACCGCCCCAGATACATCCATGAGATCATTCATTCTAATGCTGCCGGTGCTTGCGGCTGTGATGGTGACCAGCACCTTCGCCGCAAAGGATCCTTCAATCGAACGCTTGCTCGGCAAGCTTCCGGCGCCGGAAAAATTCATCGACCCGGCAATAAACGATCCGCTGGCCAAACAAGTGGAGGCGGCGGCCAAGGCGCAAAAATTCGGCGTTGCTCTTGATGCGTCGCGCCGGCTTGCCGGCCGCTATCCGAAGAGTCTGGGAGCGCAGATGATTCATGGGATGCTCGCTCTCGCCTTGCGCCGATATCCAGAGGCGTCGGGCGCATACCGCAAGGCCACGTCGCTGCAGCCGGATTTTGCGGCCGCTTATCTCGGCCTGGCCGTGACTGAAGCCGCCCAAGCGCGTTTTCGCGCGGCGCTTCCCCATTTTCAGAAAGTCACCCGTCTCGCGCCCCAAGCTGAAATCGGGTGGACCGGAGCGAGCGCTTGTGCCGAGAGGTTAGGCCGCCTGAAGGAGAGTGTGCAGTATGCGCGGCAGGCGACGGTTGTCGCTCCCTCGTCAGCGGGAGCTTGGTACCAACTGGCCAGAGAGGAAGGTTTATCGGGAAACCACCCGGCGTCCGCGAAAGCACTGGCGCGGGCCAGGCAACTGGACAAGACGACGCGCCGCTCGTCAGAGCGGCCCAGGCCGAAGAAAAAGAATTAGCCCGTGCCGCGATCCGCCCGAGGCGGATGCTCCGGGACGCTCAGGACAGGTTTAGCGAAACTGGCGATTCGCCCGGCGCGGATCATAGTTGCGGGATGACCTCAACGCTTTCTCCGCCCCAGGCACCCGCCGATGATCGCTGGACGTTCCTCCGCGATGTCCTGGTCTTTCAGCTTAAGCTGCTGGTCGACAATCTACGGGATTTCGCGCTGATGCCGATTTCGCTGGTAGCGGCCCTGGTCGATCTTCTTTTCAAGGGCGAGCGCGAAGGCGCGCTTTTCTACAGGGTGTTGCGCTGGGGCGCGCACAGCGAAAAGATCATCGATGTCTACAGCGCGATCGAACATCACGAAAACGGCGTCTCCGGGAATAATCCGAATTACACGATCGACGGTGTGATAGCGCGGCTCGAAAGCGTGCTGGTGCGTGAGTACGACAAGGGAGGAACCGCCGCGAGTATCAAGGCCGCCATGGACCGTGCGATCGATCAGCTGCATCGCGAAACGAGCGGGACACGCGACCGGGCCCGGGAAGTGGTGGAGCGAGCGGCCGGCAAATTGCGCGACACTTTCGACGGCGAACGGCGCGAGAAGGACGACGGTATTTAGACCGCCTTTGCCATTGCTGCGTGAGCCAGAAGCTGCGGCGGCAGCGATAGACCCCGCGATTGGTTGTTGCCAGAAGTGACGCTAAAAGCGCTGCTCTTCCGGATCGCTCTCGTCTTCAACCGGCAGTGGGTTGGACGGGGGCACGCGCTCGGGACGAATCCGGGAACGATCTCCAGACTTGGTCGAGAGAGCAGCGAGTCCACCCACCACGAACAAAACGACTCCGAGAGCGAGCCAGATGATGGCCATTTTGGGAACGGCTCTCATATACTCCGCCCAGCCAAGCAGAAGGCACAAGAGGCCGAGCCAGGCTACGGTGATGCCGATTCCAAGAAGAGCTTCGGACGATAACGTCGCCAGTCCGCGCGGTTTTTCAGAGCTGTTCATGGCGTTAGGATAGGGGATGCGGAGACGTTTGGCGAGTTAGTGATTGAGGGATCCGTTCGGCTACGCTCAGGACAGGTCTAACGAAGGGTGAGCCGGAAGGTGCAACGCCTGGACGTTGCCTGTTTCATTGTGCTTGTCCGGCGGGAAGAACGCTGACACGATCCAGCCATGAACTGGCTGGCGATTCTTTGCGCGGGCGTGGCTTACTGGGTTGTGGCGTTTATCTGGTATTCGGTGCTCTTCGGCAAGATCTGGGCAGCAGAGCAAATCCGGCATCGTCCCGAAGCTTGTGCCACAGCCAAGGGAGAGTTCGTCGGGATGTTGGTCGCAACCTTTCTCTCGAATCTCGTGGCCTCCATCGCGATTGCCTGCCTCCTCGATCACACGGGAATTGTCGACCTGCCCACCGCGCTCAAACTCGGCGCCGGTCTCGCCGCCGCCTTCTCCATCACCACGCTAACGATCGTCCACGTGTGGGAAAAGAAATCGACCAAGGTTTGGATGATCGACGCGAGCTATCATCTCGTCGGTTGCATGGTCGTGGCGGCAATTCTGGTCTCGTGGCGCTAAGGCGACACGGGACATCTCTCGAGTCGGCCATTCGTTCGATCACGCTCAGGACAGATTTTAGTGATTTACCGAAGGAGGGCACGGCAACCGGTCGCTTGCCCCTTTTGGGACTCAGGACATTGACGCGATGGTTTTGAGGGAAGAGCAGGTCCACGGGCTGTTGCGGATGGAGGAGCTCATTCCTGCCATGAGAGGTGCGTTGCGCGACCTTTCCGCAAACAAAGTGGAGCAGCCGATGCGGCTGGTCTTGCCGGTCACGGAGCACGAAGGGTTCTTCGCGGTGATGCCGGCATGCGGCGGCGGCGCACTCGGGGCCAAGCTGGTGACGTTTTATCCGAACAACACGGGCGTGCCCACGCATCATGCGATGATTCTTCTTTTTCGGCCGGAAACCGGCGAGCCACTCGTGACGATGGACGGACGGCTCATCACGGAGATGCGCACTGCGGCCGTATCGGCCGTGGCCACGGATGCGCTGGCCCGCGCAAATTCTTCCGTGCTGGCCATTCTTGGTTCGGGAGTGCAGGCCCGGAGCCACCTGGAAGCAATGCGGCTCGTTCGGGAGTTTCGCGAGGTGCGGGTCTGGAGCCCGCGGAACTCGAAGCAGTTTTGCGAGCAGCACAATGTCTCTGCGGCGCAATCGGCGGAGGAGGCAACCCAGGGTGCTGACGTCATTGTAGTGGCAACGGCGGCAACTACGCCGGTCCTGATGGGTAAGTGGTTGTCGCCGGGGGCCCACATCAATGCAGTGGGAGCGACGCGACCAAACTGGCGCGAGCTGGATGATGAGGCGCTGCGCAAGGCGCGGATTTATGTCGAGTCGCGGGAAGCGGCCATGAAAGAGTCGGGAGACGTCATCGCGGCCGGCCAGGTTTTCGCGGAGATCGGCGAAGTAGTGAGCGGCACCAAGAGCGGGCGCGAGTCTGAGGAAGAGATTACGCTCTTTAAATCGGTCGGGGTGGCGGTGGAAGACATCGCGACCGCGAGTCTGGTCTACGAAAAGTATTTAGCGAGCCGGTGATCTAGTGAATTAGCGATCGGGGAAGGAGAAGAGAACGTCGTGGCAGAGAAATTTGCGAACCGCGCAGAGGCGGGACGTCAGCTGGCGGAGGGATTGAGTGCTTACCGGGGCCGGGAGGACGCGATCGTGCTCGGGTTGCCGCGTGGCGGTGTTCCTGTTGCCTACGAAGTAGCGCTGCGCCTTGGATTGCGGCTGGATGTGTTCGTGGTGCGCAAACTGGGAGTGCCGGGCTATGAGGAACTCGCCATGGGGGCGATCGCTTCCGGCAACGTGACTGTGTTAAACGAGGATGTAATGCGCGCTTTGCCGGATTCGAAAGAAATCCTGGAGATGGTCCGGGCCCGGGAAAAAGTGGAGCTGGAACGCCGGGAAATCCTTTACCGGCAGGACCGGCCCGCTCTCAACCTGGGCGGCCGTGTCGCCATTCTGGTGGACGACGGCCTCGCGACTGGAGCAACGATGCGCGCGGCAGCGGCGGCGCTGCGGAAACAGGGCGTCGCGAAAATTGTCGTGGCGGTGCCGGTGGGGGCGCCGGAAACCTGTCGCGAGATCGCGTTGGAGGTGGACGAAACGATTTGCGCTGCCATGCCGGAATTTTTCCAAGGCGTGGGTCAGTTCTATGAAGATTTTTCTCAGACGACAGACGAGGAAGTGAGGGAACGGCTAAAGACATATAGCGATTTAGCGAGTTCATGACCATTCGACTGCGCTCAGAAGTTTTTGCGAATCAGAGAAGGGGGATTAGATCACGAGGATGAGCACGAGGGAAAGGAGAGATGACGAAATAGCTTCGGGCGTTCCGGGGGATCTAGAGGCGCTTCCCCGGCTCAACGGGTTCCGGCTGCGCGGGATCGTGACCACGCGGCTGGAGACCTTTATCGACGCGGCGTTCGCTTTCGCGGTGACCATGATGGTGATCGCGTCGGACCGAGTGCCAGACGACATCGACGCGCTTCTTGCTGCGTTCCGGCATGTGCCCGCGTTCGTCGGAAGCGTTCTGGTGCTGGGGATTTTTTGGCGGGGGCATTGGTTATGGAGCCGGCGTTACGGCCTGGAGGATGGCGTCTCGATCTTTATTAGCTGGGGGCTGCTCGTAACCATCCTGATCTATATTTATCCGCTGAAGGCGATTTTCGGGTCGATGTTTCACCTGCTGAGCGACGGTGCGCTGGGCCAGGCTCTTGGGGTCCGCACCGCCGCCCAATTCCGGACGATTTTTGCGATTTATGCGATTGGCTTCACCGCTATCGCCCTGGAAATTCTCCTGCTCTATCTGCGCGCCTGGAAATTGCGCGAACCGTTGCGACTCAATGCGCGGGAACGGTTCCTGACGCGGGCGGATGTGATGGGATGGTGCATTCCGACAACCGTCGGGGTCATTGCGCTGGTGCTGGCGCTGACTCTACCCGTGGACCGGATCTCATGGAGCGGGTGGATTTATTTTTCGATGGCCATTCTGGTGCCGGTGCACAAATGGTTTCTCGCACGGCGAGCGAGACGATTGCCGACTTAGGCGCCTAACGACCTAGTTCGGGACGAGGCGGGGCTTCGTTGGTAGTGACGCCAACGGTCGTGGTCGTCGTTGACGCGCAGCCGCTCAGGAAAGCGAAGGAGCAGAGGAGAAGGAGGGCGGCGACCGGACCTGGAAAAAAACGGGACATTTCAGCGAACGTCGAATGCCAAATGTAGAATGTCGAATTCTCTCATCGCTGGAGCAGCTCCCGCAAAGAGGAATGATGCCGCGAAATGGAGCGTGAGGTGCGGACGCTGGTGGATTGACCCCGGAGCGCTTTCGGTATTTGATCGGCGCGTGGCCGATTCTCCGAGCCCGAAGCCTCCCTGGCACCAGACAGCGGTTTTTTTCTGGGCGCTGGCTCTGATCATTCTCGGTGCGATCGGCTGGTTCGATTACGCGACCGGATACGATCTTCACGTCTACGCCTTTTATTTCCTTCCAGTTTGGCTGATAGGGTGGCACGTCGGCCTCCGCAGCGGCGCATACATGGCGCTGCTCGCGGCGGGAGTGTGGTTCATGGCCGATGATTGGTCGGGTCACCCGTACTCTTCACCAGCAATCGCCGGATGGAACGCCCTCATGGAATTCGCAGCGTGTCTCGTCGTGGCCACGATCGCATCGGTTGTGCGGACACAGCGGCGCGCCCAGGAAAAGCTGCACGCCGAACTATTCGAGACGCTGGCGCAAAACAAGCGTCTCGAGGGGCTGCTGCCGATTTGCGCGGCCTGCAAGCAAATCCGCAACGAGCGCGGCGAATGGGAGGTCATGGAAAAATATATTTCCGCCCACTCGGAAGCGCAGTTCAGCCACAGCGTTTGCCCGGAGTGCGCCCGGCAAATTTATCCTCAATATTTGGATGAACCGATGGGAAGAAATATCTAGCGATTTAGAGATTGGGTGACCGAGCGATTGAGTGACAGGAGAAGGAGTCTTTGCGCCGGGGCCTCCGCGTCATGGGGACGCGTGACGATGAGGGCAGGCGCGATTCAAAGACGTGAAACATTCCGTCATTCTGATCGCGGTTCTGTTGGTCATCGTCTGGGTGATCGCGAAGGTCACGCTCGCGGTAACGTCGCTGGCTCTTCACCTCCTTTGGATCGTCGCGATCGTTCTAATGGTCGTTTGGTTGATCGGCCGCTTTAGAGCAACCTGATCGGCGCTCGAAAGACCCTCCGAACTCACCCACGGAAGGGGGTTTTGGAGCAGACTTCGCTGGACAAGAAAACTCCTGAAACGACCTTGAGCCAGCATGACAAAACCCGCTCGTTTCTCTTTTGCCGTGCTCGCCGCCACGCTCGTCCTGGCGGGTTTTTTACATCTCGGAGGGCCGCTCCTGGCGCTGCTTTTTTCCTACTTCGCGCTGACCAAGCTCGGAGAGTTCATTCGCAACAAATGGCTGGCGTTCGCGGTTTTCCTCCTTGTCGTGGCCGGCCTTGCTTACGCCTCCATTCATTTCACTCGCGCCGCCATCACAGCGCTGCCGACGATCGCGGAAAACTCCATTCCCGCCGCCACCGCGTGGGCGCAGGCCCGTGAGATCGAATTGCCCTTCACCGATTTCGAAAGCCTCAAGAACGTCGCGATGGACGCACTGAAGGAACAGGTGCATTACCTGCGCAACTTTGCGAACTTCGCCCGGAACGCGACGACGCTCATCGTCTTCGTCCTCATCGGAGTGGTCGCCGCCGTCAGTCTCTTCTTTAACAGCCAGCTCGATATTTATCCCGAGTCGCACGCGGTGCGGCACAACCTGTACTCGATTTGCTGCGACGAAATCAGCGCCCGTTTCCGGGAGTTCTACAACAGCTTCGCCACCGTGATGGGCGCGCAGATCACCATCTCCTGCATCAACACAGTCCTGACCTCAATCTTCGTCCTGGCGGCCCGCCTGCCTTACGCGCCGTTCCTTGTTGGGATCACTTTCCTCTGCGGTCTCGTTCCGATCGTGGGGAATGTGATCAGCAACACGGTGATCGTCTTCGTCGGCTTTCTCGTTTCGCCCCGGGTTGCCATCGGCGCGCTCGTTTTTCTGATCGTGATCCACAAGCTGGAATATTTCTTGAACAGCAAGATCATCGGCGACCGCATTCGCAATCCGATTTGGCTGACGTTTTTCGGCCTGATCGTCGGCGAAAAACTCATGGGCATACCCGGCATGATCCTCGCGCCAGTGGTCCTTAATTATTTGCGCGTAGAGATGTCGAAGGTGGAAGTCGATCCTCCAATAGCCGCCTCCCAACATATGACGATTGATCCGGTCGATCGTCCGAGTTAGGAGATGGCATGAGCGAACCAACGAAGGAAAATCCGTGGATTGACATCGTGCCCGGTATCCGGCGCCGCACGGTCGCGCACGGCGCCTCGATGTATCAAATGATGGCCAGGCTCGAGGCCGGGAGCCGCATGCCCGAGCACAAACACCCGCAAGAACAGATCGTGCATATTCTGGAGGGCAAAATGCGCCTGATCGTCTCTGGAGTGCCGCATGAGCTGAAAGGTGGAGAATCCTTTTATCTCGCGAGCGACGTGCCGCACGGCGTCGAGACCATCGAGCACACGATGGTCCTCGATACCTTCAGCCCTCCGCGCGAGGATTATCTCGCGCTGGACGAGCAGGCACAGACGAACAGCTGAACATTCCGCTATTTTGCGGAAGCTCGTACCGTCAGCCTAGTCGCCCATGCTCTCGTTTATTGTTCCCGCCTACAACGAAGAGCTGGAGCTGCCAGCAACGCTCTCCGCCATTCACACAGCCGCCACCGCGAATTCGGAACCGTACGAGATCATCGTCGTGGACGACGCTTCCACCGACGCGACGGCCCAGATCGCGCGTTCGGCCGGCACCCTCGTCGTCCCGGTCCATCATCGTCAGATTGCGGCGGCGCGTAACGCCGGAGCACGGGCGGCGCGGGGAGAGATTTTTTTCTTCGTCGACGCGGACACGCTGATTTCAGCCGCCCACGTCAGAGGCGCCCGGGCCGCTCTGGCGGCCGGTTGCGCGGGTGGCGGAGCCCGCGTCGCTACTGATGATTCGGTCCCGCTTTGGGGACGCGTTTTCGTTCACGTTTTCTCGGCCTTCTACTTTACTGTCGCGAATCTTGGCGCCGGCGCGTTTCTCTTCACGACGCGGAAGAATTTTGAGGCAGCCGGTGGTTTCGACCCGCAGCTCTTCGCCGGGGAAGAGATTTACTTTTCGAAAGCCCTGAAGAAACTCGGGCGTTTCATCCTCCTCGACGAACCTGTGCTGACCTCGGGAAGAAAGCTGCGAATGCATTCCGCGCGTTACATTTTGGGTCGCTCCGTGTTGATATTGCTCCGGGGAAAGCGTGGAGTTCGCTCTCGCGATAAATTGGACCTCTGGTACGATGGGAAGCGTGAAACGAAAACGCGCGACCCGGTTTCGGAGAGCGCGCCTGGATAGTTAGGTAGTATGAGGACAAGAGCCGTGTTCCTTCTGGTCGCGATGCTGCTGTCGGCTCTGGCCAGCTCGATCGCCGTCGAGCGGGACAAGTCTTTTGAAACCAGCTCGGACCGGCGAAAGACCAAATCGTCATCGGCTGCCGGAGCGGACGATTCGAAGGCCATCGCCAAAGTGATCCGCGACATCAACGCCGCGGTGCAAGAGGACAAACGTCGAATGCTGAGCATCATCGTCATTAACACCAACGTTGCGGCCACCACGCTGGAGCAACAGAAAACGCGCACCGGCCTTAGTTTCGGCGACCTTTACGTGGCGCATTCTCTGGCGCTGGCTACGCGGAAGAAATTCGACACCATCGCGGCCTTGAAAACCGGCGGCCAAAGCTGGGCCCAGATCGCGCGTGCGCACAAAGTGTCGCTCAAAGGCAGCACCGAACTGCTTCGAGAGATGATGAAGAATTAGAGACGCGCCGTTGGCGAAACAGCATGTCATCCCGAGCAGAAACCCACGCCAGAAATGCTGCCGCGAGCCGCGAAGCGCCGTTTTCCGAACGTGCTGTCTTTGTCAGTGCACTGTCACAGCGTGTGTGAGATCCCTCGCCGCCTACGCCGCTCGGGATGACAGCTAGCCTGCGACCGTGCGCAGGAATTCAACGACGGCCGCCGCGTCAGGACCGCCCTTCTCCGCGTGCGCGATGAGCGGAATTTTGTGAGGACCGGGGACGCGCACAATATTTGGAAAAGCGGCCGAGGCAGCCTTGATGATATCGAGCCGGCCGAGCATGGCCGCGGCGAAAAGATCCATCCGGGCGTTATTTTCGAGCAGATACCGGGCAATGTCGGCCCGGCCCATGTGGGAAGCGCCACCGAGCGCTGTTTCGAAATCCCCGCCGCCCCAGTCCCACGTCGCATTGATGAGCGCCGGTTGCGCCCCCAGCATCTCTTTTACTTTGTCCAGGTTCCCATGACCGGCGCCGACAAATTGCTTAACGAGCTCGCCCTCGATTGGCGGGGGGCGATCGGGAACAACGGGAGACGCGCCGGGCAAAGCGGCGGCGGGCGTTTGCCCGAAAAGCCGCGAGCCGGCAAACGCGGCCGCGGTCGCCAGCAAGCCATACCGTAAGAACCCTTTGCGAGTGACGTTGCCCTCCGACCTGGCGATTTCATGGGGTTCTCCGGTGGACATGACGGTCCCAATCCATCCGCTGCGCCTTATTCTGTCAATATCCCGGTTGCGAAGGGAGATTCTTCACCTACACTACCGGCTTCGTTTATGGCAGAAAGCAGTGATACGATGGACATGAAGGAGTTCCAGCTCCACGAGAAAGACACCGGCAGCGCGGATGTGCAAATTGCACTCCTCACCCGCCGGATCTCGCAGCTGACCGACCACCTCAAGAGCCACGCCAAAGATCATTCGTCGCGTCGCGGCCTCCTTAAGATGGTGGCGATGCGCCGGAGCTTGCTCGATTATCTGAGCAAGTCGGAGTCCGACCGGTATAAAAGCCTGCTCGAGAAACTCAACTTGCGGAAGTAACCGCAAGCGGTCCCAGGCTCACGCTCCCGTCTCTCGTTCGCCTTTTCGCCGTTAACGCCATCGTTAAATAGAAAGTAAACCCGGCACCTCAGGCCGACGTTCCACTTTGATTAGAGGTTTTAGCCCCGAAAGCGTGCGGGCCTAAAACCTACAATCAGGGTGACCGGCCTGGGATTCGCCAAATTCCAGAAAGTAGTTATGCAACACAAGGTCACGGCCCAAATCGGGTCCACGCAAGTCTCAATCGAAACAGGCAAAATCGCCAAG
>Ga0190272_10000397_pt1 | contig 23736 bp, 23 predicted proteins | sample Popmic504T_FD_133746 | JGI IMG/M metagenome (GOLD analysis project Ga0190272, IMG submission 133746) | Populus adjacent soil microbial communities from riparian zone of Shoshone River, Wyoming, USA - 504 T | ecosystem: Environmental > Terrestrial > Soil > Riparian zone | place: USA: Wyoming... | reverse complement strand
TTGCCTGCATCCGAAAACTGTTAACTATCCTTAATGTCATGGTGCGCGATGGCGTCTGCTGGCAAACCAACGTCGAGCCGGTTTCGGCTTGACTTCAAACACAGTTGCTCCCGGTTCTGTATTTGTCGACCCACTCAAGTACTTTCCGGCTGCTAATCCCCCGTTTGAGCATGAGGCGCGTCCACCGGCTTCGATTCCTTTGACCCCTTCTCTCTAAGAAATATCGTTAGGACCACCATCGACCCGACTGCCAAAAACTCGCTCTGCCAATTTTGAAGCGACTCAAACCAGAATTGAGACGTCGCCATATACTCTGAAGTCGTAACTCGCTGCTGTTGCCCATGCTCTCTTTGGTCCTCGTTGTATTGTCCAGCGCCCCCTACTGCATGAAGAATGAAGGTACCCAGGAAAAGCAACAGGAAGACCAGGGACAATGAGTGCTCGTAAATCTTTAGCACCCAACCTCCTTTGCGCACGGGCCAGGGTGCGTTCTTCTTGACTCGCCCCTTACCAGGTTCCCTATCCACTTCTTCTTCGCCGTCAGGGTCTTTCGATTCCGCCGAACCCTTTTGATAGAGAAACACCGTCAGGATGATGAAGAAAAACATCTGGAGAAATTCGCTCTCCCAGTTTTCCATTGTCGCCTCAAGAAAATGGCTACTGGCAAAATACTCAAAATAACCAATAGCAGCCTGGCCGTGTTCCAGCTGTTCATTGTTGTAATGCAGACGCCCAACGAAAAACTGCCCAATTAGGAGCGTTAAGAAAAACAAACCGAAAAGCACCAGGGACAAACCGTTGTTGCGGAAGAAGCGCTTCATGGGACCTCCTCATATCGTCAAGGGACGCATGTTGTGATGGACCCATCAAAGCAACATCTTAGTTTGCGCAAATAGTCACGGCTTGCGGTCATTCTTATGGTTTTGGTTTGGCCCAAACGCGATTCGATCGTTGAGTCTGGCTAAGCCAATGGAGCCCGCTAAAGGGGGGGTTAGATGAGTGTGGTAGGGCCAGGCGGCACCACAGCGACCGGTGCCACGACTTTTGATTCTGCGATTATCCGCTCCACTTCCGCTATCAACTTATTATCCATCACTGGCTTAACCAGGTAGCCCTGGGCGCCGGCCGCCATGGCGCGTTCCTTGTCTGCTTCGTATGCCGCGCCTGAGTAGAAGAGGATGGGAATCTTCGAATTAAACTCACGAATCATTTTGCAAAGATCCTCGCCTGATAGGCCCGGCATCCAATTGTCCAACAGACAAAGATCAAACTCCTCGGTTTTGATCAGTGCCAGAGCTTTTTCAGCGGTGTCGGTGCAAATCGCTTCATAGCCCGCCAGTTTAAGACTAATAACGAGCAAATCACGGGTATCTTCATCGTCTTCAGTGCACAGGATTCGGCCTTTTGGAGGGGTCATATCTAACACCTTTCGCGGAGAAGAGTGAGAAGGTCGGGCGCAATGTGGCTTATATCACATGGGGAGACTGGCGCAAAGAATCTTCCATTTGGGTTTTACCGCTACCTGAACCTTCCTGACACAAGAGTTAAATGCGGGACTAACGGTGCTGGTTGCCGAGGTGAGGACTGTGATCACTTAGGCTAAATCTCTACATCAACCGATTGAGGCCGGATCATCCACCCAGCGCGGCTGCCGCGCCGGGACCCCGGGGCCAAACCCGGGCGCTTTTGCGATAGCAACTGTCATCCTACTCAGGCGATGAAGTCAGAACCGGGAGGCAGTTAGCGACCGGGTAAGAGATGCGATTGAAGAGCCTGTGATTAAGAGGGCGTCGTGAGGAATTAGCCATTCGTGTTTGAGCGGTGTGGCTTACCCGGTCGCTACCGCTCCCGGTTCTGACTTCATCCAGCATCGATTGCACTTCATCGCAACCAGGGTGTTCAACCCGGGGCGGGCCCGCTATTACTTCTAATTTGCTTCAGCTTCTTTCTCCATGATCACCATGTTCTCGCCTCGGCCTACCAGTCCCACCAGCATGAATCCATCTGCTTCAGATTGAGCTACTTCTTTCTGGAGTGTCGAGGTGCGGCTTGTTGCCAGCAAGCGGTACTCGTAACGCTTACTGGATTTAGGCGCCTGCTCCAGGACAGACACGATCTCATTGCTTAAAAACCCTGCCTTCGCAGTGATGGTACGAGGAAGCAGGCGAAAGCCCTCTTGTGCAGCCTGATTAAGTTCCTTCTCCATCGTACTCGTGCGCGTTGTTGCCAGCAGCCGGTACTTGTAAGTATCTGGCGGCTGCGCCACCCGCTCGAGGAAGAGCACCATCTCAGACTGCCCGCAGCTGGACGCGGCAGTAATAATGCGGAAGCCCTGAGCGGAGGCTTGATCAAGTTCCTTTTGCATGGTCGAGGTCTTAACGGTCGAGAGCAGGAGATAGTGGTTTTCCGGATCTATCTTCAATTTGCCTTGTGCAGCGGCAGAAACGGCAGTTAGCAAAACCAGGGGAAGTACGAGGGTGGAAATCGTTTTCATAAGTATCGCTCCTAACAAAATATTAAAGTCTGTTCACGCTTTTCTTTGCGGCCTTCTTCGTAGAACCGCAATCAAGAAACCCACCGGCTACCGCGTGGTGGTACTGACCTCATTGCCAAGCGACGTTGATCGCCGTTGACGATCATTTCGTTCTTACTTTTCACTCTTCACTTTTTACTCTTTACTGCCTTAACCAGTAATCGCGAGCGGTGAGTGTTCCCCGCCATGAGAAAACTCCGAGGAGTGGAGATTCAGCGATGACATTATTGTGCGATTGGAGGCGACGCTGCAAGAGAATATAAAAGCGAGAAGTGGTAAAAGAAAGATTTCGGTGGAACGAAGAATACAGAACCGGGAGCGGACCGGGGTCCCCGCGCGGGCAGCCCGCGTGGGGTGGTGGTAGCGACCGGGTGCAGGACTCGACGTAATACTTGTGACAGCCCACGATTGTCGCAAGGCAACCCGCACCATGAATGTTTGGCCCGGTCGCTACCGCTACCGGTTCTGTATTCTCACGACCCACAAGAGTGTCACAGGCAGGCGTACTATTAATATCCTCGCTCCTCGAGTTCCCGTCTGTGACCGTTGACCAGGATTGCAGCATGCTCGCCTGGGATCAACTCTATTGACCCTTCCAATCTGAGAGCGGGCCCGGGAATCTTGAATTTGTACGATTGAGAGCCTTCTATGATTTCAAGATAGTTGTTGTCGTTAGTCATATTGTCACCGTCATGATGTTCGATCACCACCTGACCACCGCGCTGGGCACGTACCGCACATCTCTCCGTGTTGATCAATACATGTGTCCAAGGACAATATTTAGTGTGAGTTCCCATCAGCAAGGTTGTGCCAAAGATCAGAGAGAGACCAGCAATACCTATAAGAATCATGCTTAAGATAATTCTAGTTTGTCTCATGGGAGTAGGTCAGAGCGCATAACACCGCCCTTTAGTTGCGGCGCGCGATCAGCATTCAAGCTGAAGGAAAGAAGTTTAATTAAGAACCATGCTATCGCGTCGTGAGCTGCAAGGCTTTGGTATGCATCACTTGCTACCTACAAAGCCAGCCGTATGGCACTGGTTCAGTTTCAAAAGTAGCACGGGCGTCCCGCCCGTGAATCACGCGCAAGATGCGCGTGCCACGCTCAAACTGAACCAGTACCCGCCGTCGTATTAGGGTAACGGCGGCCTTCCGCTGCGGCGCGCGATCAGCATCCGAGCTGAGCTGATGCAGATTCCTTGAGAAGCATGCTCTCGCGCCATCAGCTTTGCCCCAAAAGTCCATTGGTCGCGAGGTCTACTGGGTCATGAGGTCAGTACCACCTGCGGTAGCGGGTGGGTTTCTGACTTTTTCTATAGCCTCACTCGTGAGCGCGTAAGCTTGAATCAATCGCATGCCTCACTCATCTCGACAAGGCGCCACTTTCTATTAATGAAGTTTAGAGTCCTTGAACTACTACATGCCTCATTAGGGGAATAGATGAGGATGATCTCCTTTGACTCGGAACTAATTGTTGCATCCCAAGCTTCACCTTTAGCTAACAACGACTTGATCAGTTCACCGTCACGCCTGCTTAGCCCGGAAGTATCCTCCTGCCCCGTGCCCGATGATTTAAAGCGAATCTTCGGAGGTAGGACGCTAGTCAAATAGCGCCTGCCGGCCTTCGAGTCCGGCGCGCACAGTAAGGTCTCAACCAACCGCCAGGCCCCGTTCGCATCTCGGCTCCTCCCCGCAGCTCTTTTCACCGATTGTTGAAGTGTTTTCCGCTTATTGGGTGTGCATGCGTTCGTATATTCATGACCCTGCACTTGAAGGTTCCTCTTAGTTTCCGGAGACCTCCCTTGTGCCTGCGCGAGTCCAGGACACAGAAGTATAAGATAGCCGATGACAATACTTATTATCACACCGTCCTCCTGATTAATTCCTCTGGCATTGTCTGATAAAAATACTTAACAACAATCTAACGCTGCGCTTCAGCTGCAGCGCGCGAGCAGCACTCACGCTGGGAAAGACGTTGCTTGAGAAGCATGCTACCGCGCCGTCATCCGCAAGACTTTGTTCGGCGCGCCAGTAACCTGGAGCACAAGTAAGGTAGTGGGTCAGTTCGATTGTGGCACGCGCAAGATGCGCGTGATCCACGGGCGGGACGCCCGTGCTACTTCTCTAACGGAGCCACTACCGAACGTAGGCCTTCCCTGGCTCAAACCGAGGAGCCTCGGCAATTACTTCTGCTTGGCCTTGGTGCAGTGGGGAAAGGGGAAACTGAGTTTGATGTCAGGGATATCTCTGTTGATTTCTAACATCATCGGGTTCGTGCTTACATCAAAAACCTTTCGCCCTTGTTCTTTAATTAGCTTGTCTAGCTGCGGACAGTTTTCAAATTGCCCCACGTAGGTAAACATGTAGCCGCGTAACGAGCCCTTGAGACCCTGTAAAACATTCAAAGAAAAACGACCCTGACTGTCCGTTGATGTGCGGACTTCGCCAACATATCCTTCTTTCACGGCACCGGCTTTGAACTCAACAAATTCGTTGGCCACGGGGCGACCATCCGAAAACAACAATACTCCCTGAATCACTCTTCTGGTTTCCTGGGAAGGAATATGAATATCGTAGTCTTCCAAATGAGCGCCATGAGTAATCGCCAGGACCGTTGCCTTCTCCTTATCGAAAACACCTGGATAATAGGCGGTCGGGAATGGCTCGTCACTGCTGATTCTGCCGTGATAGTTGACGACAATAATATATTCACCGGAAGGAATCTGGCTTAACTCATAACTCCCCTGCTCGTCCGTGCAGTCGAGAATCCAATTGTGCCTCCCCGGCTTGTCTTTTGGCATCAGGCTCAGACAGACGTTTCGCATTGCAAGTCCATCAGCGCCAAAAACTTTTCCGCGAATCATAGTATTCGCACTGAAGAAGAAGTTTGCTCCTCCACAACTCTTTTCTTCTAACGCAACTCTTAGAGTTTTCGTATCACTGTAATCCGTCTTACCAAAGTAGATGGGAAAGCGGACTTTCAATCCAAGAGGAACCTCAGGATCAACGACGTATTTACCCGCCGGCAGGCCGTAGAGCTCATAGACTCCGTTCTTATCTGTAAAAACCTCGTAGGTTTTTTGCGCGCCGATCAATTTCACTTTAGCTCCGATAATATTCCTGACGCGGGTAAACCCTTTCACTGGATCGTCTTCATAATGTGCGAGGATTCCCGAGAGACGAGTTTTTTCCGAAGAGGCGGGTAAAGCTTGCAGGTACAGCAGATCTTCTGCGGCGTTTTCGATCAAGGTACTGCGCCCGCAAGCCCCGATTCCCCACGATTTGGTTTTCACATCGTAGTGAGCGTAGAACAACCATCGCTCTCCTTCTTTGTACACGGCATCGCAGGATGATCCCCAGGAACGAAAAATAGCTTCCGTCTCTTTCATCCCCTTGAAGGCTTTCTCAACCTGCACCCGCGCCACCTGACCGCCGATGTATTCATTACCGTCGCCACCCTTTTCATTCCGGATCTGCACATTCTGTACAGTGCCAATGAATACTGCCTCTGCACCCAGGTAGGCTGCACAAGCTGTAGGATAGCCGCCACAGCTGCAGGCAAATACGGAGCTGGGGTTAATAAGTAGGTAGATAAATATCAGGACGGTCAGACTTATCTTCATTTCTTCACTCCAGGAATTCTAATCCGGGGCAGCGCCGAACGCCCGGCATCACCCGCGCCCACATTAATGTTGACGAAAGACTTCGTGAAGGGTTGTCTGGTGCATTCCGTTGTTAGGCGGAGCGTGTCAGTGGAACGGCCATACTGTTTCCCGCTCTGCTCTCGTAACGTGGCGTAAACGATGTAACGGCGGCTGTGCCCAACTTGCCCATCTGGATAAAGCAACCATCCCTCCCAGCCTAATAGTCTCAAGCCAAAATCCGGTAGCCGATCGATAATCTTCATGACCGAGGGATACGGCAGCACTATCTCATGATCGGAGAGCGAGGTGATAGGAGCTCCGCCGGAATGTTGGTTTGTGTTGTCATCAACGTGAAGCCGCATAACGCTCGAATTAACCGGGCGCGGGCAAAAGGCATTCAACACAAATTGAAGGAAGAATCATGAAAGCCATGCTATCCCGCGCTCCGGTTGAATGAGTTGTTAGATGGCGCGGTTCGAGCTACTACCCCTTTCATTCAAAAGCATTATCAAAATCTTTATCATACTGCGCTATCGCTTCTTCAAGAGTATCAAATGTCGGTACTGGTTCAGTTTGCTTGCGCTCTTTGCGAAAAACTTTGCGTACTTTGCGGTAAAGCCCTGAAGAACAAGCAGAAACCGCAAAGGTCGCAAAGGCAAACGCAAAGTTCCGCAAAGAAATGCGTCTGATCGAATCAAACTGCACCAGTACCCAAATGTCTCTCTTATGGGCTTCTAGCAAAGTACAGTTGTGCTATTGTCCTTTTTCTCCACAACTCAGGTTTGTCCCTATAGTTGGGGCTGACCGCCCACTACAGCGAATCGAAAGGCGGGCACAATGACCCAGAATCGAATCACTGCACCTGATGCCATGATCGCAAAGTTACCGCTCAAACCAGATGTCGACGGACACTTCCGGCAGCTAATGACCGGCGCATACGCAGTCGGTGAGCAGATCGTCTGTGGGGTGGACGGCGCCGTGTCAGCCATCTATAACCTACCGCCGAACATCGTTGGTGGATACAATGCAACATTTGCGAATGCAACCGTATTACCGCCGCCTCTACCGACGACGCTCCAACCTGCGTTCTATTTTACAGTCGCCGGGCATTACACTTTTCAGGCACAAGGTCTTCTCTCGGATGGACGTCAATGGATTGTCATTTGGGACTTTCTTATTAGTCAGCCGGGTGCAAATGTCTTACCGACTATAGTTGGCCAATCAGGATACTATCCGAACCCGAACCGCATCGCCCTCGGCACCGCCGGCCCAAATGCCCCCGGCATCCAGTTCAACGGCACGATGACTAACGTGACTCCGGCTGGCGGTTATATGTGTTTTCTGCAGCTGGCATCTCCGCAACGCATCGTGATCACGGACGATAGAATAAACATTTCATGTCCTGTCAACGGGAGTTGGTTGTTGGATAACCCCCAGGGCCAGAATCCGTATTATGCGGGTCCGATTAATATTGCGAGCGGTGCTACCGTACCTCTGATGTCGACAGACGCGCCATGGCTAGGCATCGATGCGATGGGTGGGACACCGCTGTTCTCCGCCGGGATCCAGGGAGAATCATTCAAGATGTACTTGATGTTTCAGGCGGCCACGCTCGGTGCGATCTGGATTCCGATGGCTATGTGCGCTTGGAATTGGAGAACCAACGCATATATGACAGATGGAGGGTGGGTCGGCTTTGGTAGCTCGCAGAACGCCATTTCCTTGCCACCTGACGGGTTGCCGACTTGGAGTGATTACACAAACAATCCTGCTTACATCAATTGGGGACAGTGGGGTGCATAAACGCTTCAGGTTATACGGCAGTTGATGGCAGCCGAAGAGACAGTGCCATCAATGTACGACTCATACGTGATCAGTCCCATGTAACGCTCAGCCAACAGTTTTATCGTTTCAAAGTCCATAGAAAAGAGAAGCACATCTAACGCTGGCTTCAGCGGCGCGCACGAACCGCCGCCACATCCAAGCTTACGTCCACCACATTAGACGCTTCATTCTCTTTCACGGCGAGAAACATCCTCGCGATATGGCAGAGAACGAAATTCGAATAGTCTGCGCTAGTGCCTTTCATCCCCTTCCCTTTTGAAAAGGGGAATGAGGGGAAAGGTCTTACCGCGCGTAAACCCCTCTCCCTTCCCTTTCCCAGAGGAGAAGGTAAACACTTAAAGCCTTATTAGTTTCTGACTCTACTCAGGAAGTGCAGAAAATCAACCGATTAGTACGGTTACGTACCGACCTTAGAGCAGTCGGACAGTATTCTGGTCCCATACGAACAAGCAGGGGGCCGAGGATGAATTTGTCCCGACTGGATTCAACCTCGGCCATTTATTTTTCGAGGGGGGATACCCCTCACTGTGATCAACGAAGCTGACCGGTCCACTAGTTGGGGATGTTGCGAGCAGGGACCTTGGTTGATTAAGCAGCGGCCTCCGAGTTGCCTCTGTCGTGCTTCGCCAGAAAGAGTGTGGACCAGGTGGTCGAATAGGTAACAAGAGCGCTGAAGTCCCGTATTGTTATCGGGCAAGTTTAGGGAATCACGAGCAAGCAGGGGTTAGTGATGTCAACACAAGTGGGTTCAAGTTTCAGTCCTTTTAGAAATCTATCTCAAGACAGTTCGCGGGGGATATCTTCACCCGGAGTTTCTCCACTAGTTTCGCTGGCTACAAATGCTCCGCTGCCGCAAATCACTGGGCAAGGACTCTACGTCGCGCCGAGCGCCTTTCGAGCTATTACCCGCGGAGTGTCGAGCAGAATGGCGGCTTGCGAGCTTACCTACCGGTCGCGCGAGGCCATCAACTATGAAACGGCCTCCCTTCAACTAGAGCGTTACTGCGAACTGCTCGGCAGTTGGGGCGTCGATTTGATGCCTCTGCCTGCAAGTGATTCCTATCCCGATTGTTGTTTCGTTCAGGACACGGCGGTCGTGCTCGATGAGGTTTGTATTATCGCCAGCATGGGAGCGGCTGCACGCGTCGGCGAAGCCACAGAAGTGGAAAGACTAATCGCCCCAATTCGCGAGATACGACGAATCTTATCGCCGGCAACGCTCGATGGTGGTGACGTCGTGCAAGTCGGCAAACGACTATTTGTGGGCCTGTCCACCCGAACCAATGCTCGTGGCATTGCTGCACTCGGTCAAATCGTAGAATTGTTCGGTTATACCGTGGTCCCAGTTACGGTGAATGGCGGGCTGCACCTAACGACGGGGTGCGGCATCGTGAATGACGAAACTGTGCTCTTGAATCCTCGTTGGCTTGACGCGTCAGCTTTTAAAGGTCTGAGACAACTTCACGTCTCCGAAGAAGAGCCATGGGCCGCTAACACGATTCGGGTTGGCGACGCCGTCTGTTTGGAAGAGGGTGCACCGCAAACCATCGACCTTGTTCAACCGCACGTCGACAGCATAGAGACTTTGGACATTTCAGAGTTTCGCAAGGCCGAGGGCAGTCTCTCGTGTCTAAGCTTAATCTTCAAAGAAGCCCCTGCAGAATTAAACATGAACGAACCTGGGGAGTGGTGATGGAAAGCATTGGTAATCAGAAAGCGACGGAAGAATACCTGTCGGAGTATTTCGCTGAGGCAGAGGCGCAGTTCGAATTATTGATGCAGCTTGAGGATCTGGACTTCACGGTCAGGTCGGGTGGATCAATTACGCGAGAATTTGAGCAGGCACTCGCCGTTGCGCTGAGAGATGCTTTCGATGGCTCGGGACGAAATAGTCAGCATCACCTGTTTTTGCAGCGCGTCCTCTACCGCATAAACCGCCTGAAGTTTTTCTGGTATGACGATCTAAGCAACTACAAGAACGAACGATCTGACTACTTACGGAACGTTCAACATAAAATTGAATCTGCCTGGGCGCCCTGGGAATTATCTCAACTTGCTTTGGATCGCAGCACAAACGAACTCGATGTGGCTGAGGCATTGCGCGAGCGAGCTCGAGAAGATTTAGCCCCTCCGATTTCTGGCGAAGGAGTTTATTTCCGCGATCACATGGGAGTAGCCGGTTATCGCAAGCTATTGCAAATCGCTTCGTTAGACGCACTCGTGGAAGCGAGTCAGCTTTCGCGCACCCTCGGCGGCGTGTCCAATGAAATTCACGCGATGATGACGCGGCTCCTGGTTGAGGAATATGGTGGCGGTCGATTGAGTCGCAAACACTCTACCTTCTTCACTCACATGCTGGAGGAACTTGAAATCAACGCGGTTCCTGAAGCCCACTTCGAAGTAGTGCCATGGGAAGTGCTCGCCGCAATCAATCACAGTTTCCTCGTGTCCGAACAAAAGCGTTTCTACCTTCGCTATGTGGGGGGCCTGCTCTACACAGAAATTTCGGTGCCGGCTGCATTTGATAGTTATCGTCTGGCAGCGGAGCGGCTGGGAATGTCGGAGAAAGCCAGAGGCTACTGGGAATTGCACATCCGAGAGGACGAACGGCATGGACGCTGGATGCTCAACGATGTCGCCTTGCCTTTGGCAGATAAGTATCCGGCTAATGCGTCCGACTTAGTCGTCGGTTATGACCAGCAAAAGTTCATGAGTGAACGGGCAGGCATTGCCACCGCGGCCATAGTGAAGCAGGCGGACTACGCGGAACAGGCCAACTGCACTCATGGCGAAGCCAGCTTTGAGGCGGCAGCATGAACGCGACCGTCACGAGAGACTTTCAGTGCTCGTTTATCCTGCCCATTCGTCGCGTTAAGTTCGATTCTATTGAGAGTGAGCGACTAGCAGACTACTTCCATTTACTCCGAAGGGCAGGTTGCGAGGTGTTGGTCGTCGATGGCTCCCCTTCCCTTGTCTTCGAACAGCATAAGGAAAGATGGCAGGGCGTTTCGCGGCACGTAGCTCCCGATCCAAAGTACACGTTCTTAAACGGTAAGGTTAACGGCGTTCACACCGGAGTCGATTTGGCGTCCTGCGAACGGATTATTCTTGCCGATGACGATATCCGTTATCGCGCAGCCGACGTACAGCGAATGTGTCACTTGCTCGATGAGTTTGAGATGGTGCGGCCACAAAACTTTATCGATCCTTTACCGTTGTGGGCCCGACTTGAAACCGCCCGAATTCTGATAAACCGCGGCGTGCTAAAGGCCGGCGACTATCCCGGCACCTGTGGCTTTCGGCGCTCGACGATGCGCAGTGTCGGTCCGTATGACGGAGACGTGCTCTTTGATAACGAGGAGATAGTGCGGCATTTTACTCTTAATGGCGCCAACGTAAACTACGCCGTAGATTTCTTTATTAGAAAGCTGCCGCCAACATTTACGAAGTGGTTAGAGCAACGTCCTCGTCAGGCTTACGAAGACTTTGTGATGCGGGCCAAGACCGCTGCTTTCCTTGCAGTTGTCCCGGCAACTGTGACGCTTGGCTTAATGCTCGGGGCACGTGCCGCTATCTTCCTGCTGAGTCTGCTGTCTTTAACTTCGGTGTTGCTCAGCAGTCGCGGGTTGATTCGCAACGCAGCCTGGCGTTTCTTTCCCGTCAGTTCACCGGTGTTTGCTCCGCTTTGGATTCTGGAACGCTCACTGAGTGTTTATTGGGCCGTCTACTGGTGGGCGCGTTACGGAGGCTACCCTTTTGGGCAAAAACTTCTTACCAAAGGCACCGGCGACGCGTGGATTGCGGGCGGACGAATGCAAAGTCGGATATTAAGCCAAACCACGCGACTGCATAACGTCACTCAGCAACGAAATGTCTAAACCGATTCCTAAACTGACGGGAGAGATGCTGGGCGACTTGCCGACCGAGGAGTTTCGCGCGGCGCTTCAGCAAGCGGCCGAGTGGGCAGCTGAGTATCGATCGAATCTCGAGCAGCGCGCCATTTCACCTGCGGGAAAACCCGGTGACGTGTCAGCAAGTTTGCCTTCGAGCATTCCTATTTTGCCGACGCCTTTTGAAGACGTCATGGCCGACTTCCAAAAGCTGATTCTCCCCAATCTTGTCCACTGGGGTCACCCATCTTTTCTGGGATACTTTGGATCCACTACTACCGCCCCCGGCATTTTAGGTGAGATGGTTGCTGCGGTTCTAAACGTCAGTGCGATGACCTGGGCGACTTCCCCGGCTGCGACCGAGCTGGAGTCAGTAGTCCTGCGGTGGTTGCGCCAAATGTTGCGCCTACCGGAGGAATTCTTTGGCGTAGTTTATGACACGGCATCCGTAGCGACGCTGCATGCCCTGGCAGCAGCCCGAGAAAGTGTGCCACTAAACATCAGGGCTTTAGGCTTGTCCGGCCGCAGTGACCTGCCGCGATTGAGAATCTACACTTCCGATCAGGCTCACAGCTCGATCGTTAAAGCTGCGATCACGCTCGGCATCGGCGAGTCGAATGTTAAGCGCATCCGTAGCGATGATTCCTTTCGCTTGGATCTCAACAGTTTGAAGTTGGCAGTTCAACACGACCGCAGCGCCGGTTACTTGCCGCTGGCTGTAGTCGCGACCGTGGGTACGACGTCCGCCGCAGCGGTTGATCCGGTTCCTGAGATAGCGGAGTTTTGTAGAGCCGAGAAAATCTGGCTGCATGTCGACGCTGCCTACGGAGGCGCTATGGCTTTGCTGCCGGAAGGCCGGCATTTAATGGAAGGTGTGGCGGCCGCGGATTCCGTGGTAGTCAATCCGCACAAATGGCTCTTCGTGCCGCTCGACTTTAGTGCCCTCTATACGATTCACCCGCACCTTCTTCGAGAAGTCTTTTCGCTTGTTCCGGAATACTTGCGCGGCGATGCCGAGCAGTCTGAAATCAATTACATGGACTATGGGATCCAACTCGGCCGGAGGTTCCGTGCGTTGAAAGCCTGGATGGTGTTTTCCACTTTCGGTGAGACGGGGCTGATCGCTCGAATCCGCGAGCACATTCGGCTGGCTAAACTGTTCGCAAGCTGGGTCGAGAACGACAACGACTTCGAGCTGCTTGCTCCCGTCCAGATGGGAGTGGTTTGTTTTAGAGTCATCGCCAGAGACGGCAGGCGTGAATTGTCGTTGGAAGAAATTAATAATTCTAATCAATCGATAGTGAAGGCAGTAAACGCAACTGGGAAGGCTTATCTGACGCATACGGTGCTCCGCGAAAAGGTGTCGATGCGCGTTGCTTTCGGGAACGTGCTTACCACCGAGAAGCACCTCGCTGATGTTTTCGCGTTAATTAAAGAGCAAACGACCAGACAAGAGCAGAACTCGCTTGTTGTTTCGTAAACCGATTAGCGGGACTTGCACCCCGCCTGGATGTCTTTAAGGTAGATAACCCGAGAGCATTTCGAGGAGCAGCTTCGTGTGAATGGGCTTAGTTAAGAAGTTAGTGCAACCAGCCAGGATTGCTTTGCTCCGCCAATCCCATTGGTTATAGGCCGTAAACGCGATGATTGGAGTAGTAAGGAACCCAGGTAGCTTCCGAATGATTCTGGTGGCTTCGCAACCGTCCATTAAAGGCAAGCTCATGTCCATCAGAATGGCATCTGGTTGCTCGCGTTGCACGGATTCAACCGCCACGATCCCATTCTCTGCTTCAACCACGCGGTAGCCGTCCGCCTGGAGTACTAACTTCACCAGCTCGCGAGAGTCCTCAGTGTCTTCAACCACCAAAATCTTATACGCCATGTTCAGACCCCTTGACTGTAGTGCTGAAGGCCGAGGAGACGTTAGAACAAACCCTTTCGGAAAGAGTCCCTTTTTCTTGCTGATAGTGATATAGAAAGCAGAGATTCTGACGAAGCGAACAGGAAGGTCGAGCATGAACAAGATCCTAGCCACACTCAACGAGTCGACTTATCAAACCCTTTTCTCCCAATTGGAAGCGGTCTCGCTTACGCAAGGCGAAGTAATCTACGAAGCAGAAAGCTCTATCGACTTCGTTTACTTTCCTGACTCGTCTGTATTTTCAATGCTTAGCACCATGGAAGACGGTCGAACTGTCGAGGTAGGTCCGGTGGGGCATGAGGGCCTGGTAGGACTGCGTGTTTTCCTGGGCTCGGAGGTCTCGCTTGATCAGGTCATCGTTCACGTTGCGGGCGACGCTCAGAGATTAAGGGCAAGCCTGTTCAAAAAAGTCATCAATGCCGAAGGTGGCTTGTTAGCGACAAAGCTAAGACGCTACACGCAAATGCTGTTGGCCATGACGGCTCGGTCGGCTGGTTGCAACAAGCTCCACAGCACTGAACAGCAACTGGCGCGCTGGCTGCTGATGATGCGCGACTACACAAGCAATGAGCTGGCGCTTACTCACGAGCTAATCGCGCTAACACTTGGAGTCAGGCGCGCCGGGGTCACTGAAGCTGCGAACAGTTTCCGAAATTCGGGAGTGATTGATTATCGGCGCGGTCATATCCAAGTGGTTGACCCAAAAGGACTGCAAGCTTTGGCTTGCGAATGCTACGCGGCGGTTAAGAAAGAGTATGACGACCTGGATGCGGAGATGTCTAAGCCGTGAAAAGGATGATCGGTTGTGGGAACGGTTCGCTAACGTACAGAGGTGCAGGCCTTTTACCTGTAGGTTGCAAAACATCATTTACTTCGTCAGGCAATACTTTTTTCTCCTCCCTGCGGTCTGTGGAATTCATGACCTGGCGAAGCCAAATTGGACCCAGGATGGAAGAAATAGCTAACACGCGACAGCGACTGCACCCCACGATTCTCATTGTCGAGGAAGACAATGGTGCTCGGCCTTCCTTAACCAGGAACCTGCGCCAGATCGGCTACCGCTTGTTGGTGGCAGCTAACGTAGAAGATGCCTTTCAATGGGTGAGCGGGACCGACCACATTCATGCCGATTTGATACTTATTGACTTGCTGGGCAAATTGCCGGAAGAGGCTCTGGACATAGGGCGAGGCCTGCGGGCCGTCGCTAATTACCACAGCCAAACGCCGCTGTAATGCCGGAGAAAGTCTCAGAAGATTTGGAAGGCACTGACGAAAACATGGTCGGAAGTGATTGGATTTGTTACTACGAAGACGCGGACCAGTTGCAGCGACTGCTCGTACGTCTCCTCCAAGTGTAACGTAGACAACCAAGTTCAATCGCAAAGGACGCCCTCAGTTCAGGAACCCAAAAACGATTTCATCTGCGTCGTCTAAAAAGAAGCACTAGAACCGCCACTATCAAGAAGATGACAATGGTGCCGGGCCACAAGAACCAGCCGCGTTCGGAACTATACCCACCGACTACTACGCAGCCCGGCAACATGATCAAGATGGTTGCGATGAGCCCAATTCGATTCAAGAGGCTCATCTCTTCTTAGCCTTTTTAGCTGAGCCTGAGCCACTCTTTTTCGTCGATGAGGCTCCGGATTTCGATGCTGCCGCTCCTTTCGATCCTTTTCCTTTAGCCGAGGTTTTGGTTGAAGCCGGGCCCGCAGATTTACCGGAGCTCTTCCTGGAAACCTTTTTACTACCAGCCTTCGCCGTTTTTCCCGCCACAGGCTTTTTCACCGGCGATTTCCTGGCAGCAGTCTTCTTCTCGGCGGTGCCACTGCCGAGACCCACGAACTCAGCGATTTTCGACAGAAGACCCGGCTCGACAGCAACGGCCTTAACCTTTTTTGTTGTGCCTTGTGTCGGCTGTTTAGGCACTGAGCGTCCCTGCTTGCGAGCCTTTTCTGCTTCCATTCGCTTCCCCAAATCCTCGACTTCTTCGTTGCTCAATACGTCATCAGCCTTGTCAAAGAGCTCGTTTTCTTCCTCCTTGACGTGGTGTTCGACGTTCTCACGCAGCACCTTGGCTTTCGCCTGCCATTTGTCGTCGGCGCTCTTCGCCCGTGCCAACTCGCCCAGGAGAGTTTTGATTACCTTATGTTCCTCGAAAGCCTCAAGAGTTAAGTCATGTGTTTCCTCAGGCTTTTCGATTGCTGGATAAAAAATCTTTTCTTCAACATGAGCATGAAGCTCCAACTCGCCCTTAATTCGCTTGAAGACATCCAGCTTTCTTTTCCCATTCGCGGCTTCCAACAAATCGAACAGTTCAGAGACTTTCCTATGGTCGGCCTTAAGTAGCTCAAATGCATTCATTATTTGCTCTCCTCATCAGTAGGCTCGGTCGCATTCACATATGCTTCAGGGCCCGGGCACGGAACATCCTCGGTTGCACTGAAGCGCCTTGGAGCTAGCAAGCTGAATACCGCAATTGAAATCTTAGGAGTCGGACTAGGATGCTCAACTGGAAAATCCTGGTGTCTGTGGGTCAGCCCTATCGGAAGGTTGAATCTGCCGATGAATGGGCCACTTGAGAAGGAGCACAGATAGCGGCAGAAGTTTTGAGGACGTGCTTTAGGACTGGCTGGCGAAGTGATCCATTAGAATTTGAAGGAGGCGATGTACTTTAAACATACGAAGGAAATTCGATCGACGGCTCGCGCGTACTATTTTCTCGTCAGGATTTATAGGAACAAACGCACCTCGGGCCCTCAACCGCGGACGCTCAAAGTTTTGTGATCCTGGACGCCCAAACCAGCAGTTCATCCTGCGAAAACTTTTTCTGTAACTTGAGCCGATACTCGGCCCACCAGTCCCTGTCCAACTCACCGGAAATAACTTCAAACATAACCACTTCGTCGTGAGTTAGTTTATCGTCACCTTCCTTCCAAAGCCCAACGGCCGGTGACCTCGTAAAGGCGGTTACTCCGCCGAAGCGCTCGGTAAGGGTCTGACGAACGATATCAAAGTGTTCTGAGGGAAACGCTAACCGGTCGTTGTCGTGAAGTGGCAGTAATAGCTGGATTAGGTATTTGTCTTGTTCATCGCTCATTCGATTAGTCCTCACCCTTGCCAACTTCTGGTTCAACTCTTGCGCTTCAGCAAGAATCGGAGGCGCACGAACTCCTCCTCTGAAGATTGTGACAGCGAGTTAGATCAGGTCACAACGCTTTCAGGACGCGCACCGTTTAGGAGCGACAGCTTAAAGGATTTTGTAGTTCGACGGGAAATTGATGGAGTTGCTAGGTTATGCAACCTGGGCCATGCGAGGCTTATATGTTTCGGCGATTACTCGATCAGCGTCTGAAACGTTCATCGGCTTAGAAAAGAAATAGCCCTGGCCATTTTGACAGCCGAGGTCTCGGAGCAAGCCCATTTGCTCCTGTGTTTCTATTCCTTCGGCGACGACATCCATGCCAAGATTTTCTGCGAGACTCAGGATCGTCCGCACTATCTCCACGTTGTCTCGATCCATCCGCATGACAAATGAACGGTCGATCTTCAACGTATCTATTGGGAATCGATGCAGATAAGTCAGGGAAGAATAGCCGGTCCCGAAATCATCAATACTCAGTCTGACTCCCAGGCCGCGCAGGTCGAACAATAGTTTGGCCGCAGCTTCGAAGTCGTCCATCAGCACGCTTTCCGTGATCTCAAGCTTCAGGAAGCTCGCGTCTAAGCCAGTCTCATTTAGTATCCCCTTAACCTGGCCGACAAGATCCGGTTGGGCAAACTGTTTGGGAGAAAGATTCACAGTGACGTAAAGAGACGTATCAGCCGGAAACTCCTCTTGCCATCGTTTGAGTTGTGAGCAGGCTTCTCGCAGAACCCACTCGCCTATCTGCAGAATTTGACCACCCTCTTCCGCAATGGGAATAAAATCAGCCGGCGAGATTAAACCACGCTCCGGATGTTGCCACCTTACCAGAGCTTCAAACCCGCAGACCCGAAAATCCTCAAGTGAAACTATCGGTTGATAATTGACAAAGAACTCTTCGCGTTCATGAGCGCGACGTAAATCGGTTTCGATCTGCAGGACGTTATTGAAATGCTCCTGCATCTCTTCGCCAAACGTTTCATGGCGAGCTTTCCCCAGACTCTTGGAACGATACATCGCGATATCTGCGTCACGCAGAATCTCGTCTGGCTGTTCGTAAAGAGATGAAACCGGTGCTATGCCAATGCTTACCGTGGTAAAGACCTCACGACCGTTAAGGTTGAAAGGCGTCTCCAGTTCCTTATGAATTCGTTCGGCGACCGCTACCGCTTCGCTGGCATCAGCCAGGTCTTCCAGCAGGATCGTAAACTCGTCTCCTCCCACGCGCGCTATGGTATCCGATGGGCGCAAGCACGCCTCCAGTTTGCGCGCAATGCCTACGAGCAACTGATCGCCGGCAATGTGGCCCAAGGTGTCGTTGACCAACTTAAATCGATCGACATCAAGGAACAGGACTGCGAATTTTAGGTCTTTCTTGCGCTTGAACCTTGCAATCGCCAGTTTTAAATGATGTCTCACCAGGGCGCGATTGGGCAGACCTGTCAACGCGTCATGAAAGGCGTCGTGGGCCAACCGCTTCTCAGCTTCCTTGCGATCGGTGGTGTTTTGAATTTGAAAGATTAGCTGGATGGTTCCGGTCGACTGCACAAAAACTGGGGAAACGCTCCACAGTACCCACACTACCTGACCGTCTTTGTGAATACATCTCGTCTCGCTTTGGGCGATTGGGATCTTGTGTCTGACAAGATTCTCCACTCTCTCAATCGCGGCAACGCGATCATCAAGATGGACAATTTCCTGAAACCTCTTGCTCAACAGTTCCTCTTCGGAGTAACCAAGCATCTTGCAAAGAGATTGGTTGACCTGATGCCAGGAACCCGAAGGGAGCACGAGTGCCATCCCAACAGTGGAATGCTCAAATGCGACACGGAACATCTCCGCCTCGTCGCGCAACGTGATGGTGGAGGACTCCACAACGTCAATATTTATCGTATTTTCGTCCGCACGCATGACTGCTTACATGATGAAGGTGAAGGCGAGGCGTCGATTGTTCGAAGATTTCCAGTTCTGACTAGTGAAGTGATCCGCCGAGAGCGGAGGGGGCGACCACCATGCTTTCAAGTAGCAGAACCGGCGGTGAGTAACTTTCACAAATGAAGGCCTCAGCAGCTTGATGGTCGAGGGGTTTTGAGAAGAAGTAGCCCTGGCCAAACTGGCAACCCAGGGATTTCAGAAGTTCGAGCTGATCGCAGGTTTCCACTCCCTCAGCCACGACATCCATGCCGAGGTTCTTGGCCAAACCGCTAATCGTTCGCACGATTTCTGCGTTCTCATTATTTTCGGCCATGCGAGTAATAAACGAGCGATCAATTTTCAGAGTGTTAATTGGGAATCGGTGCAGGTTGGAGAGTGAAGAATAACCAGTCCCGAAGTCGTCCATGGCCAATTGAACACCCAGGCTTTGCAGTTGTTCGAGCATCTGCGTGGCTGTCTCAACGTTTTCCATGACCGCGCTTTCAGTGATCTCCAGTTTCAAACTGGTCGCAGCCAATCCAGTTTCTTCCAGAATCGCAGCCACTCTCGCCGTCAAGTCTGGTTGTGAAAACTGCTTCACCGAGAGGTTGACGCACATGAAGATTCTTGGCTCGGTGGGAAAATTGACCGACCAACTACGCATCTGACGGCACGCGTCTATCAGAACCTGTTCTCCAATCTGCACGATCATTCCCGTCTCTTCAGCGATGGGAATAAAATCCATAGGAGCAATCAATCCGCGTTCAGGATGGCGCCAACGTACCAGAGCCTCGAATCCGCGCAGAAGTCCCGTATCCAACGACATGATCGGCTGGTAAACGACCATGAATTCATTACGTTCGATTGCACGCCGCAGGTCTGTCTCCAGTTGGAGGAGCTTGATTGCTGCAGAGTGCATTCCCGAATCGAACATCTCGTAACGGGCCTTACCCAGACTCTTTGCGCGATACATCGCAGTGTCTGCGTCTCGCAGCACATCTTCAGGGCGCTCATACGACTCCGAACTTAACGCGATGCCAATGCTCACGGTTGTAAAGACTTCGCGCCCGGTCAAACTAAATGGAGCTGAAAGTTCCTTCTGAATGCGGTCGGCGACGGTCGTAACATCCGAGCCATCACCAATGTCTTCAAGGAGCACTGTAAACTCATCTCCACCGATGCGCGCAATTGTGTCGCCTGGTCGCAAACAGTATTCGAGGCGGCGGGCAATGCCGACAAGCAACTGGTCGCCCCCCAAATGGCCTAGTGAGTCGTTTACTACTTTAAAGCGGTCGAGATCGATATAGAGAACCGCGAAGGTGTGGTCTTTCCGTCGCTGCAGGCGAGCGATCGCGAGCTTTACGTGGTCCGCGAACAGGGCGCGGTTGGGCAGTCCAGTCAGCGCGTCGTGGAAAGCGTCATGATGAAGTCGCTCTTCGGCTTCCTTGCGGTCGGTAATGTCCTGAATCTGAAAGATGAGGTTCGGGGTTCGGCCATGTGCATCCTGCGCCAGTGATGCGCTCCAGAGGGCCCACACTTCCTGCCCACCCTTGCTGATATAGCGCTTCTCCATCTGACATGATGGAATCTTTCCGCGCATCAACTGCTTAAAGTTTGCGAGAGCGGGGCGCAAATCATTAGGGTGAAGCACCCGTAGGTAGTCAAGGGCCATCAATTCTCGTTCGGAGTAACCGAGAAGCTTGCACAAGGACTGATTCACCTGAAGCCAACGACCTTCTGGGGTGACCAGGGCCATGCCGATAGCTGCGTTATCAAATGCGCTGCGAAACCGTTCCGAGTTGTCTTTGTTTCCGCCACCTAATTCATCATGCAAAGCCTGCGTCGGTAGATGCTTCTTGAAGTTCCAGTATGTGATCCACGCAATTGCCGAGACCAGCGCTACGATCAACGCCGCTTTGTTCCCGATTGCCGGCACCAGCGCTGCGGCAACGCCCGCCAAAATTGCGCCCGCCAAGTGGATCACAGCCGCCCAACAACCTACCGCACCCCACTTCCGCCAACGCGGCTCTTTAATTACGCACGCTTCGTGCAAGATTATCTGTGTCGCGCTAACTATGGCTTGCACCAGCCCGGCCAGGATGATCACCGCCACAAAATCCACGGCGCCAATCGGGGAGCCGGGTTCAGCAACCATTCCGAAATTTAGGCGAATCGCGAGGACGGCGGCAAACGTCGTGAGTGCCGCTAGCGAGGCCTTCCCGAGGGCTACCATTCGGGGTTGACCCTGACTCCAGGCCAATAACAAGGTCGAGGATGCGGCGAAAATGATTGCAGGGTAGGCGCCCAGCAACATCATGGAAAGAATTACGAAACCATGGATAGCCGAGATGCGGCCTCGGCCCCTGGGTAGGGGGATTGTGTAGCGGGAGCTAGCGAGGATGCCAACCAGCAAGAGAATCAGGAAGGGAGCCCCCAGTTTTGATATGGGGCAGCGGTAGGCGGCAAAGGCGACCGCGCCGGCACCTAAAATGGTGAACGCGTCTCCGATTTTAATGCGCACTCTGTCTTGTGTCATCGGTGTCTGGAGGGTTCAGAAAATGCAGGAACCAGGGGGGAGGGCAGATTGGGAGCCAAGCTCCGCGCGGGCTTGGCTTTGCACTTTGCGGGCCAAACTCGCCCCCCTGAAAACCCATAGGAAAACAGCGATTTTTCGAGAATCGCCGATTATCTCAAGCTCTAATTGACTGAATGACTTGAGAGGCGGGTCAGATTGAAGGATAACGATCGTGCGTTTTGAACGAATGACGATTGACTGTGTAAATTCGGTCGAGCCGTTCAATGCGTCTCGACAGAAAGCTCGGCGCCTGGAAAAACTACTTTACCGCTGCTATTATCCCCCACGGTTCCCCAAAGTCGCGCCATCTTCAGTGGGTTCACTCGGCTTCCGGCAGGACTCCACAGCAGCCAAAGTCGCAATTGAAACCTAATGAAAGTCGCCTGCGTAAAACTACACGCAGCGCTTGAACCGAACTCTCTTTTTTGTCCGCATTAATGGAACTTTAGTGCTTACCAGCGCGAATTGAATTCAACGCCAATCAAATAACGAGGATTACAGAATGAAAAAAATCTCTCTTTGCCTTCTGGCCCTACTACTCTGCGCACAGTTTGCCGCGGCGCAGAAGGTGCCGGTGCAGGAAATCGTCCTGGACAACGGAATGCGTCTCCTGTTGGTGCCACGTAAGGGCGACCCTAACGTCGCGGCAGGCTGGGTTGCTCGTGTCGGCTCGGTCAATGAGCGACCTGGTATTACCGGGCTCTCTCATCTCTTCGAGCACATGATGTTTAAGGGCACACACGCAATCGGTACCAAAGACATCGCCGCAAATTTGGCACTCATTAAGGAAATGGACGCCGTGCGTGCTGAGCTGCGCAAGGAGCAGCTAGCCCTCATCTCGAAAGCGCGGCTAGGTGAAATCTCGGATTCGAAGGATTCGAAGCATCGCTCTGAACGCCACAAGGAACTGCTGGTTAAATTTGACGAGCTGACAAAACGCGAGAAGGACTTGATGGTCAAGGACGAGTTTGACCGCGTCTACACCACCGCGGGCGGATCTGGAATGAATGCCGGTACCAGCAACGATTTCACGGTCTACTTCATAAACGTGCCAGCCAACAAATTGGAACTCTGGTTTTGGATGGAATCCGACCGCTTGCGTCACCCGGTCTTCCGTGAATTTTACTCGGAGCGTGACGTGGTACATGAAGAACGACGTCTCCGAACCGATAGCACTCCCACTGGCAAATTTGATGAACAGTATGAATCAATGTTTTGGCAGTCATCGCCCTACGGCTGGCCCGTGGTCGGCTGGCCCAGCGATCTCGAGGGCATCACGCGTGAAGAAGCCCTCGAATACTTTGCCCTCAACTATGCGCCAAACAATCTCACCGCTTGCCTGGTTGGCGATATCGATCCGGCGCGGGCAAAAGAGCTCGCCCAGATATATTTCGGCAAGCTCCCACGTGGAGCGCGTGAAGCGGAACCCGTTCGCACCAGCGAGATGCCGCAGCTAGCTGAGAAGCGCATGGTGGCCTCGGCCGAGACGGTGCCCCAGGTGAGAATTCGCTACCACACGGTGGCAGAAGGACACGCGGATGACTTCGCGTTGGATATCCTAGCCAGTTTGCTCAGCGGTCGCACCGGCCGGCTGTACAAATCACTGGTGTTGCAGCAGGCCGTGGCTAACAGCGCCAACTCGTTTCAGGATGGGCGCAAGTATGAAGGGCTCTTCGAACTGAGCGGGGTCGCAAAACCTGGCAAAACACCAGAAGAGGTGGAACAAGCGCTCTACAAAGAGATCGAGAGGATGCAAAAGGATCTGGTTGACGCAAACGAATTGCAGAAGGTCAAAAATCAATATGCGGCCAACAACTTCCGCGGCATCCAGTCAAACTTTGGCTTGATGGTCCAGCTTCTGCTCCGCGATAACACACGCGGATGGGAAACAATCAACACTGATCCGGCTCGACACCAGGCCGTAACCTCGGAAGATGTCCGCCGAGTCGCAACCAAATATTTCACCCCGGAGAATCGCACCATCGCGATCTATCACACGAAGAAGAAGGATCCCGGCGCGGTTGAAGATCCTGCACTCGCCGGTTTGAGCGATCAGGAGAAAGCCCAAATCGCACAGATGAAGGGCATGCTTTCGCAAGCTAAAGCCGAGCAGATCAAGATGATGCTTCCTCGGATCGAACAACAGATGGGTGCGGCTCCTGCCGAAAAACAGAATTTCTTCAAGGTGGTCAAAAAGATGCTGGAAGATCGCCTCAAGCAGCTCGAAGGAGGTAATTAGTAATTATGAGAAACCGCATGAGGAATCTCC
>Ga0190272_10000396_pt1 | contig 23764 bp, 17 predicted proteins | sample Popmic504T_FD_133746 | JGI IMG/M metagenome (GOLD analysis project Ga0190272, IMG submission 133746) | Populus adjacent soil microbial communities from riparian zone of Shoshone River, Wyoming, USA - 504 T | ecosystem: Environmental > Terrestrial > Soil > Riparian zone | place: USA: Wyoming... | reverse complement strand
GACGGTGACCGAAGCGGCGTGAGCACGCGGCAACCTGATTACTTCAGGTTTGGAGTCGTATCCTGGCTGAACGCAGGCGCCGTTGATGGGCATTAAGCATACGAGGGCTCACCTGGCATGACCGATGTTGCGAGGGCGCTGCCCGGGATGTCGCGTGGCTCCATGGCGGTGGCGGCGTTTTCGACCATCGTCGAGTGGTACGACTTTACGCTCTACCTTTACTTCGTCACCGTCCTGTCGAGGGTCTTCTTCGGAACCGGCGTGGACTCGCTCATCACCACCCTGGCCGGTTTCGCCGTCGCATACCTGATGCGCCCGCTGGGTGCGCTGTTCTTTGGTCACTTCGGTGATCGATACGGCCGCCGGCGAATGATGCTGCTGTCGGTCGGGGTCATGACCGGCGCGATGTTGCTCACGGCTATTTTGCCGACGCATACGCAAGTCGGCGCCGTCGCCGGCTGGCTCCTCCTCCTTCTTCGCTGCGTCATGAGCTTCTCCGTGGGAGGCGAATACACGGGCGTCGTGGCCTATCTGATGGAAGGGGCGGCAACGGGTCGCCGCGGGCTGATCACCTCGCTGGCGTCGGCCGCCAGTGAAATCGGGGCTCTTCTGGCGGTGGGCGTCTCGGCCCTCACTGTTCACCTCCTGGCTCCAGCCGATCTTGAATCCTGGGGGTGGCGCATCCCCTTTCTGGTGGGTGCGGCGCTGGCGGCCAGCGTGTGGATCGCCCGTTCGACCATGCAGGAGTCGCCGGAGTTCGAACGGCAACAGGCCGCCGGAACGGTGCCCCAGAACCCCTTGCGCTACACACTCGTCAACCATCGGGTCGGCATCGCGCGAGCCTTCGCCATCTCCGCACTAGGGTCCATCACCTACTACGTCGGGATCACCTACGTTCCGACCTTCATCACCTCGGTAGGGGCGCTCGACGAGGGCGCTTCACTGTGGTTGGCGACCCTGGCTGCGGTGGTGGTGATCGTGGTTACGCCGTTCATAGGCGCGCTCTCGGACCGCCTTGGCCGAAGGCCGGTCCTTATCCTCCTCAGTGGCCTCAGCGCCATTCTCCCAGTCACCATGTTTTCGTTGATGGCGAGTGGGTCCCCTTTCCGGGCGTTGGTCGGGGCCGTTGTCCTGGCCGGCGTCGCGGCCGGCGTAAGCGCGGTCGGAGCCGTCGCCACGGCCGAGCAGTTTCCAGGCGAGGGGCGGCTGAGCGGATTAGCGTTCGGGGCTACCGCGGCCACGGCCGTCTTCGGTGGCCTCACGCCGTTCGTCGCCCAGGTGCTGATGGATCGCACAGGCTGGACAATGATCCCCGGATTGATGATCGCGGTCGTCGCTTTAGGCGTCCTGCCGGTGCTGCTGACGATGCCCGAGACGAGGCCAGGCAAGACTCGAACACCATCTGCGGGGTCTCGTTGAAGCGGCGCTCCTGGCGTCCTGCTCCCGTCATTGCAGCGCTTCCTGCGCGCTGATAGGGATGCGCGGCGCTCTGGACGGAGGACGCGTGCGTGAAACTGTCGCTCGTCGTGCCCTGCTACAACGAGGCGATGAACCTTCCGGCGCTGATCGCCCGCTGCGCATCTCTCGCCGCCGATCCGCGGGTCGAAATCGTGTTGGTGGATAACGGCTCCACCGACAACACCGCGGAGGTGCTACCTGGCTTACTGGACCGGCATCCCGGCCTTCGCTCCGTTCGCGTAGCTGTCAATCAGGGCTACGGCTTTGGCGTCATGTCGGGATTACGCGCGGCTGAAGGTGACATATTGGGCTGGACGCATGCTGACCAGCAGACTGATCCAATGGACGCCAAGGCAGGATTGGAGATGTTCGCGAGGGCGGCGGATCCTTCCAGACTGTTTGTGAAGGGTTTGCGCCACGGACGCCCGCTGGCGGACAGCTTTTTCACGGCCGGAATGACTGCGTTCGAGACGCTGCTGACCGGCCGGGCGATGCGCGACATCAACGCCCAACCGACCATGTTTCACCGTAGCTTCTTCGAGCGGTGGGATGACGCCCCAAACGATTTCGCGCTCGACCTTTACGCCTACTGGCTGGCCAAGGACGCGGGACTGGAGATCAGACGTTTTCCGGTCCGCTTCGGCCCGCGCCAGTTCGGCGCGTCTCACTGGAACACTGGCATGGCCGCGCGCGTGAAATTCATCCGCCGCACCATCTCCTTCAGCCTGAACTTAAAGAAAGTCCGGGATGGCCGCGCTCATTAACGGCGCCCCCGAGATCGTCGCGCACCGGCGAAACACGATCGAACAACTGCGCGAGACGCCTCGCCAGTACGGCGTCGAGGTCGATATCCGCAGCCGGGGCGAGGATCTGATCATCCATCATGACCCCTTCATCGAAGGGGTCCAGTTGGAGGCATGGCTCGGCGAGTACCGCCACGGCACGCTGATCCTCAACGTCAAGGAAGAGGGGCTCGAGCAGCGGCTGACGAGCGTGATGGCCGGCGCCGGGATCGAACAATACTTCTTCCTCGACCAATCCTTCCCCTTCCTGCTGCGGACCGCACGGGGCGGCGAGCGCCGCTGCGCTGTCCGGGTCTCGGAATATGAAAGCGTCGAAACGGCCCTCTCGGTCGCGTCGCTCGTTGATTGGGTCTGGGTGGACCTCTTCACCGGCGCGCTGCCGTCAGCGGGGGACCTGTCGCGCCTGAAGGCGGCGGGGCTGCGGCTTTGCCTGGTATCGCCCGAACTGCAGGGCCGGGACCCGGCCGCCGAGATCCCGCGGCTGCGGGTCTTTCTCTCGGATCAGGGCGTGGAACTGGACGCCGTCTGCACAAAGCAGCCGAGCCTTTGGGAATGAGCGTCTTCCTGCGCCATCAGCGAGCAGCCTTCGCGGCCGGGCTGCTTTTGCGGCTGGTCCTGCTGGTGGGCGTGCCTGTCACCTACAGCGAGTGGTTCCTGCCCATCATCGTCCATGCGGCGACGGCCGGGACGATCGACCCGTGGACCAGCTTTCTGGCCGCCGGCGGTCCAGCGGTCGCGTTTCCTTACGGGCCGATTTATCTGGCGGTGTTCGCGCCGCTGACAGCGCTCTTCAGCCTGATCTCTCCGCGCGCGGCGGCGGCGGGGCTTGGCCTGACCGTGTTGGCGCTCGACCTTGGGCTTTTTGCGGTGCTGCGCCGGTTCGTGCAGAAGTCCCGCGCCTGGCTCGTCACCTACGCCTACTGGCTTTCGCCGATCGTCATCTACGTCTGCTACTGGCACGGCCAGCTGGACGTATTGCCGGTCCTGATCCTGTCGGTCTCGCTGCTGCTGCTCAGCCGTCAGCGGTTCAAATCCGCGGGGCTGATGCTGGGGCTGGCCACGGCCGCCAAGCTGAGCATGGCCATCGCCATCCCGTTCGTCTGGATGTATGTCGCCGCCGCGCGCCGGCTTCGCAACCGCGCCGCACATCTCGTTCTGGCGACGTTGTTCGGGGCGGCGACGCTGGCGCCTTTCCTGGTTTCGCCCGCCTTCCGGCAGATGGTCCTGGGCACCCCCGAGCGGGAGAAGGCCTTCTCCCTGGCGATGAGCCTGGGCGGCGATCACGTCTACATCATGCCGCTGGTCCTGGCGGCCCTGGTCCTTACAGCCTGGCGATTGCGACGGCTGAACTTCAATGTGCTCTTCTGCCTCATCGGCGTCGCCTTTTTCGTCCTCTTCCTGCTGACGCCCGCCTCGCCGGGCTGGGCGCTGTGGCTGATGCCGTTCCTGGTCGTGCACCTTAGCAGGGTGGGGAGCACGGGCTGGATGGCGGCCGCCGCTTTCTCGGGCCTGTTCGTGCTATTCCAGCTCCTGACATCCACTGGCGCGGTGCTGCCGTTCGGGGGTGGGACGGCCCTCAGCGCCCCGGCCCACGTGCGCAACATGCTGCTGTCGCTGTCCTTCGCCAGCGGCGGCATGGTGGCCTTCCAGATGCTGCAGTACGGGCTCCTGCGCGATCCCTTCTTCCGCACCACGCGCGAGCCGCTGGCGATCGGCGTCGCGGGCGACTCCGGCGCTGGGAAGGACACACTCGCCGCGGCGCTCACAGGCCTCTTCGGCGCCAACGCCACCGCCCTGATCTCGGGCGACGACTATCATAGCTGGGACCGTCATAAGCCGATGTGGCGGGCGCTCACCCACCTCAATCCCGCCGCCAACGACCTGCGCCGCTTCAGCAATCACATCGTCTCGCTGAAATCCGGTTATCCGATCGAAGTGCCCCACTACGATCACGTCACCGGCCGGATGACCAAGCCCCGCCGGGTTGAGCCGACGGATGTGATCATCGGCTCAGGCCTTCATGCGCTCTATACGCCGGAACTGCTGGCCGCCTTCGACCTGCGCATCTTCCTGGATATGGACGATAAGCTGCGCACGTTCCTGAAGCTGAGGCGGGACGTACAGGATCGCCGCCACTCGCCCGACGCGGTGCTGGCCTCGCTGCGTAAGCGCCAGTCCGACAGTGAGCGGTATATCCGGCCCCAGGCCGAGGCGGCCGACCTCATCCTCTCGCTCGCGCCTCTGGACCCGCGCGACATCGCCGATCCGCTGGGCGGCGGGCGAGCGGTCCGCATGGGCCTGCGGGTCTCGACACAGTCGGCCGGTCCTCTGGAAGGCGTGACGCGCCTGCTGATCGGGGTCATGGGCATGCAGGTTACGCCTTGCGACGCCTATCCGCAGCGTGCCGCCATCGAGGTCATCGGCGAGCCGTCCGCCCAGGACGTGGCGACCGCCAGCCGTGTGCTGCTGCCGATGATGGCCGACTACCTGGCTATTGAGCCGCAGTGGAGCGGCGGGACCCTTGGCCTGATGCAACTCGTCGTGCTCGATCAACTCAATCAGCGCCTGGTCCTTGGGAGGGGCAGCTAATGGACATCCGCAACAAGGCGGCCTTCACCGCCCTGCCGAGCTGCGTCCTGCTGGACCTCGACAACACCTTCTACGCCTACGCGCCGGCCCACGCCGCCGGCATGGCCGCAGCTGAAGCCGTGGCGACGAGTTCGCTGAACCTGCGGGCTCGCGACTTCCGCAACTGCTTTGACGATGCCCGGACCGAGCTGAAGGCGAGGCTCGGCCGGACAGCGGCCTCCCATAACCGGCTGCTCTACTTTCAACGGACCCTGGAGAGGGCTGGCTTCACCACCCAGCCGCTGCTGGCCCTGCAGATGCAACAGGCCTACTGGCGCGCCTTCCTGGTCGCCGCGACGCTGTTCAGCGAGTCGCTAGAGTTCCTGGACGACCTGCGCATCGCCGGAGTCCCGGCCGTCATCGTCACCGACCTGACGGCCGAAATCCAGTTCCGCAAGATCATCCACTTTGGGCTCGACCGCTACGTCGATTGGGTCGTCACCTCCGAGGAGGCCGGGGAGGACAAGCCCTGCGCCCGGAATTTCGAGTTGGCCCTGGCCAAGCTGGGCGGCGTGGAGGGGGCCGTCTGGATGGTCGGCGAGGAGCCCGTCTCGGACATCCAGGGCGCGCGACAGGCCGTCGACGCCGTATGCATCCAGAAGCGGCACGCGGGCGTCAAGGTGCACGCCGCCGGCCCCATGGCGCCCGACGCGGTGTTCAGTGATTTCGGCGAACTGCGCCGGCTGCTGCGCGGGCTGGAGCGCAAGGCCCCGGACTAGGCGGCCCGGTCCCCTCGAAACGCCCAAAGCCGCATGGCGGTGAAATTGAACACCGTGCAGACGCCCACGGCGAAGACGAAGGCCGCGCTCATGGTCGCTGGCCAGTCCGGCAGCACCGCTAGGGCCAGGCGGTTGGAAGCCACGTTCAGCAACAGCGCCGCCGCGTAGATGAGGACGCAGCGGACCACCACGCCCGTGCGTCCAGGTCCGGCATAGCCAAAGGTCCAACGGTAGTTGCAGGTGATGGAGAAGGTCATCCCGACGAGGTAGCCGATGGCCTTGGCGACGTCGGTGGAAGCGGCCTCCAGCGCCAGGCGGTAGGCGAGGGCGTCGAGAACGGTCGATGCGACTCCGATCAGCACAAAGCGCATGAACTGCCCGTGGATGCGCTCACGGCTGACGGCGATGCCGAGGAGACGCCGCAGCGCGCTCATCGTCGTCCCAGCCCAAGGCCCCGCGCCAGCAGAGAGCGCTGGCGCGCCGGCTCGGGCGCGGCGGCGCCGACGGGGCGGGGCGCGGGTCTGGCGCGATAACGCTCCGCCAGGCCCGCAATGGCGGCCGCCGGGACGCGGCCGTCCTTTTCGAGTTGGTAGGGGTGCCCGCGCCACTTGTGGAAGCACGACTGCCAATACTCGAATGTCTGCAGATCAACGGGCGTGCCCCAGCCGAGGTAGTGGTCCACCTCGAACAGCCGCACATCGGCGCCGAGCGCGATGCAGTCCTCGATCAGGCTGTCGACATAGAATTCGCCATTCACCCGCCCATTGCGCGACTCCAGGCGATCCACTGCCCGCAGGAACATCTCGAGCTTGCGGAAGGTGAAGGTGCCGATGATCAGGGGATCACGGGCGGGGTCGTCCGGCTCGGCCTTTACGCGCACGCCCGTGACCCGGCCGTCCTCGTCAGCCTCGACCCACCCGAACATCCTGGGCCGACGCTTGCCGTCCGCGTGGCCGCGCACCACCCAGACCAGCACGTCGGCATCTCCTTCCAGCGCGCTGTCGAGCTCATCGACGTCGTAGAGGATTCCGTTGTCGCAGGCGCCGATGGTGACGGGCGCGGCGGCGTCCAGCCCCTCAGCTCCCAGCTTGCAGGTAATCGCTTGCCCCTCAGTGAGCGCGTCGAGCGTGAGGAACTGGGCCCCGACGAAGGTCGCCCGCAGCTTGCGTTCCACGGCTTCGGCGCCCGGCAGATCGCGGCGCAGAACGAACTTCTGAATCGGCGCGCTTGGGAGGTCGCGCATGCTCTGAACGACCATCGGCCGGCCGGAAACAGGGATCAGCGGCTTGGGGGTGTCGTACCCGGCGTCGGCAAAGCGCTGGCCCATGCCCGCCATTGGCAACAGCACCGCCCCCGCGTGGCGCGCCTGCAGGCCATCCTGGGTGATCAGGCGGCGAAAGACGTTCGACCAGCGGACATACTCCGCCAGGTCTTCGGGCGTGCCCCACTGCATGAAATGCTGCAGCTCATAAACGGCGATGCGGGCGCCCTGCGCCGCCAGCACCTTGTAGGCCAGGCTGGCGTAGAACTCCCCGTTCACCTGCAGGCCCTGTGCGACCTGCGCGCGGAACGTCTCCAGGCACAGGGCGCCGGAGCGGAAGTAGTAGGTCCCGCTGGAGGCGTACTCCTCCAGCGGCTGGGCGGTGAACGGCTGCTTTTCCTGGATGTCCTCCATCCACAGCCCGCTCTGCCGCATGTAGGCGTAGAAGGTCGATCCCAGGCTATGCGGGTGAAAGCCCCGGTAGGCGGGGACGCAGCCGTCGCACCGGGTCTCCCGCACGAAACGCTCGAAGTCGACGAAGTCCCAGTAGCAGGTGAAGTCGCAGTAATTGACGACCGTCGGCTCATCGGGATCGAGATGAGCCTGCGCCTGTAGGACGGCGTTCACAGGCCCGAGCTTGTGTGGCGCAATCGGCACGATCACCCCACGCGGGGTGATCGTGCGAAGGATCTCGGCCATGCGAAACGACTCAGCCAAGTGATCGCTGTTGCAGATGAAGATGAACTTGTGGTCTCCGGGGAATAGATCGACCACGTGGCCGATGATCGGCTTGCCTTCGACCTCTATCAGCGGTTTGGGAACCTCATAGCCGGCCCGCCGGAATCGTTCGCCAAAGCCGGACATGGGGATGACGATCTGCATGCCGGCTCCTAGTTGCGGGGCTGCGCCAGGCTGCGACGATAGATTTCGGCGTCCCAGTTGGTCAGCGCGTCCTCCTCTTGCCGGCTTAGCACCCGCAATTCCGCGCCGATGGCGATGCGCCGCGCGACCCCGGCCAGGCAGGCGGCCATCTCATGCGCCTCGTCGGAAAGCCCAGGCGCCAGCAGCGCGCCGGCGCCTGGGACGAGCGACAACAACGTCTCCGCGACGGGCGCCTGGCCATCCTTCAACGCCGCTGCTCCCCGCCCCAGGAATACGACATGGTCCGGGTAGAGCGTGCCCGCCGTCGCAAACTCCAGCGCCGCGGCGTCAAGCGCGGCGCCGTGGGCCGCGGTGACCCGCGCCGGCTCCAGGCGAAGGTCGGCCGCGAGCTTCGCCAGCCGCTCCAGGTCTGGCGGACTCACCGGGCGAGCGGGACTGTTCAGACGGCGACGGACCTCGGCCAGCGAAGCATCGACCTGCTCGAAGGTGTCGCCGCAGAACACGATGCCATGATTGCCGAGTACGACGATGTCGAGCTCGCGCCGCTCCTCCAGAAGATCGGCGACGGCCCGGGCGACTCCGACGCCGGGCTGGATGTAGGGGACAAATCCCCACCGCAGCCCCGCCAGCTTGTCGGTTAGGACGGCGTCGGCGTCGACGCGCACGGCGACAGCGAGCAGCGCGATCATATGGAAGTGGGCTATCACCGGCTGGGGGAGCACCGCGTGGAGGCTGGTCTCGATCGACGCGCGCAAGCCGCTGCTGTCGACGGGAGCCGGAGCGCCGTTCAGCATCTCCAGTCCGTCGTCGCGCGCCACATCGACAAAGATGCGCCGCTGGTCCGCCTCCGCCAGGCGAAAGCCCGAGGCCTTGACCAACATCCTGTCGCCGACCTTCAGCGAGGTATTTCCACCCGCGCCCTGCACCAGGGAGAAGTCGCTACCCCACTTGGCGGAGTACCGCGCCAGTTGCTCTCCGCTGCTCATGCGCAAGCTTTGGCCGGCGCGAAGCGCAGCGCAACCAGGAACAGCTGGTTCGCCCGGCTGAAAGCAAAGCGCCGCCCCCCGATCGGGGCCGGGAAGGCGATGAACTGAGTGGGCGTGCGAAGGTCTGCCAGCGGCTCGGCCGAGACGAGGCGAAGGCCGCTTGGCGGGTTTGTTGTGAAGCGTTCGACCAGACAGGCGCGGTCACAGTCGGTATCGGCGTAGAGCACCGGCCTTGGCAGTGAAACCAACTCGCTATGTGTCAGCCGAGGCAACCCGCTGTGGGCGATAAACGGCATCGCATTGCCGACGGCGCCCGCGTAGCGGCCAGTCAGTTGCGGGCGCAACTCGACCATGGTCGCCAGGCGGCCCTGCTGAGCGAGGAATCCCGCTAGCGCGAGAGCCGCCACGCCGGCGAGCGCCGCGCCTTGCGCCCCGCGCGAGTCAGGCAGGCGGCTGGCCAGCCGGTCGAACCCGAACGCGGCCAGTACGTACAGGGGCGGCGCGAGGAACAGGATTTGCCGCGCCGGGCTGGGCGCCAGCAGGCCAAGGAGGCAAAAGCCCAGATAGACGAGGCCAAGCGCGAGCAGAAGGGGAGCGGCGATGGTCGCCTTCGAAGTCGCACCGGCGGCCCACCGCCGCCGCAGCGCGTACGCGCCCCAGACCAGCACACCCACGATGAGGCCCGCCTGAAGCAGCAGGTATCGCTGCGCCTGGCTTGCGCCCTCCCCGGCCGAAATCCCCATCAGGTTGATGGCCGTATAGAGCGCATAGACCGGCGCTTCGGCCAGCGCATACATCTGGCCCCGCAGGCCCTGCCCCGGCTGAAAGAACAGCGCCAGGCACAGCAGGATCAGCACGCCGCCAAGCCAATGGTCGCGCACCATCGCCCAGACCACCGACCAGCCTCGCCGCACGATTGGCTCCCTCGGCGGGGCGCGCCCCCGCTGAACCAGATCCACGAGCAGGTAGGCGGCATAGTAGAGGATGATCAGGTAGCTGAAGAAGATCAGCAGGCCCGCGGTGAGCGCCATGCGGCGCGGCGCGGCGCCCCTAGCCAGGACCAGCAGGAAGACCACCGAGGCGGCCACCATCCACACGGTCGAGCCCAGATGGAAGCCAAAGCTGTAGAGGCTCGTCGTCAGCAGGAACCAGAGCGAGGCCGCGCTGGCCGCCGACGCGCCGACGCCAAAACCGCGCAACGCCGCATAGAGCCCAAGCACGCTGAGGTGAAAAACCAGCAGGGTTAGCAGCGTGGCGTTGTCCAGAAAAGCAGTCGGCTCGGGATCGGCCGCGTAGACGGCTGAATAGAAGAGGCCCGGCCCGACTGAATAGGTCGACGCCAGCGGCAGCAGCAGGGCTCTGCGCAGGGGCTCGGGCGCAGCGTCCATGACGCCGATCATGGTCAGCCGATACATGCCGGCGGTCGTCATTCGCAGGCGTTCAGGCTCGGCGCTGATCCGTTCGACCATGAGGTCGCGCGCCCTGGCCGGATCGAGAAGCGCCGGGCAGCGGTCTTGGATGGGGGCGAAGGCCGGCCTGAACAGCTCTCCATCGGCCAACTTCCGGATCACCGCATCGGACGCGCCGCGCACCGCGCGCGTGAGCGCGTTTCGCCCCGGCTCGAAGCTAGTGGAGCCTTGTTCGATTACTGGATAGGTCCAGCCGACGTAAAGAAGCGCTTGGCCCAGCGGGTCCTGCATGGACTGGGCGACAAGAAAGGAGTCGACCTCGTGGAACTGGCGCCGGTGGTGGCCGATGCCGATCGCGAGGCTCACCACAACCGCAAGCAGGAGCAACAATGCGGCGAGACTTGGCCTACCCCGCGTGAGGGCTGTCCGTTGGCCAATTGCTTTCACGCGCTGCCGCCCCTCGTGCCCTCATTGCCCATGACAGATAGCGGCTCCCGAGCCAAGCGTGGGAGCGCGACCGGAGCCATACGGACGGGGGGGGGCGTGGGAGTCCTCAATCCGGCGCGAACTGGTCTCCAATCAATCCGGCGCTATCGCGAGAGCCGGCTTTTGGCCACACGCCTAAAGCTGCGACAATCAGCTGGTTATGATGGCGGTGCTGTCAGCCGAATGGCCACTCGTCTCCGTTAGCAAGGGCTATCTTGACAGCCATGGGAGCGGGGCGGACGCTCGTGCGTGCGTATGTGCGCAACCACGGCTCACGAGGGGACGAGCCATTTCCGAACCGCGACCCGTCCTGGATATCGGTCCCGAAGGCGCGTTCGTCAGCGCGCCGCTGGCGCAGCTGTATCGCCGCCACTGGACCGAGTTGACAGCCTATGCGCGGCGCACGTTCGGGCCCGGCCCGCCGGACCCGGAAGACATCGCCCAGGGCGCCTTCGTGCGGTTCGCCGCCCTGCCGGACACGGTGGAGATCGCCAACCCCCGCGCTTTCCTGTTTCGGACCGCCCACAACCTGGGTGTCGATGCTCATCGCCGCCAGGCCCGGGCGGGCGCCGCCGCGGCCGAATGGGGCCTGGCGCCAGATGACGGTCGCGATTTCAGCCCCGAGGACGTCTTAGTCTCGAGAGAAGATCTCGCCCGGCTGGAGGCGGCGCTCGCCACCTTGAAGCCCAAACAGAGGACCGCTCTTTTGATGCACCGGCTCGACGGCGCCTCCTTTGCCGAAATCGGCCGCCAGCTTGGCATGTCGCCGTCCGGCGCCCGCAAGCTGGTCGAGCAGGGCTTCGCCGCCGCCATGTCGGCCATGAAGCGGGGCCGGCGATGAACGCGCGCGTGCTGATCAGCGAAAGCGAACAGATCGAGGCGCAGGCCCGTGACTGGCTGCTGCAACTGAACGCGGGCGAGGTCGACGAAGCGGCCTGCGCGGCGTGGCGCGCGGCCGACCCGCGGCATGAGCAGGCCTTCCGCGAAGCCAGCGTAGTGTGGGCCGCGCTCGGCCGCACCAGCCATGCCGTTAGCGGCGACTGGCGCCGGCCCGTCCGCCACCCGAACGCCGCGATGCGGTGGGGCGGGGGCATGGCGATCGCCGCATCCCTGGCGGTGGCCGTCGTGATTGCGCCGCAGGTGCTGTCGCCGCCCGACCAGTCGCTGCGCACCGCCGTGGCCCAGACCCAGGCGATGCGATTGGCCGACGGCAGCCAGATCCACGTCGGCGCCCGTTCGGCCGTCGATGTGCGCCTGGACGGCGACTCCCGCTCGGCGGTGCTCAAGGACGGCGAGGCCTTCTTCGAGGTGGCCAACGATCCCTCGCGACCCTTCACCGTTTACGCCGGCGACACTGTCCTGCGGGTCAAGGGCACCAAGTTCAACGTCCGGCGCACGCCTGACGGGGTGCAGGTCTCCGTACTGGAAGGCAAGGTCGAGGTTTCGCACCGTTCGTTTGTGCCGCTGGCCCGGCCTAGCGCCATCGACTGCGTGCTGGTAGCGGGCCAGGAGGTCCGGATGACCGGGCGGCATGTGGCGTCCGCGCCGGCCCCGGTCACTGCCGAGCCCGACTCCTGGCGGCGCGGACGTGTGCAGTACCGCGACGCGCCGCTGAGGGAGGTGGTCGCCGACGCCAACCGCTACAGCACCCGGCCGATCCGGCTGGGTTCGGGGGAGATCGGCGACCTGCAGGTCACGGTTTCCTTCCGCACCACCGCCGTGGAAGAGTTGATCGCCAATCTCGATGCCGGCCTGCCGGTGGCGGCGGTGCGCGATGCCAACGGCGAGGTGGTCTTCACGCCGGAAGCGTAAGGCGCGCCAACGTTCTGAGACCCTTCTGAATTTTTTGGTGTCGATCCTGGCGCCTCCGTCGTCTCACCCATGAGAGGCGCCCAACGATGAGGAGCGCCCACAGGGGGAGACGCCATGAAGACCGAATTTCGAGCGCGACGCCGCGCCCTGCTGATGAGCGCCGCCGCGCCGGCCCTCGCGCTGGCGCTGATGAGCGGGGCCGCGCAGGCCCAGTCGCTGGAGCCCGCCCGTACGTTCGCGATCGATCCGCAGCCCCTGGCCGATGCTCTGCTGCAGTTTTCACGCCAGGCCGACATCGACATCGTCGCCTCGGCGGCGCTGACCAGCGGCCAGACAGCCCGGCCGGTCCAGGGCGACATGCCCACAGGGCAAGCGATGGCCGAGCTTCTGGCGGGCACCGGTTTGCAGGCGGTAAGGTCCGGCAGCGGCTATGTGCTGACGAGGGTCGCCCAAGACCCCCAGGGCGGAGGCGCCGCGGGGGGCGGCGCTGAGGTCGACGCGCTGATCGTCACGGCGCAGAAGCGCGAAGAGAATATCCAGGACGTGCCGATCGCCATGTCGGCGTTCAGCCAGGAAGACCTGACGACCCGGCAAGTGGCCGGCGGTCCGGACCTGATCACCCAGGTCCCAAACATGACCTTCACCAAGACCAACTTCGCCAGCTACTCCATCCAGATCCGGGGTATCGGCACCCAGGCTATTTCCGCCACGACGGACGCCGCCGTGGCTGTGGCGCTCAACAACACGCCGTTCATCCGCAACCGCTTCTTCGAGCAGGAATTCTACGACCTGGAGCGGATCGAGGTGCTGCGCGGGCCGCAAGGGACGCTGTACGGCCGCAACGCGACGGCGGGCGTCGTCAACATCATCACCGCCAAGCCGAAATTCGCCTACGAGGCCAAGATCGCCGGCGACATCGCCAACTACAGGTCCACGCGCCTTGAGGGGATGATCAACCTCCCGCTGGTCGAGGACGTCGTTGCGCTGCGCCTAGCCGGCGCCTGGACCAAGCGCGATGGCTTCGTCACCAACGAGATCACCGGCAACCAGATCGACGGCCGCGACCTGTGGTCGACGCGCGTCTCGCTGCGCTTTGCGCCGACTGATGCTATCGAAGCCAACCTGATCTGGGAGCATTTCGAGGAAGACGACGACCGCCTGCGCTCTGGCAAGCAGCTGTGCAAGCGCGATGACCGGACGGAAGTCGGCGGCCGGCCGCTGCCGGGCATGGGCTTCAAGTATGCGGACATGTTCAACCAGGGGTGCCTGGCGGAATCCATGTATTCGCCCGGCTCCTTCCAAGCGCCGAACGGCTTTGCGATGCCTTATTACCATCCGCTGGGCGCACTCTGGCTGCCCACAGTCGACGACTTCGATCCTTACTCCAGCACGACGCAGTCGCGTGATCTGCGGGTGATTGAATCGACCGTTGATCCTCAGTACCGCGCCAAGAGCGACTTGGCCGAGTTGCAGGTCAACATCGACCTCAGCGACACCCTGACGTTGACCTCGGAGACTGCCTACGGCGCCGACGCGCTGTTCTCGACGCAAGATTTCAACCGGTTCAGCACCGCCCGCGGCGCCTTCGCCGACATCAGCGCAACTGTCGTGCGGGAAGGCATCCTGGAGCCCGGCGAATTCGGCCCCGTGTTCTGCGATCCCCAGATCGGCTGCGCCGACCGGCTGGTGGCGGTCGACCTTTCCACCGCCAAGTCCCGGCAGTTCAGCCAGGAATTCCGGCTGGGCTCGGATTTCGACGGACCGTTCAACTTCAGCCTGGGCGCCAACTTCCTGCGCTACGACACCGAAGACAAGTATTACGTCTTCATCAATACGCTGACGCTTTACTCAACCGTTGCGAATGATCCTCTCGGCCAAACTTGGCCGAACAGGATCCCTATGCCCTATGTTCCGAATGTCTCCGACAACATTGAGTGCCTCTCCAACGGACCGGTTTTCGGCGATCCGAATGTGCCTCAGCCGGTAACTGGCTGCATTTACATAGACCCCAATCCGATCAGCAGCCTCAACGACATGGGGCACAACTACTTCCTCAGCCGGAACCCCTACAAGCTGATCTCATATGCAGCGTTCGGCGAGGCCTATTACAATATCACGCCCAACCTGAAGCTCACCGCCGGCCTGCGCATGACGGTGGACAAGAAGGAAGCGCCCCGCATTCCGAGCTGGCTACTGGCGGCCCAGTCGGTCGGCTACCCGGTGGCCGAGCTGATAACGCAGGAATGGAAGGAGCCTACCGGGCGCCTGACGCTCGACTGGAACCCGGACCTCGGTTTCACCGACGACACCCTGCTCTATGCCTCGTACGCCCACGGCTACAAGGCCGGCGGCGCCAACCCGCCCGGCGCCAGCATCGTCAGCTATGCGAACCCCGGAACGGCCGAGGGTCTGGTCGAGCGGTCCGCCGCCCACCCGAAGACGTTCGCGCCGGAGTTCATCGACGCCTACGAGATCGGCGCCAAGAACACGATGTTCGATGGCCGCATAACCTTGAACGCCGCCGCTTTCTACTACGATTACAAGGGGTACCAGATATCCCAGATCGTCAATCGTTCGGCGGTGAACCTGAACTTCGACGCCAAGATCTGGGGTTTGGAGCTGGAAGCTGACTTCAGGCCGGTCGAAAGCCAGCGATTGGGCGTCAAGGTGGGGTACGAGAACACCCGGATGGCAGATGGCTCGCAGGCCATCGACCTGATGGACCGCACCGCCGGCAACGATGAGTGGATCGTCGTCAGGCCGTTCCCATCCTTCCCCTCCAACTGCATCCTGCCGCTCTACACGCTGTCGACAGGCCCGGGCGAACCGTTATCGGTCGGTAACAACGTCTTTGCGAACGGCAATCCGGGGCCGTGCGAGATGGCCTATATTCAAAAGGTCGATCCCCGTACGGGTCTCACCTACGTGGCGAACCCCACGGTCGGCAGTTCCGGATTCAACGCGATTTATCCCGGCTACATCGGGTTCAACCACGAGACGGCGCCGAACAACGGCGAAGGTTTCTACAAGAATCTGAGCGGCAACGAATTGCCCAACGCGCCGCAGCTCACCGGGACGCTGACGCTCGACTACACGACGCCGGTGTCGCCCGATTGGCTCGTCACGCTGCACGGCGACCTGCACTACCAGTCGGAGTCCTGGGCGCGGATATTCAACACCGACGGCTACGACAAGATCAAAGCCTACACGACCCTGAACCTGGCGGTGATGCTGAACAACGATGACGCCGGCTGGCGCATCATGGCTTACGTCAAGAACGTGCTGGACCACGACGCCATCACCGGCTCGTTCCTGAACTCAGACGACACCATGCTGACCACCAACGTCTTCCTGACGGAGCCGAGGCTGTACGGTCTGCGGGTCACGAAGGATTGGACCGGCGGCTCGATGTTCGGCGGCCTGTTCGAGCCACGCGATCGTGCGCCGGGAGCGCCTTATCCGTTCTGGGTTGAGGTCGGCGCCAGCACCGACCGCTTCCTGGCCGATAACGAAGCTTTCCGCGCTGACTTCCTGGACGAGTACGAGCCGACCCTGCAATTCCCGCTCGCTCACCAGAACCAGGACCTGGATCGCGGCGACCAGCGCGACATCAAGCTGACCTACGCTCCGCAAGGCGGCTGGAGCTTGTCGGCGGCCCTCCGTTACGGCCGGGTCAACGGCTCGGGACGCGAAGCCGTCTACGAGCAACTGCCCGGCGGCATACGCACAGCGGGACCCTTCATAACGAACGAGGTTGAGGGCCCCGACAACTACGGGATATCGACGGTTACCGACGGCGAAGACCACAAGATCGCGGACTTCATGGTCGGCAAGGAGGTCGGGCTGGGCTTCCTCGGCGACGGCGGTAAGTCCGTGGTCAGCGGCGGCCTGCGCTACGCTCAGTTCAATTCAAGATCGAACGTCAGCCAGCTCGGGACGCCCGACAACTATTTCCCGGCGACGGGCGACGCCAAGTACGCCAACCCCAACACCCATACCGAGTATGAGGCTTCCCTCGACACCGAGCGCAGCTTCGAGGGCTGGGGCCCGATGGTGTCCTGGGACGCCTCCAGGAAACTGCTGGGGGACGACGTCGGTGGCCGTCTGGACGTGGACCTGAGCGTCGGCGGCGGCGTTCTTTTCGGCAAGCAGACATCGCAAGCCGATGGAGAACGGTACGGCGGCTACAAGCACTATCTGCAGGTCGCGTTCGGGGCCGAGGTCACCGACGTGCTCTACGACGAGCCCATCGCCATCCAGCGGAGCGAAAAGGTCACCGTTTCGACGGTCGGCGCCAGCCTAGGCCTGTCCTACTCGGTCGACCGGGTAAAGGTTAGCGGCGGCTATCGCTGGGAGCGCTACTTCGACGCCCTCGACGGTGGCTACGAAGACGCCAAGGCCTTCGATCGCGGCTTCGACGGCCCCTACTTCAAGCTCGCCGTCGGCTTTGGCGGCTGAGCGGGGGGACGGCGATGACTCATAAAATCACACAGGGGGAATCCATGTCGGCTTCACACGGCGGACGTGTCCGCAGACGCATTCCGCTGTTGGCCGGCTCGGCGCTGGTGGCGGCGTTCGGAGGCCTCGCCTTCGTGCCGACCACCGCCAACGCCCAGGCGACCTGCACCGCGCCGGCCGCTCCGGCCGGCAACGGCACCAACGCGGTCACCATTTCGGCTGGGGCCCAGAACCCGGGCATCACCTGCACATACGCCGGTACGGCCGCCACGATCACCACGGCGGGCTCCATTTCGGTCAGCACGGCGGCCGGCGGCAACGGCGTCAACCTGTCGGCCACCGGGGCCAGTGCGGTGAACTGGGTGTCCACCGCCGGCACGGTGACCGGCGGCGCCAACACCAACGGACCGATCATCGAGGCGATGAGCGTCTCCGGCCCGATCAACATCACCACAGCGGCGATGACCGGGTCGGCGGCGACCGTCACCTACGGCGTCAACGCGGTGTCGACGGGCGGCGGCGCGGTGACGGTCACCAACACGACCGGCAACGTCAACATCAGCTCGGCCACCACAGGGATTGCGGCCATTCGCGCCGTATCGACCGGCGGCTCGGGCGCCGTCAGCATCACTACAACCGGCACGGTCACGGGCCGGCAATACGGCATCCAGGGTCAGGCCAGCGGCTCCGGCGCCCTGACCATCACCGCCAACAACGCGGTCAACACCAACGCCACGGCTGGGCTGGCCAACATCGACGCCACTACCGGCACGGGCCTGCTGACCATCAACCTCGGCGGCGCGATCAGCGGCATGAACGGAAACCTGGGCGCTGCGATCAAGACCAACGCCGGCGGCGACCAGACGATCAACATCGCCGATGGGCGGTCACTGCAATCCGGCACGGGGAGTGCGGCGACTCTGGACCTGACCGGCGCCGGCTTGGCCGTCGTCGCCAACGCCGGCCAGCTAAGTGGTCAGGCCACGTACATCATACGGGCGGCGGGCGGCAGTTTCCGTCTCGACAACACCGGCCGCATGACGGGCCGCGTGGACCTGGCGGCGATGACCGGCAATGCGACGGTCAACAACGAGCTGAACTGGTCAACGATCGGGACGAGCGCCTTTGGCGGCGAAAGTCTCATCATCAATACCGGCCAGCTGATCATTACCGGGTCAACAACCTTTACTGGCCTGGACAGCTTTGAGAACTCCGGCACGATCACGTTCGGGAATAATCGCATCGAGACCGGCTTCATCCTGTCAGCGCCGGGCACGGCCTTCGACGGCGCGGACGGACTTCTGGAACTGGAAGCCATTCTAGACGGCACCTCGCAGGCCGGTTGCGGTACGGCCGCGGTCGCCGACTGCCTCAGCCTGGCCGGAGGCTCGACGTCGGGCGTCACCCGCATCGGCATCACCGTGCTGGGCGCAACGACGACGGACGCCAACAGCAGCATTACCCTCGTCGATGTGGGGGGCGGCACGAGCCAGGCTGGCGACTTCGTGCTCGACAGCAGTTCGACCAACTATGCGCTCGACACGGTCTACGACAGCATCCTGATGACCCCGGGCGTGAGCGCCTTAGCGCTCCTCTATGACCAGACCACTCAGCGCCATAACCTGGTCAGCGTCATGCCCGGGCAGCGGCTGGACTATCTCGCCACCGGCCAGGAAGTGCTGTCGGTCTGGCATACCACCAGCGACACCGTCGCCGCCCGGCAGGCCGACCTGCGGGATGGTGGCAGCCACGGCTTCTGGCTGCGCGCGGCCGGCGAGAACACGACCCGCGACCTCGATACCGCCTTCACCGCGGGCAGCGCGCCATTCCAGCACGCGGACGAATACGAGCTCCAGACCGCTACCGTGATCGGCGGCCTCGACCTGACGGCGTTCAGCAATGAGAGCGGCGTCTTTGCGGCGGGCGTCCACGGCGGCGTCGTCAGGTCGACGCTGGAGCGGCAGTCGTCGGCCACCGTCGACGAGATGGACGGCGCCGTCGCCGGGCTCTACGGCGGCTGGTCGGGCGCGAACGGCCTGACGCTGGACGCCGCCTTCATCGCCAACTTCCTTCAACTCGAACAGGACACCATCCTCGACGATATCAGCAGCACCAACGTCGTCTCCGCGGGCGTTCGAGGCGAGGCCGGCTGGCGTCACGGACTGAGCCAGGGCTTCTACGTGCAGCCCCTGGTCAGCGCCTCCTACGTGCATGCCAATATCAAGGAGGTCTTCATGACCGGCTTCTCGGCGTCCTACGAGAACCTGGACAGCTTCCGCGGCGGGCTTGGCCTGCGCGTCGGCGGCGGGGCCGACACGGGCCTGGGCAAGCTCGGTTATTGGGTGAGCGGCCACGCCTGGAAGGAGTTTGCCGGCGAAGGCGCGCTGGTGCTCACCACCAGCGCCGAGCGGGTCGCCATCCAGGATGACCTGATCGGCGAATTCCAGGAACTGGTCGCCGGCGTCAGCCTGACCAGCAGCTCCGGCAACCTGCAGGGCTATGTATCCGGCGGCGCCAAGTTCGCCGACGATTCCGATGGCCATCACGCATCGGTGGGCATTCGCCTGCGCTGGTAACGTTCCTCCGGATATCAGTCCCCTCTGAACCGGACAACTTGGGCGGCGATGAGGGATCGCCGCCCTTTCTTTTTGAAGTCCAAGTTTACATCACCGTAAAGTCGCCCCGATCGGGTGGACAAATGCCGGCGTTGGAGAGGCGAGGGCCATGCGCAGTATCGTAGCTGGAGTGTTCGTGTGTTTTCTTACCGCGGCAGGTGCGACGGCGCAGCCTGCAGTATTGGTGAAGTCCAAGCCGATCCACGGCACCATCCCCGACTTCACCGCCGATATGCCCTCCAGCCTGCGCAAATGGATACCGCTGGAAACCGAACGTCAATTTCAGGCGCCGACCTCGCTCTATGAGCTTGAGCTGAAGATGCTGAAGGCTAACGAGCCGGGCCTTCAAACCTATGCAAGGCGCCAGAAGCTTTCATCCGACGAAGTGGAGATTCTGGTGATGCATCAAGTCATCACCGGCGCTGCGACGAAAATGGACAAAGCGGTTCACAGCCGCCGGCGAGCACTGGAAAAGGCGGGCGCGCCGCTCGCGCAGGACGCTGAACTTCGGTTGCTCGCAGCGCGCAAGGCCGGCCTGTTGGCGCTGATCAAAGCTCTCGGCCCGCGAATGACGCCCAATACGCGGCTGTTGACGAGCACGAAGTAGGCGCGGCCCCGGCGCGACGCTATGCTGCGGCCAAGTAGGGGAAATACCCATGCTAGATATCGTCTTCGCCAACGCTTGGCGTGCTGATGACCGGAAGCTTCAGGCCGACGCGAAGGCGTTCTGGGCCAAGCTCAACCTGATTGGCGCCGAAGAGCGCGAGCGCCGGGCCAGCGAGCTATGCGCCGTCGCCTATGTCGGCGGCAAGGTCGCCGGCGTCTCCACCGTGACGCTCACCATAATGCCCAACGTCCGCGCGCGCCTGGCCATGTACCGCTGCGCCGTGGAACCGGACTTCCGTCGCCAGGACGTGGCCGAGCGCATTTCCGGCTACACCCGCCAGGTCGTGGAAAGCTGGGCCATCGCTAATCCGGAGGAGAAGGTGCTGGGCTTCGGCGCCGTCATCCAGGCAGCCGAACTCCAGCGCAAGGGATTGGAGCCGATCTGGCACGACTGGGGCGTGGACCTGGTGCTAGCCGGCTACACCCAGCGCGGGGAGCAGATCCGCATCGGCTGGTTTCGGCATGTCCGGCTCGATCCCGCGCCCCAGGCCGAGGCGCCCGCGCCCGATGTCGGGTCGGTACAATGAGTTCGGGCGATCCGGTGGTCGATGCACCGGACCAGGCGCCGAAAGAAAAGACCGGCCCGACCGGCATCCTCTGGATCGCATCCTATCCGAAGTCCGGCAACACCTGGACGCGGGCCCTGCTCAACAACCTGCTGAAGATCATCCAGGACGAGGACGAGGGCGCGCCGCAGAACATCAACCGGATGAACGAGTACACCATCTGGGACATCTCGGCGAAACCTTACGAGAATATCCTCGGGCAGCCGCCGAAGGACGTCGACCGCGCCGAGATCGCCAAGACCCGCCCGCAAGTGCAGGCCCAGATCGCCGAGCGCACCGACGGCTTGGCCATGGTCAAGACCCACCACGCCCTGGTCCTCGACCGCGGCACGCCCACCATCAATTTCGAGGTCACATCCGGAGCCATCTATATCGTGCGCAACCCGCTCGACGTGGCGGTCTCCTTCGCCAACCACCTGGGCTCGACGGTGGACGTCGCCATCGAGCAGATGGGCAGACGCAACCTCGAGACCGGCGTCTCGGACACCAGCGTCTATGAGATCTACGGCTCCTGGAGCCAGCACGTGGAGAGCTGGACGCGCAAGCCGCACCGGGCGATCTACGTCATGCGCTACGAGGACATGCTGGAGCAGCCGCTGGCCACGTTCGGGGGGCTGGCGCGCCACCTGCTGCTGCCGGCCACGGCCGAGCAACTGCAGACCGCCATCGACCGCTCGTCCTTCGAGGAGCTCCGCAAGCAGGAGGACGAGGAGGGCTACAAGGAAAAGCCCGACAGCGCCCCGCGCTTCTTCCGCTCAGGCAAGTCCGGCGAATGGCGCCATGAGCTGACGCCGGCCCAGGTCACCAAGATCGTCCACGACCACCATCAGCAGATGGCGCGCTTCGGTTATCTCATTCCCGAACTGGCGCTGCTGCTGCGAGCCTAGTCCTCGCCAAGACCTTCCCCACCTGATCAGCCGTCCACCCTGCGCCGCTTCCGCGAAGCCTGCGGCGGCGTAGAGGAGCCACGCCAGTTAAGTTGACGATCCTCGCCTGGGACCTCCGCTACATGGTGGCCGGAGCTGATCGGTTGGTGCTTGCGAGGCCGCGCCCTATTGCGGGACAGTGCGGTCTCAGGAGGAAGCCATCATGTGCGATCAAAAGGACAAGGGCATCGTCCCTTACACGGCGATGTCGCGGCGCAGGTTCGCCGCGCTGGGTATCGCGGCCGCGGGTCTGAGCGTCACCGCCTGCGCGACGGCCGCATCCGGGCCGTTGCAGGTCGCCGAGCGCGAAGTGGTGGTGACCACGCCCGAGGGACCGGCCGAGGCGGTGCTCTTCTATCCTGAGGGGACGCGGCCCTCGCCGGGCGTCCTGTTTTGGCCGGATATCGGCGGCCTTCGCCCGTCCATGCGAGACATGGGCCGCAGGCTCGCAGGGTCCGGCTATGCCGTGCTGGTGGTCAATCCCTTCTACCGGGCGGGCAGCGCGGCCGCGACGGCCGGTGTCGGCCGTGACCCCGAGAAGCGCGCCGCCCTGCGCGCCGGGATGACCCCGGCCGGCATCGACAGCGACTCCAAGGCCTTCGTCTCCTACCTCGACTCCCTGCCGCAGACATCCAACGCCAAGGTCGGGGTGCAGGGCTACTGCATGGGTGGACCGCTCAGCTTCCGCACCGCAGCGGCGGTTCCGCACCGCATCGGCGCGGTAGGCTCCTTCCACGGCGGCGGCTTGGTGACCGAGGACGCCGACAGCCCGCACCTGCTGATCGGCGACACAAACGCCCGTTACCTCGTAGCCATCGCCAACAACGACGACGAGCGCGAGCCGCAGGTGAAGTCGGTGCTGCGCCAGACCTTCGACGCCACCGGCCGCCCCGCTATCGTCGAGGTCTATGCCGGCAACCACGGCTGGTGCGTTCCCGACAACGGCGCCTACAATCTGGCCGAAGCCGAACGCGCCTGGGCGACGCTGCTCGACCTCTACCGCGCCGCCTTGATCTAGCGGTCGCCGCGCACCTCCGCGCCGCCGTCACACGCCGAACACCACGCCCTTCTGCCGCAGGCCCTCACGCTCGGCGTCCGAGTAGCCGAGTTCGGTGAGTATCTCATTGTTGTGCTGGCCCACGTCGGGAGCTGGGCGCTCCACCTCGAACCGCACGCCCGGCCGGCGTATCGGGAACGAAGCCAGGGCGACGTCCTCGCCCAGCCGAGGCTCATGATAGGTGGTGACCAGTTCACGCGCCGTCATGAACTCTTCGTCTTCCAAAAGGTCCTCGAAGGTGCCCAGCGGCGTTCCGGGCACTTTGGCCTCCAGGCAAACCTGGACCCACTCCTTGCGTGTGCGGGTCTTGAAGAGCTCGGTCAGGTCCTGCGCCAACCCGGTGTCGCCGGCGCCGTAGTCCATCTCCGTCCCTTCGGACCCGTAGCGTGCGGCGAGGTCGGGCCGGTCGATGGCGGTGCAGAAGCGCTCCCAGAACTTACGCTCGAGCGGCATGAACAGCAGGAACTTGTCGTCCTTGGTTTTGTAGGCCGTGTACCGCGCCGAGCCCACGCCAGGCATGGTGTACGGGTGCTTTGGATTGAAGTGGCTGAAGAAGGCCAGGAAGTTCGAATAGACGCCCGGATCGACCAGCGAGGTGTCTAAATAGACGCCTTCGCCCGTGGCATTGCGGTGAGCCAGCCCCGCCAGCATGGCGATGGCCGCGTAGGCGGGCGCGCTGGCCCCGCCACTTGCGCGTCCCAGGCGGAAGGTGCCGTCGTCATTCGTCTCAACCTCCACGTTGCCGAGCAGAGCCGGTGAGGCATAGCCGTGTGAGGGAAGCGGAGCGTAGGGCCCATTTTGCCCAAAGCCGCTCAAGCTGACATAGACGATATCGGGCTTGCGCTGCTTGCAACTCTCGTAGTCCACACCGAGCTTGGCGCGCGAGCCGGGGATCGACAGGTCGAAGACGATGTCGGTTTCCTTCAATAGCTCGTAAAATACCTCCCGGCCTTCTTCCTGTTTAAGGTCGAGGGCGAGGCTGCGCTTGTTGCGGTTGAACGCCAGGTGCGAGACCCCGATGCCCGCATGGCG
>Ga0190272_10000395_pt1 | contig 23797 bp, 21 predicted proteins | sample Popmic504T_FD_133746 | JGI IMG/M metagenome (GOLD analysis project Ga0190272, IMG submission 133746) | Populus adjacent soil microbial communities from riparian zone of Shoshone River, Wyoming, USA - 504 T | ecosystem: Environmental > Terrestrial > Soil > Riparian zone | place: USA: Wyoming... | reverse complement strand
CTGTTTGCTGTTTGCTGTTTGCTGTTTGCTGTTTGCTGTTAACTGTTTACTGATTACTGATTACTTCTTATGTGGGATGCGAAGCGACAATTCATCTGGCTGGCGGCGGGACTGGCACTGGGAACCTTTGTTGCTTACTCAGACGCGCATACTGAAGATGGAGTCTTCGTGCCGCGTTTCTTTGTGTTCATGGAAACCCTGGTCCTGATTATTATCGGGACGTTGTTCTACCTCTATTCACGCAAGAAGGGAAAATGAAGTTCAGAGTACAAGCTTTAGCTTGCCTTCGCCGATGAGCAACCTAAAGGTTGGACTCTAAACTAGTTTGGTTGCTGCATCGTCTTGGACCGCACGGTGATGCCCGGATCTCCCACAATCAGAAGATTCCTCACTTCACCAAACGGCGCGTTGGATGGCAGATAGGAAAGCACGTAACGATTCCGCCGCAGCTCGTCGCAGATGGCCTTCGCCGCAATGGCCGGTTCATCGATTGAAAAAATCGCGCCTCCGGTTCCTTCAACCAGCTTATCAATCACTTGCCTGGGTTTTGGCACATCGCGACGAATTGCGCCGCGCGTGCGATCCTGCGCCTGAACGGCGTAGACGGTAATGTCCTGCCGCTGCAATTCCGCGAGAATCTTCTCAAAAGAAGTTTTACTGCCGCGATCCAGGCCATCGCTGATCACCACGATGATCCGCTTCTCACCTGGCGTCGCTTTCAGAGCCTGATCAAGAACTGCCGACGCAGCGTCAAAGAGATGCGGTTGACCTTTTTTCCGGAACAGTTTCAAGGAAGATTCGATCGATTTGGCATCGTCAGTCCAATCAGAAACGATCTCGGCTTGTTCGTCGTAGCCGACTATCAATAATTTGTCGCCTTCAAATATCTCGTAGGCAAATTCTCGCGCCGCCCGCTCGAGTTTTTCCACATCAGCGCGAATCGTCAGAGAGTTGTCAACCAGGAGAACGATGCGCGCCGGAGATGGATCTGGAGTGAGATTGCGGATCGCCTGCTCTACGCCGTTGTCATAAACCGAAAGCTGCCTGGCCGTAATCGGCGTACGGGAGTTGTCGTTCCGGTGCGCAATGATGCTCACCAACACTCCGCCCTCGTTTGAGGTTGGCTGACGACGTCCCGCCTGGGCCATCGCAGCAGTGCATCCGGCGTAGACCACCAACAGGCAGACGGCCACTCGCATTAGAGGGCGAAGCCTGTATTCGGAAATTCTAACTGGAGGAATTGGGCTTTCCTCGAATCGTGGCTTATGCATCGCTTTCTTGAGAAACGCGGCTTCAATCACCACTGGGAAGTTTGGTCGTGGAAGCTTTTTCGGAAGTTTTTTTCGATGGGGAGGTGTCCTTGGTTTTCTTGTCGGATTTGTCCGACTTCTTATCGTCCCTCTTGTCGTCCTTCTTATCGCTGCCGGAGGCCGTATCACGCTCGGCTTTTTCGGCGGCCTTCCGCCCGTTTCCCGCATAGTCTGTCACATACCAACCCGATCCTTTGAATTGAATCGCCGAAGCCGATATCAACTTTTCCAGGCGTCCCCCACACTTGCGACACTTCGCCGGGGGCTTGTCGCTCATCTTCTGGAAAACTTCCAGCCGGTCCTTACATTTCCGACATTCAAATTCATATATCGGCATTTTAGTTTCCGTCGGCTCCAATTAGCATAACTGTGATCAGCATGATCGAATTATACGGAGCGTATCGAAGGCTGACAACTTAACGGATTCGCGAGCGCCTCATCGTTTACGTCAAACCGGCTTCTAGCGCGCCGCTGCTTCGTTCTGCCGAGCCTGTAAAACTCGTGCACCTCTCAACGTCTCGGCACATTTCCCCCGACCAATTCAACTCCTCATCAGGGAAGGGTCCAGCAAGCAAACGGAGTCAGATTGAACGGTGGTCTGTTGATTCTATTGATGCGTCCGCGACCCCTTGTGGTTGGATTAAGTACGTCACAATGAAGGGGTTAAGAGTGGTAATCGCCGTGACAAATAGCAACCAGCACAACAGAAATTCCATCATATGCCCGGTCTCGATTTCAAGTTCTTTGCAATCGGTTCCACCGTGCGTAGCACAAGGTTCCGCCGTGGCGGAATGTAATCTTGATGGCCGATATTTTCATCGTGCCGTCGCTCACATGGAGAAACCACTGAATGAAGTTTGCTCGAAGAGTTCCCCGTTGCCGTTCTGTGAAGTTTGCACCTTTTGCAATTATCTCACTTCTCTTTTTTACCAATCTGACAGGATTTTTATTTAGTCCGGTGCTTGCTCCTGAAGTCAGTGCGAGCAGCCGCGTTGAATCCATTCCCCTCGACATCCCTTCGTCCTGCGATCCCAAGCTTGATTGGATTATTTTCCGCGCCGGCCAGCGTGAAGGTGTGGATCCACGTTTTATTCACGCGGTAATCCAGCAGGAGTCGCGCTACCAGACGCGCGCTGTTTCACACGCAGGCGCCCAGGGCCTGATGCAGTTGATGCCTGCTACTGCGAAAAGATTTGGTTGTGACGACGTTAACGATCCCGAATCAAACATCGCCGCAGGCACGAAATACCTTAGCTGGCTCTTAAAGCGGTTTGAAGGAAATGTGGAACTCGCCCTCGCCGGTTACAACGCTGGTGAAGGCGCGGTCGATAAGTACAAAGGGATTCCACCTTACAAAGAAACCCAGAACTACGTAGTGAAGATAGTTTCCAACTACGGCAAGACGTTCCACCCCGTGCTGTCTCCCGAAGACGCCAAGCTCGCATTCCATCTCGTGCCTGATCAAATCGGGACAATGACGAGTTCCTTCGAGTAGGCTTCAACCAAAATCAACAACTCACGATCTCTTGAGCGCGCGCTAGCTTCTTTTGCAAGTTAGCGCGTCGTTCGTTATGATCCGGCCTGAATTACCCCATGTCAGACACAGCCAAATCTCTTTCTCTCGAACGCAAAATCAAGATGCATGAAGCGCGCGAGGGCATCATCAATCGCCTGGCGCTGACGCTTCCCACAACGATCAATCTCGATCGATTTCTCAATGTCATCGTTTCTGAACTGGGACGAATGATGAACGTCGATCGCTGCGACGTTATCCAACTGGCCTCCCAAAGCGAATTGCGAATCAGCCACGAATGGCGCGCGACTACGGATGTTCCATCCAGCCTCGGCACCGCTATTCCCATCGACCTGCGGGAGCTTTCCGAACACATAGACATAACCAAAACGATCCGCCTCGACGACACTTCGGCGCCGGGTCTGGATCAAAAAGTCCGTTTTCTGGCAAAGAGTTTGGGTACACGTTCGCTGCTGGTGGTCCCGGTAATGATGGGCGATGACGTGCTCGGCCTGGTGGGCATGCACACCACCGGCACACCGCGCGTTTGGCTTGACGATGAAGTCGTTTTCCTCGAATCGATTGCCCGTCAGATTGCTGTTGGTTACCAGTACACACGGCTCTATACAGACAAGGAACGCGAAGCCGAAACCAAGCGCGCACTACTTGAGATTGCCAACGCACTCAATGCACGTTCTGATTTTCGCGAGGTCTCGTCGTTAGTTCTCGAACGTGCGATAACCCTCGTCGGCGCGGATTATTCGGCCCTCGGCGTGCTCGATCCGAAGGGTGGACGCATCAGCCTGGCTGCCTTCAAAGCTGCTCCACACGCGACCATCGATTCGGTTCAGGGGTTGATTGACGAGCACGCGCAATCGCTTGATATCACCGAATTCCCCGCCGCGATGGAGGTGTTGGCCGAAGGAAAAACCCTCCGCTTGCTGGACAAGGACCTCCCGTTTCCCTTTCGCTTAATGTTCAACTCAATACTTGGCGGGCGCGCCGCACTCGTGGCTCCGGTGAGAGTTGGTGGTAAAACCTTTGGCATGCTCGGACTCGTTTGGAGCGAAGCGCGCGAGGGATTTCAGGATCACGAAGTGATTCTCGTCGAAGGCATTGCCGACCAAATTGGTACCGCGCTTGAACGAGATCAACTCTCGGCAGAAGTGATGCACCTACGCAGCGCTCTGCACGAGCGACATGGCGAAGACCGCATCATCGGCCAGACGCCCGCGATTCGGCGGGCGATCGAGTTGGCGTTGAGCGTAGCCGATACGCAAACCACGGTGTTGATTCAGGGAGAGTCGGGCACGGGAAAAGAGTTGCTCGCAAACCTGATTCACTACAACTCCGGCCGCGAAGATAAACCCTATGTAAAACTAAATTGCGGCGCGATCCCCGAGACGTTGCTGGAGTCAGAACTGTTTGGTCATGAAAAAGGGGCGTTCACCGACGCGCGCGCCAGGCGTCAGGGACGATTTGAAGAAGCAAACGGCGGCACGCTGTTTCTTGATGAAGTGGGAGAGATGAGTTTGTCGGCGCAGGTACGGCTGTTGCGAGTTTTGCAGGACGGGGAAATTACTCGTGTGGGCGGAAACGAAGTGATGAAGGTAGACGTGCGGGTGATTGCCGCGTCCAACGTTGACCTTGAAAAGGCCACTGAGAAGGGAACTTTTCGCCGCGATCTTTACTATCGGTTGTCAGTCTTCCCAATCGTCCTGCCGACGCTGCGCGAACGCCCACAGGACATTCACCCACTCGTGATCCACTTCCTCGAGCACTACAAACAAAAAACCGGACGCTTCATCTCCGGCATTTCCAAGGACGCGCTGCAGGCTCTGATTACCTACGAATGGCAGGGCAACGTGCGCGACTTGGAAAATGCGATCGAGCGCGCAGTGATTATTGCCTCCGGCCGGCAAATTGAGTTGGAGGATCTGCCGGAAGCAATTAGCAGAATTGCTTTGCAGGAGCAGGACCGGATCAAGGTGGAACGCGCCCGCGCCGCCAGCGAAGGGCGCACCACAACGTTTGAAGTAACTGTGCCCTCGTCAATGGACGAAATAGAACGCCAGGCGATTGAAGCCACCCTCGACTACACCCGTGGCGATAAGACTCACGCCGCCCGCGCCCTGGGCATCGGGCGCAAGACCATCTATCGCAAACTCGACCAGTACAACGGCGGCCACGAAGATACGTAGGTTCCCTCCCGTGGCCCACCTTCTTGCACCGTTTCGCCCCGTTTTGTTATAGTCGCTCCCTGAAAATCTTCATTAACAATTAAACCCTCAAAGCCCGTGGCTTTGTTTTCGGAAAGGAATCTCTATGGGAAACGATGATTATCGACGCGACTCTGGTGACAATGTCTCCACTCGCCTGACTTACCTGCTTATCGGCGGCGGCATTGGGGCCGTTATCGCTCTGCTTTTTGCACCGAAATCTGGCCACGAACTGCGTGGCGACCTGGCCGATGCCACTCGCAAGGGCATTGACCGTTCGCGCGAAGCAGCTCAGCAAATCGGCGAACGTGCCGGCACGTACTATGAAACTGGCCGCGAGCGAGCCCAGGAATACTACACTCAGGCAACTGACAAGGCGTCGGAGCTCTACACTCAGGCAGCCGAGAAAGTTGGCGAAGTGGCTCAGACGGCTCGCGATTCTGCGACACGTCAGACCAGCACTGTAGCGGCAGCTATTGACGCCGGAAAAAAAGCCTATCAGGAAGAAAAGCGTAAGACCGAATTGTCGGGTCGGATTGACGCCGCCCCCAAGTACACTGAGAAGGCAAACTGACCATTGGCGAATGCCGATTTCCAATTGCCGATTGGTTTCTTCCCTGACTTGAACTTTAAACCAGATGGCGCTTGCCACCGCCGATGGTTCGAAAATCGGCAATCGGCAATTGGCAATCGAAAATGACATCATGAACACCAGCGATCCGACGTTCTGGGTAATGGTAATCATTGCCTTGTCGTTCATCATCATTGCCGCGGCCATGGTGGCTATCGCCGTGTTTGTAAGTCGTGCCGTTAAGTCAGTCAGCCGGCTCGAGGGAAAACTCGAGCCACTGATCGAACGAGTGACGGTGATGAGCGAGCAGGGACGCCAGATAGCTGTTCAGGGAAAACTGATCGCCGAGCAATTTACGGCTGTCTCAGGTCATCTCTCGGTGGCCACTTCCAACCTGTCAGAATCGCTGGCGATAATTAAAGACGAAGTTGGTGAACTGAAAGAGTTGGTTAGCGAAACGGCGCATGAAGCACGCGACAAAGTGGAGCTCGTAAGCCGCACGATTGATCGCACGCAGCAGCAGGTCACCTCGACGACTGATTTCATTCAAACCAAAGTTGTTGAGCCCGCGCGCGAGTTGGCTGCGATTATGGCGGGCTTCAGGCGTGGTCTCGAAGTGTTGGTAGCGCCCATACCGAAGCCCATTAACCAAACTTACGCAGAGGATGAGATGTTCATCGGTTGATTCCCGGCCATTTAAGGTTTGAACAACCCGGACCAAACATCCTCGGTGGATTTGGTTCGGGTTTTTAGTTGTTTCAGCTCTGCTGTTAGTATTGCGGATTCCAAATTGTGAATTATGTCTACTGAAACCCCGCTCGATCTAAAAAAGACAGTCAACCTGCCTAAGACTGCATTTTCGCAGAAGGCAAATCTGGCCCAAACAGAACCCGCGCGCCTGAAGAAGTGGGCGGAGATGGGTCTCTATGACCTGATCCGCGAGGCGCGCGCCGGGGCCGACAAGTTTATCCTTCATGATGGCCCACCCTACGCGAATGCCGACATTCATCTCGGCACGGCGATGAACAAGATCCTGAAAGACTTCATCGTCAAGTCGCGCAATATGATGGGCTACGACGCGCCCTATGTTCCTGGCTACGACTGCCACGGTTTGCCAATCGAGCTTTACGTCGACCGGAAGCTGGGGGCGAAAAAAGCCAACATGCCTCCCGTCGCCATTCGCCGTGCTTGCCGCGAACACGCGGCTCAGGCATTGAAACGTCAAACTCGCGACTTCCAACGGCTCGGCATTCTCGGCGAATGGGAAAACCCGTATCTGACGATGTCCAACCATTATGAGGCGGAAACAGCGCGGCTGTTTGGACGCTTCGTCGAACGAGGGTATGTCTACAAAGGCGCGCGACCTGTCTACTGGTGTATCCACGACCAGACCGCCCTCGCTGAAGCGGAGGTCGAGTATCATCAGCACACGAGCCCTTCGGTCTACGTGAAGTTTCCGCTCGCGAGCGATCCGTCGTTGATAGATCCGGCGCTGGCCGGCCGCACAGTTTTCGTTCTGATCTGGACGACAACTCCATGGACACTGCCGGCCAACCTCGGAATCACTGTCCATCCAGACTTCGAATACTCCGCTTTTGAACATGACGGAGAGGTCTTCATAGTTGCTTCTGAATTGCTGGGCAGTGTCGTTGAGAAATGTGAACTGGGTGAACGCGATTCTCAAGGCAAGCGGCCAGGCCCAAAAGTGCTGGCGCGTTTCCCCGGCGCCAAATTGGATCGGCTGGTTTGCCGCCATGCCTGGCTCGACCGCGAGTCGCTCCTGATGGTGGGAGAGCATGTGACGCTTGGTGGCGAAGCCGACGCTGAGACCGAGCTCGACGTGAGCGAAGCGCGCGATAAGAAAACGACGGGCAAAGCGGGCACCGGCTGCGTGCACACTGCGCCCGGCCATGGCCACGACGACTTTGTTATCGGCAAGCGCTACGGCTTGGAAATTTATTGCCCGGTCGATAATGCCGGCCACTTCACTCCCGAGGTCGAGCATTTCGCCGGCCAAAGCGTCTTCGAAGCGAATCCGCGGATCGTGGAATTCATGCGCGAGCGCGGACTGCTCTTGTTCACTGAAAACTACGAGCATCGCTATCCCCACTGCTGGCGCTGCAAGAATCCGGTGATCTTCCGCGCTACGCCGCAATGGTTCATATCAATGGACCAGGTTGCCGGCGAAGTGGTTGAGAAAGATGAAGACGGCCGTGACCGGACGAATTTTACTGAGAATTACAGCGAAGACGAGCGTGGTTTGCGCGATGCTGCTCTGCGAGAAATTGAAAGCGTCAATTGGATTCCTGCCTGGGGGCGCGATCGCATGCGCAACATGTTTCGCGGCCGGCCCGATTGGTGCGTCTCGCGTCAACGCGTTTGGGGTGTTTCGATCCCGGTCTTTTATTGCGCGAAATGCACCGAGCCCGTAGCTGAACCGTCTATCATCAATCGCGTTGCTGACGTATTTGAAAAAGAATCTGCTGACGCCTGGTACACCCGCGAGGCGCGTGAGCTTTTACCCGAAGGATACACCTGCGGGAAGTGCGGCGCTGACGAATGGACCAAAGAGACTGACATTCTCGACGTGTGGTTTGATAGTGGCGCGTCGTCAATTGCAGTACTCGAGAACCGTGCCAACCTGCGCTGGCCGGCGGACGTTTATATCGAAGGCGGCGATCAATATCGAGGCTGGTTCAATTCCTCTCTGATGGTTGGACTGGCGATTCATGACCGCGCACCTTATCGAACGGTAATCACTCACGGCTGGACTGTCGATGCCCATGGTAAACAGATGCACAAATCGGGGGGTAATGCGGTGCCCCCGGATGAAGTGATAAAGGAATCCGGAGCGGATATTTTGCGACTTTGGTGTGCGTCGTCGAACTATTTCGACGATATGCGGGCGTCAAAGGAAATATTGGAGCGTGTTTCCGATGGTTATCGCAAACTACGCAATACGGTGCGCTTTGCTCTAGGTAATTTAGATGGGTTCGATCCAGACCTGGACGCTGTTCCCAAGAGTCCACTAGTTGCGTGGTTGAACAATACCGAGGAAATGCTGCCTATCGATCAATGGGCCCTTGCGGAACTTAATGGAGTCATCAAAGCCGTCCGTCATGCCTATGAGAAGTATGAGTTCCACAATGCATATCGAGCGCTTTCTCATTTCTGCACAATTACTTTGTCGGCCCGGTACTTCGACATCATTAAGGATCGGCTCTATACCTTTGCTCCTAAGAGTCACGAACGACGTTCAGCCCAGACCTCGCTGTACATTATTGTGCATTCATTAGCTCAAATGCTGGCACCGCTTCTCGCCTTTACCGCCGATGAAATCTGGGAGAACCTTCGGCATGAGGATGACGACCCACTGTCGGTACATGCTGCCCTGCTGCCGGCAGGCTACGTGTCGAGAGATGACCGATCTCTTCTATCCGAGTGGCATCGATTGTTTTTACTCCGGGAGCAAGTCTTGGGGCTATTGGAGGAGGCCCGAATCAATGGGACGATCGGCAGTTCCCTACGGGCGAGAGTGGTGGTACGGCCACGGCTCGATGATCAGAAGCTTCTTGCAAAGTATTGGAGTGACCTTCGATATGTCTTCATCGTTTCCCAAGTGCGCTTTGCAGATGAAGGCGAATTGGAGGGCGGATCTCCGACAATGACACAGTTCAAGATTGAACTAGCTGAAGGGGCGAAATGTGAGCGTTGTTGGAACTATTCCACTCGCGTGGGCGAGTCATCACGTTATCCAACAGCTTGTGAACGGTGCGTTTTCGCCTTGAGTGAAATCGAGTCGAGTAGCAACCTTGAAGGCTGATACTACGGCTTTGCCGCCTGATATGCGGAAGGTCTCTGACCTTCCGGACTGCATTTTAGAATTTCGGGGGCACAGCCGCAGGAATCCGCTGGAAAGCTCAGAACACCATGACGGAAGCTCAGGCCCATCATACAAGCCGCTTCGGCTGGCGCGCCGGCTACCTGATAGCCGCCGCGGGTATTTATCTGGTCGATCAGGCGACCAAAGCATGGGCCGTCCGGAGTCTGCGCGGTGGAAACGACCGGACGATTATCAGCGGCTTTTTCGATCTGGTGTATGCCCAGAATGACGGAATCGCATTTGGTCAGCTGCAGGAAGGTGGAAACGCTTTTCGGTGGGTCTTCGTAGCGCTGGCTGTGGCCGCGGCCATCGCGGTCTTCTATTATTTCCTGAAAACTGATCGAAACGATGACCGCGTGCTCGGCGCCTGCGCTTTGCTGCTCGCGGGAATCGTCGGCAATCTGACGGACCGCGCCCGGCTGGGTTACGTAGTTGATTTCATCGATATTCATCTGCGCACTTATCACTGGCCGACTTTCAACATTGCCGATGCCAGCATCACAATCGGCGCCCTTCTCCTGGCCTATGATTTGGTTTTTTCAAAGAAGGAGAGGGGCCTCAGTCGTCAGTAGTTCATGGTTAGTGCGACCACTGCTAACTGCCTGCTGCCCACTGCCTACTGCTCATGTACCCTGAACTCTTCCGCCTCCTGGGTTTCCCGATAAACACTTACGGTGTTTTTCTGGCCCTGGCGTTTCTGTGCGCCATCCTTATTACCGTAAAACTTGCCGAACGAGATGGTCTGCCACGCGATAAGATTTACGACCTCAGTTTGTGGATGCTACTGGCCTCACTAATTGGCTCGAAACTCTTGATGTTGTTTACCGAAGCGGAGTATCGCACCAATCCCTCGCAACTGCTCTCGCTCGACTTCCTACGTTCAGGTGGCGTGTTTTATGGAGGCTTGCTGGGCGCTGTAGTTGCCGGCTACATCCTCATGAAACGCTTTCGCCTTCCCTGGTGGAAAACTGCCGATGCTTGCGCTCCCGGAATTGCAATCGGAAACTTTTTTGGCCGCCAGGGCTGTTTCGCCGCCGGGTGCTGCTGGGGTAAGCCGACAACGCTGCCATGGGGCGTGAAATTCTCAGCCATGGGCCATGAGGTTACGGGGGTGCCCATTGACATTCACCTTCATCCGACCCAACTCTATGAATCGTTTGCGATGCTACTGGTGTTTTTGTTTTTGTTTTGGCTTCACAAGCGAAAACGCTTCGATGGACAAGTAATCCTCTTTTACGCGGTGCTCTATTCCATAATTCGTTTTCTTATCGAATTTGTCCGCGATGATCCGCGTGGCGATATTATGGGGCTCACGTCTATGACGGGGCTTTCCACTTCACAGATCATCAGCGTGCTCATCGGTATTGGCGCACTCATTATTCTGATAACGCGTTGGCGCAAGGCTGCAACAACCGCTACCCCCCTTCTCAACGAGCCGTCAGGCGCTTAACTGCCAACCGCTGGAAATAGTCCAACCTCAGCCTCCCTGGAAGACGCGGATGTGCTCCCCATTTACTCCGGTCTGCTCGCACGGAAGCAGGCTTCCAGTGTTTGGCTTTGCTTCGCAAAGTACTTGACAAAGCAATGGCGGCCGGATAGGATCCGGCCCATGAGCCCAATCCACATCGTTTCGGTGCCGACAGAAGAGCCACCCGCGCTTCATGACCGGGCCATGGATAATCTCAAGTACATTCGCGAAACCATGGAGCGAGCCACGGCTTTCACCAATATTTCGGGTGGAGGCCAGGTCGCAATCGGGGTCACGGCGCTGGCTGCTTCCGCAATCGCGGCGCGACAAAATGTCTTTAAGAACTGGCTAGCCGTGTGGTGCGCTGAGGCACTAGTCGCTCTATTGATTGCCGGATGGTCGATGGATCGCAAAGCGCGCGCCGCCAAAATGCCGCTGCTGTCCGGACCGGGACGCAAAGTTGCTTTTAGCCTCTCGCCGCCTATCCTGGCGGGTGCTTTGCTGACCGTGGCGCTGTATCGCGCCGGACTAGTCAATGCCATCCCTGGTCTCTGGTTATTGCTGTATGGCACGGGCGTAATAACGGGCGGCATGTTTTCCATCAGCATAGTTCCACTCATGGGCATTTGTTTCATGGCGCTCGGAGCCGTGGCGCTGATGGCGCCTCCCGAATTTGCAAACTGGTTCATGGCGGCCGGCTTCGGCGGACTGCATATTATATTTGGATTTGTTATCGCGAGGAGATACGGTGGCTAGACAATCTGCTTTAAAACATTCGACTCCAAAGAAGCGACGCGCCTTGCAAGAGGTTAGCAACCCCCAGGCTGAGCACCCTGCCCCAGGGCTGGACCGTCTGATCCACGAACGTCTCCGCCTGGGTATTGTGAGCGCGCTGGCGGCAAACGAGTCGTTGACGTTCAATGATCTCAAGAGCCTGATGAACACCACGGACGGAAACCTCAGCGTGCACGCGCGCAAACTCGAGGACGCCGGTTACATCGCTGTGACCAAGTCATTCGAGGATCGCTTGCCAAAGACGGAGTACAAATTAACCACGGCCGGTCAAAGCGCCCTCGAAAGCTATCTAAGCCATATGGAAACGATCATCCAACAGATGCGTAATCGGTAGTCGCGCCCCCTGGTCGATTCCCGATTGCGCTTTTTATTGAACTATCACTTTGCGTTTCAAAGTGCTTTGAAGAATGTTCGATGAAGGAGAAACAATGATTATCGACGGAAGTTTGACCGCTCAACTCAGTGAGCTTGCCGTCCTCGCTACAGGTCTGCTGGCTCTCGTGGCAGGACTCGAACTGGTCTATCTGGGCCTCAAACGCAAGGCCAGCCTCAGAAATGCCTCGGGGACAAAAAGATCAGTATGAAGCACTATGACGTAATGATTGTCGGGGCGGGTTTGGCCGGGCTGCAATGTGCGCGCCTGCTCGGCCGACGCGGTCTTGACGTGCTGCTAGTTGACCGGAAAACCTCGCTCAAAACCTCAATCCATACCACAGGCATTTTCGTTCGACGCACTCTGGAAGACTTCGATATTCCTGCAGACTGTCTCGGCCCCGTAGTACGGGATGTGACGTTATATGCGCCATCACGCAAGTCGATGGCGCTCGCGAGTGAACAGGATGAATTCCGAGTCGGTCGGATGGGAAAGCTCTACCAGCATTATCTCGATCATTGCCTGAGCGCCGGGGTTGAATGGATGCCGGGGACGCGTTACGCGGAACATCGCAAACTGAAAAACAAGCTGGCGGTTCGACTAAATGGTCAGTCGTCATGCTGGGTCACGACCCGGTACCTGGTAGGCGCAGATGGGGCAAACTCGCGTATCGCTCGCGACTTGAATCTTGATCTCAACCAGAAGTGGATTGTTGGAGTTGAGGATGTTGTTACCAATGTTCCGCTGAATGGTCCGCCGCGGCTCCATTGTTTTCTCGATCCCACAATTGCGCCAGGCTATCTCGCATGGATCGCCCACGATGGTGAGGAGACTCACATCGGAGTGGGTGGATATGCTGCGTTTTTTGATCCTCTTCGGGCTGTGGACCAGTTTCGTTCAAGCTTGAAAGATATTATCGATCTCAGCGCAGCCAGAGATGTCGAACGACGGGGTGGACGCATTCCCGTCGGCGGAATATTACGCAAGATCGCTAATACCGAGGGGCTTCTCATCGGCGATGCGGCGGGAGCTGTCTCTCCCCTCACCGCGGGTGGACTGGATCCGTGTATGCGACTTTCAACTCTCGCGGCCCGTGTAATTGCCGAGTATCTGGAGACCGGCGACTCTGCGGTCCTCAAAGCTTATTCCGGTGACCAATTTCGCGCGCGTTTCACTTCGAGATTGTGGATGCGCCGACTGCTATCAGGCGTAAGGAATCCCGCCCTGGTTGAACTCGCTTGTGCCGGCATGCGGCTGCCACTCGCCAACAGATTTGCTTCGCACGTCTTCTTCGGGCGGGGATCATTTCCAGATGTTGAGCCCTATTCGACTCCCCAGCCAGGTCCTGCAGGAGGAGACAGAGGTGGACAGTTGAGAAATGCGACGTAGCTATTCACACGCGTTCCCTGTGGCATGCCACATTGTTCCCTGGCCCTCGGGCATTTAAAGATTGGGACCGCGATTAAAGGACTTAAACGGGGAGTGCCGCCCAAATAATCTGACCTTCACAGGAGCGTTCTAAATGACCAAGCGTATCATCGCCATTGCCTTCATCTTTGTCTGCACATCAATAGCCTGGGCCATTCTTGGCGGCACGATCTTTTCGCGCACTTATTCGCTCGATGCCATCGCTGCAGACCGCGTAGCTTCAACATGGGGCGCGCCGCAGAATCAGGCACCTCCGATCGCTTCGTTCATTCGCGAGGTCACACGCGAGGAGGCGAGTACAGAAAACGGTAAGAAGATTGTCAAGACCATTAAGGAGCAAGCAACCGTACTTCTGCCTCTGGAGAGCAGCGCAGTTGATGTTGCGCTCGATCTGGAACACCGGCAGAAAGGCCTGCTTTGGTACAGCACCTACAAAGTGGACTTTGCCGGTGCCTACGGCTTTCACAATACAAGCGACAAAGAAGAAATGGTTAACTTCGTCTTAAACTTCCCCACCGCCAATGCGATTTATGACGACCTCGTGTTTGCCGTCGACGGCTCGCCGGTTGTCATTCAGAATCAGCAGAATGCGGCCATGGGATCGGTGAAGATCGCAGCCGGCAAGGTGGCGCGTCTTTCGGTCGGCTACCGCTCGCAGGGTCTCAATGAATGGCGTTACAGCTTTGGCAGTAAAGATGTGGCCCAGGTGCGCGATTTCACACTTAAGATGAAGACTAACTTCAAGGAAATCGATTTCCCGGACAATACGCTCTCGCCTTCTGAGAAACACGAAACCGGAACAGGCTGGGACCTGAATTGGACTTATAAGAATCTCGTCTCCGGCTATCAGATTGCCATGGTCATGCCGGAGAAACTGCAACCCGGCCCATTAGCCGGCAGGATCAGTTTTTTCGCCCCCGTTTCACTCTTCTTTTTCTTCTTTATCATGCTCATCATCACGACAATGCGCGGTATTGAGCTGCACCCCATGAACTACTTCTTCCTGGCCGCGGCTTTCTTCTCATTTCACCTGCTCCTTGCCTACCTCGTTGATCACGTCTCAATTCACCTGGCCTTTGCCATCTCGGCGGCGGTTTCCGTCTTTCTTGTAGTGAGTTATTTACGCCTGGTCGTGGGCCTCCACTTTGCCAGTCGTGAGGCGGCATTCGCGCAGGTTGTCTACCTGGTGATGTTTTCCTACGCGTTTTTCCTGAAAGGCTTTACCGGGCTCGCCATAACCATCGGCTCAGTAGCGACACTCTTTGTGGCCATGCAGGTGACCGGACGGATACGTTGGGCGGACCGGTTTACCCTAAAGCCCGTCAAGGAACCGACGGCTGAGCTTAGCTAGCTGTTAATAAAACTCACTCCCGATCGTTAAGCAGGTGGACGCTTTTTGTCTGCCTGCGCCCGCCGCGCTGTACAACCAGTTAGCCAAAACTTTTCCGTTGCCACGGTCGTACAGCCAGTTGCGCACACGCCAGTACGCCGTACCTAAATCAACGAATGCGATCATTTATTTTCTTTTTTTCCGACGCTTTGAAGATTGCCCTGCAGTCGATCTTCGCACACAAGCTGCGGGCTTTTCTGACTTTGATTGGCATCATTATCGGAGTCGCTTCAGTGGTAACTGTTGGCGCTTCAATCAGCGGCCTGAATACCTACGTCATTGATAGGGTCGGCAAAATACTCGGTACCAATCACTTCATGATAGCGAGGATCGCCTCAACCGGACGGCTGACTGACGACGAGTTTGAGAAGATGAACCGCCGCAACAAGCGGCTCAACTGGGACGACTTTGAGTGGGTGCGTGACCATTGCAAGTCGTGCGCGGAAGTAGGCGCCGGGGTCAGAAGCGGGACAGACCTGTCGCAGGACGGCATTGACTTTCCCGGCGCCCAGGTCAACGGCGTATCAGCCAACATGGTCGACATCGAAGACAAGACGATCGCCACGGGACGCTTTATCGCTCCCGACGAAGTTGAGCGATCTGCCCTGGTGGTTGTGTTGGGACACGATATCAAGGAAAAATTTTTCCCGAATACAGAAGCGGTCGGCAAAACTCTCAAGGTGCGTGGACGTCCCATGCGAGTTGTCGGCGTAGAAGAGGCGCGCGGTTCCTTCTTCGGTGATTCGCAGGATCGGCACGTGTATATCCCGGTCACCACCCACCTACAAATATTTGGACGCAACGGACTGCAGATTCACGGTAAGGGACGCAATCGCGAAACGTTTCATGAGGCCATCGAAGACGCGCGAGTCGCGATGAGAAACAAGCACCGGCTGAACGGTAACGAAGAAGACGACTTCGGATTGGTCAATGTAGACGAAATAAACAACCAGGTAGACCAGTTTACCAGCAGCATCGCCCTCGTAGTTGTTCCCATCACGCTAATCACTTTGTTAGTGGGCGGCATCGTGGTGATGAATATCATGCTGGTGAGCGTTACGGAACGGACCTTCGAAGTTGGGCTGCGCAAGGCTGTGGGGGCTACAAGAAAACATATCCTGCTTCAGTTTTTAATTGAGTCGGCTATTCTTTGCGCGCTGGGTGGTGTACTGGGATTGCTGATGTCGTGGGGGGTGACCACTCTAATCACCACCCTCGCTTCAATCACGATGACAATCACAATCGGATATATCCTCCTGGCCCTGATCGTTTCTACCCTGGTCGGAATGGTCGCGGGCATATATCCGGCATTCAAAGCGGCGCGGCTGGATCCAATTCTGGCGTTAACGCATACGACCTAACAGGTTAGAATGAAACTCAAGCTTCCAAAAAGTGTTTTCCGCGAGACTATCGGGATGGCCCTCGAGAGCGTTCGCTCTCACAAATTCAGGAGCTTTCTCACGGTTCTTGGGATTGTTATCGGCGTATTTACTGCGATAATCATCGCTTCGATTCTTACAGGTTTGCGCCAGAACATCGTGTCGATGATCGAAGAATACGGCACCAATAACATCTACGCATTCCATCTCTCCACCGGTCCGCATACAGGGGAGGACCGCTTGGAGCGGCTACGCAAACCACTAACGGTGGAGGATGCCGAGACGATCGCGGCACAGGCGAGTGCGGTTGAAGAGGTGGGCTATCAGGCGCCGAACGTCGGTTACAGCGGAGGACCTTTCGACGACAATGTGACTTACCAGGGACACAATTACCGCTGGGGCGACACACAAGGCGTGTCGGCAAATTACGACAGCATCACCAACATTGTGATGAAGGAGGGGCGCTTCATAACGGATATCGATGACCAGCAGCGGGCAAACGTCATGGTCATCGGCGTGAACGCCGCGGACGCACTCTTCCCTGGGCAGAATCAGGTTGCCGGCACCAAAGTGCGCATGGGTGGCTACAACTTCGAGGTTGTGGGCGTATTGGAGAAGCGGAAGGCCGGCTTCTTTGGTGAAAATGAAGAAGACAATGCCGTGATGATACCTTTCCGGACAGCGCAAAAAATCGCCCCGGCAAAGGGCTTCTTGCTGATGGTAATCAAGGCCCGCTCAGGTCAAACGGTTGAAGCGCTACAACAATCCGAGGAGATTCTGCGGCGGCGGCGGAACGTCAAATTTGGCGACGCAAACAATTTTGATATCAAGACTGCCGACAAATTCATAGAACAGTTTGACAGTATTACAGCGATGGTCGGACTTATCGCGATCGCTATCTCAAGCCTGGGCCTCCTCGTGGGCGGCATCGGCGTAATGAATATCATGCTGGTAAGTGTCACTGAACGCACGAAAGAGATTGGCATCCGCAAGGCAATCGGCGCGCGCCGGAGAGATATCGTCAGACAGTTTCTGTTTGAGGCAATGACTTTAACTTTTCTGGGCGGCATCCTCGGCGTCGTCCTGGCCATCGGCATAAGCCGGATAATCATGCTCCTGGTGCCGGATCTACCGGCGTCGATTCCCACCTGGGCGGTGGTATCCGGTCTCACCGTTTCAATGGGTGTTGGGCTCATCTTCGGGGTCTGGCCTGCGCGTAAAGCCTCCCGTCTAGATCCTATTGAGTGTCTGCGTTACGAATAGCAGGACGCCAAAACTCTCCAAGCTTTGCCCTATCAAGAAACTGCAGGCGAACTGCGGCTTTGCCGCGGCACAGTGCGGAAAGGCTCAGCCTTTCCGATCGATCGTCAAAAAACTGGAGGCTCCGCCCCGTATGTCTTATGGATGGGATAAGATGGCGGAGTATCCCATCCGAGGCGTAGCCTCGGAAAACCATAGAGAAGGAAGCTGCCGGAAAGGCAGAGCCTTTCCGCACTGTGCGGCGGCAAGCCGCAAAAGTACTTTTGTCTATGCCAAAGATGTCACTCCAACGTGATCTGATCCGGGAATACGTAACTTATCTACAGGTCGAGAAGGGCCTTGCGCGTCACACGCTCGAAAGTTATGGAAGAGACCTGGCACGCCTCGAGCGATGGGCCCTCAAGACAACCGCGACACCGGCCGCGGATTTGACGCGACCTGACTTGCGGAAGTGGATCGCCCAACTCTCGCGCGAAGGACTGGCGCCTACGTCAGTCGCCCGAGCAGTAAGCGCAGCCCGTGGTTTCTATCGCTTCCTGATGCTCGACGGCCACATTAAGACTCACCCGGCGGAAGATCTCGATACGCCACAAAAGTTTTCATACCTGCCGAGGTTCCTGACTGAAGATGAAATTGATCGACTGTTTGGCGCGCCTGATATTTCAACTGAAGAAGGAATCCGAGATCGCGCGATTCTGGAGTTGATGTATGCGGCCGGCCTCCGCGTCTCAGAGCTTGTCTCGATGAAGCAGTCGGACGTTGACCTGCATGTCGGCGTCGCAATTTGCCATGGCAAAGGAAGCAAGGAGCGCCATGTACCCGTGGGCAAGAGCGCCATTCACTGGTTGCAGCAGTACGCTGCAGTGAGGGCGGGTTATGGGCGTTCGGTGTACCTGAATCTCTTCCTCGCGCGTGGTAAACCGATGACTCGGCACCTTGCCTGGGCGACAATCAAAGGGCACGCGGAAAGCGTCGGGCTACGCAACGTTTCCCCGCATACCCTGCGCCATAGTTTTGCGACCCACCTGCTACAACACGGCGCTGACTCGCGCTCAGTGCAAGCTTTGCTGGGCCACGCTGATATCTCCACCACCCAAATCTACACGCACATAACAGACAGTCACCTGCGCACTTCGTATGACAATCATCATCCTCGTGCTCGTGCCGCCGTCTCACGTGGTGGAACCAAAAACGATAATGAGTGAGAGAGTCTGACTGATGTTTTTTCTACGCAAGCCGTCCCGCGAAACGATTGCAAGGTTCATCGAGTCGCAATGCGACCTTCCATTTTCTTATTCGCAAATCGGAGGGACTCAAGCTCAACCTCCCGCTGGTTTCGTAATTGATCGCAATGCGATTGAGCTCGGTTCGGGAAAGGAAGTCTACGATCGGGCGGTGGCGGCATTGAGAGGGTGGAAACAGTTTGACCTGGGTTGGGTGATGGCGGTTCCGTCAGGACTTCCGATCGAGGCGGGAACTACGGTCGCGGTACAAGCAGAAACCCTTGGAGTTTGGTCACTGAGCGCTTGCAGGATTGTTTACGTGATCGAAGATGAAAGGAACTTTGGCTTTGCTTATGGGACGTTGCCTGGCCATGTGGAGTGTGGCGAGGAGCGCTTCGTAGTGGACTGGCGCGAAGACGATTCGGTCTGGTACGCGATCCTTGCCTTCTCTCGCCCTCGTCATCCAATCGCTAAACTCGGGAGACCCCTGGTGCGCCGCTGGCAAAAGCGTTTCGCCAAAGACTCGATGGCCGCAATGTCGGTCGCCGCCCGCAATTAATGAAAGAAGAACGCGGACTTATTTCCTCGCGAGTACCACTGGAGCCTGTTCCGCAGCGCGCATCTTTTCGTAGAAACTGCGCACAGACTGGTAATGTTCGGATGGAATCGTAGTTGCCTTTTGGGCCAAAGACCGGGTGAAGACGAGTTCGCCATCCTTCACCTCATAACTCGTTTTGTAAGAACCAAAGGCGGTGTCAAGTTTTACCGGATCCGGCATCTCGTCCACTTCAAATCCTGCCGGCAATTTCATTCGCACTGTTTCCGTGAAGGCGTGTGAATCTAACACCACCGGATATTTGCGAATGGCCTCAGTCAGCGACAGGGCCTCGCGGCGAGCCACCACCGCAGGCTTGAAGACGAGCAGCCGATCCTGCATCAACTGACCATAACTCGGAGCGCTAAAATCCACGCTCAAGTCGAAACGGCCCGCCGCCTTGTCGTCCTTCGGTTCCAGATTGCTGACTTTAGCTGCAGTGGCGCCTCGAGAAATCCAGCCTTCAATAATCTTCAAATAATCAACTTTTGAGCCCCTGCGAAACTGGCTCCGGGAATCGGCGGCTGAAGTACCCAAAAAACTTTCGCGAATATTAGCGGTCAGCGAGCCATCCGCTCCGAGTGTCGCCTGGATGCGTCGATCCAGACCATTAGACTCAGGTGACGTTACCGGCATTCGCATCAACGAACCCTCATCCCCGGCAACCACCAATGCCAAACTGCCCTGTTCGTGTTCCGGCAGGCCTCCTACCGGCGTGTCGTCGTCGGTTGCATCGAAGATGAGCAGCCGGCCAAGTTTGGCGTGCGTCACGACAGTGGGCACCTGGGTTTCGTCTTTAACTTTAATCGCGATAATGCAGTGATTGAATTGCAACGGCGAGGCCCATTGATCTCTGACGTAGGTAGGGTCACCAGAATAAATAGCAACTGGATACGCCACAATATCGAGCACCTTGAGCATGGCCCGCATCAGGTTAGCCTTGTCCTTACAGTCGCCGTACGACTTCGCAAAAACTTCAGCCGCGGTATGCGGGCGCATTCCGCCGCCACGATTGACGCCGATCTGTATGGATATGTAGCGAATGTTCTGGACGTAGTGGCCGATTGCATGGATCTTTTCAAGTTCCGTTTTAGCGCCGGCGGTCAGTTCTTTAACCTTTTCAGTGATGGCCGCGTCCGGTGCCCACTGTGAATCGTGCAAGCCGCTTAGCCAGCGCGAAACTTCACCCCAGTTCGCATTGGTCTGCATGGCGATTGCTCGCCCATCGCTCGGCGGGAAATAGCTGACGACCAGACGCGGCGCCAGGCTGGTAACTTCAGGACTACTTGGTTCCCAGGTAATCGGAGGAAGATCCCGCAGTTCCCAAGTGTAGTTTGTACCGCTAATTGTGGGCTCAATGGGCGCATGATTGAAGGTATAACTCGAGGCACGCCAACCCTGCGGTAGGCCGAGTGAATAGCGGGAAGCCACTATCGGCAAACGGTCGAATTGGAATGAAAAGATATCCTGGGAGAAGACGGAACGCTCTTCAGAAATCGTCTGGTAACCAAACACCGATCCTGCATCGGCATCTCTGGTTGCGTCGATAACCTTCAGGCGGGATTCATTGTAGATATCGTCGGCGTTTTCAATAACGTCAATTGTTTCGTCTTTGCCGTAACGCTTAATCGGATTGGAAGGACGAATCAGCCATGCTCGTATCTCGCGCACCTTCCCCGCATCGCTATTGTAAAAGGCCACCGCGCGAGCGTAATCACGTCCCTCGCGGAGGAGGATGCGGATGGCCACGGTCGTAACGGTTGTCACCTTGCCGTCGTCACCAACAGTAACTTGCTGTTCCCTGTTTAAGATGACAGCCGGCGTTTCCTTGTCATATGAAGGGACCTTAAGCGCCGCTGCCTGCTGGAGCCAGGGAGGCGCTTCGTCACCGGCGGCGTTGGCGGGAACGGAAACAAAGGCCAGCAGAAAGAGTAAGCCGATTGCGCGGAAAAACATGGGGGTAACTCCTTGGGTTAATGCAGTGCAGCTACGCTCACTTGGAACTGGCGGTGGCTGCGGATTGCTTGAGCGTGATCGTGTGGTTGTCGGCTTTGCTTATAGCGTCGAACAGATTCTTTACCGCAGTGTAGCTCTCAACCGGAAACAGAATGTTTCCGCCGCCGCCAAAGAAAAACTTTCGCTTGTAGACGAGCATTTTGCCGTCCGTACTGGCCGCCAATGACGGTTGATACTCTGCTACTTCTCCCGACTTGATTGGAGCCGGCGAGTCGGCGTTGTCCAACGCATAGCCCTCCGGTAAGTCGATGGTCACTTCGTCCAATTCCAACCAGGGGTAGTGAAAGTAAATGGAATGCTTACGTTCGCTGCCGGAAAAAAGCGGACTGCGGCCATGCTCGAAGAATCCAGGCTGCAAAAAGATTCGCTTGCCCGTACGTTGAGCATAACCAGGCACGCGAATGTGATACGAATAGATATACGGCTTAATCGGGTCGGTCACATTTTCTATTTTGATATTTGACAGTTCAGCCGTGCTCATCCGACCCTTGATCGTGTTTCGCAGTGTTTCTTCGCGCTGAGCGGGGGAGTCGTCGTCGTCATATTCTTTTCTGTCAAACGCCAGGTGTCCGGTGTATTCAACCGTCACGTCGCCTTCCAGCGTGCCGTCCTCGAGCAACTTCAACGTAGCGCGTCGCTTTGCCGAGGACTTGTCGGGTGCTGACGTTGAAGTCCTGGCCCAGAAAGGCTCCTTCGGATCAGTGATCAATGTTTCCTGACTTTCCTCCGGCCAACCCAGCATCCCAAACTCTGTGTACATCTCGGCGGGGCTGAAATATTTCCATTCCTCGCCGACCTTCACCGCAATGAAGGCCGATTGAAGAAAGGAATCGTTTGCGAGGCCGCGGTCAAAGAACATTTCACCGCGATTGCCGGACAGGGCCAATCGGGCGTCAAAGCCGGCGGCCTTGGCTAGTGCGGCGAACAACATGTCAATATTTCCGCCTGTGCCCATGCCTTTCTTGAGTGTCTCTGCCGCTGACTTGTTGGCCTTGATTTTTTTCTTTTCATCCTCTGACATAGTTAACGCATCGTCGCTGAGGTTCTTGATTTTCAACCTGCAGAAATCGTAAATGCGCCGCAGCTTTTCGTCGGGAGTGGAGGCGTCTCCGATAATGCCCGGGATGGCAGCCTTTATCTCATCGCTATCTTTCATCTCGTCTTTGGTGACCGAGTAAAAACTTTTCCCTTTTTCCTTCCAGTATTTGGCAACCTCAGTGTTGGTGTCCGCCGTATAGTAAAGAAAAACCCATGAGCGGACTTCGTTTTCGGGCGGCATCCTGGGTTCCTCACGAAACGCCGGCAGGTTTGTCATGGTCATTCTCGAGAATCCATCTTTGTCTTTGACAAATTTGGTCTCGCCAACCCGGAACGGTACATAACGCATTCCCATAAACGGCTTCAGAAAATAACTGACAGTCTGGATGGGGATGTCGCGCTGGAAGTGCAAGCGCAGCTGGTTTGCGCTTGCGCCCGGATGAACATCTCTCCACCGATACTCGATGATCGATCCCGGTTCAACCCCCGGCAGCGCAAATGATTTTGCCTTCTCTTTCACTCCGCTCGCTTTCGCCAGGGTCCGTTCGAAAACGTCCTCCTTTTTCAACTCGACGATAGTGCCGTCAGCCTTGATGACACGTGCAGCAATATCTTTGATTCGCGACGAACCCGAGTAACGAATATCAATGTTGCTTTGCTTCTCTTTGCCCCGGTCGGTGAAAATCTTTACCCGGATATAGTGCTTGAGAGACAGTTCGTCCGGCTGGCTGTCATCAATCCGCACCTCCCAGAAGATTGCCTCAGCATCAGCGTCCTTTTCGACCAACGCAGTTTTCGCGGCCAATTCCTGCGGGGTTACCGGCCGCCAGTCGTCACCGGCAAAGACGGAAAGTGGCAGGATTAAGCAGACACAAAGAGTTATCAGGGAGATTAGGGGGAAACGAGCTGTTCGCATAAAAAATACCTTCCAGATAGAGATGTGGGGACCGGGTTGACTGTTTTCGACGAAACTTACGGGAGCAACGTGCTCTGCGGCGGAACCTGAGGTGTACAGCGGCCCGGATTCTAAATCAAGTGATTCGGTAATCGCAACTCCTAAAAAGCCGCGTCCCAACCAAATCAGATTACAAGCACTCTTGCATTGAGACAATTAGCGGGTCGCCGGGCATGAAGGGCAGGAAGGAAGACCCGAGGCCCGTATGCTATAATCCCCTCGATTTCTTGAACATTTGTCAGAATTTTGGCTAAACGCCATCCCTGGAGGACGAAACTGTGGCCACCGAACTCAAACGAGGAACTACTCCCCTTGATCGTATCGAAGAACTCCTGGGCGACAATGCGCGCACGCTGCTCGACCATAAAGCGGAAGCGATTT
>Ga0190272_10000394_pt1 | contig 23819 bp, 26 predicted proteins | sample Popmic504T_FD_133746 | JGI IMG/M metagenome (GOLD analysis project Ga0190272, IMG submission 133746) | Populus adjacent soil microbial communities from riparian zone of Shoshone River, Wyoming, USA - 504 T | ecosystem: Environmental > Terrestrial > Soil > Riparian zone | place: USA: Wyoming... | reverse complement strand
GGCTGAGCGCCAGCAGCGCATGGCCCAGCACGCCGACGCGGTGAAGCGCTTCTACGCCGCCCTGACGCCGGCCCAGCAAAAGGCCTTCGACGCCATGCACAAGGGCAAGCGCGGCAAGGGCAAGCGCGGCGGCCATCACATGGACGGCCACCAGGGCCACGCGCCGCAAGGTTAGCTCTGGGCTAAGCCGCTTGCCCCGAAAGGGGCGGCGACCTTAGAAGCGGTCATGTTCGCCTTCCTGGCCAACCCCGACCGCTTCATGGCCTTTTCCAGATGGGCCGCGCCGATCCTTGGGGTCGCCGCGGCCCTTTTGCTGGGCGCGGGCCTCTACTTCACCTTCGCCGCGCCGGAGGACTACCAGCAGTTCGACACCGTGCGGATCATGTTCATCCATGTCCCGGCGGCGTGGCTGGGGATGTTCGCCTACCTGTGCCTTGGGGTCGCCAGCCTGCTGGCCTTCGTGTTCAGGCACGCGCTGGCCGACGCCGCCGCCAAGGCCGCAGCGCCGCTGGGCGCCGCCTTCACGGCCCTGGCGCTGATCACCGGTTCCTTGTGGGGACGGCCGATGTGGGGGACGTGGTGGACGTGGGACGCGCGGCTGACCTCGGTGCTGGTGCTGTTCCTCTTCTACCTCGGCTACATGGCGCTGCGGGCGGCCATCGACGATGAGGTCAAGGCGGGTCGGGCGGCGGCCATTCTGGCGCTGGTCGGTCTCGTCAACCTGCCGGTCATCCACTTCTCGGTGGTGTGGTGGAACAGCCTGCACCAGGGCTCCTCGACGTTCGGCGCAGAGCGGGGCGACACCCTGCCGGCCATCTATCTGACGCCGCTGGCGCTGATGGGGCTGGGCTATCTGGCCTTGTTCGGAGCCTTATGGCTGGTTCGCATCCGCGCCGAGGTCTGGCGTCGGCGCGCGACGGTGCTGGCGCTGCGGGCGGCGGAGGGATGATGGACTTCGACGCCGGCAAGTACGCGCTCTACGTCTGGTCGGCCTTTGGCGCCGTGGCGGTGGTGTTCGCCTGGATGATCGCCGACAGTCTGGCCCGCGCCCGGCGGTGGCGGCGGGAGGCGGATCCCCGCTTTCGCGGGGATGATCGGGAATGAGACGCTGGCTGGCGGCGCTGCCGCTGGTGGCGCTGGCGGCGCTGGGCGTGCTCTTCGCCGGCTACGCCCTGAACCGCAATCCGCAGGTGCAGCCGCACGCCATGGTCGGCAAGCCGGTTCCGCAGCTGGTCCTGCCCGAGCTTGGCACGGGCGCCTCGATTGCCATCCGCGAGACGGTCCAGGGTCCGACGCTGGTCAACTTCTACGCCTCCTGGTGCGTGCCTTGCGAGCTGGAGCACCCGCAGCTGATGGCGCTGAAAGCCCAGGGCGTGCGGCTGGTCGGCGTCTCCTACAAGGACGCGCCCGAGAACAGCCAGGCCTTCCTGACCCGGCTCGGCGATCCCTTCGCGGTCAAGCTGATCGACCGCGCCGGGCTGGCGGGCGTCGAGTTCGGCACCACGGGGGTGCCGGAGAGCTATCTGATCGGCGCTGACGGCGTGATCGTGGCCAAGCACTCCGGCCCGCTGACCCCCGACAGCGCCGAGGCGCTCTTAGCTCAGGTGCGTTAGTCCACGGGCGGCGGCGGGGCCTCGGCCTCGCCCGCGCGCATGTGCTTCATCATGAACGGCACCTGGGTGAGCGAGAACAGCAGCGCCAGGATCATCAGGCCCGGAAAACGAAAGGCGACCCACACCGCGTCGGGCTGGGTCTTCCAGATGACGAGGTTGAGCACCGCCATGGCCACGAAGAAGGCGCTGTAGCGAAGGGTCAGGCTGCGCCAGGCGCGGTCGGAAAGACGCAGGCTCTCGCCCAACAGCATCTTCAGCGGGTTCTTTCCCGCCACCAGCCCGCCGGTCAGCAGGGCGGCGAACAGCAGGTTCATCACCGTCGGCTTGGCCTTGATGAAGGCCGGGTCGTCGAAGATCAGCGTCAGCGCCCCGAACAGCAGCGCCGCCCCGCCGGCCAGCAGCGGCATGGGCGCGACCCGCCGCTCGACCGCAAAGCCGATGGCCAGCGCCACGGCCGATCCGGCCACCAGCCACCAGGTCGCCTCCACCAGGTCGCGGGTGACCAGGTAGCCGACGGCGAACACCGCCAGGCCGCCGTAATCGACGACGGCGCGGATGGTCTTGTGGCTGTTTGACGTCGTCATCTAGGGCTCCAGGCCGACAAGGGAGCGCGAAAAGGCGCGGGCGTCGAAGGGCTGCAGGTCGTCGATGCCCTCGCCGACGCCGATCAGCTTGATGGGGCTGTCGGAGGCTTGGGCCACCGGCACCAGCACGCCGCCGCGCGCCGTGCCGTCCAGTTTGGTCATGACGATGCCGGTGACGCCGATCTGGTTGCCGAAGATCTTCTCCTGCGCCAGGGCGTTACGGCCGACCGTGGCGTCGAGCACCAGCAGCGTCTCGTGCGGCGCCTCGGGGTCCAGCTTCTTGACCACGCGGATAACCTTGAGGAGCTCGTTCATCAGGTCCTGCTTGTTCTGCAGGCGGCCGGCGGTGTCGATCAGCACGACGTCGAAGCCCTCGGCCCTGCCGCGCTCGATGGCGTCGAAGGCCAGGCCGGCGGCGTCCGAGCCGGTGGGCCGAGACATGAACTGCGCGCCCGCCCGGTCGGCCCAGATGCCGAGCTGCTCGACGGCGGCGGCGCGGAAGGTATCGCCGGCGGCGATCAGCACCTTGGCGCCCTTGGAGGTGAGGTCGGCGGCGATCTTGCCCAGCGTCGTGGTCTTGCCTGAGCCGTTCACCCCGATGAAGAGGACGACGTAGGGCCTGGGGCCGGACAGCGGATCGAAGGTCCCTTGGCGGGGGACCAGTTCGCGGGCCACGGCCTCGGCCAGGGCCTCCTTGACCTCTTCCTCGGTCGAGGACCTGCCGAAGCGGGCGTCGGAGAAGGCCTGGGTGATGCGCGCGGCGGCGTCGGGGCCAAGGTCGGCCTCGATCAGCATCTCCTCGAGCGCGTCGAGCTGCTCCTGGTCGAGCGGCCTGCGGGTAAAGACGCTGGCAGCCTGCTCGGTCAGCTGCTGCGACGAGCGCGACAGCCCCGAGGTCAGCCGCTGCAACCAGCCCTTCTTCGGCTCAGCCATGCGGCCAGCTCTCCGTGTCGTGGTCGGGGTGTTGGTGCGAGACCAGGTCGTCATAGAAGCCGGCGACCTGCTCGTCCTCCTCTACCGAACGGGTGGGCAGGCCCGCCGTTTCGTTGACCCAGGCGACGGCGCTGGGGATCGCCAGCTGGATCGTCGGCGCCAGATCGTCCGGCTCATCGAAGGCGCAGATGGCCAGGTCGATAGTCTTGGCGCTCCACTCGAAGGTCAGCGGCGTGCCGCAGGCCGAACAGAAGCCGCGCAGGACCTTGTTGGAGCTGGCGAAACGGGCCGGCTCGCCGCGCGTCCAGGTCAGGTGGGCGACCTCGATCGAGACCAGCGCGCCATAACGCGCCCCGGAGGCTTTCTGGCACATGCGGCAGTGGCAGATGCTGGCGCGGCCAAGCTCCCCCTCGACGGCGAAACGCACCGCCCCGCACTGGCAGCCGCCGGTTCGTCTCATGCCGCCCTCCCGGTCAGGCGCTTGCCGTCGTGGCCGGTGACCACGAAGGGCGCGATCTCACCGACGGCGGCGGGGCCCTCAAAGGTGATCTCGGTGAAGTCGTCGGCGCGGGCCAAGCCATCCTTCTCGACGAGACCGGCTAGCGTGCGGCCGACCTGGCCGTGCAGGTGGCGGCTAAGGGCCGCCTCGCCGGCTTGGCGCAGGCGCCGGGCGCGGTCCTTGACCACATCGCGCGGCAGCTGCGGCATCCGCGCGGCGGGCGTGCCGGGCCGCGGGCTGAAGGGGAAGACGTGCAGGAAGGCGAGGCCCGCCTCCTCGACCAGCCGCACGGTGTTGGCGAACGCTTCTTCCGTTTCGGTCGGGAAGCCGGCGATGAAGTCGGCCCCGAAGGCGGTGTCGGGGCGCACGGCGCGGACGCTGTCAATCAGGCGCAGGGCATCGCTGCGCAGGTGGCGGCGCTTCATGCGCTTGAGGATCAGGTCGTCGCCGGCCTGCAGGCTCAGATGCAGGTAGGGCATCAGCCGCGGTTCCTCGGCGAGGCACCGCATCAGGTCCGGGTCGATCTCGGCCGCGTCAATCGACGACAGGCGCAGGCGCGGCAGGCCCGGCGTCAGCTTGAGGATGCGGGCGACCAGCTGGCCCAGGGTCGGCTGTCCCGGCAGGTCGGCGCCCCATGAGGTGATGTCGACGCCGGTCAGCACGATCTCGCGATAGCCCTCGGCGGTCAGGCGCTGGACCTGCGCCACCACCTCGCCGGTCGGGGCGGAGCGGGAATTGCCGCGTCCGTAGGGGATGACGCAGAAGGTGCAGCGGTGGTCGCAGCCGTTCTGGACCTCGACGAAGGCGCGGGCGCGGTCCTTCAGGCCATCGACCAGATGTCCTGCGGTCTCGCGTACGGACATGATGTCGTTGACCCGGACACGGGCGGTTTCCGAAAGGGCGCCGGGCGCTGCCTTGTCGGCGTTGCCGAGCACCAGGTCCACTTCGGGCATGGCGGCGAACATCTGCGGGTCGATTTGCGCGGCGCAGCCGGTGACGATCAGGCGCGCGCCGGGGCGTTCGCGGCGGGCCTTGCGGATCGCCTGCCGCGCCTGGCGCACCGCCTCGCCGGTCACCGCGCAGGTGTTGAAGACGATGGCGCCGGTGACCCCGTCCGCCGCCGCTCTCGCCCGAATGGCCTCGGACTCATAGGCGTTGAGGCGGCAGCCGAAGGTGACGACGTCGACAGGCGGTTTGACGGGGGCGTTCATAGTTCGCCCTCGAACTCGACCGCGACAGGGCCGGTCATGATGACGTGGTCGTCGGCGCGCCATTCGATGTCCAGTTCGCCGCCGTCCAGCTCCAGGGTGGCGCGGCGGCCGGTGAGGCCCCGGCGGCTGGCGGCCACCAGGGCGGCGCAGGCGCCGGTGCCGCAGGCCTTGGTCAGGCCCGCGCCGCGTTCCCAGACGCGCAGGCGGATGCGGTCCTGGCCCTTCACCTGGGCGAAGCCGACATTCACGGCGTCGGGGAACAGCGGGTCATGCTCGACGGCGGGACCGATCACGCCGGCGGCGTCGACATCGTCGGTAAAGAAGACAACGTGCGGATTGCCCATGCTGACCGCGCCCGGTCCGCTTAGCCCGCCCGCCTCGAAATCGAGCGTGGCAGTGTCCATCGGGCAGGCAAGCGGGATCTCGTCCCAAGCCAGGCCCGGTGCGCCCATATCGACGCTGACGGCGGTGGGACCGGCGCGGCGGACGGGCAGACGGCCGGCCTTCGTCTCGATCACCGCCTCGTCCCTGCCGGACTCATTCATCAGCAGCCAGCCGACGCAGCGGGTGGCGTTGCCGCAGGCGCTGACCTCGCCGCCATCGGCGTTCCAGATGCGCATGAAGGCGTCGGCCTTGTCGGACGGCTCGATGGCGATGAGCTGGTCGCAGCCGATGCCGCCCTCGCGCCGCGCAATGGCGCGCGCCTCTTCCTGGCCCGGTCGGAACGGGTGTTGGCGGGCCTCGACCACGACGAAGTCGTTGCCGAGCCCGTTCATCTTCAGGAACGGACGGCTCATGGCGCGGGCTATATAGGCGAAAACGTCGCCTTCGTCAGATGCGGCCGCTACAAGGAACTGGATGGCTCACAAGCGACTTCGCATCCGGGCGCGGCTGAGGGCCCTCTACCACGGCGATTCACCGACGGCGGTGAGGTTCCGGCTGGCGGTCATCGCCATCGACTTCGCGATCATCGGCTTCTTCATCGCCGCGCCGCTGCTGCGCGAGGTGGGCTGGGTCTACTACACCCTCGACGGGCTGATCGCGCTGGCCCTGACGGTCGACCTGATCGCCCGAGGCCTGGCGCAGCCCAGGATCCGCAGCTGGCTGAAGCGGCCGCTGGTGTGGATCGACATCTTCATCCTGCTGACCCTGCTGCTGCCGACCATCTTCTACAACTTCGGCTTCCTGCGGGTGTTGCGCCTGTGGACGCTGCTCAACAGCGACTTCTTTTGGCGCACCGTCGGTCGGCGCTACGACGACACCCGCATCGAGGACATCGTCAAGTCAGCCTCGGCGCTGATCACCTTCATCTTCGTGGTCACCGGCTTTGTCTATGCGACCTTCGCCGGCCGGCACGCGGGGATCGCCGGCTATGTCGACGCCCTCTATTTCACCATCACCAGCATGACCACGACCGGCTATGGCGACATCGTCCTGCCCGGCACCATGGGCAAGCTGATCTCCATCGTGGTGATGCTGCTGGGGGTCAGCCTGTTCATTCGGCTGATCCAGTCGCTGGCGCGGCCGCACAAGGTCTTCTTTCCCTGCCCAATCTGCGGTCTGCAGCGCCACGACCCCGACGCCGTCCACTGCAAGGCCTGCGGCGAGACGCTGAACATCCCCAACGACGATTAGGCCGCCTTGCGGATGCCATGGCGGCGCCCATAGTGGCGGCGATGAAATCCGCAGCCATCCTCGGCGCAGCCTTACTGGCGCTGTCCTCGCCAGCCCACGCGCAGACCGACCCGCACCAGTGGCTCGAAGCGGTCGATGCGCCCGCCTCGCTGGCGTGGGTGGCCAGGGAGAACGCCCGCTCGACGGCGGCGCTGCGGGGCGACCCCCGCTACCAGCGCCTGCACGACGAGGCCTTCGCCATCCTCTCGGCCGACGACCGCATCCCGACCCTGGAGTTCGTCGGCGAAGGGCTGTTCACCTTCTGGCAGAACCGCGACCATGTGCGCGGCGTCTGGCAACGCACGAGCCTGAAACGCTACCAGGCCGGCGTGCCGCAATGGGAGCCGGTGCTCGACATCGACGCCCTGGCTAGGGCCGAGAAGGCGAACTGGGTGTTCAAGGGGGCCGACTGCCTGGGCCCCGCCTATCGCCGTTGCCTGGTTCGCCTGTCGGACGGCGGCAAGGACGCGGTCGAGGTGCGCGAGTTCGACCTGACCACAAAGCGCTTCGTCGATGACGGCTTCCGGCTGCCCGAGGGCAAGCAGTCGGTCGAGTGGCTCGACCCCGACACCCTCATCTTCAGCCGGGCCGCCGATGGGGCCACGGAGTCGGGCTATGGCTACATCGTCAGGTCGCTGAAGCGCGGCCAGCGCTTGAGCGAGGCCGTCGAGATCTTCCGGGGTCAGCCTACCGACGTCAGCGTCGCGCCTCACGTCTATGAAGACGCCCAGGGCCGCAAGGTGGTGGTGGTGGAGCGCGGCACGGACTTCTTCCACTCGCAGTTCCACCTGGTCACGCCGACGGGGATGCGGCCGCTGGCGATACCGGAGCGGGCGTCGGTGCATGGCTTCGTGGACGGCATGCTGATCGTGCAGACGCGGCAGGCGTGGACGCCGCCGGGCGGCGCGGCCGTGCCCAGTGGCTCGCTGGCGGCGATGGCGCCCGACGGCGGCCCGGTCGAGGTGCTGTTCACACCCGGCCAGCGAGTGGCGCTGGACGAGGTGGCGGTGACCGACGGCCGCGTCGTCGCGGTCGCTTACGACAATGTGCGCGGCCAGATCATGAGCTTTGCGCGCGGGCCGCGGGGGTGGACCCGCACCGCGCTGCCGGCCGCCGACAACGCCGCCGTCACCATCACCAGCGCCAGTCATGTCGACGACCGGGTGCTCTACACGGTCGAAGGCTTCCTCGATGCCACTCAGCTGAAGCTGGCGGACGCGGCGACCGGCGCCGGCTCGACGCTCAAGCAGATGCCGCCGCGCTTCAAGGCCGCCGGTCTGACTGTCGAGCAGTTCGAGGCGACGTCGAAGGATGGCGCGCGCATTCCCTACTTCCTGGTCCGGCGAAAAGACGTGGCCCTGAGCGGCGGCACGCCGACCCTGCTGCACGCCTATGGCGGCTTCCAGATTTCCAAGACGCCGATCTATGAGGCGACGGTCGGCAAGCTGTGGTTGGAGAGGGGCGGCGCCTATGCGGTGGCCAACATCCGCGGCGGCGGCGAGTTCGGGCCCGCCTGGCACGAAGCGGCGCTGAACGAGAACCGCCAGCGGGCCTTCGACGACTTCCACGCCGTGGCCGAAGACCTGATCGGCCGCAAGGTCACCTCGCCCCGGCGGTTGGGGATCTATGGCCGCTCAAACGGCGGCTTGCTGATGGGGGTGGCGATGACCCAGCGGCCGGACTTGTTCAACGCCGTGGTCATCGAAAGCCCGCCGCTGGACATGCTGCGCTATCACGCGCTGCCGGCCGGGGCGTCGTGGATCGGCGAGTACGGCGACCCGAAACTGCCCGACGAAGCCGCCTGGATCGCCGCCTATTCGCCCTATCAGGCGCTGAAGCCCGGCGTGAACTACCCGCTGGCCTACATCACCACCAACACCAAGGACGACCGCGTCCACCCCGGCCACGCCCGCAAGTTCGCCGCCAGGCTGGGAGAGCTGGGCGCCCCCTTCCTCTATTATGAGAACACCGAGGGCGGCCACGCCAACGCCGCCGACCCGGGGGCCGACGCGGTGCGCTGGGCCATGCACTACACCTACCTGATGCAAAGGCTGATGGACTGACGTGAACCAGCCGCTGCGGCCATCCCCGTTCGTATCGCTGGAGGCGCCGCGCCTGGACGCCGCCAAGTTCCGCGACCCGCTGGTCACCGCCAAAGGCGAGGCGCGGGCGCGGGTGGGGATCAAGGCGCTGACCACCCTGTGGTTCAACACCGGCACCCTGTGCAACCTGACCTGCCTGAACTGCTACATCGACAGCAGCCCGACCAACGACGCGCTGGCCTATCTGACGACGGCCGAGGCGCGAGGCTACCTGGACGAAATCGCGGCGTTGGGCCTGCCGGTGGGCGAGATCGGCTTCACCGGCGGCGAGCCGTTCATGAACCCCGACTGCCTGGCGATGATCGGCGAGGCGCTGGATCGCGGCTTCGAGGTGCTGGTGCTGACCAACGCCATGAAGCCGATGGAGCACCGCAAGGCCGGGCTGCTGGCGCTCAAGGACAGGCATGGCCAGCGGCTGACCATGCGCGTCAGCCTCGATCACCACACCCCGGCCATCCACGAGGCCGAGCGCGGCGTCGGCACCTGGGCCAAGGCCATCGAAGGGCTTCGGTGGCTGTCCGGCGAAGGCTTCTCCCTGGCCGTGGCCGGGCGCCGGCTGACGCAGGAGAGCGAGGCCGACGCGCGGGCGGGCTACGCGGCGGTGTTCGCTAGGCTGGGCGTCGCGATCGACGCTTTCGACCCGGCGCGGCTGGTGCTGTTTCCGGAGATGGACGCGGCCTGCGACGTGCCGGAAATCACCACCGCCTGCTGGGGCATCCTGGGCAAATCGCCCGACGACCTGATGTGCGCGTCGAGCCGCATGGTGGTGAAGCGACGCGGCGCCGAACGAGCGGCCGTGGTGGCCTGCACGCTGACGCCCTACGACACGCAGTTCGAGCTCGGCGCGACATTGGCTGAAGCCTTGGGCGAGGTGCCGCTAAACCATCCGCATTGCGCCAAGTTCTGTGTGCTCGGCGGCGCGAGCTGCTCGGGCTAGGCCTTGCGTGGTTCGACACGGGCCTCTGGCCCTGCTCACCATGACCAACTCTGAGTAAGTCATCCTGAGCAGCCCGTTTGCGGGCGTGTCGAAGGACGCTAGGTCTCCCGGATCGCCTCGGCCAGCAGCCTGCCTTCCCGCGCCCGGGTGGAGCCGGCGCGCCAGGCCACCACGATCTCGCGGCTGGGGTGCTTCCCGGCCAGGGGGCGGATGATCAGGGGGACGTGCTCGGTCAGGCCGCCCTCGATGGCCATGGCCGGCAGCAGCGACACCCCCAGCCCGGAGCCGACCATCTGCACCAGCGTCGGCAGCGAGGTGGCGGCGAAGTTCTCCTCGCCCCCGGCGCGCGGCGGGCTGAGGCCGCAGGCGGCCAGAGCGTGTTCGCGCAGGCAGTGGCCGTCTTCCAGCAGGATCAGGTCGTCGCCTTCCAGCGCCTCGGGTCCCACCCGCTCCTGGGAGGCCGCCGCGTGGTTGGGCGGCAGGGCGGCCAGCAGTTCGTCGTCCTCGACATGCTCCCAGGCCAGGCCCGTCATGTCATAGGGCAGGGCGATCAGCGCCGCGTCCAGCGCGCCCGAGCGGAGGGCCGCGACCAGCTTCTGGGTCAAATCCTCGCGCAGGAAGAGGCGCAGCTTGGGAAACCGCAGGCGGATGGCCGGCAGGGCCCTGGGCAGCAGGTAGGGGGCGATGGTCGGGATGACGCCGAGCCGGAACCTGCCGGCCAGCGGCTCGCCCGCCGCGCGCGCGGCCTGCACCAGATCGTCGGTCTGGGTCAGGATGGTCTGCGCCCGCCGCACCGTCTCCTCGCCCGCCGCCGTGAGGATCATCCCCGAGCGGGCGCGGTCGACCAACGGCGCGCCAAGGATTTTCTCCAGTTCCTGGATGCCGGCCGACAGGGTTGGCTGGGTGACGTGGGCGGCCTCGGCCGCACGGCTGAAGGAGCCGTGCTCGGCCAGGAGCTTCAGATACTGCAGCTGGCGGAGCGTGGGGATCATGCTCCATGATATAGACCTCCTCTATTTCAAATCCAAAAACAATCGATTTGAACGCTAGGGCTCGGCGGCCTAAATCAAGCCCTCGGCCGCCGCGATGGCGACCTACCGGTTCTGACTTCAAGGAGAGATGCGATGTTGGGTGTTGGCGAGAAGCTTCCGAACTTCAAGGTCATGGGCGTGAAGCCGAAATTCATGCGCCATGAAGAAAACGGCGAAAGCGCCTTCGAGGCGGTGACGCAGGACAGCTTCCCCGGCAAGTGGAAGGTCATCTTCTTCTACCCGAAGGACTTCACCTTCGTCTGTCCGACCGAGATTGCCGAGTTCGCTCGCCTGAACCCGCAGTTCGAAGAGCGCGACACCGTCGTGCTCGGCGGCTCGACCGACAACGAGCACTCCAAGCTCGGCTGGCGGCGTGAACACGCCGACCTCAACAACCTGGCGATCTGGAGCTTTGCCGACAATTCCGGCAAGTTCGCCCGCGCCCTGGGTGTGCTGGACGAGGAAGAAGGGGTCGCCCTGCGCGCCACCTTCGTGGTCGATCCTGACAACACCGTGCAACACGTGTATGTCACCAACCTGAACGTTGGCCGTAACCCGGCCGATACCCTTCGGGTCCTCGACGCGCTGCAGACCGATGAGCTTTGCCCGTGCAACCGCCAGGCCGGCGGCGAGACCCTCAAGCCTGCGGCGTAGTGAGCCCCCCTTTCTACGCCGCTAGTCCGGGAGCGTGCTCGCTCTCCCCCCATTGATTGGGCGCGCTCCCGGACACCTTTTCCCCATGAACCAGACGTCAGGAGACCGGCCATGTCGCTGGACGCTTTGCGCGAATCCATTCCCGCCTACGCCAAGGACCTCAGCCTCAACCTGTCGTCGCTGGCCTCAGAAACGCAGCTGACCGACCAGCAGAAGTGGGGCTGTTTCGTCGCCTCCGCCCATGCGGTCGGCGCCGCGCCGGTGATCAGGGCCGTCGAGGCCGCCGCCGCCGAGGCCGGCCTGACCGACGAGGCCAGGACCGCCGCCAAGGCCGCCGCCGCCATCATGGGCATGAACAATGTCTATTACCGCTCGCTGCACCTCTTGAAGAACCAGGAGTACCGCACCCTGCCGGCCCGCCTGCGGATGAACGTCATCGCCAACCCGGGGGTCGAGAAGATCGACTTCGAGCTGTGGTGCACGGCGGTCTCGGCCATCAACGGCTGCGGCATGTGCCTGGACAGCCACGAGGAAGAACTGAAGAAGCGCGGCGTGCCCAATACCTCGATCCAGGCGGCCCTGCGCATCGCCGCCGTGGTCAACGCCGTCAGCCGGGTGGTCGCCGCCGAAGCCGCCGCCGCCTAGGGCCTGGCTTCGACGTAGGTCTTGTAGCTGGCCAGCTGCTGGGCCAGCACGTCATCGACCCCTGACGCCATCTTGACCATCTCGGGCCGCGCGCCGCCGACGTTGTAGGTCTGGACGATCTGCGCGCCGCCGGGCGCGGGCTTGACGTGGAAAGACAACACCGCTGCGATGCCCTCGTCCTGCAAGGGGCCGAGCGCCGCTTCCACCCGCAGCATCCGGTGCTCCGGCCACACCAGAATGACGCGGCCGTGCTCGACGCCGCCGCCGGGCAGGGCTTCGCAGAAGCACGCGCCGGGCCTCAGCGGCATGGTTATGTTCAACGCGTCGCCCGAATAGGTGTGGGCGCTGCTCCACCAGCGGCCGATCTCGCCCAGCGCCTGCCACGCCTCTTCGGGCGTCGCGGCGACCGTGACGCGGTTTTCGAGGCGAAAGCCGCTGTCGCTCGTGCTCTTGACCTCGGCCGCCGCGGGGCTGGCGATGGCCAGAGCCGCCGCCATGATCCACCCAATCCGCATCCGCTCCTCCTTCAGGCCGCCTCGAAGACCAGCGGCTCGCCCCAGAAGCTGGCCACAAGTTCGTTCTGCGGGCCAGGCGTTCCGGTGGTGAGGAAGCGGCGCAACGCCCCCGTGCCGGTCTCGTACTCAGGGTGGCGCGCGAAGTAGCGCTCCATGGCGTCGGCGGTGGCGTCCGGCTGGTGGATCAGCGGCGTACCGGGCGGCAGGGCGGCGCGGAACAGATCGGCGGCCAGTTCATAGTGCGTGCAGCCAAGGATGGCCCGGTCGGGATAGCGGCCGATGCGGGTCTTCAGCGCCGCGACATGGCCGGCGATCTCCGCCGTCAGCTCGTCACGCGTCGCGCTGCCCTCGATCATCCGGGCCAGGTTCGGGCAGGGCTCGGAGAACACCGCCACGTCCTGGCGGCGCTTGTCGATCTCGATCTCGTAGACGCGGCTGCTGGCGGTGCCGGGAGTGGAGAAGACGCCGACGATATCGAGCTGCTCGATCTTGTCGCCGCGCCGCTCGGCCTCGTGCTCCCAGGGCAGGCCCGTGGCCTCCTCAATGGTCGGCACGATGATGCCCAGCACGTTCAGCGGCCGGTCCTTCTCGCGTCTGTAGGCTGGCAACCAAGTCTGCTGGAGACGCCGAAGGGCGATGGCCGAGGCGGTGTTGCAGGCCAGGATGACGACGCTGGCGCCGAGGTCGAACAATCGCTCGCAGCCGGCGCGGGTCAGGTCGACGATCTCCTCGCCCGCCTTGCCGCCGTAGGGGGCGTTGGCCTGGTCGGCCAGGTAGATGAAGTCGGCATCCGGCATCCGCCGGGTGAGGGTGCGGTGGACGCTCAGCCCGCCCACGCCGGAGTCGAATACGCCAATGACCATGCCTGCGGATTTAGACCGCCGGCGGGCCGGTGTCACATGTTTGCGACGAGGGCGCGGCTGACCAGCGACTGGCCCTTGACCACCTCGGCCAGGCGGGCGTCGATCTCGGCCTTGCGGATGGTCTTGGCCTGCAACTCGGCAGGGCCAGCGGTGGCCTTGCGCATCTTGCGAAGGTCGCTTTCCAGCTCGTCGCTGGCGCCTTTCAGGATCTCGAACATGATGGCGGTGATCATGTCGTGGGTGTCGATGCGCTCGCGCTCGGCGATCTTCAGGATGGCCGGGCCGATCTCGGTCTGGATGTGGAAGGCCAACTCGATCAGGTCGCCGGGCTTGGCTAGCTGGCGGACCCGCTCCTCCTCGATCCAGACGCGAGCCTTCTTGGACAGCCGCTTGACCGGCGAAGTCTCGGTCGGATTGACGCCGGGCATGTTGACCATGCCGGCCGTATTGCCCGCCTGGGCCGCGGCCATCTGCGGCGCGGCCAGGCAGGCCACAAGCGCCGCGCTCAACAACAACCCGCGCATAAGGGTTCGCTCCCCATCCCATCGATGCAGGATTAGTCGCGGCCGATCGCGGCAAATTTACGGTGGTGTAAGCGGCTCATTACATCGCGTTCATGTGACGCGGCGAAACCTGTGATCTAGTTTCTCCAGTAACCGCCCCCACGGAGATTTCCCGCCTTGCAACGCCGCACCTTCCTGGCCGCCACCACGGCCGTCGCCGCCACTCTCGTTGTCTCTCCCGCCCTGGCCCAGAGCGCCAATCCGCTGCTGGCGCCGTGGACCGGCCCCTATGGCGGCGTGCCCGCCTTCGACAAGGTCAAGGTGGCCGATTTCAAACCGGCGCTGGAAGCGGCCATGGCCGAGAACCTGGCGGAGGTGGAGCGCATCGCCAGCCTGCGCGAAGTCCCGACCTTTGAGAACACCATCCTGGCGCTGGAAAACAGCGGCCGGCGGCTCAGCGACCTCTACACCTACTACGGTGTCTGGGGCTCGAACCTGTCGACGCCGGAGCTTCAGGCCGTCGAGATGCAGATGGACCCCAGGCTGGCCGCCTTCAACGACAAGATCACCCAGAACGTCGACCTCTTCCGCCGCATCGACGCGGTCTACAACTCGGTCGACAAGGAGCGGCTTAACCCCGAGCAGCAGCGGCTGGTCTGGCTGTACCGCACCAACTTCGTGGCCGCCGGCGCGCAGCTCGACGCCCCCGCCAAAGCCCGCGTGGCGCAGATCAACGAGCGGCTGGCCACCCTCTTCACCACCTTCAACCAGAACCTGCTGCACGATGAGGGCGAGTACGTCCTCTACCTGAAGGCCTCGGACCTGAAGGGCCTGCCGCAGTGGCTGCGCGACAACCTCGCCGCCACCGCCGAGGAGCGCGGTCGCAAGGGCCAGTTCGCCGTGGCCAACACCCGCTCGTCGATGGACCCGTTTCTGACCTACTCGGACCGCCGCGACCTGCGCGAGAAGGTGTGGACCACCTACTACGCCCGCGGCGACAACGGCGATCAGTACGACAACAACAAGATCATCACCGAGATCCTGCAGCTGCGCGCCGAGCGGGCCAGACTGCTGGGCTTCCCGACCCATGCCCACTGGCGGCTGCAGAACGCCATGGCCAAGACGCCTGAGCGGGCCATGGAGCTGATGGAGGCGGTGTGGACGCCGGCGGTCGCCGCCGTGCGCACGGACGTCGCCGACATGCAGGCGATCGCCGACAAGGAAGGGGCGAAGATCAAGATCGCCCCGTGGGACTACCGCTACTACATGGAGAAGGTTCGCAAGGCGAAGTACGACCTCGATCTGAACGAGGTGAAGCCCTACCTCGAGCTTGAGAACCTGCGCGAGGGCATGTTCTGGGCGGCCAGCCAGCTCTACGGCTTTACGTTCAAGCCGGTCACCGGCCTGCCGGTCTTCCACCCCGACGTGCGCGTCTGGGAAGTGCTGGGCGCGGGCGGCGAGCACGTCGGCCTTTGGTACTTCGATCCCTATGCTCGGCCGGGCAAGCGCTCGGGCGCCTGGATGAACGCCTACCGCACGCAGGAGAACTTCCTGAGCCCGGTGACGACCATCGTCTCCAACAACTCCAACTTCGTGAAGGGCAAGCCAGGCGAGCCGGTGCTGCTGTCGTGGGACGACGCCGACACCATGTTCCACGAGTTCGGCCACGCGCTGCACGGCCTCAACTCGCAGGTCCGCTATCCTTCGCTGTCGGGCACGGCGGTGCCGCGCGACTATGTCGAGTTCCCCAGCCAGCTGAACGAGCACTGGTTCCCGACCCAGCAGGTTCTTGGCCGGTTCGCCACCCACTACCAGACCGGCAAGCCGATCCCGCAGGCGCTGGTCGACAAGATCAAGCGCACCTCGACCTTCAACCAGGGCTTTGCGACCACCGAATACCTGGCCAGCGCCCTGATCGACATGAAGCTGCACCTGGCCGGAGGGGCCCCCATCGACCCCGATCGGTTCGAGCGCGAGGAACTGGCGAAGCTCGGCATGCCGCCCGAGGTCGTCATGCGCCACCGCACGCCGCAGTTCGCCCACATCTTCTCGTCCGACAGCTATTCGGCCGGCTATTACAGCTACCTGTGGGCCGACACGCTGACGGCGGACGTGGCCGAAGCCTTCAAGGAGGCGCCGGGCGGCTACTACGACAAGGCCACCGCGGCGCGGCTGCGCGAGACCATCATGTCGAAGGGTAACTCGGTCGATCCCGCCGACCAGTTCCGCGCCTTCCGCGGCCGCGACCCCAGTATCGACGCTCTGATGCGCGACCGCGGCTTCCCGGTCCCAGGTTAGGGAGCCCGGGCCAGGTTGATTTTGCGGGCTTAAGCGCGCATAAGCCCGCCTTTCCGGCGCTTCAGTGAGCGCCCTCCACCGCCACGACCCCCATGCCTATATGGGACGAGGGCGGCGAGGACCCCCGTCGACGTGATCGTCCACGGGGGCTCACTGCGTTTGCGTCAATGGAGTGAATGAGTGTTCGAAGGCCTTACCGATCGGCTGACCGGCGTATTCGACCGCTTGAGCGGGCGCGGCGTCCTTGGCGAAAAGGACGTCGATGAGGCCCTGCGCGAAGTGCGCGTGGCCCTGCTCGAAGCTGACGTCGCGCTGCCGGTGGTCAAGGACTTCATCGCCAGGGCCAAGGAGCGGGCGACCGGCGAGGCCGTCATCCGCTCGGTGCGTCCGGCCGACCAGGTCGTCAAGATCGTCTACGACGGCCTCGTCGAGATGCTGGGCGGCGAGAACCCGGTTGGTCTGAACCTGGCGCTCAACCCGCCGACCGTGATCCTGATGGCCGGCCTGCAAGGCTCGGGCAAGACGACCACCTCCGCCAAGCTGGCGCTGCGCCTGACCAAGACCGAGCGCCAGAAGGTGCTGATGGCCTCGCTCGACACCCGCCGGCCGGCGGCTATGGAGCAGCTGGCCATGCTGGGCGAGCAGGTCGGCGTCGAGACCCTGCCGATCATGCCTGGCCAGTCGGCGCCCGACATTGCCCGGCGCGCCATTTCCGCCGCCAAGCTGGGCGGCTTCGACGTCCTCATCCTCGACACCGCCGGGCGCACGACGCTGGACGAGGCGATGATGAGCGAGGCGGCCGAGATCGCCCGCATCGGCAATCCCGCCGAGACCATCCTGGTCGCCGACAGCCTGACCGGCCAGGACGCGGTGCGCACCGCCAAGGCCTTCCACGAGCGCCTGCCGCTGACCGGCCTGATCCTGACCCGCGCCGACGGCGACGGGCGCGGCGGCGCGGCGCTGTCGATGCGCCACGTCACCGGCCTGCCGATCAAGTTCCTGGGCGCCGGCGAGAAGGTCGACGCGCTGGACGTGTTCGACGCCCGCCGCGTGGCTGGCCGCATCCTGGGCCAGGGCGATGTCGTCGCGCTGGTTGAAAGGGCGGCTGAAGAGCTCGACCATGCCGAAGCCGAGCGGATGGCCAAGAAGCTGGCCAAGGGCCAGTTCGACCTCAACGACCTGGCCGCCCAGCTCGACCAGATGCGCAAGATGGGCGGCATGGAAGGCATCATGGGCCTGCTGCCCGGTGTCGGTAAGATGAAGAGCCAGATGGCCGACGCCGGCATCGGCGATTCCATGCTGGCGCGCCAGCGGGCCATCATCAACTCGATGACCAAGGCCGAGCGCAAGAAGCCCGACCTGCTGCAGGCCTCGCGCAAGCGCCGCGTCGCGGCCGGGGCCGGCGTCGATGTGGCCGAGATCAACCGCCTTCTGAAACAGCACCGCCAGATGGCCGACGTCTTCAAGACCATGAGCCGCGACGGCGGCAAGTCGATGGCCCGCATGGCCTCGGCCATGGGCGGCGGCGACATGGCCAAGTTCAAGGCTATGGGCGCCGGCAAGGCTCCCGCCATGGGTGAGGGCGGCCCGGCGCTGCCTGGACCCTCGCTGCCCGGCCTGGGCGGCGGCCCTCCCAAACTCCCTGGCCTGGGAGGCGCGCTGCCTTCCGGCTTCAACCCGTTCAAGAAATCGAACTGAGCACTTAAGGACCACTGAAATGCTGAAGATCCGACTGGCCCGCGGCGGCGCCAAGAAGCGCCCCTACTATTCGATCGTCGTGGCTGACAGCCACTCGCCGCGTGATGGCCGCTTCATCGAGAAGGTGGGCTCCTACAACCCGCTGCTCGGCAAGGAAGACCCGAGCCGCACCGTGCTCAAGCTCGACCGCATCCAGGAGTGGATCGGCAAAGGCGCCCAGCCGACCGACCGCGTTGCGCGCTTCCTGTCGCAACAGGGCGTGGTGAAGTGGGAGCACGGCAACAACCCGCAGAAGGGCCAGCCGCACAAGAAGGCCCAGGAACGCGCCGCCGAGCGCGCCCAGCGCGAGGAAGACCGCAAGGCCGCCGAGGCCGAAGCCCTGGCCAACCCGCCCGCGCCCGAGCCGGAACCCGTCGCTGAAGAAGCGCCGGCTGCCGAGGAAGCTGCTCCGGCCGAGGCCGCTGCTGAAGAAGCCGCCCCGGCCGAAGCCGCTGCCGAAGAGGCTCCGGCCTCTGAAGCGGCGCCTGCTGAAGAAGCTCCCGCCGCTGAAGAAGCCGCTCCGGTCGAAGAAGCTGTCGCCGAACAGGCCGCTGCCGAAGAGACCGCTGCTGAACAGGTTCCGGAAGCCGCTGCTGAAGCCGCCGCCGAGGAAGCCCCGGCCGCCGAAGGCGAAGAAGAGAAGACCGAGGGCTAACCACCCGTGGCCGATGAGCGCCTTATCGAAGTGGGCCGTGTCGCCGGCGCGTTCGGCGTGCGCGGCGAGGTGCGCATCACCGCCTATACCGAGGACCCCCTGGCGCTGGCCGGCTTTGCCGAGCTCAAGCGCCAGGACGGCTCCCATGCCCTGACCATCACCACGGCGCGCGGTGAGAAGGGGGCCATTGTCGGCCGGGCCAAGGAGATCGCCAGCAAGGAAGAGGCCGACGCCCTGCGCGGCCTTCGCCTCTATGTCTCGCGCGATGTCTTTCCCGAGCCGGACGAGGACGAGTTCTACCTCGCCGACCTGATCGGGCTGCAAGTCCAGAACGTGCAGTCGGGCGAGAGCCTGGGAACGGTCAAAAGCATCCAGAACTTCGGGGCCAGCGACATGCTGGAGATCGAGCCCGCCGCCGGCGGCCCGACCTGGTACCTGCCCTTCACCCGCGAGGCTGTGCCCGAGGTGAAGATCGCCGACGGCGTCGTGCTGGCCAATCCGCCGCAAGAGACCGAGTAGCTCAGGCCTTCAACCGCATCAGGCATTCCTGGGCCACCGAGGCGACCAGCCTGCCATCCTGGGTGAACATCTGGCCACGCACCAAGCCCCGGCCCTGGCTGGTCGAGGGGCTGTCCTGGTCGAACAGGTGCCAGTCGTTGAAGTTGGACGGGTGATGGAACCACATGGCGTGGTCGAGGCTGGCCGACTGCATGCCGGGCGACGTCCAGATCAGCCCATGCACCCGCAGCGCCGTCTCCATGAAGGCCATGTCCGAGGCGTAGGCCAGCGTCGCCTGCTGCATCCGCACGCTGTCGCCGATCGGTTGGCGAGCCCGCATCCAGACCTGCTTGCGCGGCGCCTTCTTGACCGGCCGGGACAGGTCCTGGGGGTCTGGCCAGCGCACGTCGATGGGGCGTTCGCGCAGCATGCTTTCCAGCAGGCGCGGGTGGATCTTGCCTTCCAGTTCCTTTGCACGTTCGGCCTCGGTGGGGATGGTCTCGGGATCGGGTGCTTCCGGCATCTGCGCCTGGTGCTCAAGGCCAGCTTCTGGGACCTGGAAGGAGGCGGCGAGGTTGAAGATCTGCTCGCCATGCTGGATGGCGGCCACCCGCCGGGTGGTGAAGCTGCCGCCGTCACGGGCCCGCTCGACCTGGTAGAGCACCGGCGCCTTCACATCCCCGGGCCGGATGAAATAGGCGTGCAGGCTATGGCAGACGCGGTCCTGCACCGTCTCGTAGGCGGCCATCAGCGCCTGGCCGATGACCACCCCGCCGAACAGGCGCGGAAAGCCGTCGTTGGGACTGACGCCCCGGAACAGGTTCACCTCGATGGCGTCGAGGGACAGGGTCTCGGCAAGGTTCTCGATCTCTGGCATGCCGCTGGATTAGGCGCGGGAAGCGTCGTGGGCAAGGGCGTGCTAAGGGAGCGCCGCCATGTTTACCGCCACCGTCCTGACCATGTTCCCGGAGGCCTTTCCCGGCCCGCTCGGCGTGTCGCTGATCGGCACGGCGTGGCGCGAGCAGGGGCTGTGGCGCCTTGAAACAGTGGACATTCGGGCCTTTTCCGCAGATAAGCGCGGCTTCCTGGACGACACCCCCGCGGGCGGTGGTCCAGGTCAGGTCATGCGAGCGGACGTGATCGCGGCGGCGCTGGATTCAGTGGACGTGGCGGGGCGGCCGCTTTTGTACATGAGCGCCCGGGGCAGGCCCCTGACCCAGGCGCGAGTAAAGGAGTGGGCCAGCGCGCCGGGGATCATCGTCCTCTGCGGCCGGTTCGAGGGGGTGGACCAGCGGGTGCTAGACGCCCGGGGGTTTACGGAGGTCGCGGTCGGCGACGCGGTCCTGGCCGGTGGCGAGGCGGCGGCGATGGTGGCGATCGAGGCCTGCGTTCGGCTGGTGCCCGGTGTGTTGGGCAAGGCCGAGAGCTTGAACGAAGAGAGCTTCGAGGACGGGCTGCTCGAACATCCGCAGTATACGAGGCCGCGGACGATCGAGGGGCTGGACATCCCCGAGGTGCTGCTGAGCGGCGACCATAAGAAGGTCGCCGAGTGGCGGCGGACGATGCGTGAACAGACGACCCGCGAGCAGCGCCCCGATCTTTGGGACCGCCACCTCGCCAACCGACAACCAAGGGGCGGCTTCAAGCCCGACGAAAGGTAGATAGAGATGAACGTGATCCAGCAGTTGGAGAAGGAAGAGGCCACGCGCCTTGCCGGTCTCCGCAAGACCCCCGATTTCCAGCCCGGCGACACCGTGCGCGTCAACGTGCGCATCAAGGAAGGCGAGCGCGAGCGCGTTCAGGCCTACGAAGGTGTCTGCATCGCCCGTAACGGCGCCGGCCTGATGGAGAATTTCACCGTCCGCAAGATCAGCTTCGGCGAAGGCGTCGAGCGGGTCTTCCCGGTCGCCTCGCCGATGATCGAGAGCATCGAGGTCAAGCGCCGCGGCGTCGTGCGGCGCGCCAAGCTCTATTACCTGCGCGACCGCCGCGGCAAGTCGGCCCGCATCGCCGAACGCCAGATGGGCCAGGCGGCGAAGGCCGAGCCGACCGAAACGCCGGAAGTCACCGAAGCCTAGGCTTTCGGCTCATCCAGATACGAAAAGGCCCCGGAGCGATCCGGGGCCTTTTTGCTGTGCGTGGTTCGAGACGCTCGGCTGAGGCCTCGCTTCTCACCATGACGACTACTGAGTTCGTCATCCTGAGGAGCGTCCTGAGCTTGTCGAAGGATGCGTCCGAAGGACGCAACTAAGCCTGCATCGTCCATCCCTCGACGCCCATGGCGGCCTGGCGCAGGGCTTCGGAGCGCGTCGGGTGGGGGTGGCAGGTGCGGGCGATGTCTTCGGACGCGGCGCTGAAGGCCATGGCCACGCAGTACTCGCCAATCATCTCACTGACCTGCGGACCGATCATGTGGACGCCCAGCACCGCGTCGGTCTTGGCGTCGGCCAGCACCTTCACGAAGCCCTCGGTCTCGTGGTTGATCTTGGCGCGGCTGTTGGCGGTGAAGGGGAAGCGGCCGGCCTTGTAGGCGACACCCGCCGCCTTCAGCTCCTCCTCGGTCCTGCCGACCCAGGCCACTTCCGGGGCCGTGTAAACCACCGAAGGCACGAGGTTGTAGTCCACGTGACCGGCCTTGCCGGCGATCAGCTCGATGCAGGCGACGGCGTCTTCCTCGGCCTTGTGGGCCAGCATCGGGCCGTGGATCACATCGCCGATGGCCCATACGCCAGGCGCCGAGGTCTTGAAGTGGTCGGTCTCGATGAAGCCGCGCTTGTCGGGGGTGACGCCGACGCTCTCCAGCCCCAGCCCGTCGGTAAACGGCCGCCGGCCGATGGCGACGAGCACATAGTCGCCGCTCAGGGTTTCGGCCTCGCCGCCCTTGACCGGTTCGACGGTCAGCTCGACGCCCGACTTGCCAGCCTTGGCGCCGGTGACTTTCGAGCCGAGCTTGAACGTGAAGCCCTGCTTGGTCAGCGAGCGCTGGAAGGTCTTGGCGGTCTCCTCGTCCATGCCTGGCGTGATGCGGTCGAGGAACTCGATGACGGTGACCTCCGCGCCCAGCCTGCGCCAGACCGAGCCCAGCTCCAGCCCGATGATGCCGGCGCCGATGATCAGCATCGACTTTGGAACCTCGGGGAGCGACAGGGCGCCGGTGGAATCGACGATGCGCTTTTGGTCCACCGTCACGCCCGGCAGCGGGGTGGGCTCCGAGCCGGTGGCGATGACGATGTTCTTGGTCTCAAGCGTGGTGACGGCGCCGTCCTCGCCCTTGACCTCGACGCGGCCCGGCCCGGCGATGGCGCCGAAGCCCTTGATGTAGTCGGCCTTGTTCTTCTTGAGCAGGAACTCGACGCCCTTGGTCAGGGCCGAGACGCTGTCGGCCTTCTGCTTCATCATCTGCGGCAGGTTCAGCTTCGGCGCGACCTCGATGCCCAGCGTGGCGAACTGCGGCCCGGCGGCGGCGGCGTAGAGTTCGGAGGCGTGGAGCAGCGCCTTGGATGGCATGCAGCCGACGTTCAGGCAGGTGCCGCCCAGGGTCCCCCGGCTCTCGACGCAGGCGACCTTCAGCCCCAGTTGGCCGCCGCGGATCGCCGCGTTGTAGCCGCCGGGGCCGCCGCCGATGATGACGACGTCGTAGGGGGTCTGCTCAGCCATGGTTTCGCCTTTGAGGGTTCCGTCCTGTCGGCGCGGAACCTAGGCCCGCTGGCCCTCAGGTCAACAGGCGCGGCGGCGAAAACCGGGGCCTGGTGAAATGGCGCCGGGAGCGGAGGCGATTGGCGACAGCCGCTCCCGGGCCTTCGTTGGTCTTAAGCGGCGACCACCGTGGGCGAAGCGTCGCGCTCCGTCCACCAGACGAGCGCAAGGCCGATCAGCAGCGCGCCCATGACGTAGTAGTCCATCTGCAGCTGCTCGGCCGAGAAGGCGGACTGATAGGCCGCCGTGCTGCGGATCGTCAGCCAGCCGATGGCGTCCAGCACCAAGGCCGCGGCATAGGGAACCAGCGCCTTGCCGCCGCGCAGCAGCCTGAAAGCCGCCACGCCATAGCCGATCACCGCCAGCAGGAAGACCACGACCTGCCACCAGGCGATGGCGTCCATCAATCCGCCCATGTCGGCGGCGCCCGGCAGGCTCATGGCCATCCCGGTCTTGTGACCGACCGTCAGCACCATGTGGTAGAGGGCCGTCAACGCATACAGCCCGACAAGGACGCCCAGCGCCCAACGCACGTACTTCATGGTTTCACTCCCCCGAGTGCAGCCGCTGTTGCGCGGCTATGGGGGGAGGCTGATCCTAAAAGAGGGCCGGGGCAACGTCCTTAATGTTACGCTTGTTAACCTGGAGAGGCCGCCGGAACGCGAAACGGGCGGACCATTGCTGACCCGCCCGCTCGATAGTGCGCTCTAGAGAAGCGTCAAACTTAGGTCGTGACGGCTTCTTCCGGGGCGACGCCTTCCTGCTTGGAGAGGTCTTCGCCGGTTTCCTGGTCGACGACCTTCATCGACAGCTTGGTCTTGCCGCGGTCGTCGAAGCCCATGAGCTTGACCTTGACGATCTGGCCTTCGCTCAGCACGTCGGAGGTCTTGGCCACCTTCTCCTTGGAAATCTGGGAGATGTGGACCAGGCCGTCCTTGGCGCCGAAGAAGTTCACGAAGGCGCCGAAGTCGACGACCTTGACGACCTTGCCGTTGTAGATCGCGCCCACTTCCGGCTCGGAAGCGATCGACTTGATCCAGTCGCGGGCCGCATCGATCTTGGCCTGGTCGGAGGCGGCGATCTTGATGGTGCCGTCGTCACCGATGTCGACCTTGGCGCCGGTGGTGGCGACGATCTCGCGGATCACCTTGCCGCCGGTGCCGATCACTTC
>Ga0190272_10000393_pt1 | contig 23834 bp, 29 predicted proteins | sample Popmic504T_FD_133746 | JGI IMG/M metagenome (GOLD analysis project Ga0190272, IMG submission 133746) | Populus adjacent soil microbial communities from riparian zone of Shoshone River, Wyoming, USA - 504 T | ecosystem: Environmental > Terrestrial > Soil > Riparian zone | place: USA: Wyoming... | reverse complement strand
TGGACCGCTCCCCGGCTCTCGACGGCGAACGCTGATCGGCGCATCGCCCACGGCCGCTCTGGCCACGTCGCCGGTATCGTCATCCGACCCGTCGTCCACCACCAGCGCCTCGTAGGCAGGCACCCCGGCGCGGTGGTAGCGCAGCGCCGCCATCGCTCGAACCGTGTCGTCGATCACGCTCGCTTCATTGCGCGCCGGCACCACGATCGAGACGAAGGGAAGGTCGCCGGCAAGGCCGGTCGGCTCACCCGCGCCACTGCGCGCATCGTCGAGGACGCGGCGCAGGACGCGGCTGCCGTGCCAGGCGAGCCATGCGACGTAGGCCACCGACACGCCGATGCCGAGCTGAAGGGCCCGCGCCGCGATGGGGATGGTGATCGTCAGCCACGCAACGAAGGCGGAAGCAAGCAGGAAGGCGGCGGCTGAGCCCCTAGTCGCCATCGGGCGTCGGCCGGCGGCGGCGCCTCCGTCGGTGCGGCGCCTCCGGCGGATCGGGGTGATCGGGGATGCCGGGCGCCGTTGATTCGTCGACTGCGCTCGCCGGCGACCCGGGACCGTGGTCATCCCGGTGGAGGCCCGCGCCGGCATTGCGCCGCCACGACGCCACCCCGGCCCAGAGCGTCACCGCGCCGAGGAACGCCATCACGATCGGGATGCCGGACCCGTCGAAGAAGATGTTCAGGATGTCGGCCGCGGCCGGCGCCGCGATCACCGGGAGGAACGAGGCGACCGAGAGAAGCGTGTTGAGGATCCCGAAGATCCGGCCGCGCACGTCCGCTGGCAGCTCCTCCTGGAGCGCGGTCTGCGACGGGATCGCCACGAAGGCGTACTCGAGCCCCGCCAGAACGGAGATGACGACGACGACGGCGAGCAGGCTGACGAGAGGCGCGATGGCGGGCACCGCCTCCTCGATCGGCGCCGCGGCCCCGCCCAGCAGGACGGTGGCGGGCTTGACGACCGCGAGCATCACGAGCGTGATGCCCATCCCGACGAGGCCGATGTCGATGACGAGCCGCTTCGGGATCGACTTGCCGTAGGAGTTGAGGAACAGAATGCCGACGACGGCGCCGAGCCCGGCGGGACCCATGATGAAGAAGAAGTTCTGCGACGTGAGCCCGAGGATGTCCACGGCAAAGCCGGGACCGATGGCTCCCAGCACGCCGATGAGGCTCGACGAGATACCCAGGTAGGCCAGGCTCCAGGCGATCGCCCGGTGGCGGCGCACGAATGCCACCCCCTCCGCGAGCTGGGCAATGAGCTCGTGGAGCGCCCGGCCGGCGGCGTCGGTGGCCCGCGCGACCTGTTGGTCGGGCCGGACGGCGGGCAGTGGCAGGATTGCGAGCGCGCTGAGGGCGAACATGACCGCGACGATGATGTACACGGCGATCGGCCCGAGAGCGATGAGCACGAGCGGGCCGAGGAATCCGAAACCGATCGCAAACGTCGCGTTGATCGTCAGGACAAAGATCGAGTTCGCCGCCATGAGCTGCCGGCGGTCGACGATGCGCGGGATGGCAGTCAGCTCGGCCGGCGCGAAGACCGCCGTCGCGGTCGCGATCCCGAAGTTGATGAGGTAGACCAGCGGCACATTCGCGGTGTCGGTGTTCGGCGCCACGAAGATGAACGCGATGATGCCGACGGCTCGCACCACGTTCGTGGCCAGCATGATGGCCTTCGCGTTGCTCCGCTCGACGAGGACCCCGCCCAGCGTGCTGAAGAGGACCGCCGGCACCAGGAAGGTCAGGAGCAGGACGGCGACCGCCGTGTCGGACTCCGTGGTGTCGTGCACCGTCGCCATGAGGGCGGCGAGCACCATGTTGCTGGCCAGCTGGCTGAGGGTCTGCGCCGACCACAGGTAGACGAAGCTGCGGTTGGCGAAAACCGAGCCGGCCCCCGACAGGTCCGTGATGGACCCTGGCTCGCCCGGCATCTCGACGTGAGCCATCTCCTAAAGCGCCTCGGGGCCCCGTTCCAGGTACTCGGTGAATCGCCGCTCGACGTCCAGGCGATCCATGAGGATGCGGTGGCCGCAGCCGTCGCACACCAGGCCGATATCTGCCCCGAGCCGCACGACGGCCCAGTCCCGGCTGCCGCAGGGGTGCTCCTTGCGGAGACGCAGCCGGTCGCCGATGCGGAGCTCGAGTGGCGCCGCCACCGTCACTCCCCGCCCTCCGTGGCGGTGACCCCGGTGAAGTTGAACGATCCGAGGTGGAGCGCCGGCACCCTCGCGGCACCGAAGAACTCGCCGGGCAGCACCCTGGTCTGATCCCCTGCCGCCCGCACGTCGCTGAACGCCTCGGGGATCGATTGCGTGAAGCGGAAGTTCATGAGTGGGCGGCTCACACGGCCATCCTCGATCAGGAAGGTGCCGTCCTTCGTCATCCCGGTCAGGATGGCCTTCTTGGGATGGACGGGATTGATGTAGTGGAATCGGGTGACCCACACGCCGCGCTTCACGCCGGACACGAGTTCGTCGCGTGGCGTCGAGCCGGGCGCCATGAACAGGTTGAGCGCCATCGGCCCGAGGAGGTTCGGGGCCGGCAGGCCGTGGCCGGTCGAGCCGGTCCCGGCCCGCGACCCGGTGGCGGCGTCGTGGACCACGGACTTCGCGACACCGGCCTCGACGAGGTCGACGCGGCGGCGGACGACGCCCTCGAAGTCGATCGGAGCAGGCAGGCCGGCCGGATCCTGTCCGTCGTCCCAGATGCTGACGTTCTCGCCCATCAGCCGCTTGCCCAGGTCCATGAACGAGCGGCCCTCCTCGTGTGCCAAGCCGCTGAAGCCGATGTAGGACAGGTACTCGAGGAGGCCCGCGACCGCGTACTCCTCCAGGATGACCTCGTAGTCGCCGGGCTCGAGATCGCCGGCGCCGCGCATCCGGTCGCCCTTGGTGGCCGCCTCGACGCCGAGTGCCTCCGCGTCGAGCTCCTCGACGTCGGTGGAACCGGCGTGCGCGTAGCCGGAGGCGGCACCCGACGCGAACCCATCCATCATCACGGTCAGAAGCGCGGCCTTGGTGCTTCGATGCTTCGCGCGCACCCCGAGTGAGTTGGCGACGGCAATCGTCATGACCGATGTCGAGAACGAGCCCGACGACTGGAGGCCCTTCGCCTCGCCGGCGGCGATGACGGCGCGCGCCCCGATGGCGCGCAGCTCCGGGTCCGCGTCGGCGGTGCGGGACACGTAACCGAGGTCGGGGTCGTACGTCCGGCCATCAGGCTCGGGCAGGATCGCGGCACGCTCGTTCGGGGCGGAGCGCTCGGCGATGGCGTTCGCGCGCTGGACGACGTCACGGATGCCCGCCTCGTCCAGCTTGTTCGTGCTCGCAACGCCGATGCGATGCTTGTCGATGACCCGCACCTGGAGGGTGGCGTCGTGCTCGCGCACGTTCTGGTGAATGCGGTTCGTGGCGAAGCGCGTCAGGGCAAGGTCCTGCGCCAGGACGAGCGCCTCGGCGTGCTGGGCGGTCGAATGAGCCAGCGCGCGGTCGAGCAGCTCGTCGAGATCGCTGAGGGTGGCTACCATCGCCCGACCCCCACCTTCACGCCGCGGAAGCGCGCGGGCGCCGCGCCATGGCCGACGTGGCCAAGCTGCATCGGCTCGCCCTTGCCGCAGTTCGGCAAGCCCCACAGCGTCCACTCATCGGGTCCGCAGATGGCGTCGCAGCTGCCCCAGAACTCCGGCGTGATGCCGGTGTAGGTCGGATTCTTCACCAGCTGGGTGCGCTTTCCGTTGCGGATCAGCCAGCCGGCCTGGTCGCCGAACTGGAAGTTCAGGCGCCGGTCGTCGATGGACCAGCTCTTGTTGATGCTCATGAAGATCCCCTCGCGCGTGTCGGCGATGAGGTCCTCCAGGCTCCCGGCGTTCCCGGGGCGCAGGTTGATGTTCGTCATCCGGATCAGCGGGATGTGGCTCCACGTCCATGCTCGAGCGCTGCCCATGCTGCGCCGGCCGATCTGCGGCGCGGTCTCGCGGCTGGTGAGGTAGCCGACCAGCACCCCGTTCTCCACGAGGGGAACGTTCTGGGCCGGAACGCCCTCGTCGTCGTAGCCGAACGTCCCGAGCCCGCCCGGCGCGGTGGCATCCGCGTCGATGCTGACGTGCTCGCTTCCGTAGCGCAGGCTGCCGAGCTTGTCGGTCGTCAGGAAGCTGGTGCCGGCGAACGATGCCTCCGTACCGAAGACGCGGTCGAGCTCGGTCGGATGGCCACACGACTCGTGGATCTGGAGGGCGACCTGCGTCGAATCCAGGATGAGGTCCATCTCCCCGGCCGGGCACTGGGGGGCGTCGAGCAGCGCCACCGCCAGCTCCGCCGTCTCCTGCGCGTGCTCGGCGAGGTCGAGCGCGCGAACGGCCTCGAAGCCGCCCGTCACGACCTGTCCGCCGAATGAGCTGGGGTAGCTGCGCTGCTGCATCTCGCTCTCGTTGACGGCGGTGGCCTCGATCCCCCCGCCGGACTCGACGATCTCCTGATCGATGCGGGCGCCGGTCGTGGAGGCGAAGGTCTTGACCTCGCGGCCGGCGACGACGCTGCCCTCGCGGATGGCAACGCCGGGCACCCGCGCCATCGCAGCATCGGCCTCCATCAGGATGCGCAGCTTGTCGTCCAAGCTGACCGCGAAGGGATCCTCCCGATATGGCGTGCGGTAGGTATCGGTCACCGGCGGCGTGTCGTCCAGCTCGATCGGTCCCTTCTGGGCGAGGCCCGAGGCCCGGGCGATCTCGACTGCCTCGCGAGCGATCCGGTCCGCCTCGGCCGGCTCGAGCACGGCGCTTGCGCTGAAGCCCCACGCCCCGTTGACCAGGACACGGATGCCGAAGCCGGCGCTCTGGTTCGACGTTGCCGCCTCGAGCTGGCCATTCTTGACGGTCAGCTGCTCGTTGCTGCGCTCCACGACGCGGATGTCGGCGTATCCGGCGCCGAGCCGGTCGGCTGCGTCCAATGCGCGTGCGATCAGGTCGTTCACGGCGTCATCAGGTTCTCTAAGGAGTGAAGGCGCTACAGGCTACCCGATTCACTCGGACGGACGCGCTGCCCGTGGGGTGAGGTCGCGCCGGGTCGCGGGGATCTCGAGGGTCGTGGCCTCGTCGATGGTAAAGACCGCGTCGACCGACTGCTGCAGCAACGTCAGGATGCCGCCGGGGCGCTCGATCGCCGAGCGGAGTCCGGGCGGCGAGCCGATGGCCCTGATCGAGAACGAGCGGCCGATGGTGACGCCGTCGATCTCGATGGCCGACGTTCCCGTCCCCTTGATCGCGACCGAGCTGGCGGTGATCCGGATGTCGTCGACGGCGATCGCCTCGGCCCCCGCGTTGCGCAGCTCGTGGATGAGGTCGTTGACCGCGGTCGGCTCGAACGACCCATCGACCTCGACGTCGACCACGATTCCCTGCCCCTCGATGGCGCGCAGCCCGCCGAAGGCGGCGATCCGGTCGAGATCCTCCTCGGTCAGCTCCAGGACGGACTGACCAAGGATCTGGGCGCGCTCGTACTCCCGGATCTGCTCGGTGACGTCGGAGAGGCCGTCGGAAAGCTCAACGTTGCGGGCACCGAGCGCCTCGATTAGCGTGGAGAGCTCCTGGGCCGACAGGCTCGACAGCTCGATGGGTCGCGCCTGTGAGCGAAGCTGCCCGACCAGCAGGATGCGGATCACGAGCGCCACCGCGAAGAGGCTGAGCTGCGCGATGCGGGCCGCCATCAGTCCAGCTCCGCGACGGGGGCGCCCCAGCGCAGCGGGGGTGCGCCGATGAAGGCGGGCAGCTCAAGCTCGTCACGCGCGTCGGTGATGAACTGGAGTCCGTAGGACTCGATCCGGCGCGCCACGCGCGCCAGGTAGCTCGGGTGCGCCAGGAAACGATCGTTGAGGCCGTCGGCCCCGATCGCCTCGATTCGGTACGGTGGGGAGAGCCGAACGTCGTTGACCAGGATCGCCGCGCCCGCCCCATAGATCGAGGTGGTCGACACGAGGCGCTCGGCGAGCGGGCCACCCTCGACGGCACCGCCGGCGATCGAGATCGCCTCCGCGCCCGATCCCCACAGCGCCGTGACGATGTCGCGCAGGTCGTCGACGAGGACGATGTAGTTGGTCGGGCTCTCGCCGGGCGGGACCGGGCGCTCCGAATCGGCGATCTCGATGATGACACCCGGCCCGCGCACGGCCTCCAGGCCGGCGGCGAAGCGCGCCACGACGAGCTCCTGGTTCAGCGCCTCGAGCGCGGTGCGCGAGCCCTCGTCGCGCTCCTGGAACGTCCGGACGCGGGCCTCCGCCTCCTCGAGCTGCGAGCGGAGCGCCTCCTGTTGCCGTTGCGCCTGCTCGGCCTCGATGATGAGCACGCGCTGCGCGGAGCTGATGTACTCCTGCCGGGCAAGGGAGCTGTTCCACTGGGCTGCGCCAACGAGGCCGATGGCGGCCAGCGCCGCCGCGATGCTGATGGCCCATTGCGGGCGTGAGAACCTCGAGCGCGGCGGTCGACGGCGGGTCACGAAGCGCGCCTCGCGGCACGACGGGAGACTCGCACGGCGCCCACGACTGCCACGATGATTGCGACCGCCAGCAGCAGCAGGAGCGGGACGGTGCCGACGTCGATCCCGCGACCGGCACCCGGGACGGGCGCCGGGTCTGCCGGCGGCGCCGTCGGGCCGCCCTCGACGCCACCGGGGTCGATCGGCCCTGCTGCCGGGCGGTCGACGTTCGACGGGCCGATCGGCTCCGGGCTGATCGGCTGCGGCGTGTCGACGCCGAACTCGGCGTAGTAGTCGGCGTACAGCTGGTCAGCCGGGATCCCGGCTCCGGCCTCGAGCGCCTCCACGTCGGATGCGCCTTCGCGATAGGCGGCCGTGATCCGCGCGACCGCCTCCGGCCCGTAGCGGTCGACGATGAGGTCCACCATGGTCGTGCCCTGCGCATACGAGAGCTCCGCCGCCCTGTCGCCGATCGGGAACTGCTCGGTGATGGCATCGAAGCTGAACAGCCCGCCGCCTGAGGCCTCGAACTCCACGATGGAGCGCTGGCCCGCGGAGTCGTTGTACTCCGACCATGTGGCGATCCCCTCGTTCAGCCAGCGCGCCGGGTCGTGGTACGGGTTGTCCGTGGCATCGTGGAAGACGATGTGGGTCACCTCGTGGACCATGGCCACCTCGAGATAGGCGGGCGACCCGCCCTCGAGCCACATGAAGATGGTCCGCAGCTCGGAATACGCCACTGCGCCGATCCACTCCCGCGAGCCAGGCCCGAGCGCTCCGAGGAAGTCGTCCCTCGTGGCGTAGACGAAGACGTCGACCGGTCCGGCCAGCGTCGTACCCATCAGCCGCTCCCCCTGTTCCACCCCGACGGCCGTGAGCTCGCCGAAGCGACGAGCCTGCGCCTCGGCGTCCCCGTACCAGTGCACGGTGGCCTCGCCCAGCCGCGCGCTCTGCCAGTCGAGGCCGTCGCGATCGTCGTCGTAGCGAATCACCTGCTCGTCGCTGAGGACGACGTCATCACCCACCGTGGCGCGCCACTGGTAGGTCACCGGGGTGTTCGGCGTCACGTACTCGATCGACGTATCCCACACGTAGGTGGCAGAGTCGCGATCCGGTTCGACCGGCGTCACGAACGAGCCCTCGCCGCCTGGGGTGCGGAGGAGGAGCTCGAGCCGATCGGGCTCATCCCCCATCAGCTCCACGTCGAACTCGATCTCGACGTCGTAGGTCGAATCGGCGGTCGCTTCGCCGAAGCCGTCGAAAGCCACGGCCTCACCGGCCGTGACGAGGCCGATCGCGCCCGCCACCACGCCGGCCGCCAGCCAGCGGCTCAGCCGTCCCATGACACCCGCCCGAAGTCGATGAGGCCGATGGTGAGGTTCCCGAGCCCGCGCAGGCCATCGGCGACGAGCCACCAGGTCTCGCCGTACGACCACGGGATGACCGGCGCCTGGGCCGCCACGTAGTCCTCGACCGCGGCGTACGTGGCGCCAACCTCGTCCTCCGGTGCCGCTGCCGCCGCCTCGAGCAGCGCGACGAACTCGTCGTCGCGCCAGTCGCCGTAGTTGCTGAGCGCGCCGGGCTCGAGGAGGAGCCCGTAGATGGCGTTCGGCGAGGTGTAGTCGGCGATCCAGTTCACCGTGAACAGGTTCGGTGGGCGCGTCTCGAGCAGCTCGAGGAAATTCCCGAAGTCCATCGTCTCGACGCTGATCTCGACACCGAGCTCCTCGCGCCATGCGGCGACGGCAGGGTCGACGAACAGGCCGTTGCCGTTGACCACGATCTCGCCCAGGTCGGCCGGATCGGCGTAGCCGGCCTCCTCGAGCAGCTCGCGCGCTCGATCGGGGTCCGACTCGGGCTCCGGCGCGTAGCCGTCGGGCCAGATGGCGGGTGGCACCAGGCTCGCGGCCGCCTGTGCCGAGGCGCCCTCGGACAGCGGGACCAGCCCCTCACGATCCAGCGCGAGCGAGAAGGCAAGCCTCACTCGCTCGTCGTCGAATGGCGGTCCGGTCGTGTCGAACCCGAAGTAGCTGATCGTGAGGGGCTCCGCGGCGTTGAGCCGTGGCCCGAGCTCCTGGTCATACGCAATCCACGTCGCGTCCCAGCCTGGCACCTGGGCGAGATCGACCTCGTCGGCGGCGAACGCCTGGACGGTCTCGGATTCGATCACGGACATCCAGCGGATCTCGTCGATCGGTGGCGGGCCCGCGACATAGCGCTCGTTCGCGCGCAGCAGGAGGTCGAGGCCGTCCACGCCCTCGACGACGTACGGTCCGCTGCCCACGAATGACTCCGGCGTCTGCCAGGTGGGGGTCGCATCGGCCGATTCGGGGACCACGAAGGTCGCTGGCGTTGCGACGATGTCGAGGAAGTAGGAGGCCGGGTGGCGCAGGGTCACGACCAGCGTCTCGTCGTCGGGAGCCTCGATGCCCACCTCGTCCTCGTCGACGTCGCCGGCGAGGCGCTGCGTGGCTCCCGAGACCACGCTCAGCACGTCCGGCGCCGTCGCACCGACCGCCGGGTCGAGCAACCGCAGCCACGAGCGGCGGATGTCCCCCGCCACGAGCGGTGAGCCGTCGCTGAACTCGAGATCCTGGCGAATGACGAAGCGATAGGTCAGCCCGTCGTCGCTGATCTCCCAGCCAGACGCGAGGGACGGGTACGGTTCACCGGTCTCGTCGAGGCGCGTGAGGCCGGCGTACAGCTGGAGCATGAGCTGCACGTCGGCGGCATCGGCGATGAAGGCCGGGTCGAGGGCGCCCGGCGGTCCCCCGAGGAAGCGCAGCGGCGGACCGGCCGCCAGGATCGGTCCCCCCGATGTGCTGGTCGATAGCGCGATCACGCCTGCCGCGACGAACGCGGCAACCCGTGTCAGACGTCGCATGCGGGCTCCGTTACAGGGGCGACCTGGGTGAGGGCTCGGCGCACGGCGGCTAGTATACGGTCGCCGTGCAGCACGTCCATGAACACCGATTTCAACCTCAGCCGGCCGGCAGCCTGACGCTGCGCCAGTTCGTCGAGTCGCTCCGGCGATGGACGCCGGAGATGCGCCAGATGGTCCAGATCGCGCTCACGCGGTCGGAGGAAGAACGCCGGCAATACCTCCAGCAGTTCCATGCCGGCCATCACGAGCGCGACCCCGGGCCGCTGGACAGCTTCATGCGGTGGGCATACTCGGACCCGCGGCTGGAGGACGTTCCGCTGCTGCTCGCGGAGCTCGACCGCACGGATGCCGACTACTCGGGTGCGCTGGAGCACGAGGCGGACGTCCTGGTCAGGCAGCGCGCCCACGGCAAGACCGCCGCGCAGCGCGTCGCCGACTACCTCGCTCTGCTGGGCATGGAGAGCAGCGACCGCGTTCGGGCTGCCGTCGCGAGCCTCCTGCCGCCCGGAACCCCCGATCCTGCCGTCGCGGCAACGGTCCGCCAGATGCGCCGTCGCTGGCTGGAGCTGTACGGCGACGACCCGTTCTTCGGGGAGGACTGAGCGAGCGTGGGACGTCGACTGCTGGGCTGGGCCCTGATCCTCTATGGCCTGGCCGGCCTCGCGCTCGTGCTGGGCAGCGCGGTCATCGGCCTCGACGTGGCCACGCGCGTGGAGCAGCTCGCCGCGGCCGCGAGCGGGACGTTGGACGCGGCAGCGCGAAGCACGGAGGCGGCATCAGACGCCTTCGCCAACGTGGATGGCAGCCTGGCGGAATCGCAGGCGTCCGCCGACGGAGCGGCCGAGCTGGCGCGCGAGGCATCGGTCACGCTGGGGTCGCTCTCCCAGGCGATGGAGCTGTCGGTGCTCGGCGCGCAGCCACTCCTGCCGCTGGCCGGCGAGTTTGCGGCGAGTGCCGACCAGGCATCGGCCCTCGCGGAGACCCTGGATCGAGTGGCCGCCTCGCTGGAGGACACGCGCGGCGACGTCTCTGGCATCGGCATCGAGCTCGACGTCCTCGGGAGCGAGCTCGAGGTTCTCCAGGATTCGACAGGCGACGGCGGAGAGCCGCCACCGATCCGGGCCTTCATCCTCCTCCTGCTGGCGTGGCTGCTGGTGCCGGCCGCCGGTGGTGTCCTCGGTGGGCTTGCCGTGCTCCGAATGGCCCGCACGCCGGTGGCGACGCCCTAGATCAGTCGGCGGTCCGGATCACACGCCGCAGCCGGAGCAGCGAGATCGCGTAGAGCACGACGCCGATCCCGAGCAGCACTCCCAGCATCCAGGTGTCCATCACGACGCCGCGGAGCATCAACTGCTGCAACGTGGCAATTCCGTGGGTCACCGGCAACGCGTACGCGATGTACTGCATCCACTCCGCGAAGTCGGTCACCGGCAGCACGAAGCCGGAGAAGAAGACGCTGGCCAGCAGCATCAGCATCGAGAGCTGCACCGCCTGGCGCTCCGAGTCGGCGACGAGCGAGATGAGCAGGCCGAACCCGAGCGACGCGAAGGTGAGGAGCATCACGATGCCGACGAATACGGGGATGCTGCCCAGCAGCGGGACGCCGAGCACGCCGACGAGCAGCACCCCGACGATGGCGCTCACCGCGAGGCTGAGCACGGCGTACGCCACGTATTTGCCGACGAGCAGCTCCATCGACGACACGGGCGCCACGCGGAACCGATCCATCTGGCCGCTGATGCGCTCGCGGACCATCGAGAGCGCGGTAAGCGTGACCGCGAGGTGCTGGATGACGAGCGCGAAGACGGCCGGACCGAAGAAGTTGAGCACGTCGGGCGCGGTCGGAGCGACGTTGGCCGTCTCGGCCGTGGTCGGGCGCGCGATGACCTCGGGTGGAATGTTCTCGACGGCGGGGCCGAGCTCGCTCTCGGCGATGCTGAGGCCCGCGGCCGTCGCCCGCTCGATGATCTCCGCGTTCAGCGAGCTCACCAGGATGGAGGTCGCCAGGGTGGCAAGCTGGTCGTAGACGGGATCGACCTGGTTCCACTCGACGCGAATCGTGGTCTGGCGGCCCTCCCGCAGCTCCCCCGCCGCGTTCGCCGGCACGACGACCAGCAGGTCGATCTCGTTGTCGCGCAGGCGCTGCTCGGCGCCGGCAAGGTCCTCGCTCACGTTCCGCACGTCCAGGCGCCCCGGGGCGAGCTCCGCATAGTCCTCCGGCGTCCTCGAGAAGCCCGCGTCAGCCGGAACGACGATCTCGGTCGCGAACGGCGCTCGGTAGCCGCTGTACCCCAACCCGAACAGGAACATCACGAGAAACGGTCCCAGGATCAGGCTGAGCACGACCCCGGGCCGGCGGATGAGTTCCCGCAGCTCCTTGCCGGTGAACGATGCCATGCGCACGATCGAATGGCCGATGCCGGTGACGGCGCTACCCATTGGGAGTCACCTCCGTCGCCGCATCGTCGGCGTCCCGCAGGCCGCGCTGCTGCTCGACGAGGCCGGTGAAGACCTCGTCGAAGGTCGGCTGGTGCTCCTCCAGCCCGGCCACGGCGACGCCCGCGCGCCGAAGGGCCTCGATGATGACCGGGCCGACGGTCCCCGCGTCCGCGGTCGTGACCATCAGCTGGCGAGGGGCCGTCTGGCGCACGTTCAGCACGCCCGGCACGTTGGTCAGCATCTCGGGGTCGACTGCTCTCTGTGCGTTGACCTCGATGACCTCGCCGCCGAACACCGCCTTGCGCAGCCTCTCCGGCGTGTCGAGGGCAACCAGTTTCCCGTCGACGATCATCGCCACGCTGTCGCAGTACTCGGCCTCGGCCACGTACTGCGTCGTGACGAGGAGCGTGCGTCCCTCGTCGCGCAGCACGCGCAGCTCGTCCCAGATCGCCTTGCGGAGCACCGGATCGATGCCCGCGGTCGGCTCGTCGACGAACAGGACGTCCGGGCTGTGGACCAGCGCGCACGCCAGCTCGAGGCGACGCTGCATGCCGCCGGACAGGTCGCGCGCAAGGCGGTGGCGCGCGTCGTGGAGCTCCACCACCTCGAGCGCGCGACGGATGAGCGGCCGCCGCTTGAAGGGCCCGATGCCGTACAGCGCCGCGACGAATCCGACATTCTCCTGTGCCGACAGGTCCTCATAGAGGCTGAACAGCTGGGGCATATAGGCGATTCGCCCGCGCGTCCTGCGGCTGAAGCGCCGTGGGTCCTCGCCGAGGACGCGGATCTCGCCCTGGTTGCGTCCCAGCGTACCGGTGAGCATCCGCACGGTCGTCGTCTTGCCCGACCCGCTCGGGCCTACGACCCCGAGGATCGTCCCGGGCGCGACGTCGAAGCTCAGGCCGTCCACGACCAGCCGCCCGTCGAACGCGCGCGAAACGTCGCGCGCGCTGATGATCGGCTCGGTCGAGGTGGCGCTCATGCGGGGGTCAAAATGCAAGCCGCGTGCCGCCCGCCGAGCAAGCGCTTGCTATGAAGCTCTCAGATGACAGGTCCCCGGTCCGGTTCGGCACGCGGTATGCCACAGGGAGCACCGTAATCAGCAGCCTGGAGGCTCACATGAGCGATCTGAGCACAGGGGAGCGCGACGCGCTCCGCAAGGACCAGTTTGCGTACGTCGACCGCGAGGGCGGCGAGCATCTCCCCATCCACGACGAGTCCCACGTGCGCAACGCCATCGCTCGCTTCAACCAGACCGACTTCGAGAGCGACGCGGCGAAGGATCGGGCACGGAAGAAGATCCTGGCCGCGGCCGAGCGCCATGGAATCGAGGTCGACGAGGACAGCAACGTCCGCGATCCGGTCCGCTGACCGACGACCTAGAAGTGGTCCTCGTGGTCGGCGAACTCGTCGCCGTCCCTGTCCCCGCGATGCTCGCCGGCATCGTGGCGGCGGTGCCGCTCATCGTCCGACCCGTGAGGCCGCGACTCCATGCGATACGCGGGATCGGCACCGGACAGCCCGTGCGCGGACCCGGAGCCGCCATCCCTGGGTGCGCCGCCACCGCCCTGTGACTCGCCGGGGGACCCGATGTCTCCATGCTGGGACGGCGCCGCGCGCCCGTGAGCAGTGGTCACGTCGCCCTGGTGCTCCGGATCGCTGATCTCGCGCAGCTCCGCCGGCACGAATGCCTCGCGGTCATCGTCCGGCGTGAGGTCGCCGGTGGCGCCGGTCATGCCGCCACCACCGGACTCGTTCGGCCTGCTCACCTCTGGGTGGGAGCCTCCACATCGCCGCGCCATGCGCCACTCTCGGCGCCCTTGCTGTCAATGTACTCCTTGAATCGCTCAAGGTCTCCCTTGACGCGGCGATCCAGGAAGCCGAGCGCGGTACCCACGTTCTCGACCAGGCCCTCGGGGTCCGCGTCGAGCTGAAGCGTCACGCGCGTCGTCTCGTCGTCGATGCGATGGAAGGTGACGACACCGGCATTCTCGGCGCCCGAGGTCGCCCGCCATGCGATGCGCTCGTCAGGATGCTGCTCGGAGATCTCGGCGTCCCATTCCTTCTCCTTGCCGCCGACTTCGGCGACCCAGTGGAGGTGGGTGTCATCGATCTGGGTGACCGACTGCACGCCCTCCATGAATCGCGGGAACTCCTCGAACTGGGTCCACTGGTTGTAGGCGGTGCTCACCGGCACCTTGACGTCGATGCTCTCGACCACGGAAGCCATGGCGATCGGTCCTCAATGCTTGATGGGTGTTGGTTGTCCACCCCCTTGCTCTGCAAGGGTCGCGCCAGCCGATCGGCACGCCCGATGCTGATGAAGTGCGCACACGCCACAGCGGGAGTTGACCGATGCCGAAGGAATGGAGCGACAAGCGCGAGCGCCAGTACGAGCACATCAAGGAGTCGTACAAGGACCGCGGTGTGAAGACCGATGAGGCCGAGGAGCGAGCCGCGCGCACGGTGAACAAGGAGCGGAGCGAGAGCGGCGAAACGAAGTCGAGGCGCGAGGACGACTGAACGGTCAGTCGCCCGCCAGCGCGTCGTGGATGACCCTGGCGTTGTGCAGCAGCATCCCGTCGATCGTATCGGCGCCTGAGCCGGCGGGGCCGAGGGAGTCGGTGTAGAGCGGCTCGTCGACGAGGTCGGCGTCCGTCTCCTCGGCCACGGCCCGCGCCAGCCTCGGATCGACCGCCGACTCGGTGAAGATCGCGCGGATGTCGCGCTCGCGGATCATGTTGACCAGCTCCTCGATGTCGCGGGCGCTCGGCTCCGCGGTGACGTCCAGGCTGGGAAAGACAGATCCGCCGAGCTGAAGGCCGTAGCCATCGATGAAGTAGCCCAGCGCGTCGTGGTCGGTGACGATGCTGCGCCGATCCTCCGGAATCTCGCGCATCAGGGCCTGGATCTCGGCGTCGGCCGCCTCGAGCCGTTCGATGAGGCCGTCGGCCCGCGCTCTGATCGCGGCCGCCGCCTCCGGCGCAGCCTCCGCCAGCGCGTCTCTCGCGTTCTCGGCCATCGCGATCGCATTCGGAGCGCTGAGCCAGTAATGCGGGTCGTCACCGCGCAGCTCGACGCCGGTGCTCAGGTCGCGCACGCGATCGACGCCGCCGATGGTGCCGATGGCCTCGTCCAGCCACCGCTCGAGCCCGGCACCGCTCTCGAGGATCACGTCGGCCCCTTCGATCGCGGCCCCGGCCGCGGGCGTGATCTCGAAGTCGTGTGCCTCGACCCCGGGCTGGAGCAGGATCGTCAGCTCGATGTCGTCCCCGCCGATCTCCGATGCGATGGAGCCCACCTGTGTCGTGGTCGCCACGACCGAGATGGTTGCCGCGCTCCCGGTGTCCTCCGGCGCCGTCGTGCAGCCGGCGACGAGGACGACCAGCGCGAGCGAAAGCAACCAGCGAGATCGAGTCATGTGAGATGCAGTATCACTTGGTCCCACTGGCGAGTCAAGGCTGCGCGAGACCTATACTCAGCGTGCCCATCGGCCGACATCCCTCGTTCCATGCGCCCACGGAGGTCACGTGCATCGGTCCCTCACCCGTAGCGTCAGTTTCCGGCCGGTTGCCGTGGCGGCCGCCTGCACGGCGCTCCTTGTCGGTTGCATCGGAGGACGGCCCGCATGCGAGACCGGGCCGGCCGAGATCGAGATGACCCTGACGTCGGAGACGCTCACGCCGTCCAGCCCCGAGGTCTGCCGCGGCGCCGACGTGACGCTCAGCATCCATCCGGAGGTCGACGGCGTGTTCCACGTCCACGGCTACGACGCGGAGGTGCCGGCGACAGAGGTCTTGTCGGGGGAGGTGCTCGAGCTGACATTCACGGCCGCGCGCTCGGGCCAGTTTCCGATCGAGCTCCACACCGACGAGAACACCCAGGGCGTCAACGTCGGCCTGCTGACCGTCAATGAGCCGTAGGGCGGCGCCCGCGGCAGCCACGGCGGCCGCGCTGCTGGCCGCGCTCGTGCCAGGGCCGGTCGCGGCCCACGCAATCGGCGGGACGTTCCAGCTGCCGGTACCGCTCTGGCTCTACCTCATCGGCGCCGGGGCGGCGGTCGCCGCCTCGTTCGTGGTCATCACGCTCGTGTCCCGCAGGGCCCGGTCAGAAGTCGCGTATTCGACGCGCCCCGTGCCCATCGGGGTGGCAAGTGCCATGCGGACCGGCCTCCGCGCGCTCGGCATGGCCTGGTGGTACGGGGCCATCGGGGTCGGGATCCTGGTCGGCGACATCTCCCCCTTACCGGCGGTCCTGTTCTGGATCGGGATATGGGTCGGCCTCCCGATCGTGGCCGTGCTGTTCGGGAACCCGTGGCCGTCACTCAGCCCGTTCCGGACGACGTACGCCGCGCTGGCCTCGATCGCCGCTTGGGCCGGCATGGAGCGGCTGGACCTTGGCTTCCGCTACGCCCCGGGCCTCGCCCGCTGGCCGGCGGTGATCCTCCTGGCGGCCGGCATCTGGGCCGAGCTGATCCTGCCCGGTGGCGAGGTCGCCGGCACGGTGGCAGTGCTCATGATCGGCTACACCCTCCTCACCCTGGCCGGCATGATCGCCTTCGGACCCGTCACGTGGCTGCGCCACGCGGAGCTCTTCGAGGTCGAGCTTGGCTGGTTCGGTCGCCTCGGGCCGCTCGGGCGTCGCGCGCGCAGCGGGAGCGTGTGCGCAGGGTGCGCGGAGAGCTGCGATCCGGAGCGATGCGTCGACTGTCCGGAGTGCGCGGTGGCCGCCGAGGACGCCGAGCGTCGACCCGAGCTGCGGCCGTGGATCGTCGGCCTGACCGAGGTCACGCGTGCGGGCTGGTCGGACGTCGCCTTCATCGTGCTCGCCCTTGCCGGCGTGACCTACGACGGCCTGCGCGAGACCGCCGCCGGCGCGTGGCTGTTCAGCGCCATCTACGGGCCAGTCTCGGCGGTCCTCGGCGCGACGAGCGCGACGACCTTCCTCCTCACCGACTCCCTGCAGCTGGCCGCCGTGGTCGCCGGATTCCTTGGTGCCTTCGTGACGGTCGCGTTCCTCACCCGCTCGCTCGCGGCCGGGTCGACCCCGCTCGGTACGATTGCCGGCCGCTACGCGACCACCCTGCTCCCGATCGCCGGGGGCTACGTCATCGCGCATTACCTGACCCTGGTGATCCAGGGCGCCGTCTGGCTGCCGTCGCTGCTGGCGGACCCGCTCATGGGTATCGCCCCTCAGCTGGACGCGATTCCGATCGTGCTCGTCTGGTACCTGAGCGTCGCCGCCATCGTCGGGGGCCACGTCGCCGGCATCCTGCTCGCACATCGGCTGGCCCTGGCAGATGCCCCCGGCCGCGCGACCGTGGCGGGCCTGCCGATGGTTGCGCTCATGATCGGCTACACCGTCCTCTCGCTCTGGATCATCGCGCAGCCGATCGTGCTCGAACCCGGCGCCGTGCCGGCCGCGCTGGCACCCTGACCCGATGACCGAGGTCAGCATCGCGCTCGCCTTCGCCGCAGGGGTTCTTTCGTTCGTGACGCCCTGCGTGCTCGCGCTGCTGCCGGTCTACCTGGCTTTCCTCGGAGATGCTGCCGCGACCGAACCAGCAGCAGGCGCTGACGGCGCCGTTGCCGCTTCGCGCACCGACGTCCTGCCGCAGGCGCTGCTGTTCGTTGGTGGATTCACTGCCGTCTTCGTGGTGCTCGGCACGTCGATCGGCCTCCTCGGCGGGGCGTTCTTCCGGATCCCTGAGATCCGGCAGGCGGCCGGCCTCGCGGTGATCGCCCTCGGCGTGCTCACGACCGGCATCTTCGGTCCGGTGCTGGATCGACTCAGCGCCGGCATCGACCCGTCGCACCTGCCCGCCACACGCGCCGCTCGATCCCTTGCGCTCGGCGCGTTTGTCTCGGTGGGCTGGTACCCGTGCATCGGCCCCGTACTCGGCGCGATCTTCACCCTTGGGGCCTCGTCGGGCTCTGCGCCCGTGGTGTTCGTCCTGCTGCTGGCGTACTCGGTGGGACTCGCACTGCCATTCCTTGCCGCGGCGGTTGCGCTTCCCCGCCTGCGGCCGCTGATCGGCCTGCTCAGGCGACACCATCGGCCCGTCCGCATCGTGTCCGGCCTGTTCATCATGGCCATCGGGGTGATGATCTTCCTGAACACCTTCGCGCGGCTGGCAACCCTGTTCACCTTCGCACTCTGACGCGTGGCACGCTCCATGCGGCACCTGTCCGCATCACCAAAGGAGCTACAGCACCATGCAACTCGATGGACTCAAGGTCGCCGTCCTGGTCACCGATGGCTATGAGCCGAGCGAGCTGACCGAGCCCGTGGCGGCCCTGCGCGAGGCGGGCGCCGACGTCACCATCGTCTCGGATCACGATGGCACGATTCGCGGAAAGAGCGAGGCCGATACGGCGAGGGTGGACCTCACCCTGGAGGGCGCCCGCGCCGACGACTACGGGGCGCTCCTGCTTCCCGGCGGGGTCAAGAACCCCGACACGATGCGCCAGAACGAGCTCGGCGTCGCGTTCGTTCGCTCGTTCGCCGATGCCGGCAAGCCCATCGCGGCCATCTGCCACGCGCCTTGGCTGCTCGCGGAGGCGGATGTCGTGCAGGGCCGGCGCGTGACGAGCTATCCGTCGCTTCGAACGGATCTGCGGAACGCGGGCGCCCACTGGGTCGACGAAGAGGTCGTGACCGATGCCGGCCTCGTCACCAGCCGGACGCCGAAGGACCTCCCGGCCTTCAACGCGAAGATGCTCGAGGAGTTCGCCGAGGGAACGCACCCGCGCCGAGCGGCCGAAGCGGAGACCGCCCGTTAGCGCAGGCAGGTCAGGACTGGGTCTTGTGGCTCTGGTCGATGGCGAGCTTGGCGACCTTGACGGCGATGCTGCCGCCCGGGACGAGGAGCCCGACGGTATCGGCGCCGATGTCGAAGAGGGCGTCGCGGTTCATCATCTTGGTGACCCGCGCCGCCAGCGCCTGGCCCGGTCGCATCAACCCGGTCACGGCGTCGAGCTCGACGATGGCCTTCTTGTCCTTGGGCTTCCAGAGGAACTCGAACGCCCACCACGGCCGGTAGTAGAGATCGACGTTCTGGACGGTGATCGACTCCTCGGACATCGTGTCGGCCTGGACCGGCTTCATCATCGTGCCGAGCAGCTGGCGCACGACGAACGACGCCCGCTGCTCCGGCGGCAGAACGATCGTATCGTTGGCACTCAGGCCCTCCAGGTCGGTGACCTCCTGGCGTGGACCTCCCACGATCGATGCCCCATCGGCCATCGGCGCGCCCGAAACCCCGTCGACGAACTGCTGCGCGCTGAACTCCTCGCGGCAGTGCTCGAGGACGGGCATCACGAATCCGCGGCCGGCGGCCTCATTGATCGGGTAGTCCTGGCCGAGGACGGTCACCTCGCGCACCTCGGGGCTGCTGGCCGGGACCGTGTAGTCGCGGCGCCGGTCATAGACGTAGCGTGCCTGCGCGGCGACGTGCCAGAACGGCTCCAGCCGCCGCTGGCTGGCCAGCAGTTCGATGTCGTCGGGCTTGGGGCGCTGAAGCAGGTTCCCGAGGCCTGAGCCGAACGCCCCCACACGACGGTCCATCGCCCGCTGGCGGATCTCGTCGACCGTCAGGCGCTCGTCGAGCACGAAGACGTGCTCATCCGCCAGCTGGATCTCCATGCAGCTCTCCTCAACGTGCCACGACCGGTTAGGCGGCCATCATGGCGCAGCGGCGCAAGATGTCCATATCCGGCGCTCTACGATACGCGCGCGTTGCCGCTGAGCCGGAATCCACCCAGGTCGAAGTGATACGCAGGACCGTCACTCCAGGGACAGGCGAGAACGCCCTCGATGCCCGATGGCAGTCGGGGTTGCTGTTCATCGTTGCCACGGCGCTGGCGCTGGCGCGCATGGCACCGCCACGCCTGGAGTACGAGGAGCCGTTCGCGTTCTGGGACATCGTCCCGACCCTGGGTTTCCTCGAGTACCTGTTCGAGCCGTGGGCGGGCTACTTCAACGTCTTCGCCCGCCTCTCGTTCCTGGTGGCCCATCCGCTCGACGACCTCGGGCCGCTCGTCACCCGGCTGCTGGCATCTGCGGTGATCGGGCTGGTCGCGGTCTACTTCGCCTCGGACGCTCTCGCCGATGCCATCCCGAGCCGGGCGGTGCGCATCGGCCTGGCGATGTCACTGCCGATGCTGCCGATCCCGTATCCAGGCCCCTACGTCGGGCCGCTGAACTCTCAGTGGTGGATCGCCCTCGGCGTCCTCGGCATCGCGCTCGCACGGCCGCGCACGTGGCACTACCCAACGCTGCTCGTTGCGGGGTTCACCGGCGTCGCTCCCTGCATCGTCCTGCCGGTCTTCCGCGACCGACGAGGGCTGGCGCTCGCCGTCGGCGTCGTCGCCCAGCTGGCACTGCTGCTGTCGGGCGAGCGCCGCCCGCCTGGCTTCTCGATCACGATCGACTACATCCTGGTGATGCTGCTCGTGGGGGCCTTGCTGTCGGCCGCGCCGCTGCCCCTCCGGACGCGCATGGCATTCGGCTACCTCAGCATCGCGATCCTGGCGCTCGGGTCGATCCTGACCGGCTGGCCCCTCGAATCCAACTGGCGTCTGCTGGCCGTCCCCGGCGCGGCGATGGCGCTCGGCGTGTTCGCGCTCCTGCTCCCGCGTCACCCGGCGCCTATCGTCCAGGAGGCAGCGACAGAGTACGCCCGGGGCGCGACCTAACGACTGAGGCGGGCTGGGCCCGCCGACGCGGCGCTCAGCCGGCAAGTTCAGGCTAGAACCGCTCGCGGCGGAGATACCAGACAAAGGCGACGATCAGCAGGACAGCGACCGCGACCACAACAATCGCGCCGGCAACGTTGGTGGACTGCATCCCCGACATCGCTGGCTCCCGCGGGCGAATGGCGCCCCCGGAGGGATTCGAACCCCCGACGCCCGCCTTAGGACGGCGGCGCTCTATCCACTGAGCTACGGGGGCGGCGCCGGACCGATCCTACCGTATCATCCGCGGCATGCCCCCACGCCCGACGCTCTATGTCCGGCACGGCTGTCACCTCTGCGAGGAGGCGAGCGTCCTGCTCGACGACATGCTCGGAACCGATGGATGGGACCCGATCGACATCGAGACCGATGACGGCCTGCTCGTACGGTACGCGCACCGCATCCCCGTGCTGGCCGTCGACGGGGAGGACCGGCTCGAGCTGGTCATCACGCGACCCGATCTCGTCGACGCCCTCGGCCGATGATCCCGGCCATCCTCCGGCGCAGGCGCTACAGCCTCCTCTGGCTCCTCGTCATGCTCGGCCTGGCAGTCCTGCTCGGCGTTCTGGCGACCATCCCGTTGCTGCGTGGAACGCCCGACGGGCGCATCGGCTCATTGGTCGGCCAGCCCGCTCCCGAGCTGACCGGTGAGGGCCTCGACGGCCGGACCTGGACGCTGGCCGATGCCGATGGGCGGCTGGTGTGGGTCAACTTCTGGGCGACGAGCTGCGAGCCGTGCCGGACCGAGATGCCGGCGATGCAGCGGCTGGCGGAGGAATACGCGGACGAGCTGCTGGTCCTGGGCGTGGACTGGGGCGAGGACCGCCAGGCAGTCACCGCGTTCGTCGACCGCTACGGCGTGACGTACCCGATCGTGCTCGACCCGTCCCTCGAGACGTACTACCGCTGGGCGGGCACCGATGGCCTGCCGCGGCACTACTTCGTCGGTGCCGAGGGAACCGTGCTGCGCGAAGTGATCGGTCCGCTCGACCCCGCTCGGATGGTGGCAATCCTCGACGAGCTGCTCGCCGCCGGCTGAGGACCGCGGGCGGCAGCGAGGACGCCCGCGATCCATGGGTGAAGGCGGTCAGCCCTCGACGATGAGCGTTCCGGTCATTTCGCCGGCGTGGACGTCGCACACGAAGAAGTATTCGCCCGCCGAGAGGCCCTCGATCTCGACCTCGCTGGTCTCGCCCTCGGCGATGACGTCGCCAATGGCGATCTCGTCGCCGCCTTCCTCGGTGTAGACGGCGAAGTTGTGCGGGACGCCTTCCATATTCGTGAAGACGACCGTGAACGGCTGGCCGGCCGGTGCCGTGATGGTGGCGGCGTCGAATTCGAGGTCGTCGGCGCTGAGCTCGGCAACGCCGTCGACGACGGCGATCGTGCCGCCGCCGGCGTTGTCGTCATCGCTCGCATCGGTGCCGCCGCTGCACGCCGCAAGCGCGATGGCCAGGAAGAGGGCCGCGCCGGGGCGCAGCATGGTTCGGAATGCATTCATGTGGATACTCGCGTCCTCTCGGAAGTCTGGTGGGGCTCTGGACGTGGCTCCCCCATTGTCGGGCAGATCGCCCGTCGCTGCATCCGATCACTCGGCAGCGCGGAAGCTGCCCTTCTCGGTGGCCTCGATCCTGATCGGCATCGGGCCGGGGTCGTGGGTGAAGTAGCACCACCAGCCCTCGGCCGCGGCGCGTGTGACGAGCTCCCTGCGGATCTCGACCGCGTCGATCGGATAGTCGTCATAGGCGCTCGTCCAGCGGACCGGGAGCTGCCACCGGGTCGGGATCAGGTCGCCCCAGAAGATGGCCCGATCGGTCGGGTCGCCGGCGCGGCCGCCGGGACGCTCGAGCCCGATGAGCACCGCCTGCGATCCGCGCGTGTGACCGCCCGTGCGCAGCACGCTGACGCCCGGCACCAGCTCGACCTCGCCGTTGACCTCGGCCAGGATGCCCGCCGCTCGCACCGCGTCGAGCTGCTCGACCTCCATGATGCCGGCCAGGCGCAGCTCGTCGCCGTGGGCCGCCTCCGCCTCGTCGCGCTGCACGACGTAGCGTGCGTTCGGGAATGAGGGCCGGCCCGAGGCATCCAGCATCCCACCGGCGTGGTCGTAGTGCAGGTGCGAGAGCACGACGAAGTCGATCGTGTCGGGATCCTCCCCCACCGCCCGCAGCGCCTCGACCGGGTCGCCGCCCTCCACCCCCTTGATCTCCCGATCGCGATCGGTCATGCGCACGCCAGTTCCGGTCTCGACCAGGATGCGCTTGCCGCCCGCTTCGATGAGGAGCAGGTTCAGGCGGCACAGGATGCGGCCGCGAGCATCGGTCTCGACGTTCTTGCTCCATAGCGGCTTCGGCACGACCCCGAAGAAGCCGCCCGCGTCGGGCCGGAACCAACCGGCACGCAGGACACGGATGCTGATGCCGCCCGCGAAGCGCCGTGGCTCACCGAGCTCGTGGAGCGGCTCCGTCACGAACGCGTCACGCGCCCGCGATCGAAATCGGCGTGATAGCGGCTGGCGGTCGGATCGGTCTGCCCGCGGTACTTGCTGCCGATGCGCGCATCCCCGTAGCCCACCTCCACCGGTGAGGAGAGTCGCTGGAAGCTGATCTGGCCGATCTTCATGCCGTCGTACAGCTTGATGGGCAGGTTGGCGACGTTGCTGAGCTCCAGGGTCAGGGTGCCCTCCCATCCCGGGTCGACGTACCCCGCGGTCGAGTGGATCAGCAGGCCCAGGCGGCCCAGGCTCGACTTGCCCTCGAGCCGCGCGACGAGGTCGTCGGGTAGCGCGAGGCGCTCGAACGTCGCGCCCAGGACGAACTCGCCCGGGTGCAGGATGAACGGCTCGTCGCCGGCGATCTCGACCAGCTCGGTCAGCTCAGGCTGGTCCTCGCGCGGGTCGATCACCGCCGTCCGGTTGTTGCGGAACACGCGAAACCGGTTGCCGAGGTGGATGTCGACGCTCGACGGCTGCACCGCCTCGGGCGTGTAGGGATCAATCACGATCCGGCCCGCCGCCAGCTCGGCCCGGATGTCGCGGTCGGACAGGATCATTCGGCGCTGATCTTACGTCTCCGAGCGCTGCCTGATGAGCCGATCCACCTCACGCTGGAGGGTCTCGATGTCGTCGTACGCGTGATAGACCGATGCGAAGCGGATGTAGGCAAGCTGGTCGAGCTCGCGCAGCGCATCGGTGGCCAGCCGGCCGATCTCGGTGGAGGGAAGCTCCGCGTCGCCGCGGCTGCGCAGGTGGCTCTCGATGTCGTCGAGCGCGGTCTCGACCCTGTCGAGCGTGACCGGACGCTTCTGGAGGGCC